>LNFM01004671.1_pt1 | contig 24848 bp, 22 predicted proteins | sample 596031 | NCBI WGS metagenome assembly LNFM01 (sample SAMN04254537, study PRJNA301005) | activated carbon metagenome | isolation source: dual media filters at the Ann Arbor, Michigan drinking water treatment plant | place: USA: Ann Arbor | reverse complement strand
CGGCGAGCAAGGCCTCGGCGATCGCGGCCCCCTCCTCGGCCGAGGACAGGGGCATCCAGGGCAAGGCCAGCTCCTGCGCCTCGGACCAGAACAGCGCCGCCACCGCCACGGCGCCGCGCCGCCCGCCCGTCGCCGCCGCGATCACGCCTGGATCGAGGAAGGCGGCGGAGAGCCCGCCGATCATCAGCGTAAATTCGTCGTAATCCACGCTGGCCGAGACATCCACGGCGAGCACCAGGGCGAGGTCAACGGGCTCCATTGCAAGCCTCGCGATGGCGGGTGAATCCTGTCACAACCCTTATCCTTCCCGCTGCCGGAGCACCTGATGCAAAGACGCCATCTCCTCGCCGTCCCGGCCGGGCTTCTGGCCGCGCCGGCCGTTCACGCCCAACCCGCCTGGCCCAACCGCGGGCCCATTCGCGTCATCGTGCCCTTCACGCCGGGCGGGGCGACGGATGGCATGGCGCGCGTCACCACCGGCAAGCTGCAGGAGAAGCTGGGGCAGACCATCATCGTCGAAAACCGCCCGGGCGCGAATGGCGCGGTGGGCGGGCAATTCGTGGCGCAGGCGGCGCCGGATGGCTATACCTTCTGCTTCTCGGCCTCGATCCAGGTGCTGGCGCGCTTCGTCATGCGCAACCCGGGCTATGACCCAGTGGCCGACCTGCTGCCGGTGATCCGCGTTGGCCAGGGGCCGCTGCTACTGATCCAGCATTTGCCACGCACCCCCACCACCCTCGCCGAAACCCTGGCCGCCGTCCGCGCCAACCCGCGCGACTGGAGCTTCGCCGTCTCCTCGCTCGGCGCCGCCGGGCATCTCGCCACCATCGAGTTCATCCGCCAGGCCGGGGTCGACATTGTCCAGGTGCCCTATCGCGGCACGGCGCCCGCCATCACCGATGTGGTGGCCGGCACAACCCAGCTGATGTTCGACCCCATCCTCGCCACCCTGCCGCAGGTGCGCGGCGGGCGCGTCCGGGGCCTGGCCATCACCGCCGCCGCGCGTTCCCCCGCCGCGCCCGAGATTCCCACGGCGCAGGAGGCCGGCATGCCCGGCCTCGACATCCAGAGCTGGTGGGGCCTCTGGGGCCCGCGCGGCCTGCCGCCCGAAATCCTGGCGCGGATCGGCGAGGTGCTGCGCACCGGCATGTTCGAGGCCGATGTGATCCAGCGCGTGGCCACCCTCGGCATCGAGCCCCTGGCCGAGCCCGCGGCCGATTTCGCCGGCTTCATCCGGCGCGATGTCACCCGCGCGCAGGAATTGTTGCGGATCGCCAACTTCCAGCCCGAATAGCGCGGCAGCATTGCGCCACCGCAAGGCAACCCGGGGCCCGTCATGCCATTGTCATCTCAACACCCGGAGGTGACCCATGCAGACGCGCAGCATGGCGGAAATGGTCCGCCACCAAGACCCCCTTACCATCACGGCCGGCGCCACGGTGCAGGAGGCCTGCGCGGCCATGCACAAGCGACGCGTCGGCGCCGTGCTGATCGTGGAGGGCCACCGGCTCCTCGGCATCTTCACCGGGCGCGATGCGGTGCATGCGCTGGCCGTGGGCCTCGACCCGCAGCGCACCCTGGTCGGCCAGGTGATGACGGCCGAGCCCGCCTGCCTCAGCCCGCATGACCGCGCGCATGACGCGCTGCGCCTGATGGCCGATGGCGGCTTCCGGCACCTGCCCGTGGTGGAGGACGGGCATCTGCTCGGCATCGTCTCGCGCTATGATTTCCGCGCGCAGGAACACCGGCGCATGGATGAGGAGACGGGGTTCTTCGAGGTGCTGCGGTAGCAGTCTGATCCAAAGATAGTCGGAAAACAAGGGGCTAGAGCTTGTGACGTGAGCCCTTGCGAACGGAACATGCTCTAGTCAAGACAGCTTGAGAGCCTCGCCAAGCGCTACGGTATCAACCCGAAGACTGTGGCGAAATGGCCAAAGCGCTCCTCCGGTGCTGATCGCTCCACCAGCCCTCAGGAGGCGTGATCTACCGTTTTTTCAATCGAGGATGAGGCCATGATCGTGGTCTTTCGTCCCCAAACCCTCTTGCCGCTCGACGACAGTCTCCATGCCCCGCAGCCACCATCCCGCCCTCTCCCGCTCAAGCCCGCACCGCTGCCTCCAGCGCCACGGCATCTCCCGCCTGCCAGACACCAAGGGCGACCAGCCGCAGCGCTCGACGTTCAAGCGCGACCCGATCGGCTGATTTCACATCGCCATCGCCGCGGTCCGGACGGGGCAGGGTAAACTCTACCTCTTCGTCGCCATCGACCGGACATCCAAGTTCGCCTGTGCCGAATTCGACATCCAACATCAACTGGCCAAGCCTCGGCACCCTTCGACGAATGGCCAGGTCGAGCGCATGACACGCACCATCCAGGAGGCGACCTTCAGGCGCTGCCACTACGAGAGCCACGACGCACTCCACAGGCATCTCGCCGACTTCGTCGCGGCCTACAACTTCGCCCGCCGCCTGAAGGCCCTACGCGGCCTCACACCCGACGAAGCCATCTGCAAAGCCAGGACGGAAGGGCCGTCGAGATTCATGCCCGATCCGCACCATCACATCCCGGGACCAAATACCTACCAAACAGGCCTTTCGGCCGCAGCCGCCGGAGGCCGTTACGCGCCCACGAACTCGCTCGCCTTGTAGCCCTGGGCGTAAAGCAATCCGCGCAGATCCCCATGCTCGATCCGATGCCGCGCCGCCGCCGCCACGCTGGGCTTGGCGCGATAGGCGACACCCAGCCCCGCCGCCTGGATCATCGCCAGGTCATTCGCGCCATCGCCGATCGTCGCCGCTTCGGTCAGGGCCAGGCCATGGGCGGCGGCCAGGCGCTTCAGCGTGGCGAGCTTCGCGTCCCGGTCCAGGATGGGCTGCCCCACTTGGCCGGTGAGCTTGCCGGCTTCGAGCAAAAGCGTATTGGCGTGGTGCTCATGGAACCCCACCAGCTCCGCCACGCGGCCCGTGAAGAAGGTGAAGCCGCCCGAGACGAGCGCGGTGCGCGCGCCATGCGCCCGCATGGTGGCCACCAGCTCCCGCGCGCCGGGCATGAGTTCGGTCGCTTTCCAGGTCTCATCCAGCGCCGAGGCGTCGAGGCCCTTCAGCATCCCCACGCGCTCGGTCAGCGCCTGCTTGAAGTCGAGCTCGCCATTCATCGAGCGCGCGGTGATCTCGGCGATCTTTTCCTTGAGGCCGGCGAAGGCGGCGATCTCGTCCAGCGTCTCGGTGGTGACGATCGTGCTGTCCATGTCGGCCAGCAGCAGCTTCTTGCGGCGGCCTGGCACGGGCTGGGCAATGAGATCGAGAGGCGCATCCCCCAGCGCGCCGCGCACCGCGGCGATGGCCTGTTCGGCGGCGAGCGCGGTGAAGGGCAGGTCCGCCGCCTCGCCCTCGGCGAGCCAGGCCGTGGCGTCACAATCGGCGCCCAGGGCGGTCAGGGCCGCGCGGGCGGCGTTCACGTGAGCGGGTGCCAGGGCACCGGGCGGGGCGATCAGGGTCAGGACATGCGGCATGGCGGCCGGACCATGCCGGGGGCGGGCGCATGACGCAACCGCGTGCGCTCATTATTGCGGGCCCCACCGCCTCCGGGAAATCGGCTCTGGCGTTGGAACTGGCCGAGCGCTTCGGCGGCACCGTCATCAACGCGGACGCCATGCAATGCTACCGCGAACTGCGCATCGTCACCGCCCGCCCCCCGCCGGAGGATGAGGCGCGCGCGCCTCATGTCCTCTACGGCGTGCTGCCGGCAGCCGAAGCGGGCTCCGTCGCCTGGTGGCGCGAGGCGGCGCTGGCGGAGATGGCGAAGGCCCGCCTGCCCATCCTCTGCGGTGGCACGGGGATGTATCTGCGCGGCCTGACGCAGGGCCTCTCGGTGCTGCCCGAGGTGCCCGCCGCAGCGCGTGAGGAAGCGCGCGGCCGCCTCGCCGCGCTGGGCTCGGAGCGATTGCACGCCGAACTCCACCCTGAGGATGCGGCGAAGCTCCGTCCCTCCGACAGCCAGCGCATCGCGCGCGCGCTGGAGATCTTCCTCGCCACCGGGCAGAGCCTGGCCGCCTGGCACCGCGCCGCGCCGCGCCTGCCGCCTGCGGATTACGACTTCCGCGCCATCCTGCTGACGCCCCCGCGTGAGCAGCTGCACCCCGCCATCATCGCACGCTGGGCCATCATGCGCGGGCAGGGCGCGCTGGAGGAGGTGGGCGCGCTGGTGGAGCAGGGGCTGGATGCCAGCCTGCCCGCCATGCGCGCCCATGGCGTGCCCGAGCTTGCCGCCGAATGGCGGGGCGAGATCAGCCGCGCGGAGGCCGACCGCCGCGCCATCGCCGGCACCTGGACCTATACGCGGCGGCAAGCGACGTGGTTTCGGCACCAGGAACTGGTGGCCCCTACGGCGACGCATAGGATCAATGCGCGAATTGCGGGTCTGGCGCAATTTTCGGAAAGAAATGTGCCTGAAATCTTCGCGTTTCTTCAATCGAACGGTTGACGCGCCGCACCACGCCCCCTAAGCCTCGCCCGACAGAACACGAGGTCCCGCCATGTCCATCACCGCAGCCCCCGCCGCAGACACCGCCGTGATGAGCGGGGCCGAGGTCGTTCTCCGCGCGCTGAAGGACCAGGGCGTGGATGTCATCTTCGGCTATCCCGGCGGCGCCGTCCTGCCGATCTATGACGCGCTGTTCCAGCAGAACCACATCCGCCACATCCTGGTCCGCCACGAGCAGGCGGCGGTGCACGCGGCCGAGGGCTATGCGCGTTCCACCGGCAAGGTCGGCGTGGTGCTCGTCACCTCCGGCCCCGGCGCCACCAATGCCGTGACCGGCCTCGTGGATGCGCTGATGGACAGCATTCCCGTGGTCTGCCTCACCGGCCAGGTGCCGACGCACCTCATCGGCAATGACGCCTTCCAGGAAGCGGACACCACCGGCATCACGCGGCCCGCCACCAAGCATAACTACCTGGTGAAGCGCAGCGAGGACCTGGCGCGCGTGATGCACGATGCCTTCTACGTCGCGCGCAGTGGTCGCCCCGGCCCGGTGGTGGTGGACCTGCCCAAGGACATCCTGATCAAGCCCGCGCCCTATGCGGACGCGCCCGCCGCGAGCGCGCCGCATCGCAGCTACCGCCCGGTCACCGCGCCCGATCCGAAGCGCATCCTCGAAGCGGTCCAGGCGCTGAAGCGCAGCGCACGCCCCGTGATCTATGCGGGCGGCGGCGTGATCAATTCCGGCCCCGAGGCCTCGCGCCTGCTGCGCGAATTCGTGCACCTGACGGGCATGCCCTGCACCAACACGCTGATGGGCCTGGGCGCCTTCCCGGCGAGCGATCCGCAATTCATCGGCATGCTCGGGATGCACGGCACCTACGAGGCGAATCTCACGATGCATGGCTGCGACGTGATGTTCAACATCGGCGCCCGCTTCGATGACCGCATCACCGGCCGCCTCGATGCCTTCAGCCCGGGCTCCAAGAAGATCCACGCCGATATCGACCCCTCCTCCATCAACAAGAACGTGAAGGTGGATGTGCCGATCGTGGGCGATGCGGGCCAGGTCCTCGCCGCCATGATCGAGTGCTGGAAATCCGATCCGACGCCGGTCGCGAAGGACGCGCAACTCGGCTGGTGGCGCCAGATCGACGAGTGGCGCAAGCGCGACTGCCTCGCCTATGTCCAGCAGGGGCCGATCATCAAGCCGCAGCACGCGGTGAAGCGCCTCTATGAGATCACGAAGGAACTGGGCCGCGAGACCTTCATCTCGACCGAGGTGGGGCAGCACCAGATGTGGGCCGCGCAGTATTTCGGCTTCGACAAGCCGAACCGCTGGATGACCTCGGGCGGCCTCGGCACCATGGGCTATGGCTTGCCGGCGGCGATGGGCGTGCAGATCGCGCATCCCGATGCGCTCTGCATCGACATCGCCGGCGAGGCCTCGATCCTGATGAACATCCAGGAGATGGGCACGCTCGCGCAGTATCGCCTGCCGGTGAAGGTCTTCATCCTGAACAACGAGTACATGGGCATGGTGCGCCAGTGGCAGGAGCTGCTGCATGGCAGCCGCTACTCCGAGAGCTACTCCGAGGCGCTGCCCGATTTCGTGAAGCTGGCCGAAGCCTTCCATGCCCGTGGGCTGCGCGCCGAGACCTCCGACCAGCTGGATGATGTGATCCGCGAGATGATCGCCCATCCCGGTCCGGTCATCGCCGATATCTGCGTCGCGAAGGACGAGAACTGCTTCCCGATGATCCCCTCGGGCGCCGCGCATAACGACATGATCCTCGGCCCGGGCCAGGAGAAGAACGCGGCCGCCGTCACCGATGCCGGCAAGGTGTTGGTGTAAGGCGCGCAAGCCGCCCTTTCTCAAGAAAATTCGGGCGCCGCACCGCGACGCGGGGCGCCCCTCAAGTCTCGGATGGATGAGTGATGTCTGGAACGAATACGCGCACGGCCACGATCGCCGTGCTGGTGGAAAACGAGGCCGGCGTGCTGGCCCGCGTCATCGGCCTGTTCTCGGGCCGCGGCTACAACATCGACAGCCTGACCGTCGCCCCCGTCGAGGAGGAAGGCCGCCTCTCGCGGATCACCATCGTGACCTCGGGCACCGAGATGGTGATCGAGCAGATCAAGGCGCAGCTGGATCGCCTCGTTCCCGTGCATCGCGTGCAGGATCTGACGATGGAAGGCCCGCACCTCACGCGCGAACTTGCGCTTATCAAGGTGGTCGGCCGGGGTGAGCATCGCGTCGAGGCGCTGCGCCTCGCTGATGCCTTCCGCGCCCGCGTCGTGGACGCGACGACGGAGAGCTTCGTCTTCGAGATGACCGGCAATGCCGACAAGATCGACGCCTTCTGCGCCCTGATGCGCCCGCTCGGCCTCAAGGAAGTTTGCCGCACGGGGGCAGTTGCCATCGCGCGCGGCACGGCGCACATGGCGGCGTGATTTTTTCTTTCGACCCCATTTCTTTTGACCAAGACTGACAGAGAAGAGGAGCGCCCTGATGCGCGTCTATTACGATCGTGATGCCGATGTGAACCTGATCAAGGCGAAGAAGGTCGCCGTGATCGGCTTCGGCTCCCAGGGCCATGCCCATGCCATGAACATGCGCGACAGCGGCGTGAAGGACGTGGTCATCGGCCTGCGTCCCGGCGGCTCCTGGAAGAAGGCGGAGGCCGCCGGCTTCAAGGTGATGTCGCCCGCCGATGCGGCCAAGTGGGCCGATGTCGTCATGGTGCTGACGCCCGACGAACTCCAGGGTGACCTCTACCGCGACCAGCTGCATGAGAACCTGCGCCCCGGTTCCGCGCTCGCCTTCGCGCATGGCCTGAACGTGCACTTCAACCTGCTCGACCCGCGCCCCGACATTGACGTGTTCATGATCGCGCCGAAGGGCCCCGGCCACACGGTGCGCGGCGAATACCAGAAGGGCGGCGGCGTGCCCTGCCTCGTGGCGGTCGCGCAGAACCCCTCGGGCAATGCGCTCGAGATCGCGCTTTCCTACGCTTCCGCCGTCGGCGGCGGGCGCTCGGGCATCATCGAGACGACCTTCAAGGAAGAGTGCGAGACCGACCTGTTTGGTGAGCAGGTGGTGCTCTGCGGCGGCCTCGTCGAGCTGATCAAGGCGGGCTACGAGACGCTGGTCGAGGCCGGCTACGCCCCCGAGATGGCCTATTTCGAGTGCCTGCACGAGGTGAAGCTCATCGTGGACCTGATCTACGAGGGCGGCATCGCCAACATGAACTACTCCATCTCCAACACGGCCGAGTACGGCGAATACGTCACCGGCCCGCGCATCATCACCGCCGAGACCAAGGCCGAGATGAAGCGCGTGCTGGAGGATATCCAGTCGGGCAAGTTCGCCCGCGACTGGATGCTGGAGAACCGGGTCAACCAGGCCAGCTTCAAGGCCACCCGCCGCCGCCTGGCCGAGCACCCGATCGAGGAAGTGGGCGCCAAGCTGCGCGGCATGATGCCCTGGATCACCAAGGGCGCCCTGGTGGACAAGGCGCGCAACTGAGCCTTCCGGCCTGACCGGATAGAGGGGCCGGCGGAGTGATCCGCCGGCCCTTTTTCATTCAGCGCAGCTGCACCTGCACCACATCCGACTCGGCATTCGGCATCATGCCGGCATTGACCGAGCGGATGCGGCGCGCGGCCACGCCCTGCTCGGTCAGCAGGCTGCGCACGGCGGCCGTCCGGGCACGGGCAGTGGCGAGGTCGGTGCGGTCCGAATAACTGGTGATGGTGACCAGCGCGCGGGGATTGGCCGAGAGCCGCTCCAGCAACGGGTCGAGGCTGGCACGCGCCTGGGGACTGATGGTCTGCGTGCCGGGCTCAAACCGCACGGCCGCCACCCGGCCATCGCCGGTCGGTGGCGTGGGGGCGGCAACGGGCACGGGGGCCGGGCGCGGCGGTGGCGGAGGGGGCGGCGTCTGCGCGCAGGCAGCCAGCAGGGCGGCGGCGGCGAAAGCGCCGGAGAGGGTCTTGAACGACATGGAGATCTTCCTTCGGGCAGGACGCCCGCAGGGAGGTCAACGCCCGGGCCGCTCCGCGGTTCCCCCCGCTGATACTTTCCCCCGATACTTTCCGTGGGCGCCCCAACCATGCGATACCTGGGGGAAGGGGAACATGCCAGCGCGGCCCGGACAGGGGGCGGAAGCGCTGCGGGTCTTATTGGTGGATGGAGAGGCCCTGCGCGCGGAAGCGGTGCGCCAGGGCCTGGAGGCGGCCGGTTGCACCGTCGTGGCCATTGCGCCCGACGTAGCGGACCTGACGGCGCGCGTCCGCGCGAGCCAGGCCGATGTCATCGTCTGCGACCTGGACGACCCCTCGCGCGATGCCCTCGAATCCATGCGCGCCCTGAACCGCGATGAACCCCGCCCCGTGGTCCTCTTCGCCGAGCGTGGCGCGCCCGAGCAGATTGAGGCGGCGCTGGAAGCGGGCGTGGCCGCCTATGTCGTCGAAGGCCTGGCGCCTGCCCGGGTGCGCCCGGTGCTGGAAGTGGCGATCCGCCGCTTCCGCGCGCATGAGGCGCTGCGGGCCGAGCTGGCCGAGGCCCGCGCTACGCTGGAGGAGCGCGACCAGATCAACCAGGCCAAGCGCCGGCTGATGCGCGATGAAGGCCTCTCCGAGCCCGAGGCGCATCGCCGGCTACAGCGCATGGCGATGGAAAGGCGGCTGAAGCTGGGGCCGATGGCGGTGGCCTATCTGAACAAAAAGCAGGCAAATAGACTCTTATAGACCCTGATTTTTCTGACACGCCTAAGACTCGCGCATTTTTCCGCTTGCGTGCGGGGGGCGTCGCGGATATCTGGCTTCCCACGGGCGGGGTGCAATGGCGCATCCCAGGCAAGCCCAACCCCTTCCCGGTGGCCCATGACGGTCCGCCCGATGTGCGGATTCCCGCTTGCCCCTCCTCCCCGATCTCCAGGTCCCGCGCATCCGCCCCGCCGCCCGCGTCATGCGGCTGGGCTTCGTGCCGCTCTTCGACGCGGCGCCGCTGCTGGTGGCCGAGGCGCTGGGCCTCTTCGAGACGGTCGGGCTGCGCGTGGCGCTCTCGCCCGAGGGCTCCTGGGCCGCGATCCGGGACAAGTTGGCCTTCTCGGCGCTGGATGGCGCACACATGCTCTCGCCCATGCCCATCGCTCTGGCCGCAGGGCTCGGCGGGGTGGAGGCGCGCTTGCAGGTGGCCTGCGGCCTTTCGCGCAATGGCAACGGCATCACCCTCTCGAACGAGCTGGCCGGTGGCGACCTTGCGGCCAAGCTGAAGGCGCGCCGCACGCCCGCCACGCTGGCCGTGGTCTTCCCCTTTTCCTCCCATAATTACCTGCTCCGCCGCTGGCTGCTGGACCAGGGCGTAGACCCCGAGCGGGATGTGCGCCTCACCGCCGTGCCGCCGCCGCGCATGGCGGCCCGCCTGGCTGCGGGCGAGATTGACGGCTTCTGCGTCGGCGCGCCCTGGGGGGCGGCGGCCGAGGCGATGGGGGCGGGCCAGGTCGTCGCCGGCACTGCGGAGATCTGGCCCAATCACCTGGAGAAGCTGCTGGCCTTCAGCGAGGACTACCTCGCCACCCATCGCGAGCAGGCGGTGGCCGCCACCGCCGCCATCATCGCCGCCGCCCGCTGGCTGGATGAGCCAGAGAACCGCGTGGAGGCCATCTCCATCATGGCGGGCCGCGCGCTCTGGCAGCTCAGCCCCGCCACCATCGAGAGCGCCTTCGACTCGACGCACCGCATCGCCTTTCGCGCCGCCACCCTGCCGCGCCGCGAGGAAGCCGCGCTCTGGCTCACCGCGATGCGCGAGGCCGGGCACATGCCGGACGGCGTGCCCGATGCGCAGGCCCTCGCCCCCTTCAATGACGGGCTGTGGCGCGACGCCGCCGCCCGCCTGAACGAACCCGAACCCCTCCTGGAGACCCAAGCATGAGCCTCACCCGTCGCAACGCCGTCGCCGGCACCGCTGCCCTTCTCGCCGCCGCAAAGTCGCTGGGCCCGGTGCACGCCCAGGGCAGCACCACGCCGGAGGTGCGCCGCGCCAATCTGGGCTTCATCGCGCTCACCGATTCCGCGCCGCTGATCATCGCGCGCGAAAAGGGCTTCTTCGCCAAGCACGGCATGCCGGATGTCGAGGTGAATCGCCAGGCGAGCTGGGGTGCGACGCGCGACAACCTGGTGCTGGGCGGCGGGCGCGGCGGCATCGATGGCGCCCACCTGCTGACGCCCATGGCCTACCTGATCCACATGGGCCGCATCACCCAGAACAACCAGCCGGTGCCCATGGCGCTGCTGGCGCGGCTGAACACCAACGGCCAGGCCATCAGCGTCGCCGCCAAGCACATGCAGCTCGGCGCCCGGCTCGACGCCTCGCCGCTGCGGCGCGCGCTGAACAGCGACAGCAAGGTGGCGATGACCTTCCGTGGCGGCACGCATGACATGTTCATCCGCTACTGGCTCGCCGCCGCCGGCATCGACCCGGAGCGCGACGTCTCGACCATCGTCGTGCCCCCGCCGCAGATGGTGGCCAACATGCGCGTCGGCACCATGGACGCCTTTTGCGTGGGCGAGCCCTGGAACGCGCAGCTCGTCACGCAGCGCCTGGGCTACACCGCCATCGTGACGGGCGAGTTCTGGAAGGACCACCCCGAGAAGTGCCTCGCCCTCCGGGCCGATTTCGTGCAGCAGAACCCTCGCGCGACGGAGGCACTGACGGCGGCCGTGATCGAGGCCGCGCGCTGGTGCGACACGCCCGCCAACAAGCAGGAGATGTGCGAGATCCTCTCGCGCCGCGCCTGGTTCAACGTGCCCGTCGCCGACATCATCGGCCGCATGCGCGGCGAGGTGGATTACGGCGATGGCCGCACGACCACGAACACCGACATCACCATGAAGTTCTGGCGCGACCATGCCAGCTACCCCTTCCGCAGCCATGACCTGTGGTTCCTCACCGAGAACCAGCGCTGGGGCATCCTGCCCGAAGGCCTGGATACGGCGCCGCTCATCGCCCAGGTGAATCGCGAGGGCATCTGGCGCGCCGCCGCCGCCCGCGCCGGCGTGCCCAATGCGGAGACGCCGTCGGGCACCTCGCGCGGGCGGGAGACCTTCTTCGACGGCAAGGTCTTCGACCCCGAGAATCCGGCGGCCTACCTCGCCTCGCTCTCCATCAAGAAGCTCTCGGCGGCCTGATCATGAACGCGCTCACACCCCCCGCCGTGACGGCGCCGCTGGCCACGCCCGCGGCCTCGCCCACGCCGAAGCCCTCCGCCTTCCTGCGCCGCGTGAACGAGACGCTGGCGGTGGTGGTCCCGCCGCTGCTGGTGGTGGCGGGGCTGTTCCTGCTTTGGGAATGGCTCTGCTCCGGCCCCGGCGCCACGCTGCCGCCGCCCACCCGCGTCTGGAGCGACACGAAGGAGCTGATTCTCAACCCCTTCTATGACCGCGGTGGGCTGGACAAGGGTCTCGGCCTGCATCTCGCGGCCAGCCTGCAACGCGTGGCGCTGGGCTTCGCGATCGCCGTCGTGGTGGGCGTGGGGCTGGGCATGCTGGTGGGCTCGTCGAAGCTCGCCATGCGCGGTCTCGATCCGATCTTCCAGGTGCTGCGCACCGTCCCCCCGCTGGCCTGGCTGCCGCTCTCGCTGGCCGCCTTCCGCGAGGCGCAGCCCTCCGCGATCTTCGTGATCTTCATCACCGCGGTCTGGCCCATCATCATCAACACGGCCGTCGGCGTGCGCAACGTGCCGGCCGATTACCGCAATGTGGCGCGCGTCATCCGCCTGCGCCCGCATGAATGGTTCCTGCGCATCGTGGTGCCGGCGGCCGCGCCCTACATCTTCACGGGGCTGCGCATCGGCGTGGGTCTCTCCTGGCTCGCCATCATCGCGGCCGAGATGCTGATCGGCGGCGTCGGCATCGGATTCTTCATCTGGGATGCGTGGAACAGCTCCAACCTCTCGGACATCATCGTGGCGCTGATCTATGTCGGGCTCGTCGGCTTCGTGCTCGACCGGATCATGGCCTTCGCCGGCCGCGCGGTGACGCGCGGCACCACCGAGCAGTGAAGGGGCACACGCCATGAACCGCAGCTTTCTCGAAGTCTCCCGCCTCTCGGTCCGCTTCGGGCCGACGGCGCCGCTTGTTCTCAACAGCATCGATCTGAAGATCGAGAAGGGCCAGTATGTCGCCGTCATCGGCCATTCCGGCTGCGGCAAGTCCACGCTGCTGAACGTGGTGGCGGGGCTGCTGCCCGCCACGCTCGGCGGCGTTCTGCTGGAAGGGGCCGAGGTGACGGAGCCCGGGCCGGACCGCGCCGTGGTGTTTCAGAACCATTCGCTGCTGCCCTGGCTCACCGTCTATGAGAATGTGAAGCTCGCTGTGGATCGCACGGTCGGCCGCAAGATGTCCCGCGCCGAGCGGCATGACTGGACCATGGAAAACCTCGCCTTGGTCCGCATGGAGGGTCACGCGCAGAAGCGCCCGGCGGAAATCTCCGGCGGCATGAAGCAGCGCGTGGGCATCGCCAGGGCACTCTGCATGCGGCCCAAGGTCCTGCTCCTGGACGAGCCCTTCGGCGCGCTGGACGCGCTGACCCGAGCGCATCTCCAGGACCAGGTGATGGCCATCCATGCGCGGCTGGGCACCACCATCATGATGATCACGCATGACGTGGATGAGGCGGTGCTGCTCTCGGACCGGATCGTGATGATGACGAATGGTCCGAACGCCACGATCGGCGAGATCCTGGACGTGGACCTGCCGCGCCCACGGGACCGCCTGGCGCTGGCCTCCGAGCCGCGCTTCCTGGCGGCGCGCGAGGCGGTGCTGCGCTTCCTGCATGAGCGCCATGCGCTGCCGGCGGCGGCGTGAGCCTGCATATCCTCGTCATCGGCGCGGGGCCCGCGGGCACGCGCTGCGCGGTGCGAAGCGGAGAGCGCGGGGCGCGCGTCACCCTCTGCGGCGCGGAGGCGGCGCTGCCCTATGACCGGGTGGCGCTCTCCTCCCTGCTCGCTGGCGAGAAGACGCTGCCCGATCTGATCACGCATGATCTCGCGGCCTTGCAGGCCCAGCGCATCGCCTTCCGCCCCGCCACGCCGATCATGGCGCTGGACCGCGCGGCGCGGGAGGCGGTGACCGCGCGGGGCGAACGGATCGCCTATGACCGCGTGGTGATTGCCACCGGCTCCCGCGCCATCCGGCTGCCCGTGCCGGGCGCGGAGCTGCCGGGCGTGCTGACCTATCGGACGCTGGATGATGTGCGCGCCATGCTGCGCGCGGCCCGGGCCGGCGGTGCGGCGGTGGTGGTGGGCGGCGGCTTGCTCGGCCTGGAGGCCGCGGCGGGGCTCGCCCGGCGCGGCATGAAGGTGACGGTTCTGCACCCGGTGGAATGGCCGATGGAGCGGCAACTGGACGCGGGCGCAGGCGGGTTCCTCGCGCGGCGCCTGGGGCGCAGCGGCATCCGCTTCGCCATGCCCGCGCAGCTCGCCGCCATCGAGGGCGAGGGGCGCGTCTCCGGCGTGACCCTTGCCGATGGCAAGCGCATCCCCGCCGATATCGTGGTGATGGCCGTGGGCATCCGCCCCGATACGGCCCTGGCGACCGCTTCCGGCCTCGCCATCGGGCGGGGCATCCAGGCCGATGCGGGCATGCGCAGCAGCGACCCCGCCATCCTCGCCATCGGCGAATGCGCCGAGGTGGAGGGCCGCACCATCGGCCTCGTGGCACCGGCGCTGGAGCAGGCCGACATCGCAGCCGCCACGCTGGCCGGCGCCGCCGCGCAATATGCGCCCCGCGCGGAATCGGCCGCGCTGAAGGTTTCCGGCACCGCCGTCTGGTCCGCCGGCGACATCGCGGGCGAGGGCGTGACCCTGCGCGATGAGGAGGAGGATCGCTACCGGCGGCTCTTCCTCCGCGAGGACCGCCTGGTCGGCGCCGTGCTCTATGGCGATGTCAGCGACAGCGGTTTCTACCTGAACCTCATCGTCTCGCGCCGTCCCATCGGCCGCGCCCGCGCCGCCTTGGCGCTCGGTCCCGCCTTCACCCCGGAGTTGGCGTGATGGAAGGCCCCGGCTTCTCGCCCGAGCAGCAGAACTACCTCAAGGGCTTCATGGCCGGCGTCGAGGCGCGCCGTGGCGCGCTCGCGCCCGCTGGCGGCGGCACGGCGCCCGCGGATGCGCTGCGCGCCGCGCAGGACGCCACCATCGCCAAGGGCGGCAAGCTGGTTCCGCAGGAAGAGGCGAAGCGCGAGAAGCACCCGCTCGACCGCTGGAGCGAGATCACCGCGCGTGCCGAGGCCGGGCAATTCCCCAAGCCGATTGATGATTTCATCGGCCGCTTCCACGGCCTGTTCTTCGTGGGCCCCGCGCAGGACGCCTTCATGTGCCGCCTGCGCATTCCGGGCGGCCTCCTGACGGCGCACCAGGCGCGGGAGGTGGCCGCCATCGCGGAGGAATGCGGCGGCGGCTACATCGACATCACCACGCGCGCCAACCTGCAGATCCGCATGATCCCGGCCGCCCGCGGCCCCGAGGTGGTGATGCGCCTGGGCGAAATCGGCCTGTTGCCGCGTGGGACCGGCGCCGACAACATCCGCAACATCACCGCCTCGCCCACGGTCGGCGTCGATCCGCGCGAATGGGTGGATACGCGGCCCATCGTGCGCGCGCTGCACCACCATATCCTGAACTCGCGGGACCTCTTCGGCCTGCCGCGCAAGTTCAACATCAGCCTGGATGGCGGCGGCTCCATCGCCGTGCTGGAGGAGACGAACGACATCGCGCTGAGCGTGGTGCGCGTGAATGGGGAGCATCGCTTCCGCCTGGGCCTGGGCGGCATCACCGGCCACCAGGATCTCGCGACAGCCTCCGACGTCGCGGTGCTGCCCGCTGAGGTCGTGCAGCTTTGCGATGCCATCCTGCGCGTCTTCATCGCCCATGGCGACCGCACGGATCGCAAGAAGGCGCGGCTGAAATACCTGCTGGATGCCTGGGGCCATGCGCGCTTCCTGAGCGAGGTGGAGACGCTGCTCGGCGCGCCGCTGCCGCGCTTCGATGTTGCGGTGATGGAGCGCCCGCCGGCGCCCGACCGCCTCGCGCATCTTGGCGTACAGGCGCAGCGGCAGGAGGGTTTGCATTGGCTTGGCGTGGTGGTGCCGGCGGCGCGGCTCTCGGCGGATCAACTGCGCGGCCTCGCCGCCGCCGCCGAGCGCTTCGGGAATGGCGAGCTCCGGCTGACCGTCTGGCAGAACCTGCTCATCCCGCATGTCGCCGATGTGGCCGGCGCGCAGGCCGCGCTTTCGGCACTGGGGCTGACCACGGAAGCCAACGCGATCCGCGCCGGCCTCGTCGCCTGCACCGGTTCCGCCGGCTGCAAATTCGCGGCCGCCGACACCAAGCGCAATGGGCTGGAGATTGCGGCTTTCCTGGAGGAGCGGATCACGCTGGATGCGCCGCTGAACATCCATCTCACGGGCTGCCACCATTCCTGCGCGCAGCATTTCATCGCCGATATCGGCCTGCTCGGCGCGAAGGTGGAGCAAGGTGACGACGTGCTGCCGGGTTATGACATCCATCTCGGCGGTGGGGCCGCGCATGCCGCGCGCATCGGCCGTCTGATCCGCCCCAAGGTGGCCGAGGATGCGGTGGCGCCTCTGCTGCTGAACATCCTGCTGCACTGGCAGGCCGAGCGCGCGCCGGGCGAATCCTTCCAGGATTTCTGCGCCCGCCATGGCGATGCCGAGCTGAACGGAATGCTGGAAGCATGAACGTCATCACGCAAAGCTTCGGCGCGGCGCCGGTGCCGATCATCCCGGATTCCGCGCCCTTCTCGCCGGAGCAGCGGGCCTGGCTGAACGGCTTCCTCGCCGGCCTCTATGGCGGCGCTGAGACGGCCGCCGCACCCGTGCCCGCGCCCCCGGCCGAGGATTTCCCCTGGCACGACCCCGCGCTGGAACTCGATGAGCGCCTGGCTCTGGCCGAAGGCCGCAGCCTGCCGCGCCGCCTGATGGCTGCCATGGCGCAGCTCGATTGCGGCCAATGCGGCTATCTCTGCCAGAGTTACGCCGAGGCGCTCGCCGAGGGCCGCGAGACCTCCACCGCCCTCTGCCAACCCGGCGGCAAGGTGACGCGCGATGCGGTGAAGCGCCTGATGGCCGATGTGAAGGTCGCGCCGGCCGCAGCCCCTGTGGTGGCGAAGCCGCGCGGCGAGACCACGCGCCTGCTGGCCTCCGAGCGCCTGACGGGTGCGGCCAGTGGCAAGGATGTGCGGCGCATCGTGCTCGATCTCAGCGGCACCGGCATCACCTATGCGCCCGGCGATTCCCTGGGCGTCATCGCGCGCAATGACCCCGGGCTGGTCGAGGCCTGCCTCACCCGCCTGAACGCCCGCGGCGATGACGCCCTGCGCGAGGCGCTCTCGGCCGAGCGCGACATCGCCCGCCCGCTGGACCGCACGCTTGACCTCCTCGCCGGCGCCGCGCGGGACCCGCGCGAGGGTGCGGCGCTGCGCCGCCTGGCCGATGGCGAGGATGGCGCGGAACCCACGGATGCCGATCTGCTGGACCTGCTGGAGACCTTCCCCTCCGCCCGCCCGCCGGTGGCGGACCTCGTGGCCTCGCTGCCCACGCTGAAGCCGCGGCTCTACTCCATCGCCTCCTCGTTGCGCGCCACGCCGGGGCGGGTGGAACTCTGCGTGGGCGTGGTGCGCGAGACGCGGCGCGGGCGGGTGCGGGATGGCGTCGCCTCCTGCCACCTCGCCTTCCGCGCCGAGGCCGTGCCCGCCTATGCCCAGGCCAGCCATTTCCGCCTGCCCGAGCGTGCGGAGACGCCCGTCATCATGGTGGGCCCCGGCACCGGCATCGCGCCTTTCCGCGCCTTCCTGCAGGAGCGCGCGGCCCTCGGCCTCAAGGGCCGCACCTGGCTCTTCTTCGGAGATCGCCACGCGGCAACCGACTTCCTTTTCGCCGAGGAGATCAATGCCTGGAAGAAGGACGGCACCCTGCAACGGCTTTCTCTCGCCTGGTCGCGCGATGGCAACGCGAAGGATTACGTGCAGCACCGCATGATCGAGGATTCCGCCGATCTCTGGCGCTGGCTGCAGGAGGGCGGGCATTTCTACATCTGCGGCGATGCCAGCCGCATGGCGAAGGATGTGGACGCGGCACTGCGCCAGATCGCGATGAGCGAGGGCGGCATGAACGCCGACCAGGCGCGCGACTGGATCGTGGCCCTGGCCAAGCAGGGCCGCTACCAGCGGGACGTGTATTGATGCTGTCGGACCGATTCACGCTGCGTGTCGCCTTCCTCAGGGCCCCTCGCGCGGGCGCCGCGCAGCGATCGGGCCGATGATGGACGGCTCGCTCGTGACCGCCACCCGCACCACCTGCCCCTATTGCGGCGTGGGCTGCGGCGTCCTCGCCACACCGGAAGGCCCCGTGCGTGGCGATCCCGCACACCCCGCCAACCAGGGCCGCCTTTGCAGCAAGGGCGCGGCGCTGGGCGAGACGACAGGCCTCGAAGGCCGCCTGCTGCACCCCATGGTCAAGGGCAAGCGCGCCAGCTGGGACGCGGCGCTGGACGCCGCCGCCGAGGGCTTCCGCACGGCCCTCGGGCAACACGGGCCGGAGGGCGTGGCGCTCTACGTCTCCGGTCAACTGCTGACCGAGGATTACTACGCCGCCAACAAGTTCACGAAGGGCTTCCTCGGCACCGGCAATATCGACAGCAATTCCCGCCTTTGCATGGCGAGCGCGGTCGCCGGCCATCGCCGCGCCTTTGGCGAGGACCTGGTTCCCGGCACCTATGAGGATCTGGAGCAGGCAGACCTGCTCATCCTTGTCGGCAGCAACCTCGCCTGGTGCCATCCCGTGCTGCACCAGCGCGTGCTGGCCGCGAAGGCGCTGCGCCCCACCATGCGCATCGTGGTGGTGGACCCCCGCCGCACCGCGAGCTGCGAGGGCGCCGACCTGCATCTCGCGCTGCGCCCTGGCAGCGATGTCGCGCTTTTCGCCGGGCTGCTGGAGCATCTGGCGCAATCCGGTTTCGTCGTGCCAGACACTGTGCGCCAGTCACTGGATGTCGCGGCGTTGACCGGGCTCGATCCCGCGCAGCTCGCCGCCTTCCACCAATGGTTCACCAGCACCGAGCGCGTGGTGACGCTGTGGAGCCAGGGCACGAACCAATCCAGCAGCGGCACCGACAAGGCCAATGCCATCATCAACTGCCACCTTGCCACCGGCCGCATCGGCCGCCCGGGCATGGGGCCCTTCAGCGTCACCGGCCAGCCCAATGCAATGGGCGGGCGCGAGGTGGGTGCGCTGGCCAATATGCTCGCCGGCCATCTGGACGCCGAAAACCCCGCCGAGGTCGCGGCCCTGCGCCATTTCTGGCAGGCCCCCAACCTCGCCACCAGGCCCGGCCTCAAGGCGGTGGAGCTGTTTCGCGCGGCCGAGGCCGGGCGCATCGGCGCGATGTGGGTGATGGCGACCAACCCCGCCGTTTCCCTGCCGGACTCCGCGATGGTGCGCCGCGCGCTGGCGCGCATCCCCACGCTGATCGTCTCGGACTGCCACGCCGGTTCCGACACGGCCGAGCACGCGCAAATCCTGCTGCCCGCGCTGGGCTGGGGTGAGAAGGACGGAACCGTCACCAACAGCGAGCGCGTGATCAGCCGCCAGCGCGGTTTCCTCCCCGCCCCGGGCGAGGCGAAGCCGGATTGGTGGATCATCGCCCAGGTGGCGCAGCGCCTCGGCTGGCGCGCGCAATTCGCCTGGCCCCATGCCGCCGCCATCTTCCGCGAGCATGCTGCGGTGACCGAACTTGCCCGCCCGGCGCAGCGCGTCTTCGACATTGGCGGCCTCGCCGACCTGACCGACGCCGAATACGCATCACTTCCGCCGACGCAATGGCCTGTCCCCCGCGAGGGCGCCCAAGGCGGCCGCATCACGCCGCCCGTGCAGCGCCTGGTGCCCACCCCCTATCGCCCGCCCGAACACAGCGGCGCGATGATCCTGATGACCGGCCGCCTGCGCGACCAATGGCACACCATGACGCGCACCGGCCGCGTGCCGCGCCTCATGCAGCACGCGCCCGAACCCGTGTTGAGCGTGAATCCGGCCGACGCCGAGGACCTCACCGAAGGCGCCTTGGTGCGCGTGGCCAGCGCCTGGGGTGAGGCGGTGCTGCGCCTGGCGCTCGATCCCGCCACGCCGCGCGGCGCCTGCTTCGCGCCCATGCACTGGACCGACCAGCTCGCCCCCCGCGCCAGGATCAACGCGGCGGTGACGCCGGCGACCGACCCGATCAGCGGCCAGCCGGAGCTGAAGCACACGCCCGTCACCCTCGCGCCCTTCGCCGCGCGCTGGCATGGCTTCCTGCTGAACCGGCAGCCGCTCGGCGCGCGGCTGGGCGATTGGTGCGCGCTGGCGCCGGCCGCAGCGGGCGTGTTCCGGCACGAGATCGCGGGACAGGAGGCAGCGCCCTTCGAAAGCCTGGTCCAGGCGCTCGGCCAGGGCGCGCCCACCATCGCCCTGCATGCCCAAGCCACAGGCGAGCATCGCGCCGCCTGGCTGCGCGACGGCCAGCTCATCGCCGCCCTGTTCATCGGGCCGGACCATCTTCTGCCGCCGCGCGAATGGCTGATCTCGCTCTTTGCCGAGGCGCGCATCGGCAGCGCCGCGCGGCATGCGCTGCTGGCCGGCATGCTGCCCGATGGCCCGCCGCCCTCGCCCACGCTCTGCGCCTGCCATGGGGTGAGTGGCGCCACCATCCGCGCTGCCATCGCGGCCGGTGCGGGCGATGTGACCGCCATTGGCGCCGCGACCTGCGCCGGCACGGGCTGCGGCAGCTGCAAGCCGGAGCTGGCCGCCATGCTGGTGATGGAACCCGCCTGATGCGCCATTTCCCGGCCTTCCTCGACCTGCAAGGTCGCGCCGTCCTGCTGCTCGGCGCGGGCGAGGCGCTGGACGCCAAAGCGACGCTGCTGCGCGCTGCCGGCGCCGCGCTGCGTGAGGCGCAGCATTTTGACACGGCGCTTCTGCAAGGCTGCGCCATGGCCGTCGCCGCCGGCGCACCAGAGGAGGATCTGGCCGCGCTGCACGCCGCCTGTCTGGCGCGCGGCATTCCCGTGAATGTGGTGGATCGGCCGGAATTCTGCTCCTTCATCACGCCGGCCATCATCACGCGCGACGGCATCACCATCGGAGTTTCCACCGGCGGCGCATCTCCCGTGCTGGCCCGGCTGATCCGCCAGAAGATCGAAGCCGTGCTGCCGCCCCTGCTCGGCCGTGTCGCCGCCTTGGGCGCGAAGTTTCAAGCGGCCGTGCGCGCGCGCATCCCAAGCCTGCCCGCCCGCCGTGTCTTCCTCGAACGCGCGCTGACCGGCACGCCGGCCGATCTCGCCCTGGCCGGCCGCCAGGACGAGGCCGAGGCCGCCTTCGCCCGCCTGCTGGAGACCGCCGAATCCGCCCCGCGCGGCTTCGTGCAGCTGGTCGGCGCCGGGCCCGGTGCGGCCGATCTGCTCACGCTCCGCGCCCTGCGCGCGCTGGGCGAGGCCGATATCATCGTGCATGACCGCCTCGTGAGCGCCGAGGTGCTGGACCTGGCGCGGCGTGACGCGCGGCGCATCTTCGTGGGCAAGAAGCGCGCGCTGCATTGCGTCCCGCAGGAGGGGATCAACACCCTCCTCATCGGGCTCGCGCGGGAGGGGCTGCGCGTGGTGCGCCTGAAGGGCGGCGATCCCTTCATCTTCGGCCGCGGCGGCGAGGAAGCCCAGGCGCTGGCCGAGGCCGGCATTCCCTTCGAGGTGGTGCCCGGCGTCACCGCCGCGCTGGGCTGCGCCGCCCAGGCCGGCATTCCGCTGACGCATCGCGACGCCGCGCGCATGCTCACCTTCGTCACCGGCCACACGCGGGAGGGGCGGCTTGATCTCGACTTTTTCGCGCTGGCCCGGCCCGGCCAGACGTTGGCGATCTATATGGGCCTGACCACCCTGCCTGCCCTGCGGGAGGGCCTGCTGCGCGAGGGCTTCGACCCCCACACCCCCGCGGCGCTGATCGAACGCGGCGGCTCCCCCCACCAGCGCGAGTTGCGTGGCACGCTGACCGAGATCGTGGCCCGCGCACCCGGCTGGGCCGGCGATGGCCCTGTGCTGCTGCTGCTGGGCGAGGCGGTGGCGATGGGCGCCCTGCCCAGCCGGCTGGAGGCCGCCTTCGCCTGACGCCGCGCTTGGGTTAAGAGGGCTTCATCGCCGGAGGAAACCCAACATGCAACGCCGTCTCCTGATCGCCAGCGCCCTGGCCGCGCCCGGATTGGCATCCGCGCAGAGCCAACCCATTCGCCTGATCGTCCCGGCGCCGCCCGGCGGCAGCACGGATATCCTGGCGCGCATCCTGGTCGAGCGCGCCGGCGCGGCACTGGGCCAGGCCGTGGTGGTGGATAATCGCGGTGGCGCCGGCGGCATCATCGGCACCGAGGCCGCGGCCCGTGCGGCGGCCGATGGCAACACCATCATCCTCGGCCACAACCAGACGCATGCCTCCAACCAATGGATGGCGCGCAACCTGCCCTATAACGTGATCGAAAGCTTCACACCCGTCGCGCGCCTGGCCACGGTGCATCACGCGACGGTGGTGCCGGCCAATTCCGCCGCGCGCAACATGGCGGGCCTGATCGAAATGGGGCGCGGGGGCCGGCGCGTCTCCTACGCCTCCTCGCAGGCGGGTTCCGCCAGCCATGTGATCGCCGAGACCTTCGTGCGGCGCGCCGGCATGGATGCGGTGCATGTGCCTTATCGCGGCGGTGGCCCCGCCACGCAGGACACGGTGGCCGGCGTCGTGGATTTCTATGTCTCGACCTGGCCAGGCGTGGTCGCGCTGGTGCGCGAGGGGCGGCTGCGCGCGCTGTCCATCGGCGCCGCCCAGCGCGTGCCGGGCTTCCCTGACCTGCCCACCACGGCCGAGGCCGGCGTGCCCTTCATGGCGGTGGATGCCTGGTTCGGCCTTTTCGCGCCGCGCGGGGTGGAGGCGCCGCGCGTCACGCGCCTCGCCGACGCCTTTCTCAACGCCCTGGCCCAGCCCGAGACGGCCGAACGCGCCACCCAGGCGGGGCTGAACGCGGCGCCGATGGGGCCGGCGGAGTTCGCGACCTTCCAGGTGGCGGAGGTGCGCCGCTGGCAGGAGATGGCGACCCTGACCGGGATCATGATGGAGTGAGGTTCTAGTTCATCCCACAAAAAGGGCCCCAGACCCCTTTCCGTGGGGTGAGCCCAGCCGCGTAGGATGAGCGCCAAGGATTGGGGTCTGGGGCCCCGGCCCCAGCCGCCGGAGGCCCTTTTCCCTCCCCGTTTGGCAATTCCCGGCAGGCTGCTAGCCTCGCCCCACAAGAAAGGAACGTCCCCCATGGATCTGCGCCAGAAGCTACAGGGCCGCTTGCGCCTGCCGCTCATCGGCTCGCCGCTTTTCATCATTTCCGTGCCGGACCTCGTCGTCGCGCAATGCACCTCGGGCGTCATCGGCTCCATGCCGACGCTGAACGCGCGGCCGCTGGAGCAGCTGGATGACTGGCTCTTTGAGATCAGCGGCCGGCTGGCCGAATATGACCGGGCCAACCCGGACCGGCCCTCGGCGCCCTTCGCCATGAACCTCATCGTCCACCGTTCCAATGACCGGCTTGAGGAGGACCTCAAGCTCGTCGTGAAGCATCAGGTGCCGCTCATCATCAGTTCGCTCGGCGCGCGGACCGAGGTGAATGACGCGATCCATTCCTATGGCGGCCATGTGCTGCATGACGTGATCAACCAGACCTTCGCGCATAAGGCGATCGAGAAGGGCGCCGACGGGCTGGTACTGGTGGCCTCGGGCGCGGGCGGCCATGCCGGCGCGCAAAGCCCCTTCGCGCTGATGCAGGAAACCCGCGCCTGGTTCGATGGGCCTGTCGCGCTTTCGGGCAGCATCGCGCATGGCCGCAGCATCCTGGCGGCCGAGGCGATGGGAGCGGATTTCGCCTATATGGGCTCCGCCTTCATCGCGACCGAGGAGGCGCGCGCGGTGGAGGAGTACAAGCAGATGCTGGTGGAATCGGGCGCGGACGACATCGTCTACACCAACCTCATCACCGGCGTGCACGGCAACTACCTGAAGCCCTCGGTGCGCAATGCGGGGCTGGACCCGGACAACCTCGAAACCTCCGACAAATCGGCGATGAGCTTCGCGCAGGGGCGCAACAAGAAGTGGAAGGACATCTGGGGCGCGGGTCAGAGCGTCTCGGGCATCCATGAGGTGGTGCCGGCGGCCGACCTCGTCGCGCGGCTGCATGCGGAATATCTGGAGGCGCGGCGCAAGCTCGGTGGGGCATCGCCGCTGGTCAATCCGAACTGGGCGCGGCTGGCGCAGGCCGCCTGAGGCCCCGCCCCTGGTGGCACGCCGGGGGCGCCCCATCTCTCCAGCATGAGCGAAGCCACGATCCGCCTCGCGGCCTTCCTCGGCGTGCTGGCCCTGCTGCTGGCCGCCGAGCGGCTGATCCCCTGGGATGTGCCGCGCCCCCTGGGCTGGCGCCGCTGGCTGCCGAATTTCGGCCTGGTGGCGCTGGGCTCGCTCACCGTGCGCTTCCTGCTGCCGCTGGCCGCCGTGGGCGCGGCCATCTGGGCGCAATCGCGTGACATCGGCCTGCTGAACTGGCTGGATGCGCCGGGCTGGCTGGCCATTCCGCTGACGGTCGTTCTGTTCGACCTGCTGATCTACGGGCAGCACCGCATCTTCCACGCCGTGCCCTGGCTCTGGCGCCTGCACCGCGTACACCACGCGGACCCCGAGATGGATGCCAGCACCGGGCTGCGCTTCCACCCCATCGAGATCTGGCTTTCCATGTGGGTGAAGATCGCGGCTGCCGTCGCGCTGGGCGCCCCGCCCGAGGGCGTGGTGGCCTTCGAGATCATCCTGAACGCGGCCAGCCTCTTCGAGCATGCCGCCATCCGCATCCCGCCCGCGCTGGACCGCGCGCTGGGCTGGGTGATCGTGACGCCCAGCCTGCATCGAATCCACCATTCGGAGCGCGAAGAGGAGACGAACAGCCATTATGGCTTCTGCCTCTCGGTCTGGGACCGGATCTTCGGCAGCTGGCGCGGCAGTTGGGCGGGGGAGCTGGTGCTGGGCATTCGCGGCTATCGCGCGGTGGACGAGCAGCGCGTGCTGCCATTGCTCACCCAGCCCTTCCGGTAGACGCCCCAGCGTCAGCCCTTGAACTGCCCCGCGCCGTCGATGTCGATCACCGTGCCGTTCAGGTAGCCGCCCCGCGGCGAGGCGCCGAAGACGGCCATTTCCGCAATTTCGCGCGGTTCGATCGGGCGGTCGAAGGGCAGGCCCTTGATCATCTCC
>LNFM01004670.1_pt1 | contig 24851 bp, 27 predicted proteins | sample 596031 | NCBI WGS metagenome assembly LNFM01 (sample SAMN04254537, study PRJNA301005) | activated carbon metagenome | isolation source: dual media filters at the Ann Arbor, Michigan drinking water treatment plant | place: USA: Ann Arbor | reverse complement strand
ACGATCCCATCGGAACGCCGGCGAAATTGTAGCCCATGCCGTACCAGATGCCGTCGTGGCATCCGATATGCGGCATCATGTCGAAGGTGCCGGCGCACTGTCCTGTCCAGACGTGGCTGAGCTTGACGTCGGCGAGGTCGGGCAAGGCGCGCGCGAGGCGTCCGTGCAGGAGTGCAGCGATGGCCGCCGGATCTTCCAGGCCGTTGGCTGTGGCGCCGCCGAACAGCAGGCGTGATGAATTGGGTGCTGGCCGGAAGAAATCGATGTCGAGGTTGGAATCGATCACCGTGCGCCGGTGCGGCAGCTGCTTGCGCAGCAGCTCGGGCGGCAGCGGCTCGGTCGCGGCCATATAGCCGACGAAGGGAATCACGCGCCGTGCATGCCAGGACAGGTACTTCGGCGTGTAGCCGTTGGTGGCAATGACCACGTCCCGCGCCCGCGTTTGTCCATCGGCGGTGGTAACGCGGAACCCCCGGTCGACTTTCTCGATCGTCGTCACCTCGCAATTGCCCAGGATCGCGGTGCCAGCCGACAGGGCACGCTCCATCAGGCCACGGTGATAGAGGCCCGGATGCAGCGATCCGAGATCGGGAATGACGGCACCGCCGTCGTAGTGGTCGGTCGCCATTTCTTCGCGCATCCGGGCGCGCGGCAGCATGGCGTAAGGCAGTCCGAGATCGGCCTTCATGCCGGCCAGCTCGCGTTCCAGCCCGGCATAGTGGGCGGCCGACGTCGCCGCGACGAGACGGCCGCAGCGCACGGCATGGCAATCGATGCCTTCCTCCTCGATGAAAGCGAGCGTGCTCTCATAGGCCATCGACAGGTCGCGATAGATGGCGGAGGCGTAGTCTGCGCCTTTGGCGGCTTTCAGGTCGACGTATGATTTCTTGAGCGTGCGTCCGAGAAAACCGGCGTTGCGGCGCGACGCGCCATGGCCCGGTCGTTCCTTGTCGAATACCGCGACGCTTCGCCCGGCCCGCGCCAGCGTGAGTGCCGCGCGCAACCCGGTGTAGCCCGACCCGACGATGACCACGTCGTAGGACGGAGCAAGTGCGTCCCCCGCACTCTCGGCGAGCGGTGCCGCGTCCCACCAGTAGGGCGCGTTCCGGAAGTCGGTGGTCAGCAGGTTTTTCATCGAGCGAGATTCCACGACGGAATTTCACTCATGCGCGGCAGCTTGACCACAGATTTCGATGTAGGATCGCGTGGCCACGAGGGAGAGCCTGATGCGGATGCAGCCAATGGTTATCGGCCACCACTACATGGTATCGGCCGGCCAGTATCTCGCCACCGAAGCGGCGCATGCGATCCTGCGCGCCGGCGGCAATGCGATCGATGCCGGCGTCGCCGGCGGTATCGCGCTCGGGGTCGTCCATAGCGACCAGGTCCAGTTCTCCGGCGTGGCGCCGATGCTGATCTACCTGGCCGACCGCGACGAAACCGTGTCGATCGCCGGCCTCGGCTGGTGGCCGAAGGCACTGGACGTCGGAAAATTCATCCGCGACCACAATGGCACGATTCCCATGGGCATCCTGCGCACCGTGGTTCCGGCGGCGCCGGACGCCTGGATACTGGCGCTGCAGCGTTATGGCACCATGAGCTTCGGCGACGTAGCGGAGTCGGCCATCCGCTATGCCCGCGACGGCTTTGCGGTGCATACCGTCATGGCGACGTTCCTGCAGGACAAGGTCGACGACTATCGGCGCTGGCCTCAGAACACCGCGATCTATCATCGCGACGGCGCGCCGCTCGGCGAAGGCGACCGGCTGGTGCAGACCGATCTCGGCCGCACAATACAGTTCATGGTCGATCAGGAAAAAGCCGCATCGGGCAAGGGCCGCGATGCCGGCCTGGCGGCGGCACGCGATGCCTTCTATCGCGGCGACATTGCCCGGACGATCGCCAAGTACCACCGCGACAACGGTGGGCTGCTCGCGGAGGAGGATCTCGCCGAGTACCGCTCGGAGATCGAGAAGCCGCTGCGCTTCACCTTCAAGGGCACCGACGTGCTGAGCTGCGGTCCGTGGTGCCAGGGACCGGTGCTGCTGCAGATGCTGTCGATGCTGAACGAAGTCGACCTCAAGGCACTGGGCCACAATTCGAAGGCGTACATCCATCTCCTGGCCGAGGTGATGAACCTCTGCTTTGCCGACCGCGAGCACTACTATGGCGATCCGCGCTTCGTCGACGTTCCCATGGAGACGCTGCTGTCGCGCGCCTATGCGCAGGAACGTCTGAAGTCGATCGGGAGCGATCGGGCCTTCGGCGAAATGCCGCCGCCCGGGCTTGTCGCCGGTCACGCCGCCGGCCGAACCAGGTCGCCGTCGGTCGCCATCGGCGAGCCGGGGCTGCCGGGCGATACCTCCTATGTCTGCGTGGTCGATTCGGCGGGCAACGCCTTTTCCGCGACGCCGAGCGACGTGTCCTGGGAAGGACCGGTCATTCCCGGCCTGGGACTCTGCCCGTCGTCGCGCGGATCGCAGTCATGGGGCGATCCCGCCCATGCCTCGGTCGCAGCACCAGGCAAGCGGCCCAGACTCACGCCCAATCCGTCAATGGCGATGCGCAAGGGCGAGTTCCTCATGCCGTTCGGGTCGCCCGGCGGCGATCTGCAACCGCAGGGCATGCTGCAGGCGCTCGTCAATCATCAGGTCTTCGGCATGGATATCCAGCAGGCGGTCGAGGCGCCGCGCTTCATCACCCGCAACTTCCCCGACAGTTTCGAGCCGCATACCTATTATCCCGGCCGCGTCGATCTCGAACAGGCGATCGGTCGGCCGACGGGCGATGCCCTGGGTGCCATCGGCCACAAGGTGAACTGGCTTCCCGATCTCTCCCTCAAGACCGCCAGCGTCTGCGCCGTGTCCGCCGACCTCAAGAGCGGCAAGCTCTACGGCGCGGCCGATCCGCGCCGCACCGGTCGGGCGATGGGTTGGTAAGCGATGGCGGTTCTGTACGAGATCGAGCACACCACCACCTACTGCTATGCCAGTCTCGTGACGTTCGGCAAGCACCGGGCCATGTTCCTGCCGAGGCCCGCCGCGCGGGGCCGGCTCGTCGACTGGTCAGCCGCGACCAGCGCGCCCTCGACGATCCGCTGGACCACCGATGCGCTCGGCAACAACATCACGGAGATGGAATTCAGCGAACCGGCCAAGGCACTGACTTTTTCGTTCAAGGTCCGGGGCCTCCACTTCGGTGCGCCGGGTGTCGAGGAATTTTCCCTGGAGCCGCGGGCGGAGACGGTGCCGGTCCAGTACACGCCGGACGAATGGAACGATCTCCTCGTCTACATTCGGCCCCATGCCGAGGACCCCGACGGTACGGTTGCCGCCTGGGCCAAGAGTTTCGTGACCGACAACCGGGACCGGACGACCGACGTCCTGCGACGGATGCTCGACGCCTTCCGCGATACCTTCACCTACAATGCCCGGGAGGCGGAAGGCACGCAGTCGCCTGCGGAAACGCTACGGACGAAGTCAGGCACCTGCCGCGACTATGCCTGGCTGATGATCGAGACCCTGCGCCGCCTGAGCTTCGCGGCCCGATTCGTGAGCGGCTACCTCTACGATGCCGCGCTGGATGGCGGTGCGGTCGGCGCGGTCGGCTCCGGCTCAACCCACGCCTGGCTGGCAGTGTACCTGCCCGGCGCCGGCTGGACGCACTACGACCCGACCAACCGCCTCAGCGCCGGCTATGACCTGATCCCGGTGGCGATTGCCCGCCACCCGGGCCAGGCGGCGCCGCTGGAAGGCTCGTGGTTCGGCGATGCCAAGGACTATCTGGGCATGACGGTCAAAGTCGCGGTCCGGAAGCTCGGCGACGTCCCCGATCCGTCCGCGGGATAACGCACGTCACGCCGCCTTGACGAGTTGTACCTCGTCCTTGGCCGCACCCTTGCCCCGGACCTCGGCCTCTTCGTACTCCGCCGCCGTGATGGCGCGATCGAGCGCGGCGCGCAGTTCCTTTGCGCTCTCGAGCGTGAGTTCGACGGCGGCGCGGGCGCCGGCGTCGAGGCCGGCGTTGAAGAAGTCGAGCGTGATCACGTCACCCAGCGGCGCGTGACGCGCGTGGTCGTAGGCGACCACCGACTGCGTCAGCGGAAACCACTCCTCGCCGCGCTTGGCCATGCCCTCGGCGCGGGCGATCTCGATGATGGAGGTGCACATGTCCGGCCTCCTACTTCTTCGCCAGATGCTTGCCAAAGAAGGCGAACACCTTGCTCCAGCCGTCCATCGCCTGCTCGGGCCGGTAGAGCGGCCGGTGCCAGTAGAAGAAGCCGTGGCCGGCGCCGTCGTAGCGGTGGAACTCGTGCGCCTTGCCGTGCTTCTTGAGCTCGGCCTCGTGCTGGTTCACCTGCTCGGGACTGGGGGCGCGGTCGTCGTTGCCGAACAGGCCGAGCAGCGGGCAGGAGAGGTCTTTCGTCATGTCGATCGGCGCCACCGGCGTCTTGGCGTTGAGCTCCTCCTTGCCCATCACCACGCGGCCACCCCACAGGTCGACGCAGGCATCGATGTCCTTCTTCTGGCAGGCATAGATGAAGGCGTGCCGGCCGCCCGAGCAGGAGCCGAACAGCCCGACCTTGCCATTGTGATCGGGTTGCGCGCGCATCCACTGCACGGCCGCCGCGGTGTCGCCCACCATCTGTGCGTCGGCAATGCCGCCGTCGGCCCGCACTTTGGCGGCGACATCGTCGGGATTGGCGTCGCTGCCGCCGCCCTGCTCGCGCTGGTAGAGGTTGGCGCAGATCGCCATGTAGCCGTGATGCGCAAAGCGCCGCGTCGTCTCGATGTAGAGCTCGCTCCACCCCGGCAGATGGTGGATCAGGACGACGCCGGGGAAGGGACCTTTGCCTACCGGTTTGGCCACGTAGGCGGTGATCGGGGTGTCCTTGTCGCCCTTGAGAGTCACATTCTCAGCAGTCATGCCTCTATAGAATGACATCGATCTTCCTCCTCCATCGAAGAAGCAGTATTCGACGATCGCATAAGGGGCGCAACAGGAGGCTGCGGAGCAGGTTGGCCCGGTGGCGCGGCGCGGGCGGGAGAGTGGTGCCGGCCTTCGTGACTCGCTTCATGCCAGGGTGAAGCGCGGGAAGCATTTGCCCACAGCGCGTTATTCTCAATTTGACCCGAAGCCGCCTCTCGGGGACAGTTGGGTCAGAAATCGCTCTGGTCGTTCAACGATTCCGATGACGCCGCGGGGCGACCGGGCGCGAGGGTGGCGGGTGTCCGAACAATCGATCCGTAGGATCATGCACTTTGCGCGCTGGATGGCCTTGTGGCTTGGCGTGGTTGGCATCCTCGTCGCGGTATTCATCTTCTTGACGCCTCCCTCCGCGACCGTCGGCAGCATTCCCGATCCGCTTGCCCCGCCGGCGACCGAGAGTCCGCGTGCGACACTCGCCTCCTTTCAGACGGCGCTCCACGAAGCGGAGAAGATCCTGCGAGAAACCTACGAGGAGCACATCAGGGAGCCTGGTCTCTTTCAGTCGCTTGCGACCGCCTACAAGGTTCGCGCGGCTCAGGCCTATCTCGACCGCGCCATCGCCTGCTTCGACACGTCGGAGATAGCGCCGAGCGCACGCGCGCGTACCGCGCTGGAAGCCGCCTTGCAGCTGCAGGAGGTGATCGAGCGCGTCAAGCTTCCCGAAACGGAAGCCATCCCGGACGCTGCCGCGATGAAGACCCGCATCGAACAGGGCGAGCGTCCGCAATGGACGATCCCGAATACCGAAATAAGAATTGCCCGCGTCGACAGCGGCCCGCGCGCCGGCGAATATCTGTTCACCGCTCAAACGATCAATCGCGTGAGCCAGTTCTACCGATTGGCCCGTCAACTGCCGGGTCGGGACCGCTTCGATTTTTATGAATACTATGCGCTCTCGCCGGGCGATTTGATGCCGCCGAAATGGTACGCCTACATCCAGCGCCTGCCGTCGTGGTTTTTGGCGGCGCGGGACGGCCATGCCAGATGGCAATGGATCGGGCTTGCGGCAACCATCGCCGTTGCAGTTCTGTTTTGCTTTGCCGTCTATCTCTGGACGTGGCGCACGAGTGCAGTGCGCTGGTTGCCACCTATCCTGCGAAGCGTTCTGCTTCCTTTCGCGATATTGCTCGCAGCCCGTCTCAGCGAGCTTTTCGTCGAGGAGTTGAACATCACCGGGCCGGTTAGACGGAACCTGGCGACCGGTTTCGAGGCCGTTGCCTATATCGCGTTCGCCTGGCTGATCGCCGCACTCATCAATCGGTCCGCCACTTTGGCCGCTGTGTCCTGGGGCGCGCATTCGAACAGCTTTGATACCGGCATCATCCGGGTCGCGGTCCGCGTCATTGGAATTGGCGTTGCCACCGGCGTGCTCGTCTATGGCGCCGACCAGATCGGCGTACCGCTGGTCGGAATCCTCGCCGGGCTGGGCGTCGGCGGTCTTGCGGTGGCTCTCGCCGCGCAGCCGACGCTGGAAAACCTCATCGGCGGCGTCATGATCTATGCCGACCGGCCGGTGCGCGTCGGCGACCACTGCAAGTTTGGCGACATGACCGGTGTGGTCGAGGAAATCGGCATCCGGTCGACGCGCCTGCGTGCGCCGGACCGCTCGCTGATCAGCATCCCCAACGCCGACTTCGCCAAGTTTCACATTGTCAATTTCAGTCGGCGCGACCAGCTCCTGTTCAACGCCAGGATCGGCATCCAATACGGCGCGAAGCAGGAACAATTGAACGTGATTCTTTCAGGGATGAGAAATCTCCTGAACGATCATCCCGCCATCAATCCGGTTTCGGCCCAGGTGCGGCTTGCGAATCTCGGCGGCCAGTCGATCGAGATCGACGTGACGGCCGAAATGCAGGAGATGCCTCGCGGCGAACTCGCCGCGGCGAAGGAAAGGCTGTTGATGCAGCTGTTCGAGATCGTCGAGCAGGCAGGCGCGTCGCTCGCCGGCCATCAATGACGGGTTCGAGCGTGCGCCGGTGCAATAAGCGGCTCGGCCGCAGCCGACTTTGGACCAGCCTGAGACTCCCGAAGCTCGTGTGCCCCTTGCGCTGCGGGACATCGTCGATTTTCCCCCTGCAAGCCTCATAAGACGTCGCTACGCCGCCTGGTTGGGGAACCAAAACGGCTAATTATGGTTGCACCGCTCTGCTCGCCATTTGATCTGGGTCAAGGCGAGCGTCAGCCATCGGATCATTTTCATTTTAGATGACTTTGCCGCCGGCCTTCTTCAACCGTGGCCTCGTGTGGCGCCTCGACGAAGGGGAGAAGTGTCATGACGACGCTCCAGGATTTCCGGCGAGCGATCTCTCACCGCATCGATGTCGGGCGCAAGCGCCGGCAACTGAAACGCGAACTCGCGCAGCTCGCGGCCATGGGGTCTCTCGATGCCGTCCTGGCGGACGTCGGCCTCGCGCGCTCGCAGGTCGAGTCTCTGATCGCAGGATGCGACGGTTCCGGAGAGCTGCTGGACCAAATGCTTTCCCGGCTCGGCGTCGATGCCGCTCAACTGCCCCTCGATTTCCTGCGCGACATGACATGGACCTGCACGACGTGCCCGAACAAGCGTCAGTGCCGCGAATGGCTGTTCAGCATCGAGGAAACGGAGTGCCGTGCCTTCTGTCCGAATGCCGCGCAGCTCGACGATGCCTTGTCGAAGCAGCTTCCAGCCCGCGCGTGACGCCGGAAGCACCGATAGCGCCGGATTTCTGGTCCCTGCGGCTTCGACAGGAGACGCGGACCGCGAGGCGACTGCAATAGCCCTTGGCTCCTGAAGCTCGCATGGCCCTTGCGGCCGATCACCAGGTGATCATGGATCGTGATGCCGTGCGCCTCCGAGGTGGCCTTGATCTCGCGCGTCATCTTCCATCTTGCTTATGTGGCCGCTACCTCGACGGCGGATTATCCACTCGCCTGGCCGATCTGGGGACATCTTCACGTTGTCCAACCTTGAGCCTTTGCAAACTGCCGGTCTGTCGAAGGGCTGGCGCCTGTCCTCTCTCGTTGGCGTGCTGCTGTCGGGGACAAGGCGTTCAGCGTGGCGGCATGCCTCGCACAATCGTGAGGAATTCCAGCCGCGTGCCGGCGCGGCGATGCTCGGACAGCGTCTGGTACTCGGGATCGGCATACCAGGTGCGGGCCTGAGCTTCGGACGGGAACTTGAGGATGATCATGCGGCCTTGGCGCGGCGCCTCACCCTCCAACGTGAAGGCCTCGTCGTCGAAGGTGATGAACTCCCCGCCATGCTTCTTCAGCAGCGGGAAGAAGCCCTTCTCATACTGGCGGTAGACGCCCGCGTCGGTGACGCTGAGATTGACGACGGCGTAGACTGGAACGGCAGGCATGCTTCGGCTCCATCAATCGAGTCGGGACAACCAGGCCGCCACCGCCTGCCCGATGGCCGGTCCGGAGTCTTCCTGGACGAAATGCAGGCCGGGCACGGTCACCTCCTGCTGGTTGGGCCAGGATCGGCAGAACTCGCGCTGCGCGCCGACCAGGATGGAGCCGGGTTCGGCGTTGATGAACAGCTTGGGCAGCCGGCTGGTGCTCAGCCACTTGGCGTACTGTTGCACCAGCGCGACGACCTGCGGTGGCTCGCCGGCGATGGGAATCTGCCGCGGCCAGTTCAGCATCGGCTGCCGATCCGCTTCCTTGGTGAAAGGCGCGCGGTAGGCCGCCATCTCCTCGTCCGACAGCTTGCGCAGGATGGCGCTGGGCAACACGCCTTCGATGAACATGTTGCGCTTGAGAATAAGGTCCTCGCCCTTGGCCGAGCGGAAGCCCTGGAAGATGCCGCGCGCCTTCTCCGGCCAGTCGTCCCAGGAGGCGATGGGCATGACGATGGCTTCCATGTAGGCGATGCTGCGCACCCGTTGCGGGTGCAGTCGGGCCCAATGAAAGCCGAGAGCGCTGCCCCAGTCGTGCAGCACCAGCGTGACGCGCTGGTCCACGCCCAGCGCGGCGAGGTGGGCGGCCAGCAAATCGTAGGTTCCTTCCAGCGTGTAGCGTCCGGGCCCCAGGCTGGCGGGCAGCTTGTCCGAGTCGCCGTGACCGATGAGGTCGGGCGCAATCACGCGGCCCATGCCCGCCAGCGGCGGCATCACCTCGCGCCACAGGTAGCTCGATGTGGGATTGCCGTGCAGCAGCACGATGGGGGCGCCGCTGCCGAGCTCCACATGGGCGAGACGGCGGCCCTTGACGGCGGTGAACTGCTTGGGTGGCAGGGGCAGGGTGGTGGTCATGGGCGTCAGGCCGCTCTTGCGGCTGGCAGGTCGAACACCAGACACGTGGTCGTGGCGTGGGCGTAGAGCTTGCCGTCCGGCCCGACGATACGTCCCTCCGCCGTCGCCAGTTGCCGGCCGCCATGAATGACGGTGCCGATGGCGCGCAGCGGTCCTGTGTCCAAGTTGGCACCACGCACGATGTTCACGCTCAGTTCGGCTGTGGTGTAGCCGCGGCCGGCCGGCACAACGGTATGAACCGAGCAGGCCAGAGCCGAGTCGAGCAGCGCCGCATACCAGCCGCCATGCACGGCGCCGGACGGATTTAGGTGCTTGAACCGTGGCGTAGCCTGGAACACGACCTTGCCGATACCCACTTCGACGAGGTCGAAGTCCAGCGTGTCGCACATGGGCGAATGAGGCAGTTCACCGGACAGCCAGGCCTGCATGAATTCCAATCCGGATTTGTTTGCGACCATCGCTGGTGCCGAATAGCCTGGTTTTCCGCCCGCGCGCAGCATGTTGGTGCGTACGGTCCCCAGTTGCTGGTTCCATTGGGCCAGGGTTTCTTCGGCAGTCATGCGATAGCGCTCCAGAGTAGACGAAAGGCGGCGGCGGCAGGCGGCAACGGAGGGGCGGGGGATCCTTACGGCGTCACCTGCTTCTCAAGGCATCCCGCTCTCGCGCCATCTCGATCGACAGATGAACGCGAGACGTCGTTGCGTCGATCGGATCGCCGCAAGCCGAGCAGACGAGGCGTGGGCGGGTCTTCTTGCCGCAACGCGTGTGCTCCAAGGTGACTGGACGTGGCCCCTCTCGCTCAAGCCATTCGTCACCCCACGTCTTGAGGGCGATGATGAGCGGCCACAGGTCGCGTCCCTTCGCCGTCAGCCGATACTCGTGCCTCGGCGGATGCTCCGAATAAAGGCGACGCTCGACGATGCGCTCGGCTTCGAATCTCTTCAATCGCCGGCTCAGAATGAGCGGAGAGGCGCCGGTGAGCTGCTGCATTTCGTCGAACCGGTGTGATCCGAGAAACATCTCCCGCAGGATCATCAACGCCCAGGCATCGCCGACGATCTCGATCGTTCGGGCGACAGTGCAAGTCGTTCGCGACAGGTCGGAGCGGCTCATGTTGACTCGCTTCAAATACTGAAGCTACGCTGGCACAGGCCGTCGGCCAACTCAAGCAGCCTTGCCAGGCCGTCCGGCTGCATGCCATGCGCGGGCACATCTTGCTTCGGTCACGAGGAACGTCATGAAGATCTACCACGCACCAAATACTCGCTCGGTTCGCATCGTCTGGCTGTTCGAGGAATTGGGGCTGCCGTACGATCTTGAGAAGCACAAGCTCGGCGATCCAGGCATGCGCTCGCCCGAGTACCTGAAAGTCCATCCGATGGGCCGGGTGCCGGCCCTGCAGGATGGCGGCACCACGATCTTCGAGTCGGGAGCGATCGTTCAGTACGTTCTCGCAAAGTATGGCAAGGGGCGCATGGTGCCGGACACTTCCTCGCCGGAGTTCCCGCAGTATCTGCAATGGCTGCACTACGCCGAGGGCATGATCATGCCGCCGGTGAACATCATCGTGGTCGAAACCATTCTCCTTCCTCCCGATCGTCGCAATCAGGTCAACGTCGACCGTGCCACGAAACTCCTGTCGCGCATGCTCGGCGCCATCGATGCCCATCTTGCCGGGCGTGAATTCCTCGCCGGTGACTTTAGCGGCGCCGACATCATGACCGGACACGCCTGCACGGTGGCGCGCCGGCTTGGAGCGGACCTGTCCGACAAGCCGAACGTGGCCGCCTATATCGAGCGGTTGAACGCGCGTCCGGCCATGAAGCGCGCCTGGGCGGCGTGATGTCCCGGGCGGTCGACACCGGGACGGACCAGCTCCTGTGCACGGTGGCGGACCATGTTGCCACCGTGTCGTTCAACCGCCCGGAGAAGCGCAATGCGCTGGGCGATATCGTCACGCCCGCGCTGCGCGAGATCCTGCTCGTGCTGGAGGCAGATCCGGATGTCCGCGTGATCATCCTCACCGGCGTCGGCAAGTCCTTCTGTGCCGGTGGCGACGTAAAAGGCATGTCAGGCGGCGGTCCCGACGATCGCTCGATCGACGACAAGATCCGCGCCCTCCAGCACCGCCAGCAGACCCTGACCCTGCGGCTGCATGAGCTGGCGAAGCCAACCATCGCCGCCCTGCCGGGCGCCGCGGCCGGGGCCGGCATGTCGATCGCGCTCGCCTGCGACATCAGGATCGGCGCAACCAGCGCCTTCTATGCGACCGGCTTTGCCGCGATAGGCCTCTCGGGCGACTATGGGGGCTCGTGGCAACTCACGCAGATCGTCGGCCCGGCGAAGGCAAAGGAGATCTACTTCACCGGGCGCCGTGTGCACGCCGAGGAGGCGCTGGCGCTGGGTCTGCTGAACGAGGTCGTCGCCGACGAGAACCTTGCGGCACGGGCAGCCGAGCTGGCGAGGCAGATCGCCAGCGGCCCACCGCTCGCCATCCGCTACATGAAGCAGAACATCAACCGGGCGACGCAGGCCGACTTCAAGACCTGTCTCGACTGGGAAGCCGATCGCCTGGTCCGTGTCGCGCAGACCCAGGACCACAAGGAGGCGGTGCGTGCCTTCATCGAGAAGCGCGCGCCGGTGTTCAAGGGGGCGTAGTCGCGCTCGGCCGCCTCGCGCCTCATCAACCCGGAGAGGAGCCCCATGGAAGCCGCCGCCGTGGCAACCCGGAACCCGGTCAGCACCAGGTGCGACCGCTTCTGCCCGATCGCCGTGAAGATCCGCGAGGGTCGCGTGGCGCCGTCCAGGGTTCAGGCCGTCGAGCTGGCGCTTTGCGGCCGCAACTCACTCTGAGAACACTCCAACCCTGCCGCGCGCAACCTCGCCCGCCAGGTCGACAGCAGCATTGCCACCAAAGCGAGATCGCATGAACGTTCTGGACGCCATTACAAATCGCAAGTCTATCCGCGCCTTCCGGCCTGATCCCGTGCCGAAGGACACCATCGAGAAGATTCTGCAGATCTCGCAGCGCGCGCCGAGCGGCACCAACACGCAGCCATGGCACGTCTATGTCTGCTCCGGTGCCGTCAAGCAGGCCATCACCGACGACGTGCTCGCGCTCGTGCGCAGCGGCGGCGGCGAGAAGTACGAGGATTACGACTACTACCCGCCGGAGTGGAAGCCAGTGCACCGCGATCGCCGCCGCGGCGTCGGCTGGTCGCTCTACGGCCTCGTCGGCGTTCCCAAGGGCGACCGCGTCGCCAGCGCCAGGCAGGCCGCCCGCAACTTCCTGTTCTTCGATGCGCCGGTCGGCCTGTTCGTGACGACGGACTCGTACCTCGCCCGTGGCAACTGGGCGGATACCGGCATGTACCTGCAGACGATCATGCTTGCCGCGAAGGGGTTTGGCCTCGACACCTGCCCGCAGGCGGCGTGGATCCCTTACCAGAAGCCTGTCTTCAAGCATCTTGGCATTCCGGCGGACCAGTCGCTGGTCTCCGGCATGGCGCTTGGCTTCGCTGATCATTCCAAGATCGAGAACACGCTGGTGAGCGAGCGCGAGGCTCTGGCCAACGTGGCGCACTTCCGCGGGTTTGATTGAACGGATGGCGCGCCAGCGTCGCGACAAGGGCAGGAGACTTCGATGACGGAAGTCGTTTCATTCGCGCAGCACGATGGCGTTGCCACATTGACGATGGATGACGGCAAGGCGAACGCGCTGTCGTTGGCGATGTCGCAGGCGCTCAATGGCGGCCTCGACCGCGCGGCGAAAGAGGCCAGGGTCGTGGTGATCCGCGGCCGGCCGGGCGTGCTGTGCGGCGGCTTCGACCTGAAGGTCATCCGCGGCAACGACGACGCGCTAAGGAACGCGATGCGCGACGCCGGCATGCGGCTTCTCGCGCGCCTCTATCTGCTGCCCCAGCCGTTGATCTTCGCCTGCACTGGCCATTCCGTGGCCGCCGGAGGTCTGCTTCTTCTGACGGGCGATGTCAGGATTGGTCTGCGCGGCGAGTTCCGGATTGGCCTGAACGAGGTAGGCATCGGGCTCACTCTTCCGCAGACCGGCATCGAACTGGCGCGGGATCGCCTCTCGGCCGCTGCCCTGACCGAGGCCGTCGCGCTGGCCCGGCTCTACAGCCCGGATGGCGCGGCTGGTGCCGGCTACCTCGACACGGCCGTCGATGCCGGCGCGTTCGATGCAACGATTGCGCAACAAGCGCAGGAACTGCTCAAGCTCGATCCCGCGGCGTTCGCGGCAACAAAGCAACGTTTGCGGCAGCCAACCTTGGATCGCATCGCAGCCGCGTCGACCTGATCGCCGTGGCGGTAGAAACCTTCCGGGGACACACATGAACACTCAGCAGCGAGCAGGTGTCGTTCGGCCGACTGGCTGGAGTGGAGCGACTGGGCCAGCCCCATCCTGGCCGAACCCCCGGCAGCGAGGAACGGCATCGTGACCGTCCCCGACGCGCCGGGCAGCGGTATCGCATGGGACGAAGCGGCCATCACCCGATACGCGATCTGAGGAAGGAGCAAGACCATGAACAAGCCGGTATGTCTCATCATCGGTGCCGGGGCCGGCATCGGCGGCAATGTCGCGAAGCGCTTTGCGCGCGAGGGCTATCACGCTGTTTTGGCGAGGCGCAGCGACAAGGCGGGCCTCGACCGTCTCGTCGGTGAGATCAAGGCCGAGGGTGGCACGGCCGCAGGCTTCATGCTCAACGCCGTCGAGGAAGGCAGTATCGAGCGACTGGTCGAGAGCATCGAGGCCGACATCGGGCCGATCGAAGTCGCAGTCTTCAATCTCGGCGCGCAGATCGGCAGCCGGGCGCTCTCCAATACCACGCTCAAGGCGTTCGAGATCGGCTGGCGGATGGCCACGTTCGGGCTGTTCCGGCTGGCGCAGGTGCTGTTTCCCTACATGGAGAAGCGTGGCAAGGGCACCTTGCTCGTCACGTCGGCCACCGCGGCCGTGCGCGGCAATGCGGGGCAGCACTCGCATGCTGCCGCGATGGCGGGGCGCCGCATGCTCTGCCAGTCCCTCAACGCCGAGTTCGCGGCCAAGGGCATTCACGTCGCGCACATCCTCATCGACGGCGCCGTCGACGCCCCCGATACGCTCGGCAAGATGCTGGGGCCGGAGCGCTATCAGCAGCTGCGACAGAGCAAGGGCCTCGAAAAGGACGGGCTGTTGCTGCCGGCCGAGGTCGCGAACACATATTTCCATGTCGCCCATCAACATCGGTCCGCCTGGACCCACGAGCTGGATCTGCGCGCCTTCTCGGATCTCGCGTGGTGGAACCATGCGACGAGTGGATCCTTGTAGCCACGATGCATCGAGCAGCTGACCTCTGACCCACAGGCAATACGATGCGACCTCTGATCCTGTATGGCGTTCCCTTCTCTCAGCCGGTGCGCGCCGTCATGTGGCTGATGCTCTACAAGCGGACGCCCTTCGAGCTGGTGCTCATCAATCCCGGCTCGAAGGGCGATACGGGAAGCCGCCATCCATCGTTCCTGGCCAAGAACCCGGGCGGGACGATCCCGACGATCGAAGAGCCCGACACGGGCTTCGCGCTCGGCGAGGCGCACGCGATCATGTGCTACCTCAGCAACAAGCACGGCTGGCACGATGTCTATCCGACCGAGCCCGAGCGGCGGGCCAAGGTCGATTGGTACCTGCACTACCACCACCGCAACGTCCGCGATGCCTCGATCGGTCTGGTGGCCCCGAACATCCGCAAGGATCTGAACATCCCCGAGGTCATACAGCAGGCCGCGCGCCGCACGCTTGCCAGAGCGTTGCAGACGCTCGATTCGAATTGGCTGGCCAACTCCCGCTATCTGGCGGGTTCGCAGCTCACGCTGGCCGACTTTGCCGCGTACGTGGAGATCGGACAGCTTCAGCCGTGCTTCACGAACCTCTATGACTTCGCGCCGTTTCCCAATGTTTGCCGTTGGCTTGACGAGATGAAGAAGGTCGACGGACATGACACCGTGCACACGGTGCTCGCCCATCTCGGCGCCATCGGCGGTGAGCCCCCCAGCATGGAGCAGATCAAGAGCGCCAACAAAGCCGCGCTGGGCGCGCTGCGCGACAGGCTTGCGCAACTGGCCGGGTGATGCGCTCGGGTCGACCTTCGATGAATCAGTGCTTTGGGCGGGAGACCGAGATGCCTTCTCAATACTCCGGCGGCTGTGCCTGCGGTACCATCCGCTGCGAGTGCATTGCTAAACCCGTCTACAGGCGCAATTGCCATTTACACAAGAGGAGCTGAGCCATGGCCAACTGCATCGTCGTCGTACAGTTCGATCTGCCCAAGCGCACCGAGGAGCAGGCCATCAAGGGCGGCACCGGAACGGCACCGACCTACCGCGCCCTCGGCGCCAAGGGCCTCATCCGCAAGGACTACCTCAACGGTGACTCCGGAACCGGCGGCGTCTACCTGTGGGAGAGCCGGCAGGCCGCCGAGGCCTGGTACACGGAAGAGCGCCTGGCAGACCTGACCAAGCGCTTCGGCGTGCGGCCGCGGCTGACCTGGTACGACACCCACGTCACCGTCGACAACCTCAAGGACGAGACCCGCGTCAACGGCAAGGCACTTGTCGAGGCCTGAGACCCGGCTCAAGTCCCGCCCTGCCGATGGGCACGAGAGGATTCCTGCGCGGACCGGAGGCAAGAAGCGACCCAGGTCCGCGACAGCGCGATAAGCACGAAGGGGAGATCGATGAAACTCTATGATTTCGGACCGGCGGCCAACGCCCAGCGTGTTCGGGTCTTCGTGGCGGAGAAGGGGATCAAGGTTCCGACACAGCAGTTGAACGTGCGCGAGGATGAGCAATTCGCCGAGCCCTTCACCTCAATGAACCCGTTCCATTGCGTGCCCTTTCTCGAGTTGGACAACGGCACCGTGATTGCCGAATCCATGTCGATCTGCCGCTATCTGGAGGAAACGCATCCCGAGCCGGCGCTGTTTGGCAGAACGGCCGAGGAGCGCGCCGTCATCGACATGTGGCTGCGCCGCTTCGAGCTGGATGGCTTCATCCCCATGCTGCATGCGGTGCGCAATCATGTGCCGATGTTTGCGGGCCGGGTCGTCCCCGGAACCCGTACGGATCTTCCGCAATTGCCGGCGATGGTGACGCGCGGCAAGGAAATGATGGAGATCTTCCTGCGCCGGATCGAGCCGCACATGGCCAGGAACGACTTCGTCGCCGGGCCACGGTTCACGATTGCCGACATCACCGGCTTTTTCACCGTGCGCATGACCAAGACATTGGAGATGGACATCAGCTCGTCCTGTCCCTCTGTCGCTGCTTGGTTCGCCAAGGTGTCGGCGCGGCCGGCCTTCCAGATCTAGGAGACGGCGCATGAGCAAGCCTGTTTGTCTCGTCACTGGCGTTGGTCCCGAGAGCGGCACCGGGGCGGAGATTGCCAAGCGTTTCGGCGAAGGGGGCTACCGGGTCGCCATGCTGGCCCGCAATGCGGCCAATATCGAGGGCCTTGCCGCCAAGTACAAAGACAGCCGCGCCTACCCCTGCGACGTGGGGGATCTCGATGCCCTCGTTAAGACCATTGCCCGCGTCAAGGCCGAGATGGGCGCGCCGAAGGTCGTCGTGCACAATGCCTTGCGCTCGACCAGGGGCAGCATCCTGGAGATGGACCCGGAGGACCTCGAGCGGAACTTCCGCGTCAATACCACCGCGCTGCTGCATCTCGCCCGCGAGACGATTCCGGCCATGCTGCAAGCGGGAGAGGGGACAATCCTGGTGACCGGCAACACCTCGGCCACCCGGGGCAAGGCCAACTGGGGTTTCTTCGCCTCGACCAAAGCGGCGCAGCGGATCTTGGCGGAATCGATTGCCCGGGAGTTCGGCCCCCGTGGCATCCATGTTGCCTACTTCATCATCGACGCCTCGATCGACACGCCGCGCACCCGGCCGCATATCGCCGCCGACAAGCCGGACGAGTTCTTCGCCAAGCCCTCGGCGATCGCGGAGGACATGTATCGTGTTGCTCACCAGGATCGCTCCGCTTGGTCTTTCCGGGTCGAACTGCGTCCCTTTGGCGAAGTCTGGTAGGGCCAGCCGCAACACAAAGGATCACAAATGTCAGGACCACTCGCCGGCGTACGCGTCATCGATCTGACGACGGTCATCTCGGGCCCGGTTTGCACCATGATGCTGGCGGACCAGGGCGCCGATGTCATCAAGATCGAACCCCCTGGCGGCGACATCGCGCGGCGCACGGCGGGAACGGGAGAGTTCACGCCAATGTTCGTGTCGTCGAACCGTGGCAAGCGCTCGATCGCGCTCGACCTCAAGCAACCAGCCGCCATCGATGTCGTGCGACGGCTCGTGGCGAGCGCCGATGTCCTCGTCCAGAATTTTCGCCCCGGAACGATGGAGCGGCTGGGCCTCGACGAGCCCACGCTGCGCGGGCTCAACCCGCGCCTTGTCTATGTGTCGATCAGCGGTGTCGGCGAGACGGGACCCTATGCGAGAAAGCGCGTCTACGACCCCATCATCCAGTCGCTGTCCGGCCTTGCCGACGTGCAGGCCGATCAGGTGACCGGCCGGCCGCGCATGGTGAGGACGATCGTCGCCGACAAGACAACCGCCGTGCACGCCGCACAAGCCGTCTGCGCGGCCCTCTTCGCGCGGGAGCGGAGCGGGGAAGGCCAGCACGTGCGGCTGTCGATGCTCGACACCATGGTCGCCTTCATCTGGCCGGAAGCCATGACGCAGTACACGGTCATCGGCCGCGAAGGCAGCGGCACCAATCCGACCGCGCGGCCGGACCTGATATACGAGACGCAGGACGGCTTCATCACCGTCGGCTCGGTCTCGGATGCCGAATGGCGGGGCCTTGCGGGCGCGATCGGTAAGCCTGAGTGGATCGACGATCCGCGTTTCCGCACACCGGCGCAGCGGTCGGTGAACGCAGCCGAGCGGATCACCCTGGTTGGCGAGATCCTGAAGACGAATACCGGTCGCTACTGGCTGGAGCGGCTCGATGCCGCGGACGTGCCCTGCGCGCCTGTTCTCGCCCGCAGTCAGGTGGCCGCGGATCCGCAGGTCATTCACAACGGTTTGATCGAGACGCTCGATCAGCCGGGTCTCGGGACCTTGCGGCAGCCGCGACCCGCGGCGCGCTTCGAACGGACTCCGGCGGCCATCGGCGGTCCGGCACCGCGCATCGGCGAGCACACCGACCAGATCCTCGCCGAGCTCGGGTTGTCGGTCGGCGAGATCGCGGCGCTCAAGGAATCGCAGGCCGCGCGGGCAGCTGCTGCGACCCCGACCGGGAGGGGTTGACATGGCCGCGATCAAAAAAGGCAGTGGCCGTCTCATCCTGTGGGGAGCCGGCACGTCGCGCGCGATACGCGCCCATTGGGCACTGGCCGAATTGGGCCTCGACTACGAGTGCCGCCCGATCCAGGCCCGCACCGGCGAAACCAAGACAGCCGAGTACACCACGCTGACGGCCCGCCAGAAGATCCCGTTGCTCCAGGATGGCGACTTCACGATCACCGAGAGCGCCGCAATCGTCACTTATCTGTCGGACACCTACGCCTCCGAGGCAACCGCTCTGCTTCCGAGCGGGACACGGGAGCGGGCCCGTTGCCTCGAATGGTGCTTCTTTGTCATCAGCGAACTTGATGCCGCCTCGCTTTACGTCATACGCCGCCATCGCGCCCTGGCGGAGATCTATGGTTCGGCCCCCGAGGTCTGCGAGCAGGCGGCGGTCTACTTCGGGCAGCAGATGCGCGCGGTAGAGCGCCAGCTGGCGGAGAATCGCCTGTACCTGCTCGGGGACCGGCTGACGGTCGCCGACATTCTCCTGTCGACGTGTCTCACCTGGGCGGTCGCCTACGGCGTGCCCGTCGATGCGCGTGCCATGGCCTACAACACCCGCATGACGGAGCGAGACGCCTACCGCCAGGCTTCGATCCGCAACACGCCACCAAAGTCCTGAATTGAACCTCGTGAGGAGATGAGCCAGCCATGAATCCAAGGGTCGAGTTTCACTTCGATTTCGGCAGCCCCAACGCCTACTTCTGCCACAAGGTCCTGCCAGCCCTTGCGGCACGGACCGGCGTGCAGATCGCCTATGTTCCGGTGCTGCTTGGCGGCGTCTTCAAGCTGACAAACAACCAGCCGCCAATGGTGCAATTCAAGGGCATCAAGAACAAGAGCGAGTACGCAGAGCGCGAGACCGAACGTTTCATCCGAAAGCACGGACTCACCGGGTTCCGGAGGAATCCACATTTCCCCGTCAACACCGTGCAGATCATGCGTGGCGCACTGGTCGCCGAGCGCGATGGATTTTTCGACCGCTATGTCGATCAGGTCTTCCACCATATGTGGGAGGAGCCGAAGAAGATGGACGATGCCGCGGTCATCCGGGGCGCGCTCGATGCTTCGGGGCTTGATGGTCGAGCGATCCTCGAGGGCACCCAGGATCAGTCCATCAAGGACAAGCTGATCGCCAATACCGAGGCGTCCGTGGCGCGCGGCAATTTCGGCAGCCCGACCTTCTTTGTCGGCGACGAAATGTTCTTCGGCAAGGACCGGTTGCGCGAGGTCGAGGACGAGATCGTGTCCGCCACGCAGCGCGCGCCATGAGACGTGTCTAGGGGCGAAGTCGCTGAGGCCGAGCTTCGTTCAGGACGCCGCCAGGTCACAGCAGCCCCAGACTCCTGAAGCTCGCATGGCCCTTGCGGCCGATCACCAGGTGATCGTGGATCGAGAGTCCCAACGCCTCGGCGGCCTTGCGGATCTCGCGCGTCATCTCGATGTCGTCGCGGCTCGGCTTGGGATCGCCCGAGGGATGGTTATGCACCAGGATCAGGGCGGCGGCATTGAGCACCAGCGCCCGCTTCACCACCTCGCGCGGATAGACCGGCGTGTGGTCGATGGTGCCGCGCTGCTGTACCTCGTCGGCGATCAGAACGTTCTTGCGGTCGAGAAACAGGATGCGGAACTGCTCGGTCTTCTCGTGGGCGAGCGCCGCGTGGCAATAGTCGATGAGCTGCTGCCAGTTGGTGAGGACGGGCATGTCCTTGACCTTGCGCTCGGCCAGTCGCCGGCCGCTCTCGCGCAGTGCCTTGAAATGCACTAGCGTGCGTTGGTCGATCTCGAATTCGCGCAGCTGCGCCGGCTCGGCCGCGAAGACGTCGCCCAACGTGCCGAAGCGCTCCAGAAGCGCCTTGGCCAGCGGCTTGGTATCGATCCGCTCGATTGAATAGAACAGCAGCAGTTCCAGCAGTTCGTAGTCGGCCAGAGCGTCGGTGCCGGCCTTCTGAACGCGCTCGCGCACCCGGGCGCGATGACCAAAATAATGCGGCTTCGTCGCTTCAGCCTCGCCGCTGTTGTGTCCGCTCCGGGCCGGCGTGGCTTCGAGCGCCGCGATGATCTTCGCCGTGGGGTCCTCGGCCGTGAATTCCCAGCACTGGTCGAGCCGGTTCCACACGCCGCCCGCCTCGCGCAGAAGCGTGCGGTGAGGAAGGGTGTTGCCGCTCACGCGCCAGAGATTGTCCGCCGACTGGAGGCGAAGGCCGGCTGCGAGCAATGCCACCAGGGCATCGTCATCGCCTGTCGCCGGATCGAGATCCGCCCGCTTTGCCTTCCCCATACCGCCACGGTCCACCGCAACCGCGGCGGAAACACGGCAAAGGAATGTCTGAAAGGGCGCTGCCGTCAGACCAATAAAAAGGGACGCCCGATTTCTCGGGCATCCCACTAACGTGGACAGAATATGCGAAAAGAAACAGTCTGGCAACATTCGGCGCATTCCAATAGATGAAACCCCCTTCGCATCTGACGGGGACTGAGATGATCGCTTGCGGATTGGATTTCGGGACGTCGAACTCGGCGATCGGCGTCGCTCGCGACGGGGCGGCGGTGCTCGCGCCCATCGAAGCAAGCAGCACGCTGATGCCGAGCGCGGTGTTCTTCGACTACGAAACCAAAGGCCGGGTGCTGTTCGGCAACGAGGCCATCGCGGCCTATGTCGGGCAGACCGAGGGCAGGCTGATGCGTGCACTCAAGTCGATCCTGGGCTCCCCGCTGATCGACGAGGAGACCAGCCTGGGAGGCCGCAAGGTGCCGCTCAGGGAAGTCGTGGAGATCTTCGTGCGCCACCTGAAGCACAAGGCCGAGGCCTTCGCCGGGCAGGAGATCACGGCCGTGGTGCACGGCCGGCCGGTGCGCTTCGTCGACGACGACGACAGGGCGGATGCGCGGGCGCAGCAGGTGCTCGAGACCATTGCCCGGCGGGCGGGTTTTCGCGACGTCGCCTTCGTCTACGAGCCCATCGCGGCTGCCCATCACTACGAGCAGATGGTTCAGAGCGAAGAGCTGGCGCTCATCGCCGACATCGGCGGCGGCACGAGCGACTTTTCCATCATCCGTGTGGGCCCGGAGCACCGTGAGCGCGCTGATCGCAATCGCGACGTGCTCGCGACCGCCGGCGTGCGCGTGGGCGGTACCGACTTCGACACCGCGCTCAACCTTGCGGCGGTGATGCCGCTCCTGGGCCTCGGCACTGAACTCGTCGAAAAGAACTTGCCGATGCCGAACGCACTCTACCACGAGCTTGCCACCTGGCCGACGATCAACTTCGCGTACACCTACAAGAACGAGCGTGCAGTCGCCGAGCTGGTCTCGCTGGCCTGCGAGCCTGCGAAAGTGGAGCGTCTTCTGGCCGTGGTGCGCCGACGGCTCGGCCATCGCCTGGCGTTCGCCGTCGAGGACGCCAAGATCGTGCTGAGCGCCGAGGAACGGGCCGATGTGCCGCTGAACTTTCTCGAGGCGGGCCTCGCGATCACGGCGACGCGCATCGATTTCGACCGCGCCATCGAAGCCAGGACGGATCGGCTGTACAAGGCGGCGAGCGACTGCATCGCGGCCGCGGGCCTCGGTCCCGCCGCCATCGACACGATCTTTCTCACGGGCGGATCGAGCCGCGTGCCGGCCGTGCGCGCCGCGATCGGGCGGGCGGCCCCGTCTGCCCGTCTGGCCCGCGGCTCGGACCTGCTGTCGGTCGCGCTGGGATTGACGCAGATGGCGGGGGCGATGAGCTGAGTCCGCTGGACGGGTGAGGCGCCCTGTTTGAAGATGCAGCGATGCGTGTTCTCAACCTCGCCTTCTGCCTGATCGTTTCCCTTTTCGCGGTCGGAACCGCGCGTGCCGCGCCGCAGTGGCTCACCCTGCCGCCGACGCCCGTGCTGCCCAAGCCCGAGGAGAGCGGGCTCGCGCCCGTGAACGGCATAAAGATCTGGTACGCCACCTTCGGCAAAAGCGACGGCGAACCGGTGGTCCTGTTGCACGGCGGCCTCGCCAACTCGAACTACTGGGGCCACCAGGTGCCGGTGCTGGCGGCGCGCTACCGCGTAATCGTGATGGACAGCCGCGGGCATGGCCGCAGCACGCGCGATGAGCGGCCCTACGGCTACGAGCTGATGGCCTCCGACGTGCTGGGCCTGATGGATTTCCTGAAGATTCCCAAGGCCGCCGTGGTCGGCTGGAGCGACGGCGCGATCCTCGGCCTCGAGATCGCCATCCGTCATCCGGCGCGGCTCTCCAGGCTCTTCGCCTTCGCTGCCAACTCCGACCCCAGCGGCGTGAAGGACATCGCCAAGAGTCCGGTGTTCAATGCCTTCATCGTCCGCGCGGCGAAGGAATACGAGGCGCTGTCGCCGACGCCCGGCCAGTACCAGTCGTTCCTCGACCAGATCGGGAAGATGTGGGCGACCCAGCCCAACTACACGGCCGCGCAATTGAACGGCATCGCGACGCCGACCTGGATCGTCGATGCCGACCACGACGAGGCGATCAAGCGCGAGAACACCGAGTACATGGCGGCGCAGATTCCCAATGCCGGCCTCTTGATCCAGCCCGAGGTCAGCCATTTCTCGTTCCTCCAGGATCCCGTGCAGTTCACCTGGAGCGTGATGCACTTCCTCGCGCGCCATTGAGCGCCATGGCCTCTCCATTCGAGGCGATCGACGCAGCCGTTGCAGCCTTCGCGGCGGAGCAGCAGATCCCCGGCATCGCCGCCGGCATCGTGCAGGCGGGTGAGCTCGCCCATGTGACGACGGTGGGCCTGGCCGATCGGGAAGCGGCACGCCCGGTCGCGGCCGGCACCACCTTCCGGATCGCCTCGATGACCAAGAACATGACGGCGCTCGCCATCCTGGCACTGCGCGACCGGGGCCGGCTGGCGCTCGACGCGCCGCTCGGCGAATACCTGCCGCAGTTCGCCTCGGTGCCGCCCGCCACCAGCGACAGCCCGCCGGTCAGCCTGCGCCATCTGCTGACGCACACTGCGGGCTTCGTCACCGACGATCCCTGGGGCGATCGCGTGCTGGGCATGACGCCGGCCGAGCTCGATGCGCTGATCGCCAACGGAAAGCTGTTCGCTCGACCGCCCGGCCTCGCCTTCGAGTATTCCAATCTCGGCTATGCGCTGCTGGGCCGTGTTCTGAGCAACGTGAGCGGCGAGGCCTACCAGGCCTACATCGGCCGTACCTTCCTCGCGCCGCTCGGCATGACGCGCACGACCTTCGATGCCATCGAGGCCGCGCGCGGCGACTATGCCTTCGGCTATCGCCTCGACGAGGGGCAATGGTCGCGCGAGCGCATCGAACCCGACGGCGAAGTGGGTGCCATGGGTGGCCTCGCCACCACCGTGCCCGACTACGCGCGCTACGTCGCCTTCCTCTTGAGCGCCTGGCCGGCGCGCGACGAGCCCGACTCCGGCCCGGTGCGGCGATCGAGCGTGCGCGAGCTCGCCCTCTGGCATGCGCCGCCGTTCCCGCCGGAAACCGTCGACGGCCAGCCGTCGGCGCCCAGCGCCTACGGCTACGGCCTCGTCCATTCGGCCGACGCGAAACTCGGCCGCCGCCTGCACCATTCCGGCGGCCTGCCGGGCTACGGTTCGCATGTGCTGCTGCTGCCCGACCGCGGCTGGGGCGTCTTCGCCTTCGGCAACCGCACCTACGCCCAGATGTCGCGCATCACCTTGCGCATCGCGGAGATGCTGCATGACGCGGCGCCACCGCCCGAGGCCGCCAAGCCCTCGGCCGCGCTCACCCGTGCGATCGACGCCGTCGTCGCGGCCTACGCGTCGGGCCGCATGGAAGAGGCCGTTCAAACCTTCGCGGTGAACTTCCTGCTCGACATGCCGGTGCGCCTGCGCAACGCCGAGCTCGCTTCTCTCAAGGAGAAGCTGGGTGAGGGCCGTCTGGAGAAGATCGAGCCCGTCCATGCGCTGGGCGGCCATTTCACGCTCGCCTGCCAGCACGGTTGCCTGAAAGGCACGATCGTCCTGTCTCCGGATCCGCAACCCGGGATACAGAAGCTCACATTTGCCTTCGAGGCGTGATCAGGCCGTCGCGGCCGGCGCATGCCTGCGCATGCCGAGGTCGTAGGGCGGCTTCACCAGGCTCTTGGGCGACAACGTAAAAAACTCCACGCCGGTCTCGGTGATGCCGACCGAGTGCTCGAACTGGGCCGAGAGCTGCTTGTCGCGCGTGACCGCGGTCCAGCCGTCGCTCAGCACCTTCACCTGCCAGGTGCCGGCGTTCACCATCGGCTCGACGGTGAAGAACATGC
>LNFM01007133.1_pt1 | contig 24854 bp, 27 predicted proteins | sample 596031 | NCBI WGS metagenome assembly LNFM01 (sample SAMN04254537, study PRJNA301005) | activated carbon metagenome | isolation source: dual media filters at the Ann Arbor, Michigan drinking water treatment plant | place: USA: Ann Arbor | reverse complement strand
CAATAACTCAACTATTCGCAGCGAATAGTTGAGTTATTGAGGACCGTCCCCGCCGCGCAGTCCCCGCCGCGCATTCGCAGCGAATAGTTGAGTTATTGAGGACCGTCCCCGCCACACATTCGCCGTCCCCTCCGCGCATCCCCGCTGCCCCTCCCCACTGCCTCACTGCCGCGAACGTAATGCCGGGGACGTTCGTGCCGGGCGCGGTTTACACTCCCGCGCTCGTGAAGACTCTCGTCGTAGGTGTCGCCGGCGGCTCCGGCTCGGGAAAGACCACCATCGCTCGCTCGATCGTCGAGTCGCTTCCAGCCGGCTCGTGCGCGCTGCTCGAGCACGACAGCTACTACAAAGACCTCACGCACCTGTCGCAAGAGGCGCGAGCGAAGGTCAACTTCGACCACCCCGACTCGCTCGACAACGAGCTGTTCGCGTCGCACCTCGACGAGCTCCGCGCTCAGCGTGGCATCGACAAGCCGCAGTACGACTTCGCCACGCACCAGCGCGCGAAGGAGTTCGCGCGGGTCGAACCAGCGCCGTTGATCGTCGTCGAGGGGATCCTCGTCCTGTCCGACCCGCAGCTGCGCGCGCGGATGGACGTCAAAGTGTTCGTCGACACCGACGCAGACATCCGCGTGATGCGCAGGATCCGAAGGGACCTCGAGCACCGCGGACGCTCGTTCGCGCAGGTTCGAGCGCAGTACTACGAGACCGTGCGGCCCATGCACCTGGCCTTCGTCGAGCCATCCAAGCGCTACGCAGACGTGATCGTCCCCGAAGGCGGAGAGAACCTCGTGGCCCTCGAGCTCATCGGCGCGCACCTTCGTGCGCACCTCGCCAAAGTCCAGCACGGCGCCTGACGAACAACGGAGGCGATCTCAGCTTCGCGCGACGATCATCGGCGGTCGGCGCGACGAAAGAGCACGCTCGAGCCCAGGTGCCCGAGCGCACGCGCCTCCATGCAGCACGGTGAGCCTGGCTCGACCTCGCGGCACCCCTGCGGTCGAACCTCGTAGATCGCGCACGGGTAGCGTCCCTCGACCGAGGTGTCCAAGCCCCCGCAGCGGTCGCCGTCGTTGCGCATGAACCGAAAGTACGGCGGTCGATCCAAGAGCACGGTGAGTGCGTGGAGCCTCGATTCGCCCAGGCGCGCCTCGTCGCTCTCGAGCAGGCTCACCGTCTCGGGGCCGTGGTGGCAGCAGCGGCCGCAAGAGACGCAGTCGGCGCCCTCGGGGTCGGGCTCGCCTTCGAGCGGCGAGAGCCCTCGCGATTCGCGCGCGTTCACAGCTTCGCTGTATACCACCCGCATCGACCATGGCTCACGTCCGAGCACCGTATGCACCGATCCGCGCACCCGCGGCGCTCACCGTGGGCGCAGAGCTCAAGGTCGACGCGGGAATGCTCCGCTCCCTCGACGCGCGGGAGATCAACGTCAGCGAGGCGTTCACCGTCGGTGACCCAACCGGAGCGTACTTTCGCGCGAGCCTGAAGAGCCGCGACGAAAAGAGCGGTCGCGCGGTCGTGTACGAGAAGATGCCCCGCTCGCCCGAGTCGCCAGCGCACATCACGCTCGTGTGTCCTGTGCTCGGTCGGCAGCGAATGCTCGTGGTTTGCCAGAAGGCGACCGAGCTCGGGGTCGCGAGGATCGTTCCGGTCGTGAGCGATCATTCGGTGCAGCGAGACGGGCTCGAACACGAGAAACCCTGGGCGTGGAAGGGCCAGTGCATCAAGGCCGCCCGCCAGTGCCGCCGCGGATCGATTCCAGAATTGACCGAGGTCAGCTCGTTCAACGACGCGCTGACCGCCCCCTTCTGGAAGGACGCGTCGCTGCGCTTCGCCCTCGACGATCGCTCACCGATCGATCACGACCCCCTCCCTGCCAGCCACGAGCCCGTCTCGCCGAGCGACGTGGTGTTGGTCGTCGGCCCCGAGGGCGGCTTCAGCGATCCCGAGCGCAAGCGGCTCGACGAGCATGGAGCGATCGTCCTGGCTCTCGGCGGACGCGTTTTGCGCGCCGAAACGGCGGTCTTCGTCGGGCTCTCGGTGCTTCAGCATCGCTTGGGCGACCTGCGCGCGTGACATTCTGTCGCCTCGGGGGGCACAATCGTCGCGCGCGTGATGGACACAGATGTCCTGCTCCGACACCTCCTGCGGCTGCGCGCGGCGATCGATTGCGCCGTCGAAGCGGCGGTTCCCGTGAGCGACGGTGACCTCTACGCGCTCGTCGGACTCTTGGACGAGCTCGACGGAGCGCTCTCGCGCGGCGCACCCCTCCCCGCTCGTTGGTCGCGCGCGAACCACGCAACGAGCCCCGTCTCCGCGCGTCCCGTGTCGCGAGCGGTCACTGTCGACCTCCGCGTCGAGCCCAGCAACGACAACGCCACGAGGCGTCGACGCACACGAATTCGAGTCACGCGCACGAGCGGGCAGCTCGCCCTGCCGTGGAGCGGATGAGCCGCCGGATTTTCTCGGAAGATCCAGCGAGAAACGAGCGCTTTCGCAGCATGTCGAGTTGGACCTCTCGTCGATCGTTTCTCGAACGCGCGCTCTCGCTCGGGGTCATGGCGGTCTCGAGCCGATCGCTCGCGGCGTTCGCGCAGAGCCATCCCCTCGCCACGCTCAGCGACGCGCTGAGGCTCGGCCAGCGGCTGCGTCGCGGCGAGCTCACGCAGACGCAATGGCAGGATCAGATCGGACCGATCATGCAGCGGGTGACGCCCGACGAGCTCTCCGCCGCGATCGAGCTCGAGGCGCTTCGTCGCCGAGCGGCGATGGTGGCTCGGGGCGCGGCGGTCGTTCCCGTGCCGCAGTTGCAACAGCTTCAACACGACGATGGAGCGGCGATTCGCGTGTTCTTCTTTCGCGCAGGGCGCACGGATCCGCCGCACTGCCACTTCAACTCGGTGACCGCGCACAGGGTCCTCTCGGGGCGCTTTCGTGTGCGTCACTGGGACCGCGTCCGCGAAGAGCCAGGGCAGTTCGTGCTGCGCGCCACCCGTGACCGAACGATCGGTCCAGGCGAGCTCACCAGCATCTCCGAGGTCCGCGACAACGCGCACTGGCACGAGGCCATCACCGACGGCGTGCTCATCGACATCGAGCAGGGCCGCCTCGACCCGTCCATCGCGCCGCGGCACCGTCAGATGATCGACCCCACCGCCCGACCTCGCGCAGACGGAACCATCGTCGCCCGCGCGCTCACCAACGCCCAGGCGCACCGGCGCTTCGGATGAGAATCAGTGAGCGGAGACCATGGGCGTCGGCAGCACCGAGCGCCCGATGACCTTGCGAAACGGCCAGGGGATCATCGCCAACATCACGAGCAGCGCGAAGCCGTAGCCCACGAGCGCGCGCTGATGCTTCTGCGCGTCGTCTGGCGCGCGCTTCGAGCGAACGCGAGCGACCGTCACGAGCACGGCGACGATGAGCCCCATCGCGAGGTGCTCGACCGACCAGAACCGCAGCGTCTTGTCGCGCATCGCCGCGCCCATGCTGGCCATCGCCGCGCTCGTGATGGGGCTGAGCGCGAGGTGCAGCACGAGCCCGAGCACCACCTGCGCGTGAACAGCGCCCAAGAACGCTCCGCCCAGCTTCGCGTCGCGCGCTTCGAAGGGTCGCCCTCCTCGCAGACCCATGAACGCGCGCGCTGTCACGACGACAGCGAGCACGAGCACCACCCAACGCAAGACCGAGTGAACGACGAGGATCGCGGAGTACATGAGAGGCGCGGACCGTACAACACATCGGCGCGCGGCGCAGCGCTAGCCGCTCAGCACGCGGAGCGTGCCGCGGACGACGCCGTAGTGACCCTCGGTCGCGAGCGAGCGCCACACGTCGCGGTCCGTACATTCGCCCCGCAAGAGCGCGCGATACGACGCGATGATCTTCGCGGTGTCCGCGGCGTTTTCGCGCACCAGCTCGACCCGAAACCGCCGCGCGCCCGCGCGCAGCGCCTGCGGAACCACGCTCGCCGCGCTCTGCGCCCGACCGTGAAACACCGTGTTGCGACAGCCCACGTCCGCTTCGAGCGGATGCTCGACGCCCGCCCGATCGCGCAGCGAGAGCTGATGGCGCTCGCACGGTCGTCCGCAGTCGCGATAGTCCTTTCCCGACGACAAGCGCGCGGCGATCACGCAGTGCTCCATGTAGAAGAGCGGCATCGGGTGGTGCACGACGATCTCGGCCCAGCTCGCGAAGGGGCCGTCGATCAACGCCGAAAGCTGCGCGGCGTCGAGGTCGAACGACGGGGTAAATGCGTCCAGCCCAAGCGAGAGCACGCGGCTCGCGGTCAAGCGATTGGTCACGTTGAGCGAGAAGTCTCCGACGCGCGAAGCCCCCTTGGGCCTCAGGTCTCGCAGCGCGCCGAGCGAACGAACGAGCACCGCGTCGGGCGCGAGCGACTCGAGGTAGCGGTCGATCTTCTCCTCGCCGGGCTTTCGCACGCGCGGAGGCGCGAGCGTGATGTGCACCGGGCCTCGCTCGCGCAGCGCGCGGACGGCGGCGCCTGTTCCCTGCAGCTCGAGAAAGTCCAGGTAGACGCCGTCGGCGCCGGCGTCGACCGCGGCGTGCGCCTGCGCAAGCGTTCGACACAGGACATAGAGCCGCGCCGTGCCGTCGGTCCCCGCCGGAGCGATCGAAGGCGGACGCGCCTCGCTCGTGAGCGACTCGGCGCTGACCGCGGTCACTTTCCACTGGCGCGCGTTGTGCGCGGCGAGCGCCTCGACGATCGAGCGGCGCGCTCGGTTGATGCTCGCGGGCGCGACGAACGCTCGCTCGCCGCTCAGCTCGCTGCGCACCTCGCGCAGCACGTACGCGCTCTCGCCGGTTCGTCCGAGCTTCTCGCGAAGCGCCGCTTCGTCCGTCGCGCGCCCGGTCGCCTCGACCACCGCGACGTCGCCTTCGACCGTCACCTCGACGCCCCGTTCGGTGCGGGCGATGTAGAGAGGCTTGGATCCGACGGCCCCTCGCACGGTGACGTCCAGCGCAAACCTCCGAGGCGCGCGCTCGACCTCGGACACCACGCGCCGCTCGAGCTGCGGGTCATCGGTGCGAAACACCCGGTGATCGACGAGCGAGCTCGCGGGGCGAAGGTCTCGATCGGGCCCGAACGACACGCGCGCGCGCTGCCCAGCGTCCGCCCGCTCGACCGAACGTCCGTCGACGTAGATCGACCACACGCGACCGCCGAGCTCGCCCTCGCTTCCCTTGTTGCCTTCGACGAGCAGACCGTCGCCGCGGGCGATCGAGCGCTGCAGCACGAGATCGAGCCCGTTGCGATCGGCGCTGACGAGCCTGGCGACCTCGAGCCCGCGGTGATCGCAGGCGCGGCCCTCGACGAGCCGTTGGTGATCGACGCCCTCGAGAAAGCCCGATCCCGAGCCCCTCGAAAACGTCTGCAGCGCGTCCTCGCGTTGCTCGGGCGTCGGCGCCGGGCGGCCGTGCTCGAGCGCGTCTACGGCGGTTCGATAGAGCCTCGTGGTGGCCGCGACGTAGGGCGCGCCCTTCAGCCGCCCCTCGATCTTCAGGGATTTGACGCCCAATTCTGCGAGCCTGGGCACCAGCGCGCTCGCCTCGAGGTCCTCGGGCGAGAGCAGATACGCCTCGCTGCCGGTGTCCTCGACGCGACCGTCGACAACGAGGTCGTAGGGCAAGCGGCACGCTTGCGCGCAGGCGCCGCGGTTGGCGCTGCGGCCGCCGATGGCCTCGCTGGTCAAGCACTGGCCCGAGTACGCGATGCACAGCGCACCGTGAACGAACACCTCGAGCTCGACGTCGCTCGCCGCGCGGATCGAGGCGATCTCGTCGAGCGAGAGCTCGCGGGCGACGACGACGCGCGAGGCGCCGAGCTCTCGGGCGAACTCGACGGACGATGCGTCGGTGCAGGTCATCTGCGTGCTCGCGTGGATGGGCATCGAGGGCGCGATCTGTCGGAGCATCACGGCGACGCCGATGTCTTGGACGATCACCGCGTCGACGCCGGCGGCGGCGCACGTTCGGATCGCGCGCTCCATCGCGGGCAGCTCTCTGTCGAACACGAGCGTGTTGAGGGTGATGTACGCCTTCACGCCGCGCTCGTGCAGCGCGCGGACGGTGTCGGCGAGCGAGCCTTCGTCGAAGTTGGCCGCCCTCGCCCGGGCGTTGAACTGCTGCAGCCCGAAGTACACCGCGTCGGCGCCGGCGCGGATCGCGGTCTCGAGCGCCTCTCGGTCGCCCGCGGGCGCGAGGACCTCAGGCCGCGAGGCATCTCGATTACGTGAGTCTGTATTCATCTTCCGACGATCTCGAAGTGCACGGCGTAGTTGCGCTGGTCGCTCTGGACCTCGATGGGGACGGTGCCCGACGGGCCGCTCCACGGGCTGGCGAGGGTTAGCATCGCGCCGGTCGCGGCGGTGACGACAGCGCCCGACGGAGGGAGCCCAGCGCCGCGGACGAGCGCGCGCGTCGCGTGACCGTCGAGCGAGCCGCTGGTGACGCGCACGATGTTGCTTCTCTCGGTGACCGCGGCCATCACGGTGACCCGATCGTGGCCGACGTAGGGGTCGCTGTCGCGGAGCTGGCCTGCGCGGGCCCAGGGCGTTCCGCCAGTGAAGCCAGGGGCGTCCTGGGTCATCGCGTAACGCACCGAGAAATCCCCGGGCGACAGCGGCGTCGCGGGGCTGATGACGACGACGTTGCCGCGGATGGTGACGGATTGGATCGTGATCGCGCGGCCTGCTTGTTCGAGCTCGAACCCGCGGCCTCGCGCCCAGATGGTCGGCGGTGCGCCGGTCGTCGGATGAGAGGTGGTGTGCGGCTGCGGGATGGAGTCCTCCCACGCGAGCGGAGGAGAAGGAACGTGAAACTCGACCTCGACCTCTGCGCCGACGCGCCTCGCGGCGATGGGCTCGAGCGGTCGCCACGGTCTTCCCTCGAACATCGTCTGCGCGTAGGCCCGCGCGTACGCGATCCCGAGCGATCGCGACCCGGCAGCGGTCAGGTGTATGCGGTCTGCGCTGTATTCCATCTGATACTTCGGGCCCGACAGAATCACCACGCCCCTGTTTTCAACAGACGCTTGCCACTGCAGCAGCGTCGATTGCCCGCGCCCGACTTGCCCGGGAAACGTCCCCTGCTGCGAGTGAATGAGCGGGATCTCCGAGCGCTGCATGGTGATCGAAGGGATGTCCATGCGGTACGCGTCGGCCAGGGCGCGAACAGCGGTCGCATAGTTGCTGTTGTTCCAGTCGCTCTCGCCGTGGGTGAGGATGACCGCGCCCACTTCGAAGCGACGCGCTTCGTTGCGCGCGAGCATGGTGAGCGCGGTCGTCTCGTAGATGGACGACGCGTATGCGCGACCGGTGCCACCGCGACGAATGAAGTCCATCGGCCGACCGCTCTCGCCCACAACAATGTGCGCCGTCGCGAACTGAACGCCCGCGCGACGAACGGCGTCGAACGAGAGCTCGTGCGCCATCGCGCCGTGCGGGGTCTCTCCGGCGATGTTGTTCGGATACAACTGCGTGCCCCCCGACACGTCGCTGCGCACTGGCTCCACGAGCGGAACGAGCGACAACCGATCCCCCACCCCGTCGTAGAGCGGCGGCGTGCCCATGTCCCGCAGGCGCACGTTTTCGTAGCGCTGCCTCGTCGTGAGCGCCGGGGTGCTCGTGGCTCCCACCGACAACGACTGTCCCGTCCCGATGATCCCTACGAGCACGCTCGCCGAGTGGGGGATCCGCAAGGGCGGCCGCGCGTCGACGCCCGTGTCGCTGAGCGCATCGGAAACGACCACGTCGAGCGCGGCGTCCTCGACGGGCGCATCCTCCGCCACATCGATCACGTCGATCGCAGCGACGTCGAGCGCATCCGCGAGCGCGTCGATCGGTCCTGCGTCGATCCTCGTCGGGACATCAGCGCGGCCGGCGTCTGTCGCGACCGGAGCGTCGCACGCGACGAGCAGCGCGATCGGAGCGATTCGCGCGACGACCAAGAGTCGATTCATCACAGCTCTGTTGTAGCAAAGCGCCCCGCTCAGCGTCTGCGCTCGAGCGACGATATCGCGAGGCGGCGCTCTGTAGTAGCTTCGCCTCTGGCTGTCGGCGCGCTCGATCACCGGTACGTTGAAAACATGGGTGCTATCGAGCGCTCATCTGGTCACACCAGCTCGAGGCGCCACCGGAGGCTCGTGCAGTTCACCGTATCGATCTCGACCGTCTTTCGATGCTCGCTCGAGCGCGCGTTCAAGGCGCCGATGCTCTGCGACATCTCGAAGGTCCACACGGGCTTTCTGGTGATGCCCAAGGTCACGCACTGCACGCACGACGAAGGCTGGGGCCAGGTCGGCGCGTCCAAGCGGGTGATCGCCGCGCCGTCGATCACGTTCGCGGGCGGCGAGGTGTCCATCGACCGTGTGATCGAGCGCGTCGAGAACAAGTACTGGAAGATTCAGGTCGACGACTTTCGAACCTGGATGCTCGGCTTCACGCGGTTCGTCGGAGAGTGGCAGACGACCGAGCTCGAACCGGACGCCATTCGCGTCGACTACACGTACACGCTGCACGGCGAAGGAGCGCTCCTGGCCCTCCCTCAGTGGCTCTTCGCGCGGCTGTTCTGGCCTGTGTACATGCGCCGGGTGCTCGAAAACGTGCGCGCGATGGCCTGCGGCGAAGAGCCCTTTCTCTACCCGTGACGCGGACGCGCGGCGGGTCTCACACCAGACCGCGCGAGGCGGCTTCGTCGAGCAGCATTCGGTAGACGCGGCGGTTGGGCTGGTAGCGCCGAAAGTACGCAGCATCATCGCCGTCGTACACGCGCGCGATCGCCGCTGCCACCGCAGGCGAGCGGCTGTAGCCCGCGTCACAGTGAACGATGACGCGCTCGATCTCGGGGCCGTGCAAAACGAGCAGGTCCCAGATCTGCGCCGCCTGCGCCTGGGAAAACAGGTCGGATTCGCTGGCTCCGTGGCCCGGAGCGTCGAGGTCGAAGAACGACAGCCGAAGCACGGCCCGAGTCCGAGCGCACAGCGGCAAGCGAGCGACGTCGTCCGGCGTCGTCGTGATCGAGATGATTACGTGTGCCGCGTCATCGTGCGGAGAGAGCAGCTCGATGTGCGCTCGGCTGTAGACAAATAGCTGCATGCGCTGTCGCTCATCGAAGACCGTGCCGCTGCGCTGACCGAATCGCGGCGATGGGGGCGATCGCGGTGACCGCGCGAGTATTGGACGAACACGCGAGACGCTCAACCGCGCTCGACGACCACTGCTGACGCGTTGCCGTAGAAGCCTGTCGCGAGCACGAGCAGCCTTCGCGCGTCGGCGGGCCACTGCGCAGAGTCGTGCGCCGCGGGGGTGATCCCGCGATCGAGCGCCACGTACGCGGTCCCGAGGGCGAACGCGCCTCCCGCGCCGAGCGTCTCGCCGTACGCGCGCTTGACGAGCGCCCGTGGCTTCGCTGCGCCGAAGACGCTCGCGAGCGCGGTCTTCTCGGCGGCGTCGTACGCGCTGTAGCCGTTGGTGCTCGAGACGACCGCGTCGATGTCCGAAGGCGTGAGCTTCGCGTCGTCGAGCGCGAGCCGCGTGGCTCGCTCGATCGCTTCGGACGAGAGGTTGATGATCATGACCTCGCTCGACGGTGGCTCGAAGGAGGTCCCGAAGCCGGTGATCTTCACGGCGCACGAGGCGCCGCGGGCTCGAGCGAACTCCTCGCGCTCGACGGTGAGCATCACCGAGCCCTCGCCGAGGCGCATCCCCTTCGAGCGCTCTTCGTCGCCCGGCGCGAAGGTCTGTCCGTCGACCGCCATGGCTTCGAGCCGCTCGAACGCGAGGTAGAGCGCCTCGTGCATCGCTTCGGCGCCGCCCACGACGATCACGTCCGCGCGGTCTGTGCCGAGAAAGCTCTCGGCCACGAGGATCGAGTCGAGCGCGCCGCAGTTTCCGTTGCACACCGTGGCGTTGACCGCGCGAAGGTCCTCCCAGATCGAGACGTACCCCAGCGCAGCGTTGATCACGGTGTTGGGAAACTTCGCGGGGTTGAGGTACCGCGGGCTCTCGAGCAGCGCGACGCGGTGGAGCTCGACCATGCTCTCGAGCGAGCCGTACGCGGTCGAAGCGCACACGCCCGCGCGACGACCGTCCGCTCCCTCGAGCCACTTCGCGTCGCGCTTGAGCCCCGCGTCTTCGAGGGCGTTGCGAGACGCGACGAGAAAGAACTTCGTGAGCCGATCGATGTTGCGAAGGCCCTTTTCGCCGAGCACGGGCGCGGGGTCGAAATCCGTCGCTTCGACCACCCGAGCTCCAGGCCAGCGAGCCTCGTCGAAGAGCGTTGGCGCGCGAAATGACCCGACCTCGCGCTCGCGCGTGGCGCCCTCGAACGCCGCGCGTCCGACGACGCCTTGCGTGACCGCTCCGAGCCCCGTGATCACCAAAGGAGTCATGACTGTGCGGCCCTTCTCGATCGTGGGACCAGATACGCGATCGCGACGATCAGCGAAGGCACGGCGCCTCGCTGGGAATCTTGCCCGGCTTCGCGAAGATCACCGCAGCGTCGTAGCCGCCGAACGCGAGCGAGTTGTTGAGCACCACGTCGTGCGCCCCGCGGCGCGCTTCGTTGGCGACGACCTCGATGTCGCACTCCGGGTCGCGCTGGCTGTAGTGCATGGTCGGCGGGTACCACCCGTCGCGAACCGTCTCGATGCACGAGGCGGCTTCGAGGGCGCTCGCGGCGCCCATGCAGTGACCGATCATGCTCTTGATCGAGCTCACCGGGACGCGACGGCCGCCGAACACCTCGTTGAGGCAGCGCGCTTCGACCGCGTCGTTGGCCTTGGTGGCCGTCCCGTGCGCGTTGATGAAATCGACGTCGCTCGCGAGAAAGCCCGAGTCGCTGATGGCCCTGCGAAGGGCGTGCAGCGTCCCTTCTCCGTCGGGGTGCGGCCGGGTGATGTGAAACGCATCACACGCGATGCCCCAGCCGCCCACCTCTGCGAGGGGGCTCGCGCCGCGGCGCATCGCGTGCTCTTCGCTCTCGAGCACGAAGATCGCCGAGCCCTCGCCGACGATGAGCCCCTGCCGCTCGAGGTCGAAGGGCTGACAGCGATCCGGAGCGACCGCGCCGAGCCTGACGAACCCCGAGAACTGCACGTGACCGATGATCTCCGACGCGCCCGTGATCACTACGTCCGCGCGACCGCGGCGGATGAGATCCGCGCCAAACCCGATGGCGTAGTTGCCCGCGGCGCACGCAGCAGGCAGCGTCAGCACCATGCCTCGCGCGCCCACGGCTCTCGCGACGTGGATCGGAAGCAGCGTCGTGCCGTAGCGGCTGACCTCGATGTCCTTGACGCCTTCGGGGCCCGAAGCGACCCAGGCGCGGTCGAGCTTCTCGATGAGGGCGACCTCGCCCATGGTCGTCCCGAGGACCACCGACGTGCGCTCACCGCGGATCGAGTCCTGCGGGAGCTTCGCGTCCTCGAGCGCCATCCGAGCGCCCGCGATGCAAAACGCCGAGCACCGCCCGGTCCGACGCGCCTCGGCGGCCGTCAGCCAGTCGCGCGCGCGAAAGTCCTTCACCTCCGCGGCGAAATCGCGGCCGATCGCGCTCGTGTCGAAGCCCGAGACCCGCGTCACGCCCGAGCGGCCCTCGATCAAGGCTCGCTGAAACGCCTCGCGCCCGTAGCCCAGAGAGCTCACGACCCCCGCGCCCGTCACGTACACACGACTGCCCATGGTCAGTGCCCGAATGATTGCCCTCCCGGCCGCTTTGATGCAACGCGGCGACGTCACAAAACAGCATTAATTTCCATGCGAAACGCGCGTCGCGGTGCGCACTCTCCTTCGCACCCCGCGTAGAAGTTCGGCGCGCGGTGACGCCCGCGCGACGCGCCGCGACGCGACCTTGACACTCTGCGTTCGCGCACGGTACCGACACCGCTGTTTCAGAGCGAGGCGCGCGATGACTGCGGTCATCCAGAGGCCCCGCGGAAGCAGTTGGAGAAGCGAGAGACCACGATGGCGACGAACGATCAGTTGATCACCATGTTTCAGAAGATCGCGTCGGAGGTGTGCGAGCGCGACCTGCCGAAGCTCGAGGGCAAGACCGTGATCTCGGACCTCGGCCTGGACTCGTTGCAAGTCCTCGAGATCGTCGGGGCCATGGAGCGCGAGTTCAAGGTCCAGATCCCCGACGATCAGCTCGTCGGCATCCAGACGGTCGAAGACCTCTGCAGCCTCATCAACCGCCGCATCACCTGAGCGAGCGAAGGGTCGCTACCCCTATGACCGATACAGCAAAGCTCCTCGGCGAACTGCGGGCGATCTTCACGGAGATCACCGAGATCGACGACATTCCGTCGGACAAGTCCCTCAAGGACCTCGGCGTCGACTCGATGATGGCCCTCGAGATCGTCACGGCGATCGAGAAGAAGTACGCGATCAAGATCGAAGAGAGCGAGCTCAACCAGGTCGCTACGCTCGACAAAGCCGCCGTGCTCGTCGCGGCCAAGCTCTCGTCGCGCGCGTGAACCTTCACTCGCACAAGCTTCATCCACCAGCAGACGCGCGCCCGCGGTACACGCACCGGCAGCGCGTCGCGTACGTGGACACGGACGCCGCCCAGGTCGTCCATCACAGCACCTACCTCCGGTACTTCGAGGTCGCCCGCATCGAGTTCTTGCGGGCCAACGACTTCGACTACGCCGGGTGGGTGGCGCGAGAGAAGCTCGGCCTGCCTGTGGCCGAAAACTGGGTCAAATACCGCGCGCCCGCTCGGTTCGACGAGATGCTCGAGGTCGAGACGTGGGTGGCCTACGCGTCGCGCGCGTTTCTACGCTGGGAGTACCACGTGCGCCGGGATGGAAAGCTCCTCACCGAGGGGTTCACTGTGTCGCCGTGCACGACGATGGAGGGGGAGGTCCGACGCGTTCCGATTGTGCTGTTGAAGGCCTGCCTCGGCGCGGCGTACACAGAAGACCCGTGACCGCGAGGCTCGTCGCTGCCCGAGAGATCCCCGCGACCGCTGCGGCGTCGCTCTCGTCGGTGCTGCTCGCGCGCGCGAGAGAGATGGGCGAGCCGTCGCTCGCAGGGGCGCTCGTCAATGGGCCCGCGGTGCTCCTCGGCGCGAGGCAGCGCGAGGCGCGCGTGCTCGACCCCGCCGCCCTCGAGCGCGCTTCGATGCCCGTCGTGCGGCGCGCGACGACCGGAACCCATGTATTCATCGGGCCCGGTGATCGTGCGGCGCTCTTCGTGCTCGCGCTCCCGAGGGTCTCTTCGCTGATGGCCGACGCGAAGGGCCCCACGGTGCTCAATCGCAACGTGCGCGGATGGCTCCAGGGGCTGACGCGCTACGGCGCGAGCGCGCAGTACTACGGCCGCGAGTGGCTGTCGGTGCAGCGGCGGCCCTTCGGCGTGCTCGCGCTCGCCGGCGACGCGCGCGGCGCGGTCGTGATCGAGCTGTGGATCGGGCGAGAGCGCTCGCTCGCCCTCGACCCCGCGCTCTGCACGGACACAGAGCGAGGCACGGACCGATGGCTCGCGAAGTCTCCCGCCTCGTGGAACGAGCTGTGCTCCGCCCATCCCCTCGACCTGGCCCGCATCGACGCGATCAACGCGCGCGCGTTCGAGCGCTTCGCGTGCAGCTATTCGCCGCTCGACGCCATGCTGTCCGACGGGATCTTCAGCGCCGCGGAGGGACGTCCGCCCACGCCGGAGCCGCCCGCGAGCGGTCGTTGGGCCGCGCCTTCGCCGTGCGAAATCGGCTGGATCGACGCGGCCGTCACGGACACGGGCCAGCGCTGGGTCGGAGGAGATCCGCTCTTGTCCGATGACGCGGCGCTGGACCTCGCTGCGGCGCTCGGGGCCGCCCCGTCCGATCGGAGCGCGCTCGCGGGGCAAATCGCGGACGAATCGATCGCCCTCGGCGTCAGCCCAGAACGCTGGGATGCGTGCGGCGCGGCGCTCGACGACGTTGTACGCTCGACCGCATCGTGACTGCTTCGCTTCGCTCGAGTTCGCTCGCAACGTGGGCTGTGATCGCCTTCGCATTGCTGTGGGTCACCGGCTGCCCTGCCCCAACCGGCCGGCGTCGAGGCTCGCTCACAGCGGACGGCGGCGCGTGCGCGTTGCAGAGCATCCCTGCGAGCGGCGAGTCGTGCTCGACGTCCTCGGCGGTGTGCGACTTCGAAGTGAGCTGCGAAGACCGCGGACGACCGGATCAATTTCAGACCCAGCGATGCACGTGCAGCGGCGGCCGATGGAACTGCACTTCGATCGAAGCGTGCTTCAGCATCCAGCCAGACGGCGCCGTCGAGTGCCCCAGCGATGACGACCCCCGCGGAATGAGCACGTTCGCGTGCAGCCCGCGCTTCGAAGGGCGCGTGTGTCCGCTGCGTCCGTTTACCTGCGCGAACGGCACCCGACCGCTGCTGTCTTGCCGGTGCGACGGCAACTTCTGGCTGTGCGATCCCGTCAACTGCGGCGAGGTTCCTGGCGACGGCGGCACCTCCGGGCGCGCTGGGAGTCCGTGTCGCGGCGAAGCAGACTGCGCGCCGCTCAGTTGTTCGCGGGAGGTTCCCGACGGCGTGTGCACCTCGTCCTGCGCCAACTCGTCGTCGCAAGCGCAGGAGCAAAACCAGTGTGGCGGCGCAGGGACGACGTGCCTCGCGGACGCCTCGGGATCGGGGAGCTGCTTCGCTGCGTGTCGCGCCGGCGGCGCCGCGAGCGTGTGTCGAGCGGGCTTCGCGTGCACGGGGCTGTGGTTTGCGCAGACAGAAGGGCGACCGGACAGCGCGGGGTGCTTTCCGTTCTGCTCGAGCGACGCGCACTGCGCAGAAGGCGCATCGTGCAACGTGCGCACGGGACAGTGTGACGGCCGCGGCAATCCCATGGGGCTCGCCGATGGATCGCCTTGCCGCGTCGGAAGCAACGACTGTCGTGGCCAGTGCTTTCAGGTCGTCGAGATGGGGATGACGGGCGTGTGCGGATCGATTATCGACGTCGCGCGCAGGGCCAATTGTCCCGACGAAGAGAGCCGCGTCGCGGCCTTCAGAATGGGGCAGGACAACCTCGCGCTCTGCATCTTCCGAACGTGCAGCGAGAGCGAGTGCTGCCCGAGCGGCCTCGTCTGCGAGGCGGGCGGAGGCGAAGGGCTGTGCGTCCCCGACGACCCCGGCGAGCCCAACATCGCGTGCTCGGCCAGCGACGGAGGAACCACCGGCGACGCGGCGACCGACGCGCCCGCAGGCGACGGGAGCCGAGACGTCGCGGGAGATTCAGGGGGCTGAGATGCAGAAGCGAGCGAAACCTCGTGCGCTCGAAGTGACCGCGGTCATCGCGGCGACGCTCTCGATCGCGGGCTGTCCACCGGCCACGGGTCGCACCCGAGGACCGCTCGACGGCGATGGTGGCGCGTGTGCGCTGCGCCAGTTGCCGGTCAACGGCGAGGCGTGTTCGAGCGACGGCGCGAGCTGCGACTTCAGCGTCGCGTGCGACAGGAGGCCGTTCGACACCAATCGCGCGATTCAGCGCTGCTCGTGCTCGGCGGGTCGCTGGCGCTGCAGCATGTTGCCTTGCGAGCAGTTTCTTCCGGACGGCGGCGGACTCGCGTGTCCCAGCGCTGGGTCGCCGCTCGCGCAGACGTTTGCCTGTGACCCCAGGCTCGAGGGTCGCACCTGTATGATCGCGCCCGTTCAGTGCTCGTCGGGAGGACGCCCCCAGCTTCCCTGCACCTGCGACGGAACGAACTGGCGCTGCCCAGATCCCGGCTGCGCCGCGCCGCCTCCTCCGCCGCCGCCCAACCTCGCTGGCCGCGTCTGTACGGCGGACGCGGTGTGCGGTTCGCTCCGCTGCAACCAGTCGTTGGCCCGCGTGGGAGTGTGCAGCAACCCGTGCAACCTGACGTTGGGTCCGAGCGCGATCCTCACCCAGTGCGGGCACAGCCAGGCGCGCTGCGCGCCGGTCCGCTCGACCACTCTGACCGAAGGGTTCTGCACCAGCTCCTGTACGTTGGGCGCGAGGAGCTGCGCGAGCGGCTTTGTGTGCGGGCAACTTCACTTTGGAGTGACGCCGAGCGGAATCACGCCGGCGTGCGTTCCCTTTTGTCGCAGCGACACGGATTGTCCCGTCGGGGTGCGCTGCCGAGTGGCGTCGGGCGAGTGTTCGAATCGAGCCGACGCTCCGACGCTCTTGCCGAGCGGCGCGCCGTGCATCGACGACCCGATGCAACCTTCTCCCTGCGAGGGTCGCTGCGTTCTCAACTCGGGCGGCGCCCGTGTCTGCGCTGCCATGTACAACAACCGATCGTGCCCGACGATCAACGGTCAGCCGCAGATCGAACGACGCCAAGGCGAGCTCACCTTCTGCTTCGGCACCATGTGCGGCCCCTTCTCCCCATGCTGCCCTGCGGGGTCGGTCTGTGAGTTTCGCAGCGCGCTCGGCTCGTTTGCGTGCGGAGCAGACACCACGATGCCCAACGCCCCGTGCAACGCCGACGCGGGCGTCGACGCGAGCCGAAGCGACGCGAGCGCTCCCGACGTGGTGACCGACGGGGGGGCCGGCGACGTGCTCGCCTCGGACAGCGCCCGCGACGCGCTCGGAGACTGACTCGGGTCAGCGCGGGGCGAGCTCGACGCTCACGGGACAGTGATCGCTCACCGTCACGTACTCATCGGGCGGCTCACTCGCGACCCATCGTCGGCACGCGAGCTCGGCGCAATACCCGTGCAGGCGCAAAGAGCCCGGCCGCACGACGCCCGGCGAAGCCACGACGTGATCGAGCATCGAGGGCTCCCACGTCCGTTCGCCGGTGCGAAAGTACTCGCTGCACGCGAGGCCCTCGGTCTCGACGCGCGCGCCTGCGCGCTGCGCTTCGGCCTCGATAAACGATCGCTCTCCGTGCGCGTCGTCGCGCCAGCCGGTGGAGTTGGTGTCGCCGAGCAGGATCACCGTGCTGTGCCCTTCGCGCACCAATCGCTCGCGGATCGCGAACATCCTTCGCCACTGCGCCTTGCGACGCTCGACGCGCTCGGGCTCGGATCTCGCTTCGAGGTGCATCGAGACCATCGTGACCTCGCCCACGCCGCGCGCGACGAAGGTCCCGGCGAGCGCCGCCCGATCGCCGGTCGTGCACACGCCCTCGCCCTCCGCTTCCATCGCGGGAAACTCCCGCGTTGCGCGCCACGCGACGCGCGCCTCGTCGTACAAGAACGCGACGCGCAGCCCCGAGCGCCCGCCGCACTGAGCGGTGGCCACGCGATACGAGCGCCCATCGACGCTCAACATCCTCGCGACGGTCCGCGCGGGCTCGTCTCGAATGACCTCCTGCAGCGCGAGCACCGCGGGGTCGACGGACGCGATCACCCCGCGGAGGCGATCGAGGTCCGTCGGATCCTGCCCGAGAAAACGAATGTTGTACGTGCCGACCCGCAGCGGCCCCGACGACGCGCGAGGCTCGCTCGCTCGCGCGACGGGATCGCTATGCGCGCCCGTCGCGCGAATGACTCGGGTCAGCGCCCAACGGCTCGTCGCCGCGCCCGCCGCCAGGGCCACCGTCACCCACAACATCGAGATCTGTCTTCGAAGCGCCATCGCGGCCGTAGTGTTATGTCCCGGTATCGTGATGCGCCAGGACCCAAACCCGGACACGACGAGCGAAGCGCGGCCCCCGCCCGACGCGACGCTCGAGCGGTGGGCGTTCGACTACCTCCGCGCGCCGCTCTCGAACAAGCGAGCGCTCGGCGCCGCGCCAGAGGCGCTCGAGGCAGAGCCTGCGCCCCACGCGAGGCGAGCCGCTCTCTGTCGTCGATCGCGCCGAGAAGCTCGCGACGCACCCCGAGGCGCTCGCGTCGCCGAAGAAGCGCGCGGCGGTCCTGCACGCCTTCGCGCACCACGAGCTGCAGGCGGCCGAGCTCTTTTGCTGGGCGATCCTCGCGTTCGTCGACGCGCCGCCCGCGTTTCGCAGAGGGCTCGCGAAGATCGCGCGGGACGAGGTTCGGCACATGGACCTCTACCTCGCGCGCGTCGAGGCGCTCGGCTCGCGGTGGGGCGAGTTTGCGGTGCGCGACTGGTTCTGGCAGAGGCTTCCTGGTTGCGAGCGGCCGGCGCAGTTCGTCGCGACGCTGGGGCTCGGGTTCGAGGGCGCCAACCTCGACCACGGGCTGCGATTCGAGCAGCTCTTCGAGCGCGCGGGCGACGCCGAGAGCGCCGCGCTCGTGCGCCTCGTGACCGACGAAGAGCGATCGCACGTCGCGTTTGCGCGGCTGTGGCTCGAGCGCTTCTCCGGCGAGTGCTCTGCGCAGACGTTCACAGACAACCTCGTCGCGCCGCTCTCGCCGTTGGTGATGCGCGGCCCTGTCATCGATCGTGAGGCGCGGCGGCGGGCGACGATGCCCGAGGCGCTCATCGACGCGATCGAGCAATACCGGGCCTGAACCGTGCCGCTCGCGTGGGTGTTCAACCTCGAGGCAGACGACGAGCGGGCGCGAGGTCCCGGCTGGTTGCCGTCTCGCGCGCTCTACGCGAAGCTCGATCGAGCGGTCGCGCGCCTGCGCGAGGCGCTCGTCCGAGAGGGTGATGTCGTCATCGATCGCGAACGTCCCGCAGCGCTCGGCCCGAGCTACACCGGCGCGGTGTGGAGCGTGACGCCGCGATCGATCGCGCTCTTGCGTCGCGCGAAGGTGACGGTGGGGCCGTTTCCGTCGGAGGCGATTGTGACCGCGGTCAGTTCTCGTGCGTTCGCGCAGCGGCTCCCAGAGACCTCGCCGCGAGAGGTGATGGTGACGCGCGATGATCGCGGGACGATCGAGCTTCCGTCGGCGCCGTGCCGCGTCTCTCTAGCACACACCGCTGCAGGCCGCGGGCATGTCCTCTGCGAGACCGACGCGGCGCGAGACGCTGCGATCGAGGCGGCCATCGAGCGAACGGGCGCTGCGTTCGTCGCCGAGCGCGTCGAGGTGGTCGCAGACTTCTCGATCCACGGCTGGATCGACCGCGAGCGAACGCTCACGCTCGGAGGGCCCACCGAGTCCATCGTCGATCGTCGAACGCTCGCGTGGAGGGAGACCGTGGCGGACGCGAGCCTCGACGCGCACGAGCGAAGCGCGCTCGAAGCAGAGGGGCTGCGCGCAGGCGAAGCGCTCGCGAGCGCGTGGTATTTCGGCCCGTTCGGGCTCGACGCGTTTCGCTATCGAACCAAGGGCGGGGCCGTCGAGCTCTGCGCGCGATGCGAGCTCAACGCGCGCTTCACCATGGGTTGGCCCATCGGAATGCGCCGACACATCGCCGCGCTCTTGCACGCAGAGCGAGGAGCAACGTAGTGGTTGCGAGCGGGAGGGCGCTGTTGTTCCAATCGAAGGTATGACCGGACATGACGTCGCACCGTGGTTGATCGCCGCGCTGCTCGCAACGCAGGCGCAGGCCTGCAAGAGCTGCAACGAACAGGCGCCAACCGTTGGGGTCGACGCCGGTGCCGGCGGCGCAGGGGCCGTTCTATCCTCGACGACCACGGACAGCGCCACGGCAGCGTCCACTGCGGCGCCGCAGCCCGCGACGCTGGAGGGCTCCAACCCTTCGGGCTGCGTCGGCTGGGCTGCGAGCAGCGGTCGGGTCGCGTGCGTCGAAGGGCGCTGGGGGCACAACGTCGAGCACGCCTCGTGGGCGCTCGTGCTTCGCTCGACGAGCGCGGACACGTCGATCGATTTGTCACCGGGCCGGGATTTTCCTGCGGCCGGAGCGGTGAGCGACGATCCGCTGCCCAGCGAGAAGGTCAAGTCTGCGCAGCGGAGACTCGCCTCGGACGGCTTCGTCTCGATCGGCGCAGGCGTGACCATCAGCACGGGAAAGACGTCGCTCGGAGGCGACGCCTTTCTCGAGTACGAGCGCACGAGCGCCTCAGCGGCCGGAGAAAACGCAGCCCAGACGTATCGCGAGGAGATCGCCGTTCGCTTCGCGGACGGCAGGCGCGTCGCGCTGCACGACGCAGACAGCGTGGCGACCGGGGAGCCGGGGCCCGAGGTCAGGCTGTACCGCGTCGAGGGCGGTCCGGTCGTGGTGTATCGCCGGGCGAACATCGCGGACGAGGGGCAATACGAAGTCGAAGCGCGCGCGTGGGTGTGCGACCTCGCCGCAGGGCGCTGTCATTGAAGAGACAGCGGCGCGACCATCCAGCCCGCGCTATGCTCACTCAGCCTCCGTGATGGATGTACCGCACCTGGCAAGCGAGCGCGTTCGTCGCGCGTCGGTGCTCATCGAGCTTGGGCGCTACGAGCAGGCGTTGGCGGCGTGCGACGAGGCGTTGGCGCTCGCTCCGACGTCGGTCGAGGCGCACGTCGCTCGATCGCGGGCGTGCATCGCGCTCAAGCGCTATCGCGACGCAGAGCGGGCGGCGCGCGAGGCCCTGTCGCACGCGCCGCGCGATTGGTTCGCGCAGTTTCTCGTGGCGCGGAGCGCGATGTTGGCGAGCGAGCCTGCGAGGGCGATCCCGCTCTTTCTGGCGACGCTCGAGCTCGCGCCGCGCGACGCGATCACGCACGTGTACCTCGGCGCGTGCCAACAGGACGTGGGCGAGCGGTCGGCGGCCCGAGCCTCTGTCGAACGAGCGCTCGAGCTGGCGCCAAACGACACGACGGTGCTCACCAACGCGGCGCGAGTGTTCACCGAGCAGGGCGAGGCGCTCACGGGTGAGAAGCTGGTTCTTCGAGCGCTGCATCACAGCCCCAACGACGGCAAGTACCTGCGGCTGCTCGCTTGGATCCGCGGCCGCGCGGGCAAGGACGTGCAGAGCGAAATGGTCGCGCGCGAGGCGGTGCGCGCCGAGCCCAACAGCGCGCAGGGGTGGTGGACGCTGGGGCTCGCCGAGTGGAGGCTGCAGCGGCTCGAGACCGCCACGCGCGCGCTGATCGAAGCGCTCAGGCTTCGGCCGAAAGACGTGGACATCGTCTATGATCTGGCGAACGTGCTCTGGCGCCAGGGGCGCACGGTCGAGGCCCTGGACGTGGTGTCGCACGGACTGACGGTGGCCGAGCGAGACGCGCGGCTCGAGGGGCTTCGCGACGCGATCACGCGGGATCCGAAGCGGTTCCTGTGATCGCGGGCTGGTCACGGAGCCCCGTGTTCTCTAGAGTCCCGCGGTCGTGACCGAGTCGTCGAAGGCAAGCAAGGATCCCGAGAGCAGCGAACGTTCGCCGAGCGCATCGCCTGCGCTTCGCGGGGCGCAAGCGGCGTTCGCGTTGGCGGCGCTCGCCGTGGTGGTGACCTTCGGCGGCGCGGTGCGCGACGGCGAGACGCGGCGCGCGCCCGAGATGTTGGCGCGAATGCTCCAGCCCGACTACGAGGGCCGCAACCGAACGGCGCCGGATTTTACGCTGCGGGACAAGGACGGACGTCCCGTCCGACTGAGCGATTACCGCGGCAAGACGGTGGTGTTGCACTTCTGGTCGCGCACGTGCGCGCCGTGCATCGACGAGCTGCAGCGGTCGCTTCCGGCGTTCGACGAGCTGGTGCACGGCCGCAGCGACGTCGCGCTGGTGTTGGTGACGACGGACCCTGATTGGAACAGCGTGCGAGAGCTCGTCCCCGACGGGTTCAAGTCGCCGATCCTGTTCGACCCGAGCTCGAGCGTCGTGGGCGGTCGCTACGGGACGAGGCTCTTTCCCGAGACGTGGGTGATCGATCCTCGGGGCGTGATTCGCGCGAGGTTCGACCGCACGCTCGAGTGGGACTCGTCAGTGTTCTTCGACTTCCTCCTCGCGCTCAAATAGCCGCGCGCACACCATCGAGTCACACTCCTCCCGTGCGACCAGAGCTCTTCACCCTCCCAGGAACGCTGCTCAAGGTCGCCGCGCCTCTCTTGATTTTGTGGGGCGTCGTCTCGCTGGTGCTCTACGCGCTCTTCGTGCGAGGCCGCGCCGAGCCGCGCGCCGAAGCGGACGAGCCAGCGTCGGGCAGCGCGCCGACCGAAGCGACCATCGAGGAAAAGACCGAGGCAAAGACAGAGGCCAAGGTCGAGACGAAGGTCGATTCCGAGGTCGCTACCAAGGCCGAGACGAAGCGCAAGTCGAAGGGCAAGGGCAAGAACAAGGGCAACCCCAAGGGCAACCCGAAGGCCGATTCGCAAGCAAATCCGCAGGCAGATTCGCAGGTCGCTCCAGAGGTCGCTCCAGAGGCCGCTCCGAAGGTCGAGGTAGGAGCTGCGCCCGAGCCAGCGAAGAAGCCGTTCAGGCTGGTGGTCGACAACCCGATCAACGCGGCGCTGACGATCGTGGCGGGGCTGTTGCTTGCGCGGTACGCGAGCACGGCGGTCGAGTCGCTCGCGGGGCTCTTTTCGGTGCGGGCGTGGACCGCGCCGTGGAGGGCGGTTCCGCTGCACTCGTACGGCGTGATGCTCGGCCTCTCGCTGGTCGCCGGGTGGAACGTCACGCTCCCCCTCGCCGTGCGCCTCGGTTTTGCCCGCGAAAAAGCGGCCGATTGCTACGTCGTCACGGCGGCGGCGGCCATCGTCGGATCGCGCGTCTTGTACGTGCTGACGAACTTCGCGGAGTTCACGGACCCTGCGACGGGCTCGCTCTCGCTTCCGGCGATGGTGTCCCTTCGCACGGGCGGGCTCGTGGCGTACGGGGGCTTTCTGGGCGGGCTCGTCGGGAGCTGGTGGTACCTGCGCAGGCAGGGGCTGAGCTTGAAAAGATGGGCCGATGCCGCGGTCCCTTCGCTGGCGCTCGGGCTGGCGATCACGCGCATCGGGTGCTTCTTGTACGGGTGCGATTTCGGCACGGTGCTCCCGCACGGGGCCCCGTCGCTGCTCGTGCGCGCGGGGACCTTTCCGCGATGGGACGACGGCCGGGGGTCGCCCGCGTGGGCGCAGCACACGCTCGACGGGTTTCGCGTGGACGCCGCGCGGTGCGTACAACAGTTCAACGGAGACTTTCGCGACGGGCTCTGTCACTTGAGTGCCCACGCGCACGCGAGCGCGCCGGTGCACCCGACGCAGCTCTACGAGAGCTTGTTTTCGTGGGCGCTGTTGGGCGTCCTCGCGTGGACGTGGAAGCGCCGTCGCTTCGACGGACAAGTGCTCCTCGTCGCGACGATCGGCTACGGCGTGGGAAGGACCCTCATCGAGTTCATCCGCGACGATCGCTCGCGCGGGGGGCTCGCGGGGCTGTCGACGAGCCAATGGATCGGGCTGGCGACGGCGGCGCTCGCAGCGGGTCTGTGGCGACGGTGGAGCGCGAAGGCGTAGCGAAGAGAAGGCGGGCAGCGGCGCTTGTTGGTGTGCGTCGCGTTCGTGTGCGAAGCTTTGTCTCGCGATGAAGGCCGCTGCGCGCAGAGCACCGAGTGCAACGGAGATCGTCCTGCCCGAGACCGATCACATGGGCGAGAGCATTCTTCAGGCGTTGATCTCCGAGCTGCTGCGCCCTTTGCTCGCTCGCTTTCTGCGAGATCGAGGCGAGCGCGCGTTCGTTGGCGCCGATCAGTTCTTCTACTACGACGAAGACGACGTCTCGCGGCGCATCGCGCCGGATGTGTACGTGATTCCGGGCATCGAAGGGCCGCGCGAAGAGCGCGTGTGGCGGTGCTGGGAGCTCGAAGCGCCTCCCTCGTTCGCCCTCGAAATCGTGGGTCGCGACCGGGCCAAGGACTACGAAGACGTGCTGATCGACTACAAGGCGATCGGCGTTCGAGAGCTCGTCGTGTTCGATCCGGACTGGACGCCGCGCAGCCGCACGAGAGTGCGATGGCAAGTGTGGCGCAGGCTGAAGAAGCGCGGGCTCGTGTGCGTGCTGCGCAGCAACGAGGATCGCGTCGAGTCGAGCGTGCTGCGGTGCTGGCTGCGGCTCGTCGGAGAGGGCGGCGATCGAAGAGTGCGCCTCGCGACCGGCGAGCATGGCGTGACGCTCGTGCCCACCGACGACGAGCGCGCAGAGCAAGAGCGCGAGCGCGCGGAGCGAGAGCGCGAGCGCGCGGAGCGAGCGCAGCTCGAAGCGGAGGCCGCACAGGTGACGGCGGCGCAGCACAGCGCCAACGCCGAGCACGAGCGCGCCATGCGCGAAGCGGTCGAGCGCGAGCGGGACGCGCTCAGAGCCGCGCTCGCAGCGGCCACAGCGTCGCGGCGGACGAAGAAGAAGTGACGCGCGGTGGCAGGCTCGCTGCCACCAGTGGCAGAAGCGCAGCCACCGGAAGCGGCACCGCGGTTCGTCACCCCCACAGTTCAGCGAGGTCCAGCTCGACGCTGTCGAAGGGCTCTGCACGCACGACGGTGTCACCCTCGAATCGAGCGACCTCCCGCATCGCGGCTCTCGACCGGCGATACACCTCGAGTCGGCGGGTCTCTGGATCGACGAGCCACGCATGCTGGACGCCGTGTCCAGCAAACGCGGGAGGTTTCGTTCCGCGGTCGAACGTCTCGGTCGAGGGTGACAGCACCTCGCAGATCCAGTCCGGTGCAGCGGTGATCGGGTAGAGGTGCACCTCGGGCGCGCGCTCGATGCGCCAGCCGGCGATGTCGGGGTTGAGAATGTCGGGGCCGATACCGAGGTGAACCTCTGCAACCTGTACGAGACACCACGCACGACCGCCCTCGGTCGCGCCCCAACCGTAGCCGAGCTTCAGCTCGGGCTGAGAAACCAACAGGCCAAACGCACGTTGATGGCGAAACCTCGGCGCGGGGGACAGCAACAGCGTTCCGCTGATGATCTCGGCGCGCATCGAAGCCGTCGCGGCGTCGCGGGCGCTCTCGATTTCGGGTTCATTTTTCAACGAACGCGCGGCGGCCAGAGACGTCGACTCTCCCGCACCGATCGCAGGGGCGCCTCGCGTAGGCGCCGAAAACTCAGCGGCTGAAACAAAGCGTTTGGGCTGAGAATCGAGAGACGAAACGACGTTTGTCACCGAGCCGCG
>LNFM01007056.1_pt1 | contig 24856 bp, 24 predicted proteins | sample 596031 | NCBI WGS metagenome assembly LNFM01 (sample SAMN04254537, study PRJNA301005) | activated carbon metagenome | isolation source: dual media filters at the Ann Arbor, Michigan drinking water treatment plant | place: USA: Ann Arbor | reverse complement strand
TGAAGCGCCCAGATGGCGGAATTGGTAGACGCACTAGTTTCAGGTACTAGCGCTTAACGGCGTGGAGGTTCGAGTCCTCTTCTGGGCACCAAAAATGTATGAAGGCTGGTTGCGAAAGCAACCGGCCTTTTGCGTTTTCTGGGTTGTCGCGAATGGGCCGCTGCGTTTTCAGACGGTGAACTTCTTCGCCAAGGCATCCGGCCTGAGGTTGTCATACTCCTCGAAGGGCTGGTGGATCCACGGGCTGGTCGGCAGGGTCTCGACAAAGTAGTCGGGCACATAGCTCGACACGCCCTTGACCCAGATCACCGCCGCCCGCAGTTCACTGATGGCAGGCATGCCACGCAGGCGCTCCACCACCGCACGCAGCGTCACGCCGGTGTCGGCCAGGTCGTCCACCAACAGCACGCGGCCCGCCAGTTCGCCCTTGGGCATGGTGATGTACTTGGCCAGGTCCAGCCGGCCCTGGATGGTGCCGGCATCGGCGCGGTAGCTGCTGGTGCTCATGATGGCCAGCGGCTTGTCGAACACACGCGAGAGCACATCGCCCGGCCGCATGCCGCCACGCGCCAGACACAGGATCTGGTCGAACTCCCAGCCGGAGTCGTGCACCTTCAGCGCCAGCTTTTCGGTCAGCAGGTTGTATTCGTCCCAAGACACGTACAGGTGCTTGCCGTCGTCAGTGAGCATGCTAGTTTTCTCCTCGAAGGGGTATCAGGCGCGGAACGGATGGCGCAACAGGATGGTGTGCACGCGGTCCGGGCCGGTGGAGACCATGTCGATGGGCGCGCCGATCAGCGCCTGCATGCGTTCGAGATAACGCTTGGCATTCACCGGCAACTGCTCCCAGTTGGTCAGGCCCGCGGTGGTGTCGGTCCAGCCCGGCAGCGTCTCGTACACCGGCACACATTCGGCAATCTCGTCGGCGTCCATGGGCAACACATCCAGTTCGTGGCCGCCCAGCTTGTAGCCGGTGCAGATCTTGATCTCGGGCAGGCCGTCCAGCACGTCGAGCTTGGTGATGCACAGGCCCGAGACACCGTTGATGATGATGCTGCGCTTCAGCGCCGCAGCGTCCAGCCAGCCGCAGCGGCGTGCGCGGCCGGTGACGGTGCCACGCTCCTGGCCGACGGTGCTGAGGTGGTGGCCGACGCCGGTGTCAAGGTCGAGCTCGGTGGGGAAAGGCCCGCCGCCCACGCGCGTGGTGTAGGCCTTGGTGATGCCCAGCACGTAATGCAGCATGCCCGGGCCGACACCCGAGCCGGCAGCGGCATTGCCGGCCACACAGTTGCTGCTGGTGACGTAGGGGTAGGTGCCGTGGTCGATGTCCAGCAGGGTGCCTTGGGCGCCTTCGAACAGCAGGTTCTGGCCGGCCGCGTGCGCGGCGTAGAGCCTGTACCCCACGTCGGCCATCAGCGGGCGCAGCTGTTCTGCGGCCTTCATCGCGCCATCGAACATGGGCTGCCAGTCCAGGGCCGGGCTGCCGAGGTAGGCGAGTTCGGTGTTGTGGAGTTCGACCAGCTCACGCAGCTTGGCTTCGAAGCGCGCCGGGTGCTTGAGGTCCTGCACGCGCAGCGCACGGCGTGCCACCTTGTCTTCGTAGGCCGGGCCTATGCCTTTGCCGGTGGTGCCGATCTTGCCGCTGCCACTGCTTTCGCGGCGGCCTTCGCGTGCGCTGTCCAGCGCCACATGGAAAGGCAGGATCAGCGGGCAGGCTTCCGAGAGAAACAGCCGCGAACGCACGTCGATGCCCAGGGCCTCGATGCGTTCCATTTCGCTGAGCATGTGCGCCGGGTCCACCACCACGCCGTTGCCGATGTAGCACGCCACGCCTTCGCGCATGACGCCGCTGGGAATGAGCTGCAAGGCCGTCTTGCGGCCGGCGATCACCAGCGTGTGGCCGGCGTTGTGGCCGCCCTGGAAACGCACCACGCCCTCGGCATGGTCGGTCATCCAGTCGACGATCTTGCCCTTGCCTTCATCGCCCCACTGGGTACCGACCACCACCACGTTGCGGCCCGCGGTCGGGCGGATGGCTGCTTGCATGTTCAAGAGTGTTCCTTAGGGAAGTTCGTTTCGGTTCATCGGGCGGCCAGGGCGCGCAGCACCCACCGGCCGCCGGCCTGCACCAGCTCACGGTCGCAGTCGAAGGCCTGGGCCTCGAGCTCATGGCCCGGCAGCATGGCCAGCACCGTTTCGCCTGCTTCGCGCAGGCGGCGCACCGCGGCGCGCAGTTCAGGGTCTTCGCCCCAGGGCGCGCGTATGGCCGCCGGCATCGGCAGGGGCTGGCCTACTTCGGCCAGGGCCTTGAGGTCGAGACTGAAGCCGACGGCCGGCCGGTTGCGGCCGAAAACCGCACCCACCTCGTCGTAGCGGCCGCCGCGTGCCAGCGCTTCGCTGCTGCCGGCGCCATAGACCGCAAAACGCGCGCCGCTGTAATAGGCGTAGCCACTCATGTCGGAGAGATCAAAGCCGATGCGCAGCGCCGGGTAGGCCGCGCGCAGATGGCTGGCCAGCCATTGCAACTCGTCCAGCGCCTGCTGCACGAGCGGCCGCTGGGGCAGCTCAATGCGCGCGACCTGCAGCACCTCATCGCCGCCATACAGCCGCAGCAGGGCCTGCAGTCCACGGCGCGCTTCGTCGGGCGCGTGGCGTGTCAGCTCGGCCAGTGCCGGTGCATCCTTTTCCGACAGCGCCTGCACCACGTCTTGCAAGGCCGCCGCGTCCATCGGCACGCCCGCCAGGACACCGCGCAACACGCGCGCATCGGCGAGGTCGATGACCAGCGGTTCGGCACGCGCTGCCTGCAGGCAATCCAGCGCCAGCTCTGCGGCCTCGAGGTCGGCTTCCAGGCCGGGATGGCCGAAGATCTCGGCGCCGAACTGCAGCGGCTCGCGCGTGGCCGACAGGCCCGTGGGCCGCGTGTGCAGCACCGGGCCGCAGTAACACAGCCGCGTCACGCCTTCGCGGTTCAGCAGGTGGGCGTCGATGCGTGCAGCCTGCGGTGTGGTGTCGGCGCGCAGCCCCAGCAAGCGCCCGCTGAGCTGATCCACGAGCTTGAAGGTCTTGAGGTCCAGCTCGCGGCCCGTGCCGGTGAGCAGGGACTCGATGTGTTCCAGCAGCGGCGGGATGACCAGCTCGAAACCGTAGCCACGGGCTCGGTCGAGCATCGCCCTGCGCAGGTCTTCGACGCGCCGTGCCTGCGTCGGCAGGACATCGGCAATGTGCTCTGGCAACAGCCAAGCAGAGAGCATGAAAAGCACCGGTGTAAAAACCGGCATTGTAGGGGGCCGGCCCTTGTGGACAGGCGCCGCGATCCGTGGCAGCGCCGCCTCAGCGCCTGGCAGACTCAGCGCCAGACGAGCAGCAGCAAGATACCGATGACCATGCTGCTCAGGCCTACGAAGCGGATCTGGCCGTCACTCATCTGCGTGGCCTTCTGGAAGGCCGAGCGCCAGGCACCCGGGCTCAGGAAAGGCAGCAGGCCCTCGAAGATCAGCATCAGGGCCAGCGCGCCGAGAAGCAGGTCGCCCATCGCTTGGCGTCGTGCTTCCGGGGCTGGTCGTTGCGGGCTGGCTGCGAGCTGTCAGCGGCCCGGGCCTGCGGCCGGCGAACCGTTGCGCATGGCGCGGAAGAAGTCGCCGCTGGGGTCCAGCACCATCATGTCGCTCTTGCTCCGGAAGGTGGCGCGGTAGGCCTCCAGGCTGCGATAAAACTGCGCGAACTGCGGGTCGCGACCGAAGGCCTCGGCATACAAGGCCGATGACTTCGCATCGCCCTCGCCCTTGATCTTCTGCGCGTCGCGATAGGCTTCGGCGATGATCACCTCACGCTGGCGGTCGGCATCGGCACGGATCTTTTCACCGTCGGCCGAACCCTGGGAACGCAGCTCGTTGGCCACCTGCTTGCGCTCGGACTCCATGCGGCGGTAGACCGAATCGGTGATGTCGGCAACGAAGTCGACGCGCTTGATACGCACATCGATGATCTCTATGCCGAAGGCCTTGGCTTCATCGCCCAGGCGCTTCTGCACGTCGCTCATCACCTTTTCGCGCTCGGTGGCCAGCACGGCGCGCACATCGCGCTTGGTGATCTCTTCGTTGAAGGCGGCCTGCACCACCGGGGCCAGCCGGCTGTCGAGGTTGCGGAAGTCGACGCCGTTGTTGCGGATGAACTGGCGCGGGTCGGTGATGCGCCATTTCACCAGCCAGTCGATGACCAGGCTCTTCTTCTCGGCCGTGAAGATCGGGCGCGTCTCCGGGCTGTCCAGCGTCTGTACGCGCTTGTCCAGAAAGACCACGTTCTGGAACGGCGGCGGCATCTTGAACTTCAGGCCGGGCTCGTTGATGACTTCCTTGATCTCGCCCAGGGCGTAGACCACGCCGACCTGGCGCTGGTCCACCACGAACAAGGTGCTGGTGACGATGAGCAGGGCGATGAGGGCGCCTGCGACGGTGAGTGCGATGCGGTTCATGTGGCTATGTCCTCTCACCGGCCATCACGGTCGCGCGCGCGAGCGCCGTCGCGTGAACGGATATCGACACTCTGGGTGCCGGTGGGGTCGATCAACGACGGGGTGGGTGCGGGGCCGGGCGCCGCTGCCGCAGCCGGGGTGCCGCTCTGTTGCAGCAGTTTGTCCAGCGGCAGGTAGAGCAGGTTGGAACCCGCCTTGCTGTCCACCATCACCTTGGTGACGTTGGAATACACCTGCTGCATGGTTTCCAGGTAGAGGCGGTCGCGCGTGACGGCCGGCGCCTTCTGGTACTCGGTCAGCACGGAGCGAAAGCGCTGCCCGTCACCTTCGGCCTGTGCCACCACGCGTGAACGGTAGCCCTCCGCTTCTTCCAGCAGGCGGCTGGCCGTGCCGCGCGCCTTGGGAATGACGTCGCTGGCATAGGCCTGGCCTTCGTTCTTGAAGCGGTCGCGGTCTGCGCCGGCCTTCACGGCGTCGTTGAAGGCGGCCTGCACCTGGTCGGGAACCTGCACGTTCTGCATGTTGACGTTGGCCACCACGATGCCGGCCTTCAGGCGGTCGAGCTGGGCCTGGATGGACTTCACCAGGTCGGCGGCGATGGCGTCACGCTGCTCGTACAACACCTGGTCCACGCGGCTGCGGCCGACAATCTCGCGCACCGCCGTTTCAGCGGCCATCACCACGGCTTCGTCCGGACGGTTGTTCTCGAACAAATAGGCCCGTGCATCGGCCCGGCGGTACTGCACGGTGAAGCGGATGTCGACGATGTTCTCGTCCTGCGTCAGCATCGACGAGTCCTTCAGGCCCGTGGCCTGCACCACCGAGTTGCGGCCCACGTCCACGCTCTGCAGCTGCGAAACCGCCACGATCTCGTGCGCCTGCACCGGGTAGGGCATGCGCCACTTCAGGCCGGCATCGACCGTGTCGCTGTACTTGCCGAAGGTGGTGACGACCGCGCGGTTGCCTTCCTGCACGATGAAGATGCCGCTGCCCAGCCAGATCAGCAGTGCCACCACGGCGATCAGGCCGACGCCGATGCCGGCGCTCTTCATGTCGGGCTGGAAAGGGCTGCCACCGCCAGGGCCATCATTGCCACCGCGCCCGGGCGGCGGGCCGCCGGGCTTGCCGCCGAACAGACCGCTGAGCTTGCGGTTGAAGTCACGCCACAGCTCGTCGAGATCGGGCGGACCGTCGTTGCGGTTGTTGTAGACCAGTCCGTCATGGCTGTGGCCGGCACGCGCACGGCGGCGCGGCAGCAGCGCCGCCAGCAAGGCACGCGAAGCCGCGGCCAGGGCGCTCAGGCGTTCGGTGATGGAGGGAAAGGTGGCTTCTCGCATGCGGGCAGTCCGTGGCGGGCTAACGGTCAATGTGGATGGCTCAGTGGGCGGCAGCGGCAGCAGCGCCAGCCAGCGGGGGCACGATGGGCGTGCCATCTGGCAAGGTGGCAGGTGGGGTACGAGACGACGCGTTCAAGTGTTCCAGGGCGATTTCGCCGATGGCCAGGCGCAAGGCATCCAGACCCTGCCCCGTGCGTGCACTGACAAACACGCGCCGGCGGCGAACACCCGGGTGCACCTCGATCCAGTCGGCCACCTCGCGCGCCTGCTGGGTGTCTTGCAGCAGGTCGCACTTGTTGTAGACCAGCAACTGGGGCACGCCCTCGGCGCCGATGTCCTCGAGCACACGCCCCACCTCGGCCTGCTGTTCGGCCAGCAAGGGACTGGCCGCGTCGATGACGTGCAGCAGCAGGTCGGCCTCGGCGGCTTCCTGCAGCGTGGCGCGGAAGGCTTCCACCAGCTTGTGCGGCAGGTCGCGTATGAACCCCACCGTGTCAGACAGCGACACCGACGCCTGCGCTTCGCCCAGCCAGAGTGAACGTGTCGTCGTGTCCAGCGTCGCGAACAGCTGGTCGGCCGCATATGCCTTGGCCTTGGTCAGCGTGTTGAAGAGCGTGCTCTTGCCGGCGTTGGTGTAGCCCACCAGCGAGATGCGGAAGCTGCCGCGGCGCTCGCGGGCCTTGCGCTGGGTGCCGCGCTGGCGCTTGACCTTCTCCAGGCGCTCCTTCACGGTCTTGATGCGGTCGCCGATCATGCGGCGGTCGAGTTCGATCTGCGCCTCGCCGGGGCCGCCGCGTGTGCCTATGCCGCCGCGCTGGCGTTCAAGGTGGCTCCAACGCCCGACCAGGCGCGTGGCCATGTACTGCAGCCGCGCCAGCTCCACCTGCAGCTTGCCTTCGTGGCTTTGCGCGCGGTCGGCGAAGATGTCGAGGATGAGCGCGGTGCGGTCGGCCACCGGCACGCCGAGATGGCGTTCGAGGTTGCGCTGCTGCGCCGGGCTCAGGGCCTGGTCGAAGATCACGCCGTGCGCCGCCGTGGCCGCCACCAGCGCCTTGATCTCATCGGCCTTGCCGCTGCCGATGAAGAGCGCGGGGTCGGGCGCACGGCGCTTGGCCGTCACCCGTGCCACAGCCAGATCGCCTGCAGACTCGGCCAGCAGGGCCAGTTCGTCGAGACTGGCGTCGAAATGCGCGGAGCCACCGATGTCCACGCCGACCAGCACCGCGCGTGTAGGTTGGTCGCCGCGTTGTGCGGCGGGGTGGGCGGAAGAAGAACTCAAAGTGGCGGGTGCGTGGCGCGGCGATGCGGGCCGAACTTCAGGCCAGGCTGCGGGCTGGGCTTCAGGCTTGCTCGCCCGGTTCGTTGGCGTGGAAGTTCACCGCGCGGCTGGGCACCACGGTGGAGATCGCGTGCTTGTAGACCATCTGCGTCACGGTGTTGCGAAGCAGCACCACGTACTGGTCAAAAGATTCGATGTGGCCTTGAAGCTTGATGCCGTTGACCAGGTAAATGGACACGGGCACATGCTCTTTGCGCAGCAGGTTCAAAAAGGGGTCCTGCAAGAGTTGGCCTTTGTTGCTCACGATATTCTCCGTGTTGAGTACGACGAGTGGTTCACGTTATCACAGGGCCTGCGGCCTGTAGCGGGCTACGGCCATTGGGGTGCCCCGGCGCGCCGAGGTTCCGCTTCAGGGCGCTTTTTCGTCGAAAGGGTTGGCCGCCGAACGCATTTCAATGCGGATGGGCGTGCCCACCAGCTTGAAGTGCTCGCGCAGCCGGCTCTCCAGAAACCGCTTGTAGGTGTCGGGCACTCGGTCGAGCGAGGTGCCGTGGATCACCACCACCGGCGGGTTCATGCCGCCTTGGTGGGCGTAACGCATCTTGGGGCGGAAACGCCCGTCGCGGCGCGGCGCCTGGTGCTCCGAGGCCTCGTGCACCAGGCGCGTGAGCACCGGGGTCGTCATCTTGATGGTGGCCGAGGCATGCGCCTGCAGCAGGGTCTTCCACACCGCCGACAGGCCCGCGCGCTTCAGCGCCGAGATGTGCAGCACCGGCGCATACTTCATGAACGACAGCCGGCTTTCGATGCTGCGCTGCAAGGTCTGGCGCTGGTAATCGTCGGTGGCATCCCACTTGTTGATGGCGATGACCACGGCACGGCCGCTCTCCAGCACGTAGCCGGCGATGTGCGCGTCCTGGTCGCTCACGCCCTGGGTGGCGTCGATGAGCAACAGCACCACGTGCGCATCGGCGATGGCCTGCAGCGTCTTCACCACCGAGAACTTCTCGATGGCCTCGAAGACCTTGCCCTTGCGGCGCAGCCCGGCGGTGTCGATCAGCTCGAACTTGCGGCCATCGCGCTCAAAGGGCACGTGGATGGCATCGCGGGTGGTGCCGGGCTGGTCAAAGGCCACCAGGCGCTCTTCACCCAGCCAGGCGTTGATCAGCGTGCTCTTGCCGACGTTGGGCCGGCCGGCCACGGCCAGGCGGATCGGACGCTTTTCGTCGTCGGGCCCGGAGCCGTATTCGTCTGCGTCGGGCGTGAAGCCCTCGAGCGCCGCTTCGAGCAGGCTGCGGATGCCCTGGCCGTGCGCTGACGACACCGGGTGCAGTTCGCCCAGGCCCAGTTCGTGGAACTCGCCCAGCAGCGGCGACTCCTGCATGCCCTCGGCCTTGTTCACCGCCAGCAGCACGCGCTTTTCCTGGGTGCGCAGGTAGTTCGCGATGTCATGGTCCTGCGCCGAGAGGCCGCCACGCACGTCCACCACGAAGATCACGACGTCGGCTTCGGCCACGGCCTGCTTGGTCTGCTTGGCCATCTGCGCCACCACGCCGGTGGGCTTCTCGGGCTCGAAGCCGCCGGTGTCGACGACGATGAACTCCTGCGCGCCCAGGCGCGCGTCGCCGTAGTGGCGGTCGCGCGTCAGGCCGGCGTAGTCGGCCACGATGGCATCGCGGCTTTTCGTGATGCGGTTGAACAGCGTCGACTTGCCCACATTGGGCCGGCCGACGATGGCGATGACAGGCTTCAAGTCATCGCTTTCAGTTCGGGCGGAAGGCGTAGACGCCGCCGTCCTGCGCCACCACCAGCATCGTGCTGCCGGACAGTGCGGGCGCGCCGAGGATGGCCTTGCTGCCGGCGCGCAGGCGCAACTGCTGCTCGCCGCTGCCGGCTTGCAGGAAATGCAGATAGCCCTCGCTGTCGCCAAAGACAACGCTGGAGCCCATGGCCAAGGCGCCGCTCAAGCCGCGGTAGAGCAGCTTTTCACTCTGCCAGGCCACGTCGCCGTTGTCGGCCCGCCAGGCGGTGATGCGGTCACTGGCGTCGGCGCCGATCACGAGCTCGGCGTTGCTGGCCACGGCCTGGGCGCCGGCATTGTTGCGCGACCACAGCAAGGCACCGCGCGCTGCATCGGCACAGCCCACGGCCGCCTGGAAGGCACGCGCGCAGACGCGGTCGCCCACACGCACGGCGGGGCCGATGAGGTCGGCCAGGCGTTCCACCTCGTTGCTGCCACGCGGCGAAGCAAGCGGCACTTCCCACTGCACGGTGCCACGCAGCGGGTCCAGCGCGGTCAGGCGCTGGCCCTGGGCCACCATCAGGTTGTTGCCGAAGGAAGACACCACGCTGGCCTGGGCCAGTGTCAGTGCATCGCCAGGCTTGCTGTAGACCCAGAGGCGACGGCCATCCAGCGCGTCGAAGGCATGCACGGCGCGGTCGACACCCATCACGAACACACGCTCGCCGGCCACGAAGGGCGGCGTCACCACGGCCGAGGGCACGCGCTTGCGCCAGACCTCGCGGCCACTGTCGAAGGTGACAACCTCGTTGCCGCGTGTCACCACGCTGGTGAAGCGCCCGTCACTGCCGACCCCGGCCGCGATGGCAGCGCCCGCACTGGCGCGCCACAGCGTGGCGCCGCTGTCCGCCTGCAGCGCCAGGACGTCGCCGCCACCCGAGGCGACGTACAGAACACCGCCTCGCACGCTGGGAACCATGGGAAAGCCGATGCTGCCGATGCGCGCTTCCCAGACTTGGCTGGCCGCGATCTTGGGCGCGAGGTTCTCCAGCGGCGTCGGCTTGGGTTTGTCGGCCGCGCAGCCGGCCAGCACCACGACAGCGCCCAGGGCCAGGGCACGCGCCAGAAGCCGCGTGTGCTGCATCAGGAGCCGCATCACTTCGACGCCCCGGACGCTGCCGGGGCCGCCACCACGGCAACCGGCGCAACGCCGGGCGCGGCACCTACCGAGGTGAGCTTGGCTTCGATGAGGCGGCGGTAGTCCACCTTGGCATCCATCCCCGCATAGGCCGCCTGCCAGGCTCTGCGCGCGGCGTCGGCCTTGCCCTGGGCCATCAGCACGTCACCGCGGCGGTCGGCCACCAGCGCAGTGAATTCGGGCGACTTTGCAGCATCCAGCACCTTCAGCGCTTCGTCGAACTGCTTGGCATCGGCCAGCACCGCGGCCAGGCGCAGGCGCGCGATGCTGCGCATCTCTTCCTCGACGCCGTTTTCCGCCACCCAGGTCAGGCTGGCCTTGGCAGCATCGGCCTGCCCCTTGTCCACCTGCAGCTGGGCCGCCGTGAGCCCGCCTTGCTGGGTGATGGGCACCTTGGGGTAACGCTGCTGCATGTCGGCAAACACGCGCGCGGTCTTTTCCGCGTCACCCGCCGCGGCCGCGCGGTCCAGGTCTTCGAACATCGCGCCGGCCTTCAGGCCTTGTTCACGCTGCCAGTAGTTCCAGCCGTTCCAGGCAGCAAAGCCACCCAGCACCAGGATCAGCGTCCAGGTGATCAGGTTGCCCTGCTTCTTCCAGAACGCCTTGAGCGAATCGAGTTGTTCCTGCTCTTCCAGGTTGAGTTGTGTGGCCATGGCTGCGGGGCGCCCGATAAGGAGGAAAGAGGATCAGTCGAAAAAAAGAGTGCGCGATTATGCGGTGCGCAGCGCAGCGGCCCAGGTGGCGGCATCGGCCAGGGCACGCGTGCTTTGTGCCGCAGCGGCGTCGCGCAGCGGCTTCACCGCCACCTCGCCACGGGCCAGTTCGTCGGCACCGAAGACCAGGGCCCAGCGCGCGCCGCTGGCGTCGGCCTTCTTGAACTGCGATTTCATGCTGCCGCCGCCGCCATTCAGCACCACGGTCAGCCCCTGCGCACGCAGCGTCTCCAGCATCGGCATCACTTGCGGCAGCGCGGCGAGATCGGGCACCACGGCGTAGGCATCGGGCGCGGCCGGCGGCGGCTGCAGCTGAAGCGCGTCCAGCAGCAGCAGCAGGCGTTCGACGCCCAGTCCGAAGCCCACACCCGGGGCAGGCTTGCCTCCGAGTTGTTCGATCAGCTGGTCGTAGCGCCCGCCGCCGCACACCGTGGCCTGCGAACCCAGGTGCGGGGTGACCCACTCGAAGACGGTGAGGTTGTAGTAGTCCATGCCGCGCACGAGGCGCGGGTTCACGCGGTAGGCGAGGCCGGCCGCGTCCAGCACCGCGCGCAGTGCGTTGAAGTGTGCGAGCGAGGCCTCGCCGAGGAAATCCATCAGCTGCGGCGCACCGTCCACCAGCGACTGCATCGTGGGGTTCTTGGTGTCCAGGATGCGCAGCGGGTTGCTGTGCAGGCGGCGCCTGGCGTCTTCGTCCAGCAGTTCGGCGTGGCCTTCCAGGTAGCTGATGAGCGCGGCGCGGTGAGATCTGCGCTCCTCGGGCTGGCCCAGGCTGTTGATCTCCAGCGCAACGTCGCTGCCTTCCTTCAGCCCCAGCTCGCGCCACAGCGCGCGCAGCATCAGGATGATCTCGGCATCCACGTCGGGCCCGGCGTGGCCGAAGGCTTCGACGTCCAGCTGGTGGAACTGGCGGTAGCGGCCCTTCTGCGGGCGTTCGTGGCGGAACATCGGGCCCATCTGCCACACGCGCAGCGGACCGTTGTAGAGCGCGTTGTGTTCGTTGATGGCACGCACCATGCCGGCAGTGGCCTCGGGCCGCAGCGTGAGACGGTCGCCGTTCATGCTGTCCTCGAAGGAGTACATCTCCTTCTCGACGATGTCGGTCACCTCGCCCAGGCCGCGCACGAACAGCGCGGTGGGCTCGACGATGGGCGTGCGCAGGCTGCGGTAGCCGTAACGCGCGAGCAGGCGGCGCACGGTGTCTTCGAACCACTCCCAGCGCGCCGAATCGGCGGGCAGGATGTCGTTCATGCCTTTGACGGCAGTAAGTTTTTCAGCCATTGGACAGGGACAAGGGAAGGATGGATCAAGCTTCCCGCCACGGGACCGGCTCTGCCGGGCCGTGGGCGGACGGCCCCCTCGGGGGGCAGCGAGCGCTAGCGAGCTTGGGGGATGCTCGCAAACCTGCGTTCGATGTAGGTCTCGACGATCTTGTGGAACTCGGTGACGATGCCCTCGCCCCGCAAGGTCATCGCCTTTTCGCCATCGATGTAGACCGGTGCGGCCGGCGCCTCACCGGTGCCCGGCAGGCTGATGCCGATGTCGGCATGCTTGCTTTCGCCCGGGCCGTTGACGATGCAACCCATCACGGCCACCTTCATGGTCTCCACGCCGGGGTACTTGTTCTTCCAGACCGGCATCTGCGCACGCAGGAAATCGTCGATCTGCTTGGCCAGTTCCTGGAAGGTGGTGCTGGTCGTGCGGCCGCAGCCCGGGCAGGCCGTGACGCTGGGGTTGAAGCTGCGCAGGCCCAGGCTCTGCAGGATTTCAGCGGCCACCACCACTTCCTGCGTGCGGGACTCACCGGGCTGCGGCGTCAGGCTCACGCGGATGGTGTCGCCGATGCCTTCCTGCAGCAGCACGCCCAGGGCCGTGGCGCTGGCCACCGTGCCCTTGGTGCCCATGCCGGCTTCGGTGAGGCCGAGATGCAGGGCGTAGTCGCAGCGCCGCGCCAGGGCGCGGTAGACGCTGATGAGGTCCTGCACGCCACTGACCTTGCAGCTGATGATGATGTTGTTCGGATTCAGGCCGATCTCGCGCGCCACCTCGGCCGAGGTGAGGGCACTTTGCACCAGCGCCTGGTACATCACCTGCTTGGCGTCCAGCGGCACGGCACGGCGCGCGTTCTGGTCCATCAGCTCGGCCAGCAGTTCCTGGTCCAGGCTGCCCCAGTTGACCCCGATGCGCACCACCTTGTCGTACTTGGCGGCGGCCTCGACCATCATCCCGAACTGGCGATCGCGCTTGTCCCCCTTGCCCACGTTGCCGGGGTTGATGCGGTACTTGCTGAGCGCCTGGGCCATGGCCGGGTAGTCGGTCAACAGACGGTGGCCATTGAAGTGAAAGTCACCCACCAGCGGCACCGGAATGCCCATGCGGTCGAGTTGCTCTCGGATGTGCGGCACGGCCTCGGCGGCCTCCGGCGTGTTGACGGTGATGCGCACCAGCTCGCTGCCGGCCTGCGCCAGCTCTTTGCACTGGATCGCGGTTCCGATGGCGTCCACCGTGTCGGTGTTCGTCATGCTCTGGATACGCACCGGCGCATCGCCACCGATGGTGACGACGTGGTCGCCCCAGGCCACGCGCGCCTGGCGCGATCGGCGGGAGGCGGGCCAGGCGGCCTCGATGATGTCCACGGCTTCGGGTGCGTTCATGGCAAGGGGCTCGTTCGGTGAGGTCAGCGCAGTTCGACGCGGGCCACATTGTCACGCGTGCTGGGCGCCAGATCGACAGGTTTGCCGCGAAAGCCCAGTTGCGTGACGGCAGCGTTGCCGATCACCAGGCGTATCGGCAGGCTGCCGTCCAGCCCGACACTTTCACCGGGCTGCACCGTGCGCGACAGCAGCAGCTGGCCGCGGGCGTCACGCACTTCCACCCAGCTGGCTTCGCTGGTGCGCAACTGCACCACGCCAGTGGGCACGGCGGCCGGAGCGAGCGCGGCCGCGGCTGGCCCGCTGGCGGCAGGCTCGGGGTTCTGCGCCGCGAAGACGGTTTCCACCATCGCCTGGGACGCAGCGCCAGGTGCCGGGCCCGCCACCGCCGATGCGGCACTGGCAGGTTGCGCCGTCAACACGACGGGCTCGACCACCAGCCCCGGTGCCGACGCTGGCAAGGCCACGGGCGCCGCGCCACCACGCAGCAGCTGCCACCAGTCCGCCGGCGCCAAGAGCACGGCCAATGCTGCCAGAAACAGGGCCAAGGCCGCCCAGACCATGGGCCGCATGACCACCATGGCGAGGCCGGGCTCGTCGCGGCCCGGGCGTTCGCGGAAGGGCGTGTTCAAGCTGCCGCTGCCGGGCTCCAGGGCCACCGACGGTGCCGGCGGCAGCAGGTCCAGCACAGGGCGTGCATCGACCTTCAGCGTGCGGCAGATGGTTTGCGCCAGCGCCCGGGTGAAGGTGGCGTCAGGCAGCTCGTCGTAGCGGTCGCCCTCCAGCGCTTCCAGCTTGCGCTGCGACACTTTGATGGCCGCCGCCAACGCGGCGATGTGCAGGCCTTGTTTTTCGCGTGCAGCGCGCAGCAGGCTGCCCGCCGTGGCCGTGCCCGACTGGGGCTCACTCATCAAATCGCCCTTTTTCGTACTGCAGCACCTCGGCCGACTCAGGGAAGCGTTCCTGCAACTTGCGCCCTATCTCCTGCACGCCCTGCAGATTGCCCAGCCGGCGCTCGATGCGTGCGGCCAACCACAGGCTCTGCGCACTGCTGAGCTCGGGCTGGGAGTTGATGCGGGCGATGTAGAAGCGCGCCCGTTCCAGTTCACCGCGGCGCAAAAGCACATCGCTCAGGTTGTAGGCCGTGACCGGATTGCTCGGATCAAGTTCGAACGAGCGCGACAGCGCGCGCTCGGCCTCGGCCCAACGCCCCGCGCGCGCCTGGCAAACCCCCTGGGCCAGCAGCGTGCGCACGACATCGCGGTACTGAGGTTGCGACAAGGCCGCGCTGAACTGCCTGTCGGCGTCGTCCCAGCGCCGCTGCTGGCACAGGAACCAGCCGTAGTTGTGCAAGCTGTTGCCGTCGCCGGGAACCAGCTGCAGGGCACGCTGGTAGGCTTGCTCGGCGCGCGGCAGGTCGCCCTTGGCGGCAAAGGCCAGGCCTTGCAGGTTGTAGGCCTCGGGCAGGTCGCGCTTGAACGAGAGCGCGCGCTGCACTTCCTCCAGGGCTGTGTCGTGCTGGCCGCGGCCGAGGTAGAGACCGGCCAGCTCCAGCCGCACACGGGCGCGCTTTTCGAGATCAGCCGGCTCGTTCGACGGTTTGACCTCACGCACCTCCACGCCCGTGGCGCTGTTGGTGGTGGTGGTGACGCAGCCGGCCAGCACCAACGCCGAGCCGAGCAAAAGCAGAGCAGCCCACATGGCCTTGTTCATGCCGAGGCTCCATTCACCGCGATGGGAATCACATCTCGCTGGCGTGCCAGCCGCTCACGCGCGTTGGTGCGGTCCTGCACCTCGCCGGCCAGCTGGCCGCAGGCGGCGTCGATGTCGTCGCCGCGGGTCTTGCGCACGGTGGTCACGATGCCGGCCGCCTGCAGCGCCTGCGCAAAGGCCTGCACACGTTCACGCGGCGAGCGCAGCAGGCCCGACGCCGGAAAGGGGTTGAAGGGAATGAGGTTGATCTTGCAGGCGATGCGCTGCTTCAGCAGCCGCACCAGTGCTTGGGCGTGTTCGGGGGTGTCATTGACACCGTCCAGCATGCAGTACTCGAAGGTGATGAAGTCGCGCGGCGCCGCCGCCAGATAGCGATGGCAGGCGTCCAGCAATTCATCGATCGGGTACTTGCGGTTCAAGGGCACGAGGTTGTCGCGCAACTCGTCACCTGGGGCGTGCAAGGACACCGCCAGCGCCACAGGGCAGTCTTCGCGCAGGCGATCGATCATCGGCACCACGCCCGAGGTCGACACCGTGACACGCCGGCGCGAGAGCCCGTAACCATGGTCATCCAGCATGGTGCGCAGCGCGGGCACCAGCGCCGCGTAGTTCTGCAGCGGCTCGCCCATGCCCATCATCACCACGTTGTCGATGGCCCGCTCACCGTCCTTGAGCCCCAGGGTCTGGCGCAGGCGGTGTTCGGCAAACCACAGCTGGGCAATGATCTCGCCGGTGCTGAGGTTGCGGCTGAAGCCCTGGTGGCCGGTGCTGCAGAAGCGGCAGCCCACGGCACAGCCGGCTTGCGAAGACACGCACAGCGTGCCGCGGTCGGTTTCGGGGATGAACACGGTTTCCACCGCGTTGCCCGCGCCCACGTCGAACAGCCACTTGGTGGTGCCATCGGCCGAGACGTGTTCGCTGATCAGCGGCAGGCCTCGCACCTCGGCGGCGCCGGCCAGCTTGCTGCGCAGGCTCTTGGCGAGGTCGGACATCTGTTCGAAGTCGGCCTGGCCCTTCTGATGCATCCAGCGGTACAGCTGCACGGCGCGGAAGCGCTTTTCGCCCAGGCTGCCGCAGAAGGCCGCCAAACCCTCGAGGTCGAAGTCGAGAAGATTGACGGCCATCGCTTGTCTTCAGCGGCTGTAGACGTTCATGCCAGGGAAGAAAAACGCGATCTCGACCGCGGCGGTCTCGGCCGCGTCGCTGCCGTGCACGGCATTGGCATCGATGCTGTCGGCGAAGTCGGCGCGGATGGTGCCCTTCTCGGCCTTCTTCGGGTCGGTGGCGCCCATCAGGTCGCGGTTCTTCAGGATCGCGCCTTCGCCTTCAAGGGCCTGGATCATCACCGGGCCGCTGATCATGAAGTTGACCAGATCGTTGAAGAAGGGGCGCGCCTTGTGCACGGCGTAGAAGGCCTCGGCCTCGCCACGCGAGAGGTGCGTCATCTTCGCGGCGATGACCTTCAGGCCAGCGCCTTCGAAGCGAGCGTAGATCTGCCCGATGACGTTCTTGGCCACGGCGTCGGGCTTGATGATGGAAAGGGTGCGTTCAATGGCCATGATGAAAAGTTCTCCTGAATCAACGACTTGGCAAAGCTTTTGATTGTAGCGCGCGGCCAGCCCTCAAAGGAACGGGAACCACACCGCAGGCTGCAAGCCGGCGGCAGCGGATGCATCGGCATGCGCGGTCAACAACGGTCAGCGCGGCCCGCGGCCGCCGCGCTGGCCACCCCGGCCACCGCCGCCACCGCCGCCACCGCCACCACCGCCACCACCCCCTGAGCCCCCACGGCGCGGGCCACCGCGGCCACCGCCGCCCTTGCCCTTGTTGCCCAGGAAGGCGTTGCCGCCGATGTAGCCCACGGCGGTCTGCATCGGATCCGGTACACGGTTGGGGTCGCCACCACCCTTCTTCGGCCCGCCGGCGCGGCCATTGCGGCCGCCCCGCTTGCCCGGGCCCGGTCCGCCGGCGCCGCTGCCGCCGGCACCAAAGCCGCCGCCGCCGCCGCCACCGCCGGAAAAGCGCTTGTCGTAGGTCTGTTGCAGCGGGTTGGGGATCGGGCCGTCTTCCGGAATGTCGCGCTGCGGGAAGCGGTCGCGCTGCAGGGCACGTTTGTCGTAGGTCTGCTGCAGCGGGTTCGGAATCGGGCCGTCTTCCGAGATCTCGCGCTTCTTCTGGCGCTCCTGCTGGATGGCACGCTTGTCGAAGGTCTGCTGCAGCGGGTTCGGAATGAAGCCGATGTCGCCACCCTCCCCCCTCGGCGGGCGCGGTTCGCGCGGCGGCCGGGGCTCTCGCGGCGGGCGCTGCTGTGCCGCGCCGGCGCCTTCCGGCCGCGGGCCACGCTCACCCTCGGGCCGCGGGCCACGGTCCATGTCCTGGCGCGGACCACGCTCGCCGTCGTCGCGGCGGCCCTTGCCACCACGGCGGTTGCGGCCGCGGCGGCCGGCGCCCTCGGCGTCGGCATCACGCGGCGGGCGTGGCGCCGGGGCGCCTTCACTTCCGGCACCGGCGTCCGGCGCAACCGGCCGCGGCCCGCTGGCCAGACGGCGCAGGTTGCGCAGATCGTGTTCGTCAAGGTCCACCCAGACACCGCGCTTCAAGCCACGCGGCAGCACCACGCTGCCGTAGCGGATGCGGATGAGCCGGCTCACGGCGTGCCCGACGGCTTCAAAGAGCCGTCGCACTTCGCGGTTGCGCCCTTCGGTGATGACGCAGCGCGATGCTCTTGAAGGCGCAGCGCTGGCCGTCGATGTCCACGCCTTCCAGCAGCCTGGCCTTGGCGTCGGCGCCCAGCACGCCCAGCGAGCGCACGGCGTATTCACGCTCGACGCCGAAACGCGGGTGCATGAGCTGGTTGGCCAGTTCGCCCGAGGTCGTGAACAGCAACAGGCCTTCGGTGTTGATGTCGAGGCGGCCCACGCTCTGCCACTTGCCCTGGTGCAGGCGCGGCAGGCGGCGGAACACGGTGGGCCGCTGCTGCGGGTCGTCATGCGTGACCACTTCGCCTGCCGGCTTGTGATAAGCCAGCACGCGCGGCGGCGGCGGCGCGATGCGGTAACGCACGGGCTTGCCGTCCAACGCGATGCGGTCGCCGAAGCTGACCCGCTGGCCGACGTGGGCCGGCTCGTCGTTCACCGTGAAGCGGCCCTCGGCGATCATGTTCTCGAGGTCACGCCGCGAGCCGACGCCGGCTTGCGCCAACACCTTGTGCAGCTTGGGCGCATCGGCTTCCGCGGCCAGCACACGCTTGGGCATGCCGTCGGCGTCGCCGCCCTCGCCTTCAATGCCGCCCTCAGCCTCACCGGCCAGTTCAGCTTCCGACGCCAGGGCTGCGGCGACCTCGCCAGCTTCAGTACCGGGTTCGACATCGAACTCGCCAGCCAGCACCTGTGCAAACACCTCTTCCGCCACCGGTTGCGGCGCGCGCCCGGGCACAGCGCCGGCCAGTGCCGCGTCGCCTTCTTCGCCCACCACACCGTCGCGCGCCCCGCCACGGCGGCCACGACGGCGGTTGCGGCCACGGCGGCCACGCTCTTCACCTTCTGCGCCCGCCTCGACCCGACCTTCGCCCTGGCCTTGGCCGCGGGTTTCGGCCGGCGTTTCGCTGCCGGTCGCGGCAGCCGCGCCAGCGGGTGCAGCAGCGGCCACGGCTTCAACCATCGGGGCCTGCGCGGGGGCCGCGACCAGCGGCGCTGAGGTCGCCGCGGCGGCAGACGCACCATCCTCGGCGGGCGCTGCCACGGCGGCGGCGCGGCGGCGGCGCGGTGCGGGCGCCGGGGCTGGCTCGGCCGGGGCAGCGCCATCGGGCGCCGCGGCCTGCGCAGGCGCATCCTCGGCGGCGGCAGGGGCCGCGTCCGCGGCGGTCTTGCGCGGTGCACGCTTGCGCTTGGGCTTGTCCGCCGCGGCCAGGGGGCCCGCATCGGCGTCGGGAACCTCGGGCAGGTCGGTGTCGGAAGGGTTCATGCGGGCCTGTCGTTGGAAGTGGGGACTGCGGCTTCAACGGCCGCGGGGGGTGCGCCTGCTTCGGGCGCTGCGTGGTGTTCAGGTTCGCGCTGCATCTCAGCGTCGGTGTCTGCTGCGGGCACTGCCGCCGCAGCCACTGCGTCTGCCGGCGAGAGCGCAGGCTGGGGCTCCGTGGACGACGACTCAGTGGCGGCGGCCGCCTCGGCCGGCAGGGATTCAGTCTCCAGCAGCAAGCTGCCCTGGCTCTCGTCGGCCAGCAGGTCGGGTGCCATGTTCAGCGCCGCCAGGGCGTCGGCGGAACGGGCCGAGGCCTCGGCGCCGTCGATGGGCGGCAGTTGGTCCAGGCTGGCCAGCCCCAGGTCATCCAGAAACTGCCGTGTGGTGGCGTACAGCGCAGGCCGTCCCGGTGCTTCGCGGTAGCCGATCGCGTCTATCCAGCCGCGGTCTTCGAGCTGCTTGACGATCTGGCTGCTGACGGTGACGCCGCGGATGTCTTCGATGTCACCGCGTGTCACCGGCTGGCGGTAGGCCACGATGGCCAGGGTTTCCATCGCTGCCCGCGAGTACTTCGGTGGCTTTTCGGGGTGCAGCCTGTCGAGGAAAGGGCGCAACTCGGGACGGCTTTGGAAACGCCAGCCGCTGGCCAGAGCCACGAGTTCAACACCGCGGTCCTGCCAGTCGTTCACCAGTTCGTCCAACACACGGCGCAAGGTGTCTGCGCCAATCTCGCCGTCGAACAATGCCTTCATCTCGCCCATCGGCAATGGGGCGTTGGCGCAGATCAGCGCCGTTTCGAGGACACGTTTGGCCTCAGCTGTATTCATCGCCTGCGTTGGGTGTGGCCATGGCCCGTGGCCACAGTCTCAAAGGTCATCCGAGGATTCGGGGGGCCGCGCAGCGAACAAACTCGGGGCGCGGGCTGGGCCCGGTGCGGCGGTGCCGGGGGCCGGGTCGGAGCAGCGGGTCGAACAGGCGCGGAACGCGGGGGCGTACGGCGGCGCTGCGAATGCGGCGGATTGTAGCCCCCTGCGCGCCCACCCGGGCCAGGGCCGCGCCGTGGGTGGCCGTGTCAAGTGCAGACTTGTCGCCAGGCGGCCTCAAAATCAGCCGGCGGCGCACAAGGAAACACCAGCGGCGCGCGCGTGATCGGGTGCGCCAGGCGCAGCTCGGCAGCGTGCAGGGCCTGGCGTTGCAGGCCGAGCGCGGCCCTGCCGCCGTACACCACATCGGCCAGCAAGGGGTGACCCTTCCAGGCCAGGTGCACCCTGATCTGGTGCGTGCGCCCGGTGTGCAGCGTGCAGCGCAGCGCAGCCACGCCGTCGCCTTGCGCCAGCACCTGCACGTCGGTGCGCGCGGGCTTGCCGCTGGCCACCACCGCCATGCGCACGCGCACTGACGGGTCGCGACCTATCGGGGCCTCCACCGTGAATTCGGCCAGCGCGGGCGCGCCGTGCGCCAGCGCCAGGTAACGGCGGCTGACCACACGCGCCGCGATGTCGCGCACCAGCGCGGTCACGGCGGGCAGGCTCTTGCCCACCATCATCACACCCGAGGTGTCCTTGTCGAGCCTGTGCACGATGCCGGCGCGCGGCAACTGCGCGGCTGCACTGTGGTGGGCCAACAGGCCATTGAGCAGGGTGCCCGACCAGTTGCCCGGCGCCGGGTGCACCACCAGGCCGGGCGGCTTGTCGATGACCAGCAGGTGCTCGTCCTCGAACAGGATCCGCAACGGCATGGCCAGGGGCCGATAGGCGCGGCTCTCGTCCGTGGGCACGAGTTCCAGCAGCAGGGCCTGGCCGCCGCGAAGACGGCGCGACGCGGCACCGCCCGGGCCGCCATCCACCTGAACATGCCCACGCTCGAGCAGGTGTTGCAGGTGGCTGCGAGAGAACTCTGGCGCCAGCGTCACCAACACCTTGTCCAGGCGTTCGCCGTGCTGCGTGGCGCTGACCACGGCGCGGCGGATTTCGGGTGCACTGTCGGAGCCGGTGTCCGGCCCCACGGCGCCGTCTTCGCCGTCCAAGTCCACCGAGGGCGGCTCCCTATAATCAGCGCCTTCTTGCACGACCGGCACCTTTTCTGATGAGCCTTTTTCTGATGCGGCACCCGACGTGGCGCCTGGCCTGCCAAGTGAGCCGGCAGGTGGCCTTGTTGAGCTTGCTGGCCGCCGCACTGCACCTGAGCGGCTGTGCTTCGGCCACCAAGGAAGAATCGCCCGACGCCACGGCGGAACGATTGTACAAAGAGGCCCGTGACGACATCGAAGGCGGCACCTTCGAACGCGCCGTGAAGACGCTGGAGCGCGTGGAAAGCCTGGCGGCGGGTTCGCTGCTCGGCCAGCAGGCGCTGCTGGACACCGCCTACATCCATTGGCGCAACGGCGAGCGCACGGAAGGCCTGGCCGCCATCGACCGCTTCATCAAGCTGAACCCGTCCAGCCCGGCGCTGGACTACGCCCTCTACCTGCGCGGCGTGATCAACTTCAATGACAACCTCGGCCTGCTGGGCAATCTGGCCAAGCAAGACCTGTCCGAGCGCGACCAGAGCGCGTCGCGCGAGTCCTTCCAGTCCTTCAAGCAGCTGATCGACCAGTTCCCGCAGTCGCGCTACGCCCCCGATGCGAAGGCGCGCATGAACTTCATCATCAACTCGCTGGCCAGCTACGAAGTGCATGTGGCCCGCTACTACTTCCGCCGCGGCGCCTACGTGGCCTCGGCAGCACGCGCGCAACAGGCGGTGGCCGAGTACCAGCAGTCACCTGCCGCCGAAGAGGCGCTGCACATCATGATGCAGAGCTATGACAAGCTGCAGCTCCCCGGCTTGCGTGACGATGCCGAACGCGTGCTGCGCCGGAACTTCCCCAACAGCGCCTTTCTCGGCCTGGGCACGGCGCTGACGCCCAAAGCCTGGTGGCGTTTCTGGTGATGCGCAGGGGCTGAACGCCCGGCACCGCGCTCAGTGCGCGGCCGCCAGTTCGGCCAGCCACTCCAGGGCCTCGGCTTCTTCCTTCAAGACCCCCATGGGTGGCAGCGCGGCGATCAAGCGCCGGCCATAGCCCATCTGGCGCACACGCGGGTCGCACAGCACCAGCAGGCCGCGGTCGCTCTCGGTGCGGATCAGGCGGCCGGCACCCTGCTTCAGCGACACCGCCGCCTCGGCGACAAAATAATCCTCGAAGGGGTTGCGGCCCTGTTCGCGCAGTTGCTTCACACGGGCTTCGACCAGCGGGTCGCCCGGCGGCGGGAAAGGCAGCTTGTCGATCAGCACACACTGCAGCGCGTCGCCCGGCATGTCGATGCCTTCCCAGAAGCTGGCTGAACCCACCAGCACACAGCCGCGGCCGTCGCCGTAACGCTGCAGCAGGGCGCGGCGCGGCTCCGTGCCCTGCACCAGCACCGTGAGTTCGTGGCCCAGCGCTTCGGCCTGGGCCTTCAGTGCATCGGCCACCAGCGGCAGCACACGCAGCGTCGTCGTCAGCACGAAGGTGCGGCCGCACAGCGCCACCGCACAGCGCGCCGCCAGCGCGCCGACGGCCGCCGGGTGGCCCGCCGCATTCGGCAGCGGCAAGCGCGCGGGCACCCACACGCGCGCATGGTTGGCGTAGTCGAAAGGGCTGCCCACGCGCAGCCGCTCGGCGTCTTCCAGGCCTGTGGTGGCGGTGAACCAGCTCAAGCCGTCGTCGTCACCCAGCGTGGCCGAGGTGAAGACCCAGGCTTTGGAGGACGCCGCTCGCTGCTGCGTCAGCATGTCGCGGATGTCCAGCGGCGACTCGACCAGCCGCGCCTGCTGCGGCGTCAGGTCCACCCAGCGCACCTGCCCGGCTTCGGCTTCCTGCGAAAAGCGGCCGGCCAACTGGGCCAGCGAACGCGCGCGCTGCTCCAGCTTGGGGAATTCGGGCGTGGTTTCCGCCACCGCAGCAGCCGCATCCCCGGCCGCGCGTGCGGCGGCAGCCAGCGCGCGCAACGGCTCCAGCAGGTCGTCGGCACGCTCTTCCCAACGCAGCTTCAGCGTGCCGCGCACATCGCGCTGCGGACCGGCCGCGGCCAGGCGCAATTCACGCGCGGCGCGTTCCACACCCAGTTGCAGGTCGGCCCAGGGCTGCAGGCCGCGCGCGTGCTGCAGGCCCGCGGCCAGCAGGTCGCGGGCGAGTTCCAGCGCCACACCCGTGGCCAGGGTGGTGCCCAGGAACTGCACGCCCGCCTCCACCAGCTGGTGCGCTTCGTCAAAAACGGCGGCGTCCACCGTGGGCAGCAGCTCAGCCACGCCACTGTCGCGCAGCGCGAGGTCGGCAAAAAAGAGGTGGTGGTTCACGACCACCAGGTCGGCCGCCATCGCCTCACGCCGCGCCTGCATCACATGGCAGCTGCGGTGTTCGGGACATTCGGTGCCGAGGCAGTTCTCACGCGTGCTGGTGACCAGCGGGATGACCGGCGAACGTTCGTCCAGACCTTCGATCTCGGCGAGGTCGCCGCTGCGTGTGCCCTGCGCCCACAGCGCCACGCGGTTCAAGGCCCGCAGGGCAAACCGGTCGGGCAGCTGGCCGCTCGTCTGCGCCTGCTGCAGGCGCCAGCGGCACAGGTAGCTGGCGCGGCCCTTGAGCAGGGCCAGGCGCAAAGGCACCTTCAAGGCCTCGGCCAGGCGCGGCAGGTCGCGCAGGAACAACTGGTCCTGCAAACTCTTGGTGGCGGTGCTGACGAGCGCTCGTTTGCCCGACAGCAGCAAAGGCACGAGGTAGGCGAAGGTCTTGCCCACGCCCGTGCCGGCCTCGGCCACCAGCGTGCCGCGCTTTTCCACAGCGTGGGCAATGCATGCAGCCATCTGGTCTTGCTGCGGGCGCGGCAGAAAGCCGGCATCGGCACGCGCCAGCGGGCCGTCGGCGGCAAAGGCCCGTGCCACCGCCCTGGCCAGCGTGTCGCTGTGCTCGATGCTCACGCGGGCTCAGCGGGGCTGAGCTGCACTTCCAGCCGGGTGATCTGGTCGCGCAGCAACAGGCGGCGCTTCTTCAGGCGACGCAGCATCAGTTCGTCGGCAAGCTTGTCGGGCGGGTTGCGGTCGATGAGATCGTCGAGGTCGGCATGTTCCATGCGCAGCTCGATGAGGCGGCGCTGCGGGGAATGCAGGTTCTCGTCCATTGCGGCACGTTGGGTGGCAACGTGCAAGTTTATATTCGCTGCATGTCCATCACTGCCGCTTCCTTCCGCCTCAGCGCGGCGACCGGCCTGCACCGAGGCGACCGTGCCTACCAGCAGGACCAGGTCGAGATCATTGCCCACCCCAAGGTCACCGGCAGCGTGCTGGCCCTGGTGGCCGACGGCATGGGTGGCAAGAGCGGCGGGCGCAAGGCCGCCGACCAGGTGCTGATGACGGGCCGCCAGATCTTCGAGCGCTTCGTGCCCACGGGCGACGACGCCGCCGAAATGCTGCGCCAGGTGGTGCTGGAATCGCACCTGATGATCAAGCTGACCGCGATCACCTCCGAGGAAGAGCCGCACAGCACGGTGGCGGCCTTCTGCATTTCACCCACGCTGGAATGTGACGTGGTGCATGCCGGCGATTCCCGCGTCTACCACTTCCGCGGCGCCGAGATGATGCGCCGCACGGTCGACCACTCTTTCGTGCAGCGCCTGGTCGACGAAGGCAAGATCAGCGAAGAGGCCGCCAACACACACCCGCAGAGCAACCTGCTGACGGGCTGCCTGGGCACCCACGCCGACCCGCCGGTGGCGCTGTGGCACATCGACAAGCTCGAGTTCGGCGACACCATGCTGGCCTGCAGCGACGGCCTGT
>LNFM01004668.1_pt1 | contig 24883 bp, 22 predicted proteins | sample 596031 | NCBI WGS metagenome assembly LNFM01 (sample SAMN04254537, study PRJNA301005) | activated carbon metagenome | isolation source: dual media filters at the Ann Arbor, Michigan drinking water treatment plant | place: USA: Ann Arbor | reverse complement strand
GGTGCTACGATCCCCTCCCCGGGATGGTCGACGACAAGACCAAGCGCCGCCCGAGCCCGCACCGCGGCCACGCGGCGGTCGAGTTCGAGCCCGCGTTGGCGGTGCTCGCCGGTCCCGGCGCGGGTACGCTCCACGTGCTGGTCGCCCCGCAGACGATCATCGGGCGCGGCGAGGATGCCGATCTCCGGATCGCCGACGACGGCATGTCGCGCAAGCACGTGAAGATCCTGCGCGCGGCGGGCGGGCTGCTCAACGTGCTCGATCTCGGCTCGACCAACGGCGTGTTCGTCAACGGCAACCGCGTGGACCTGGCGGTCCTGCAGCTCGGCGACGTGCTCGAGCTCGGGCCGACCGTGCGGCTGCGCGTCGTCGATGCGCGCACCGAGCCCGTGCGCGTGTCGACGGACGGCGAGCGTGCTGCGGCGCTGGGGTTGACGGATCGCCAGCTCGACATCGCCCGGCTCGTCGCCGAGGGGCTGACGAACGCCGCGATCGCCGAGCGGCTGCAGATCAGCCCGCGCACGGTGACCAGCCACCTCGACCACGTGTACACGAAGCTCGACATCTCCTCGCGTGCGGCGCTCGTCAGCCAGCTCGCGGCCGCGGGGTTGCTCGGCGGCGCGGGGGAATCGACGTGAGATCGATCGTCGCGGTGCTGCTTCCGACCCTGGCCGCGTGCCCGATCGAGCCCGACCCGGACTTCGTCGATCCGCGCGACGGCCTGCTGTTCGAGTGGGAGTTCGCCGGCAACCCCGCCAGCGTCCCCGACGGCAGCGCTCACGGCTACACGCTGGCGCTCGAGGGGACGGCCGCGGCCGACGGCGCCGCGGCGTTCGACGGCCAGGCTGCCCTGGGGCGCGGGCCCGATCTCGCCGAGGTGATCCCGACCCTCGGCGCGCTCACGCTCGAGGCGCGGGTGCGCATCACCGACCCCACCGACGACTTCACCGCGCGGCCGATCGTATGGGTGCCGCAGACGGCCGCGACCGGCAACTTCGGCGTCGGCCTCGTGGTGAACACCGCCGCGCGACGCCTGCAGTTCGAGCTCGTCGCTGGCGACGCCCACGTGTTCGTCTACCGCGATCAGCTCTACGACGACGCGTGGGTCACCGTGCACGGCACCTACGACGGCATGGCCGCCCAGCTCTGGGTCGACGGCGAAGCGCCGGTCGACGCTGCATCGGCGTCCGGCACCCTCGACGCCTTCGACTTCGAGTTCGGCGCGCAGGTCATCACGGTCGGTGGTCGCGAGAGCGCGACCGAGCGGCTCGGCTGCGAGATCCGCGAGCTCCGCGGCTTCGATCGGGCGCTGTCCGCCGAGGAGGTCGCCGATCGCCACGCGCGGCTGTCCGCCGACGACTGACGCCCGATCGTACTGGCAATCGCGGCGGCGGGCGTCGACACTACGGGGCGCGTGGGCCCGCGGAACGAGTCGTCGGAGCGCCGTTCGATCGCGGGCATCGTCGCGCTCGCGCTGGCGATCCCCAACGTCGCGGCCGCGCGCGAGCCCCCGGGCGTGCTGCCCCTGCCGCTGCACGTGGACGGCACCCTCGACGCGGCGCCGCGCGCCGAGCTCGGCGCCGCGATGTTGCGTGGCCTGTCGCGTGCGAAGGCCGAGCTCGTCGCCGCCGTCGACGTCCCGCGCGACTGCGACACACCGTGCCGCGTCGACGTCGCCGAGCGGGCCGGCGCCCACACCATGGTCGAGACCACCGTCGCGGTCGCCGATCGCAACTACACCCTGGCGATCCGCGTCTACGACGGGCGCACTGGAGCGCTGCGGGCCGAGAGCACCGCGACGTGCGAGCTGTGCGGCACGGCCGAGGTGGCGACGCTGCTCGAGGATCAGCTCGGCGCGCTCGCGGCCAAGCTCGGCCCATCCACGCTGCCGCCTCCGCGCGTGCGCGTGAGCTCCGATCCCCCGGGCGCCGCGATCGCGATCGACGGCGAGGCCCGCGGCACGACGCCCGCGACGGTCGTGCTGACGCCCGGCCGGCACCGCGTGCAGCTGGACAAGCGCGGCTGGGCGACGGTGGCCCGCGACATCGATCTGGTCGCCGGCGTCGACGAGCCCCTCGCGGTCGCGCTGACGCGGCAGCGGCGGGCCGCACCGATCGTCGGCGTCGTCGCCCTCGCGCTGGGCCTCGGCCTCACCGGCACCGGCGCGGGCCTGCTCGCGATCGACGGCGATCCCTACCGTCGGCGATGCAGCGGCGACGACGTCGACTTCGCCGGCCGCTGCCGCTTCCGCTACGACACCGCCGTGCCGGGGATCGTCGTGACCTCCCTCGGCGTCGGCCTCGTCGTCACCGGCATCGTCCTGCTCGCGCGCCGCGCTCGACGCCCGCGCTGATCCACCGCGCATCACTTCGCCAGCTTCGCGTCGACCTGCGCGATGCGGGCCTTGGCCGCCGCGGCGCCGAGCGCATCGGCCTGCTGGTACTGCGCGCGCGCCTCGGTGAAGCGCGACACCTTGAACAGCGCGTCGCCCAGCGCGATGCGCAGCGCCGCGCGCTTGGGCGCGAGTGTCACCGCGCGGCGACCGAAGTCGACCGCCTTGGGATACGCGCCGCGATCGAAGTGCAGATCGGCGAGCCCCGCGAGCGCCCCCACGTGATCGGGATCGCTCGCGAGCGCGCGATGGAAGGCGCGCTCGGCCTCGGCCGCCTTGCCCGCCTTCGCCAGCACGCGGGCCTCCTGCACCAGCGCGTCGGCGGCCCCGCGCGGCGGGGTCGGACGCACCGGCGCCGCGGTCGGCACGATCGGCGCGGCGGCGACCGGTGGCGGCGGCACGATCGGCGCGGCAATCGGCGGCGCGGGGCGCTTCGGCGCGGCAGCCCGCGGCGTCGAGGCGGGCACCAACGCGTCGAGGGCCGCCTCGGTCGTCGCGCCGTGCGTGCGACCGCGGGCACGATGACGCCGCATCGCCTCGTCGCGCACCGACGGATCGGGCTCGGCGAGGACCACCAGCACTTCGGCCGCCTCGAGCTGCGCCGCCGAGAAGTCGCGGTCCTCGGCCTGCTGACGCACGGCGACGAGCTCGCCCGGGGTCACGCGCGCCCGCTCGCGCGCGTGCGGATCGGGCCGGAACACCAGCGCCTGCACGTAGTAGTCGATCGCGAACGGCCGCCCGCCGTCGGCGTCCCAGTAGCGATCGCCCAGCCGCACCAGCGTGGCCGCGAATTCCTCGCGCAGCGCCGTGGCCAGCGCGCCGGCGCGCGCGTCGTCGCGGCGCTCGAGCACGAGCACGTGGCCCAGCGCGGTGTCGCGACTGGGATCGTCCGCGGGCGGGTACACGAAGTACGCCTGGGCGGCGGCGGCCCGCGCCGCGTCACCGGCCTCGTCCAACCACGCCTCGGCGCTGTGCCGGTGGTCGCGGAACGCGAAGGCGATCGAGGCCGCGCCGGCGCCGAGGATCACCGCGGCCGCGAGCGCGGCGAGGCGTCGCGGGCGTCGCCGATGCAAGCGCTGCAGGATTGCCAGCAGCTCGTCCATGCTCGCGAAGCGATCCGTCGGCGCGGCCGACAGCCCGCGGACGATCGCGCGGCGCAGCGTCGGCGGCACATCGCCGCTGGCGGTCGCGACGATCTGCCCCCGCGACGCCGCGCGGTGGATCTGCTCGGCGTCGTTGCCGAGGAACGGACGCACTCCCCACAGCGCCTCGTGCAGCGCGACGCAGAACGCCCACTCGTCGGCGCGCGCATCGATCGCGCCGCCGTCGTGTTGCTCGGGGGCCATGTACGCGGGCGTGCCGACGAGCTCACCGTCGGTGACGACGACATCGACGCCCGCGCCCGGCCGCGCCGCGGCGTCGAACGAGCGGGCGCTGCGGGCCAATCCGAAGTCGAGCACGCGCACCCGGCCGTCGACTCCGATCACCACGTTGGCCGGCTTGAAGTCGCGGTGCACCAGGCCGGCGGCGTGGGCGGCCGCGAGGCCACGGCCCGCCTCGACGAACACCCGCAGCACCTCGCGCCAGCGCGGCCGCGTGCGCATCCACGCCGCGAGCACCGTGCCCTCGACCAGCTCCATCGCGAGGTAGACCCCGTCGTCGGACTCGCCCACGTCGTGCACCGCGACGACGTTGGGGTGGCGCAGCTTTGCCAGCGCCCGCGCCTCGCGGAGCAGTCGCGCGCCGCCGTCGGCATCTCCCTCGGCGTGCACGAGCTTGAGGGCGACCTTGCGATCGAGCTCGGGGTCGTAGGCGGCCGCGACCGTGCCCATGCCGCCCTCGCCGATCGTCTCGAGCACGATATAGCGGCCGATGCTGGTGCCGCGCTCGAGTCGCGCGCGGCCGATCGCTGCGGCCTCGCGCGGCGGTACGCCACGCTCGACGGTCGCGTCGTCGGCGACCGCGAGTCGCCGCTTCGTCGGGTCACCGCCGGCCACGTTCCCCCACGTCACCATCATGCCACGGTTGCCATCGGCACCGCGGCGCATCGCCTTCACAGGGCATCGAGGGTCTCGCCCGTGCCAGCGAAGCTGTCGACCTCGATGCCGCAGCGCTGCAGACACGTGAGGTGCAGCGCCGCCAGGGGTGCGCCGGACAGCGCGACGTGGCGACCGGTCTCGATCGCGCCGCTCGCCCCACCGGCGAGCACGAACGGCAGGTCGTTCGCGGTGTGACCGGTGCCATCGCCCAGCTCCGTGCCCATCATCACCAGCGCGTGGTCGAGCACGCTCCCGTCGCCCTCGCTGGCCTCGGCCAGGCGATCGAGCAGGTACGCGAACTGGGCCACGTGCACCGCCGAGAACTGCCGCATCGCCTCGCGATCGCCCGCGTGCGCGATCTCGTGGTGCTGGCCGGCGAGCGCGAGGTCGGCATCGGGCCCGCCGTTGCTCGCGCCGTCGCAGAGCATGAAGCTGGCGTAGCGCGTCGAGCCGCAGGTCAGCGCCATCGCCAGCAGGTCGAGCAGCGCCTGCGCGCGGCGGTAGTAGCCCGCCTGCCAGATCTCGGCGGGGAGATCGCCCGGCAGGCTCGGCACCTCGCAGCTCACCACCGCGTCGATCCGCAGCTCGACCTGGCGCACCGCGTCGAGGTGCGCGTCGAGCCGCGCGCGATCGTCCGCGCCGAGCTGCCCACGCAGCCGCGCCAGATCCACCTTCACGTGGTCGATCACGCTGTGGCGGTACGCCGCCCGCCGCTCGGCCTCGAGCGACGCCTCGGGCGTGCCGTCGCCGAACAGGCGCAGGAACATCGCCGCAGGATCACGCTCGGGCGGGATCGGCGTCTCGGCGGCCGACCACGCCGTGTTGGTGAAGCACGCCGAGGAGTAGCCGTTCGACGACCACTGCCCCGAGTCCTGCACCGCGACGGCGAGCGAGCGGAACGGCGTGTCGCTGCCGGCCTGCGCCGCGGCGACCTGCTCGATCGACGGACCCGAGGCGCCGAGCGTCGAGCACAGCTGCCCGGTCGAGAAGGCGCTGGTGCCCGCGGCGTGGGAATCCGGGCCACCGACGCCCTGGATCCCGCTGACCACGACGAGCTTCGATCGGTGCGCGGCGAGGGGATCGAGCAGCGGCGTGGTCGCGTAGTCCGGGCCCGCTTCGCTCGGCGTGAAGAACTCGAGCGGCAGCCCGTTGGGTACGAAGAACGTGACCAGGCGCGGCAGCGCGGTGCCGCCGGCCGACGCCGCGCGCGGGCGCAGCATCGCCTCGAGCCACGGCAGCGCCAGCGCGACCCCGGCACCGCGCAGGAGGGAACGACGTGACACGGTGGTGCTCATGGTCCGTCCTCGGTTCGGGGTCGCTCGCGGAAGGCGTCGCTGCGCACGAACGCGACGATCAGCGCGGGCATGGAGAAGCCGCCGTCGTCGAACGCCTGGTGGAGACCGTCGAGCGTGCACGCGTCCGCCTCGGTGTCGCGGCGGCCCGCGCCATAGCGGAACAGCTGTCGCACCAGGCACTGGCTGACCGCGGGATCGTCGTGCAGCAGCGCGGCGAGCTCGAAGGGCCCGTCGAACTCGAAGCCGTCGAACCCGCTCAGGGATCCGCGCGCGTCGATCGGCGCGCCGGTGGAATCCACCGTGCGATGGGCCCCGATCGCGTCGTACTCGGCGAGGCCGAAGCCGGCCGGATCGAGCAGCGCGTGGCATCCGCTGCACGCCGGGTCGGTGCGGTGCCGCTCGAGCCGCTCGCGATCGGACTCGCCCTCGACCGCGGGCGGGATCGCCGGCACCGTCGCCGGCGGCGGCGGCAAGCTCTCGCACAGCAGCGCCTCGCGCAGGAACTTGCCGCGGAAGATCGGCAGACCCGAGGCGCTCTTGCCGGTCAGCGTGAGGATGCTGGCCTCCGTGAGCAGACCGCCGCGCCGATCGTCCGGGCCGTAGTCGATCTGCGCGAGCCCGTCGGCCGGCGCGGCGACGCCGTACAGCCCCGCGAGCTCCGCGTCGGCGAAACCGAAGGGCGCCGTGAGCACGTCGCGGACATCGGCCGCCTCGTCCCACGCGAACGCGTCGATCAACGCCAGCGTCGCCTCGGTCATCGTCGCCGGCAGCGTCTCGGACCACTGCGGGTGCTCGGCGGCGTCGCGCACCACGTGCTCGAGCACGGGCAGCTGCAGCCACTGGGCGTAGAACTCGCGCATCGCCGCACGGGCGCGGGGATCGGCGAGCAGCTCGCGCGCCGCCGCCTCGACCCCGTCGGCGTCGTCGAGCTCACCCACCTCGGCGCGATCGAGCAGCGCTGCGCTCGGCGTCGAGCCGAGCAGCAGCATCGAGAGCCGCGTCGCGACCTCGGTGCCGCGCAGACGCACGCGCGTCGGATCGTCGGGATCGACGTCGCCGCGCTCGACGCGGAACACGAAGCTCGGCGACTGCAACGCGGCCTCGATCACCAGCGCGATCGCCTGCCACGGATCGTCGTCGTCCGCGGCGGCGTCGGCCACCGCGAGCAGACCGGCGAGCTCGTCGTCGTCGAGCGTGTGCCGCCACGCCAGCCGACCGAAGCGCCGCGCGAAGTCCTCGAGGCACGCCGCGCGGTCGTCCCCGATCGGCTCGCAGCCGACCACGAGCGCGCGTCGATCGGGATCTCCGATCGTCGCCGCGCCGAGCGTCTCGGCGGCGTCGCGCCACCGCTCGACCAGCCGGTCGTCGATCACCAGGGCCTCGGCGTTGTTGTCGAAGCCACCCACGACGGGATCGTCGGGGAACGCCCCGACGACGTCGGGCAGGCCCGGGCCGAGCAGGGTCTCGACGCTGCCGCGGTACTCGTGCGCCGTCAGCCGACGCAGGTACGCCGGGCCGAGCTGATCGGCCGTGCACGCCTCGGCGCCGTCGCCCTGGGCCTCGCCGGTGTCCGCGCCCGTGCCCGCGCTGCCGCCGGTGTCGTCGTGCGCCGCGGCGGACTCGTCGGACGATCCGCCGCGGTAGCACGCCGCCATCGCGACCGCGGTGAGTGCCCAGCGTCGCATCACGTCCCCCACAACCCATCGATGCTCGAGGTGTCGAGCGTCGGATCGCCGAAGACCTCGTCGTCGGCGAGGCCGCCGACGGCCCGCAGCGCGGTGGTCCACAGATCGTTGATGCACACGTCGCTCTTGGCCCCGGGCTGGGCGCACCAGGGCGGCGTCTGCCAGTCCTCGTCGAACGTGCACGGGAACGCGAGCACGCGGCCGGTCTCCATGCCACCGACCTGGCCGGCGACGACCACCGGCACGAACTCCTCGAGGTGCCCGTTGCCGCTCGAGAACTCGCTCGAACCGATGAACGCCGAGCTCGCGAGCAGGTTGCCGATCTCGTCGTTGCCCCGCAGCGCGTCGAGGAAGTACGCCATGATCTCCATGTGCCAGGTGGCGATCTTGCGATAGATGGTGTCGCGGTCCTCGCCCGTCTCGTCGATGTCGGGGCCACCGCCGCCGCCGCCCGAGTGGCAGACGTTGTGATACGTGTACGGGATGTCGAGGTGCGGGAACGTGCGGTAGTTCTGCGACGGCCCCAGCGACACGAGCGCGACCCGGGTGAGATCGCAGCGCAGCGCCATCACCACGAGATCGATCATGAGCTTGGCGTAGGCGTCGCAGTCGGCGTCGGTGTACGCGACGGCGCCGGGCTCGGGCGGCAGCGCGCAGTCGGCCGACGGCACGAAGTCGACCTGCTGCTCGAGGGCGCGGATCGTGGTGAGGTGCTCCTCGAGGCGCATGCGATCGGCCGCGCCGAGCTGGCCCTGCAGCCGGCCGATGTCGTCCGCCACGAAGTCGAGCACGCTCTTGGTCCGCGCGGCAGCGGCGAGGGCCGCCTCCGGATCGAGGTCGAGATCGGCGAACAGCCGGGCCCACAACAGCTTCGGATCGACCTCGAGGGGCGAGCGCACGCCGGGTGACGACCACGACCACCAGCCCTCGCCCTGCTCGTACAGGCCGGTCGAGATGCTCGCGAACTTGGTCGCGCCGCCGATCCGTGCGCCCGCGAACTGTTCGACCGAGGGGCCCTGGCTCGTGGGCTCGGAGGATCCGGGCGCCTCCGGGAGCGCGCGGTGCCCCGTCATGTACGCGACCGAGTGCCCGTGCGAGCCGACGTGCTCCGAGATCTGGCGGTACGTCAGGCCGTTGATCACGTTGACGTCGGGGATGAGCCCGCGATCGGCCAGCGGCTGCAGCCCGGGCGTCACCGTCCAGTTCGCGCCGTAGGTCTGCGGGTACCAGAACCCGCCGTCGGCCGCGCCCCAGCCCACCGGCAGGCCCTGCGGCCAGTGGAACAGCACCAGGCGCGACGGATCGCCGACGCCCGCGTTCGCCGGGCCGATGAGCCCACCACGGCGATCGAACATCGCCTCGAGCACCGGCAGTGCGATGCCGATCCCCGCGCCGCGCAACAACGTCCGTCGACTGAGTGCCTTGATCGTCATGCTGAGCTCCCCTCGGTTCGGTGATCGCGGTTCACGGATCGATGCGGCGGTAGCGGAACGTGTCGCTCGCGACGACGCCGAGCACGAGCTCCGCGAAGTCGTGGCCCGACGCGGCGAACCGATCGCGGGCCACCGCGCGCCCGCAGGCGTCGGCGTCGTCCTCGTCGCGGCCCATCGCCCAACGCCAAGCGTGGGTCACCGCGCACGACTCGGCCTGCGCGCTGCCGGCCACCAGCGAGCCGAGCTCGACCCCACCGCCGAACGCGTGCTCCTCGTCGTCGACGTGGATCGTGCCCTCGGTGCGCACCGGCGAGCCATCGTCGTAGCTCGTGCGCAGCCGACCGATCGAGTCGTAGCGCTCGAGCCCGAAGCCGATCGGGTCGAGCGCGAGGTGACACGCCGCGCACGAGCCCCCCTGGTCGATGTGGCGCTGGAACGCGTCCTGCACCGACTCGCCCTCGCCGGGCTCGATCGACGGGATGTTCGGGGGCGGCGGCGGCGGCGGATCGCACAGCGCCACCTCGCGCACGTAGACCGCCCGCTGCACCGGCGAGGTCTCGGCCGCGCGGCTCGACGCGGTCGCGAACGCGGCGGTGGTGAACAGGCCCCCGCGATCCGTGCCCTCGGCGAACTCGAACGGGGTGAGGCTCGCCGAGCCCGGCGCGTCGACGCCGTAGATCGCCGCGAGCGCGTCGTTCACGTAGCCGTGGCGCGTGTCGTACAGCGCGAGCAGATCCGCGTCGTCGCCGAACATCGCGTCCTCGAGGCGCAGCCGGAGCTCCTCCTCCATCGCCGCGACGGCCGTGGCGTCGAACTCGGGGAAGCTCGCCGCATCGCGGAGCTGACCGGCGATGGTGTCCGCGCGGAACCACTGCCGGCCGAACTCCTCGAAGGTGGCGCGGCCCCGCGGATCGGCGAGCATCGCATTCGCCCGCGCCGCGACCCCCTCGGCGTCGTCGAGGGCACCCGCGGCCGCGGCGTCGAGCAGCGCATCGTCGGGCGTCGTCCCCCACACGAAGTAGGACAGTCGTGTCGCGACCTCGTACCCGTCGAGCTTGGCCCGCTCGGGATGCTCGGGATCGACGGCGCCGAGCTCGACGCGGAACAGGAACCGCGGCGACATCAACACGGTCTCGACGACGAGCGCGATGCCCTGCCACGGGTCGGGCTGCGTCGCGGCGAGCTCGACGAGGGCGTCGACGAGCGCGGGCTCGAGCGGCCGACGCCACGCGCGACGGCCGAACCGCGCCACGAACTCGGCGATGCACCCCGACGCCGCCGGATCGCACCCGACCAGCGCATCGGCGAGCGCCGCGTCGGCGACCACGGTCGCCGCAAGATCTTGGGCGGCCCCGAGGTATCGCTCGCCCAGGAGCAGCGAGATCGTCTGGTTGGCCGCGTCGTTGTCGAAGCTCCCGGTGATGACGTCGTCCGGGAACGTCGCGACGCTCGCGGTGGCGTCGATGCCCAGCAGATCGGTGACCGACGCCGCGTACTCGCGGTGGGTGAGTCGCCGCAGATCGACCGGCCCCGGATCGAGGGCGTCCGCGGCCGCGCACGCCGCGGGCGCGTCGCCGTCGGTGGTGTCGCCCGACGCGTCGCCGCCGTCCGAGCCACCGCTCTCGCCGCCACCCGCCCCGTCGCCCGCGCCCCCGCGGTAGCAGCCCGCGAGCACCACCGCGGTCGTCCCCACGCTCGCCGCCCGAAGAATCCGTCGCATGCAGGCCTCCACGTCGATGGGCAACGTAGCCGGCGGCGAGGGGTCGCCTCATCGGCGAAGGTGCGTAGCCCGGGTCGATTCGCGCGCCCCCGGCATGGGCAGACGTACGTAGCCCGGCGCCGGAGAGCAACGGCCGCGTGGCCGCGCTGACGCCTCGATCGCGTGCGCCGACGTGGCCGTTCAGCCAGCGCGGCGCTCGACACTTTTTCGACGCACCCACTGACGGAAATCGCCCCCTGGGGCGATAGCTCTCCATGACGGGACGGCGTGACGCCGAGCTCGTCCGGGATGCCGCCCGATGTGCTGGCAGTTGGTTCGAACAAAGGAGCCCGTGATGTACAGGTCGGTGGGTGGTTCGAGGTTCCGTACGCGCTTGTGTTCGGTGGTGTTGGGGTTGAGCGCCTGTGATGGCGATCCGGAGCCCGAGGAGGAGGGCACGGCCGAGACGCTGCGCTCGGCCGGTCCGGTGTGCGAGCCGGTGGATCTCGATCCCCGGCGCGCGCTCTTCGAGACCAACGTCGAGGTCCTCGCGCCGTTCACGATGCGCGCCGTGTTGAAGCACGCCGCGCGCAACGCCGGCTACCGCTCGACGCCCGAGGAGACCTACCAGCGCATCATCGACACCTACGCCACCGGCGAGAACGGGCGGTTCGCGGAGGGCCAGCACTGCGACGACGAGGTCCCCGACCCGCGCTTCACCGTCCCGACCGGCTGCGGGCTGCTCGGCTGCGATCAGCGGTTCTTCTGCGCCGCCCACGACGCCGCCTGCTTCGCGTGCAACGCCGAGGGCACGGGCTGTCAGGTCGACACGGGCCTACCGCCGGGCGAGCACGCGGTGTGCAGCTTCGACGAGGTCCAGCAGCTGTGCACCTTCGACGGCCGCCACATCACCGACTGCGCGCCGGCCGAGGACGGCGCCTGCGACGACGCCGGCTGCGACTCGCTGGGCTGCGACGCGGTGCAGCTGTGCGACCCCGACTTCGAGTTCTGCATCACGTGCACCGCCGAGCTCGACCAGTGCCGCGTCGACTTCGGCGCCCCGGACGAGCCGGTCGAGGCGGTGTGCCAGTTCACCGACCTCTGCGAGCTCGACGTCGCCGCCGGGACGGTGTCGGGCTGCGAGCCCGATCCGATCTGCGAGGAGGCGCAGTGCGGGTCGCTCGGGTGCGAGGCGCAGTTCGTGTGCACACCGGACTTCCTGGTCTGCTTCGGGTGCACCGGCGACGGCCAGACCTGCGAGCTCGACGGTCAGGAGGTCCCCTCGCCGACGGCGGTGTGCACGTTCGACGGGCGGGCCTGCACCTTCGACGGTGGCGTGCTCTCCGACTGCGGCGACGACGTCGAGGGGATCTGCGACGGCTTCGGCGGCGGCGACACCGGCGGGACCACCGGCGTCGTGTCGGGGAGTGAGTCCGTCGGCGAGGTCGACGGTGGGTTCATCAGCGGCGGCGACGAGGTCGGCGGCGGCTTCATCAGCGCGGGCGACGAATTCGGCGGCGAGTCCTCGGGCGGCGAGGACGACGGCGGCTCGGCCAGCGCCACGACGTTCGCGGAGAGCGGCGACAGCGGCGACGGCGGCGGCGACGAGCCCTTCGGTGCGATCGGCGGCTACCCGCTCGAGTGTCCACGCATCGAGGCCGCGCAGATCGACAACATCGATCAATGGTTCCCGATCTCGATCAGCAACCGCTTCGATCTCGCGCCGGCCGATGGCGCCCACTGCGGTCAGCAGCGCATCGTGATGGCGAACAACGCCCAAGGCCGCATGTTCATGATCTTCGAGGCGCAGATCCCCAACCCGAGCCCCGAGTGCGGATTGGCGGCATGCCGCCCGATCGCCGAGTTCTGGACGCGGATGAACGACATCGAGGATCCGATCAAGCGGCGCAAGCAGCTGGTGAAGGCGTTCTTCACCGGTCACCCCAAACTCGAGGAGGCGGGGATCGGTCCGTTCGTGAACGCCGACCACTACACCTTCGGCAGCGGCCAGGTCCGCACGAACAACTTCGACGACTTCCCGTGGACGCTGCGGGAGTTCAAGCTGGTCCCGCACGCGGCCGACAACCCGCACAAGCCGGCCCGCGTGCACGCGATGCAGGTGCCGGTCTCGTACAGCCCGATCGGCGATCACTTCAACGACGCGGCCGACACGCCGCTCGGCCCCGAGTGCCGCGAGAGCTTCCTGGTCGCGATGGACGGCCTGCTCGGCGACGAGCCCAACGCGATGGGCTTCCACATCGACGAGGCGTGCAGGGCCGCCGAGAGCCGCGACGACTTCGTGTCGGACTTCGCCCAGCAGCTCGTGCTCGGCACCGGCGAGTTCGAGGCCGCGATCGAGGCGCGCCTCGCCGAGGTCGGCTCCCCGCTGACCGCGATCGACATCGCCAACCGCGCCCACTTCGCGGGCGCGTGCATCGGCTGCCACGAGCAGACCAACGGGCTCGATCTCGGCAACGGCGTCACCGCGCCGTCGTCCGCGGGCTTCACCCACACCGTCGAGTTCCTCACCGAGGACTGCGGCACGGACGGGCAGTGCTTCCCGATCTCCGACGCGCTGAGCACGAGCTTCCTGCCCCACCGCAAGGCGGTGCTCGAGGGCTTCCTGGCCCAGACGCCGTGCGAGGACGCGTGCGAGGCCGACGACGGCTACGAGTACGCGCAGCAGCACCGCAGCGGACCGGTCGACCTGCTGCGCGCGCTGCGTCCGGGTCACCGCCTCGACGCGCAGAGCCTGTTGGCCCTCGAACGCGACGCACGTAGGCGCGGCGCGCCGCAGACCGTCGGCGGTCAGTCGACGATGGCGACGCACTGAGCGTCACCCCGAGCGCGAGCGCGGGCTCGCCTGGCGGGCTTCGGATCGGGGGATCTGGAGCCGGCTGGGCGGGCCCGCGGCCGGTCGTTCGCGGGGAACGGACGGCCCGGATCAGCTGCAACTGGTGACGACCAGTTGGATCTTCGGATCGCCCTCGACGGCGATCGTTGTCCCCTGCACACCGACCACCGCGAACCCTAGCTCGCTGGTGATGCCCTGCGTCGACGTGATCGTCGCCGCCCGGTTGGTGCCTGCCGCCTGGACATACACGAACTGATTGCGGTTGGTGTTGAACGTCGCGGCGAGCGTGGTCGAGGGCTCGACGGGTACGCTGCAGACCTGGCCCTCCTCGAGCCCGGTGCAGAGCGTCGTGCCGCCGCTGCTGACGCTCACCGAGATGTTGCTGGTGCTGTCGATCGTCGAGTTGACGGTGACCGATGTGTAGCAGGTCTGCGTCCCGGACTCGTCGTCGAGCATCGAGTAACCGAGGGCGCCCGCGAGGGCCACGGGGATCCAGAGCGTCTTCTTCATGGTCGGTCCTTTCTCATGGAGGGGCAGTCGAGGCTCGCACATCCGCGCGGTCTCCGGTCATCCACGCATCGATCGCCGCGACGTCCGCGGCGAACGCTGGCCCGAGCGCCGCGAAGCCCTCGCGTGCCCGAACGGCCGCGGCCTGCGCCCGCTCGCGCTGGTCGAGGTCGGTGAGGACGCGAGCGAGCAGCCAGCGCGTGCGCGCGAGCTCCGGGGGATCGTTGTCGTGGGCCTCGCGGATCGCCAGCGCGCGCTCGGCGTGGGCGACGGCCGCCGCCGCGTCACCGCGGCGGTGCTCGAGCTGCGCGAGGCCGAGCAGCGGGTAGGCGAGGTCCGGGTGGCCCTCGGGGAGCTGCGACGCCATGGTGTCGAGCGCGGCCTGCAGATGGGCCGCGGCCTCGTCGTCGCGTCCGGCCTGCGCGAGCGCCTCGCCGAGGTTGCTGCGGGCCTCGGCGATCCGCAGGCTGTCGCTGGCGGCCGATCGCTGCCACAGCCTCAGCGCCTCCGCGAACGCGGCGATCGATGCGTCGTTGCGCCCGAGGTGGAAGGCCGCGGTCCCCAGCGCCGACAGCGGCGACGCCCGCATCACGTGGTCGCGCCCGAGCCAGCGGGTGAAGTTGGTGTCGGCCGCGGTTGCGCGCTCGAGGACCGCGTCGAGATCGCCCTTGCGCATCGCGAGCGACGCGAGCCCGACGTCGACGATCGCCACCGGCACGCTGTCGCCACCGAACGCCCGCGCGCTGGCCTGTCGCGCGGCGTCGAGGGCGACCGCAGCCTCGTCGAGCCGACCGGCGTCCATCAGCGCCTCGCCGCGCAGCCGCTCGGCCGCGCCCGGCAGGGTGTTGGGCGCCAGCATCGCGGGCACACCGCCCCAGCGCGCCTCGATGCGCGCGGCGTGATCGAAGGCGTCGAGCGCCTCATCGGTGCGCCCGCGTCCGCCCAACAGCAGCCCGAGGTCGCGCCAGCAGCTCGCGTGCTCGCCGGCGAACCGATCGCCGGCCTCCTCCCAGAGCGACAGGGCGCCGCGCAGCGTGACCTCGGCCTCGACGGCGTCGCCCTCGAGCATCAACAGCAGCGCGCGCACCTGGGCAGCCGCGGCCCTGCGCCGCGGTGGCGCGTCGAGTCGCTCGAGCAGCGCCGCGTCGCGATCGACCAGCGCGCGGGCCCGCGTCGCGTCGGCGTCGACGTCGATGGCGACCCTCGCCGCGGCCCGCACCGCCTCCTCGCGCAGCCAGTCGTCACCCAGCTCCTCGGCGAGGTTCGCCGCGCGCTCGAGGTGCGCCGCCGCCCTCGGATCCCGCGCCGCGAGGTGGACCTGTCCGAGCACCAGCGTCGCCTCGGCGACCAGCGGCGCGACCTCGAGCTGCTCGGCGAAGGCGAGCTCCTCCTCGAGCAGCACGATGCGCGACGCCGGGCCCTCGAGGATCGCCGCGGTGCGCAGCGCAGCCAACCGGCCGCGACTCGCCGCGACCGCCTCGACCTGACGCGCGGGCACCGGCAGCGCGGCCCCGGGCGGCGACCCCAAGATCACGCACTCGCCCGGATCGCGCAGCTCGTCGATCGCCATCGGCAACCGCGGCACCTGATCGGCGTCGATCTCCGCGATCGCCGACACCAACGCCTCGAGCGCGTCGCGACCGGCATCGAGGCACGCCATGCGGCGATCGAGCAGCGTGGCCGACTGCTCGCCGCGTCGCCAGGTGGCCTCGCACACCTGCGCGCGCGCGTCGGTCCACGTCGATGCATAGGCGTCGATGCGCGCCCCCACGACCTCGCCGAGCGCGGTGGCGTACGGCAGCTTGGTCGCCCCGAGCGCGCCGCTCGACGCCGCGCGGCGCGTGGGATTCCAGGTCGCGTCGAGGGCGGTGCGGGCCTCGGCGCAGGGGTCCGTCGCGGCTGAGGCACCCACCCACGCGCCGCTGCCTGCGGCCCCGATGCCCGCGGCGGCGACGAGCCCGAGGCCCACCGCCCCGGCGCCGAGCAATCGTCGCCGTCGGCCTTCGACGCGGTCGAGCGCATCGGCGAGCTCCGCGACGTCGGCGAAACGATCGCGGGGGTGCTGCGCGAGCCCACGCGACAGGATCCGCCGCAGCGCCGTGGGCACGGCGGTCTTCGCCGGCACCTTCAGCAGATCGGCCGCCTGCACCGCGCCGGCCGGCCGCGCGCCGTACAGCGCCTCGGCCAGCGCGACGCAGAGGCTGTATTGATCGGCCGCCGGCCCCGACGACTCGCCCAACCGGGCCTCGGGTGCCATGTAGGCCGGCGTCCCCGCGAACGTGTGCGTGTGCGTGACCACCACGCCGAGGCGCGATCGCACCGGCCCGCTCGCCCCCGAGTCCTCGGGCTTGGGCGTGCTCGAGCCGTCGCCCCGCGGCGCGCGGGCCAGGCCGAAGTCGACCAGGCGAGCGCGCCCGTCGTCGCCGACGATGATGTTGTCCGGCTTGATGTCGCGGTGCACCAGGCCGATCCGATGCACGGCGGCGACGGCCCGCGCGACGTCGAGGCCGTGCCGCAGGACCTCGCGCCACGGCCGGGGCGCGGCGTCGAGCCAGTGCCGCATGGAGACGCCAGGCACCAGCTCCATCGCGAGGTAGACCTGGCCCTCGAAGCGGCCGACGTCGAACACCGGCACGAGGTTGGGGTGCGAGAGCTTGGCCAGCGCCTGCGCCTCGCGCAGCAGCCGATGGGTCGCGCGCTCGTCCATCGCCCGCGTCGGGTGGAGGAACTTGAGCGCGACGCGGCGATCGAGCTCGTCGTCGTAGGCGGCGTACACCGTGCCCATGCCGCCCTCGCCGAGCTTCTCGAGGATGGTGAAGCGACCGACGCGGAGCGCGGGCGGCTCCTCGCCCACGATCTGCGCGTGCAACCGCGCCTGGCGCTGGCGCTCGACGAGATCGAGCGGCTCCTCCATGGCGCCGCTCGGCCAGGGGATCCCGGACGGGAACAGCCCCACGTCGAGGGGCTCGACCTCGCTGCGGGTCACCACCGTCACGACGTTGGGATCGCGCAGCAGTCGGCGACGATCGACCGGCACGCCCTGATCGGGCGTCTCCGGCTCCCCTGACTGCTGGTCTGGCATCGCTCCCGTTCCCGAACCAGAGTAGTGACGCCCGCGGACCTGCTGATCACCGAAAGTCGAGGGGACCGGCGCCGTGCGCGGGCTCAGTCGGACCGCCCGCGCCCCGCCACCGCCCGGAGATCATCGGCCCAGCGCCCGAAGCTGTCGAGGGTGGTCGGCGGCGCGCCCGTGGTCCGCGCGATCTCGTCGACGTGGCCGCGCAGCCGCTCGCGCGCGAGTCGCAGCCGGCTGCGCACGGTCGCGTCCGGCACCCCGACCACCGCGCCGATCTCCACCGAGGTCATCTGCTCGTCGTAGAACAGCTCGAGCACGACCTGATCGCCGAGCGGCAGCCGTCGCAGCGCACGCACGAGGACGGCGCGCTCGCGCTGCGCCGCGAGCATCGTCGCGGGGCCGACGACCTCGGGTTCGGCCTGCGCCTGCGCGAGCGCGAGCGTCCACGGATCCGACTCGCGGTACAGCTCGCGCAGGTGCTCGCGCACGACGTTGTACGCGGTGGCGAAGAGATAGCTGCGAAACGATCCGCGCCCCTCGAAGCGCGCCTGTCCCTCGACGCAGCGCGCGAACGTGCTCTGCACCAACTCTTCGTAGTCGTCGCCGACCTTGCTGCGGAAGAACCGACGCAGCGCAGGGAAGTGGCGCGCGAACAGCTCGCCGCCCGCACGTCGATCTCCGCGGCGCCACGCGTCGAGCAACTCGAGGTCGTCTCGCTCCACGGCCGCCGCACGATATCACCGATCGCGCGAGCGGCCGAGCGTGCACCGATGTGCCGCAGGACTTTCGGTGATCGCCGGCGTTCGTCGCATCACTTCCGGATCCCCGAGACCGAGACCCGACTTCCGGAGCCCGTTCCGGATCCGGATCCGGTGCGGGGGGTGCCGCGATGCGTGATCAGCCACCAGGCGAACCGACCGTGCCGCGCGTGTCCCAGGTGCTCGTCGTCGATCCGTTTGCCGCGCTGTCGGCCGACGCGATCGCACGGCTGCGGACGCCGCAGACAGCCCTGCACCACGTCACCGACGACATCGTCGCTGGCCGCATGGCCAGCGACAACGGGATCGATCTCGTGGTGCTGATCGTCCCCGATCGGGCCGAGCCCGACGCGGTCTGTGAGGCATCGATCGCCCGCTGGCTGCGGCGGCGGCCGCTGCAACCGCTGCTGGTCACCGCCGGGCCCGCGCTCGCCGAGGACCTGCCGCGCAGCCTCGCGCTGGGACGCACGCGCGCGCGACCCGATCCCGTCGCGACGCCGCCGCGAACGTCGTCCGAGCGCGCGCGCGGCCTCGCGGCGATCGTCGGTCACGCGCCGGCGACGCTGCGACTGCACCGCATGATCGAGCGCGTCGCCCCCTCGGAGCGCGCGGTGCTCGTCCACGGACCCACCGGCACCGGCAAGGAGCTCGTGGTCCAGGCGCTGCACCAGCTCGGGCTGCACCCCGACGCGCCGCTGGTCGACGTCAACTGCGGGGCGATCCCCGAGGCGCTGATGGAGTCGCTCCTGTTCGGCCACGTCCGTGGGGCGTTCACCGGCGCCGACGCGGCGCAGGACGGCTACCTCACCGCGGTCGGTCACGGGACGCTGTTCCTCGACGAGGTCGCCGAGCTGCCGCTGCTGCTGCAGGCCAAGCTGCTGCGCGTGCTCGAGACCCGTCGCTTCCGTCGGGTCGGCTCGACCGAGGAGCGCATCTTCCACGGCCGCGTCGTCGCGGCGACCCACGCCGATCTGCGCCGCGCCTGCGCCGAGCGGCGCTTCCGCGAGGACCTCTACTATCGCCTCGCGGTGCTCGGCATCGAGGTGCCCGCCCTCGCCGAGCGACGCGAGGACATCGCCCTGCTCGTCGCCCACTTCGCGGCGGCGCAGCGCCGGCCGCTGCGCTTCACCGCGGCGGCCGTGGCTGCGCTCGCCCAGCGGGCCTGGCCGGGCAACATCCGCCAGCTCCGCAACGCGATCGATCGACTGGCCGTGACCTGCGACGCCGATCCGATCGACGCGGCCGATCTCCGCGAGCACCTCGAGGCGCGCGACGAGGACGAGCGCCACGCATCCCCGACCGAACGCACGTCGGCCCTCGATCGAACGTCGGCCCCCGACCTCGCGTCGGCGCTGCTCCGCATCGACGGCCACGACAAGCTCGCCGCCGTCGAGACCCTGCTCATCGACGCCGCGATGCGCGAGTACGGCGGCAACAAGAGCGCCGCGGCCCGGGCCCTGGGCGTCCACCGCAAGGTGCTCGAGCGTCGACTCGGCCGCGACACGACGCACGCGATGACGCTCGAGGACGACGACGTCTCGCTCGAGCCCGACTGAGTTGCGGAGGAACGCGAAGCGTTCACCCGCGACGAAGGCAAGGAGCGACAGCGATGGAGGGATAGGAGGCTCTGGCGGGCTCTGCCCGACGGAGGGAAGGGACGGGCCGTCCCTTCCCATTGCTTGGTAGGTCAGCGCGACGCGCCGCCGATGGTCGTGCTCGACCACGGTGGACGCATCGGTGGTCACGACCGACCACGCTGCGAGCGACGGCGCTGGATCGGACACGGGAGGACGGGTGGCACGGGCGGTGCACAAAGGGCGGCACAGATGGTCGAACTCCTCGGCACTGCGCGCACCGCCTCCGCGATCCTCGGCTTCGACACCGCGTCGACCGTCTCGCTCGCCCAGGCCCAGGCCCTGCGCGCGTGCGGCTTCGGCTTCTGCGCCCGCTACCTCAAGCGCACCGCGTCCGAACAACCACCGAGCACGGGCCCGGCGCTGACGATCGCCGAGGCCCAGGACCTGCTCGCCTGCGGCCTGGCGATCATCCCCGTGCAGTACGGCTCGAGCAGCCTCGTGCCCTCCGCCGCGGGCGGGACCGAGGTCGGCGAGGCCGCGGCGATCAACGCCTTCGCGCTGGGCATCCCCGCCGGCGTGACGATCTGGTGCGACCTCGAGTGGTCTCCCGACGTCTCCCCCGACCCGAGCGCGACGATCGCCTACGCGAACGCGTGGCACGACGCGGTGGTCGACGCCGGCCTGCGGGCCGGCCTCTACATCGGCCCCAACGTCCCGCTCGACGGCGAGCAGCTCGGCGATCTCGCGTTCACCTCGTACTGGAAATCCGCCAGCCGCGTGGCCTGGCCGACGCCGCGCGGCTTCCAGCTCGTGCAGGGGCTCACCGTCGAGGTCGACGGACTCTCGATCGATCCCGACGTCGCCGCCTACGACGCCCGCGGTGATCGCCTCACCTGGCTGGCGGCGAGCGAGGGCTGCGCATGAGCACGCCCCAGAGCGCCGGCCTGGCCGCGGCGACGCGCAGCGTCAACGACGTCAACAAGGGCGTCGTGGGCACCGCGCCCTCCGAGGCCCAGGCGATCGCCTACGAGTCGCTCGCGCACTCGCTGACCTTGCTCATGCACAACGCAGCGCAGACCCAGTTCGGCGCCAAGCAGATCGAGGTCGCGGCCGTCGCCGCGGTGTGCAGCCAGATCGTCCGCGCCGGCATCGGCGCGGGCAGCCGCCCCTGACCGTCCGAACCTGCCCGTCCGAACCCGACCGTCCGAAGGAGTCCCCATGTCAGCCACGCATCCGACCCTCGATCCCCAGGTCGCCGACGCCATCACCACCATCAACGCCATGGTCGTCGGCGCCGCGCCGTCGATGGCCAGCGGCTCGCAGTTCGTGACCCTGGGCTACGCGCAATCCCTCGCCGCCTACAACGCGGTGTTCGCCCAGCAGCAGGCCTACATCACCGCGCAGACCGCCTCCGTCGCGGATGTGCTGGCGATCCTCCGGCCGTGACCCAAGTCTCCCTCCGTAGTAGTTCGAACCCAACGAAGAAGGTAACAGCAAATGGCAGACAGCAGCTCGACCAGCAATTTCGCGAACCCCGTCCTCAACCCGCAGGTCACCGATCAGGTCACGACGACCAATGCGACGGTGCTCGGCGAAGCCCCGGCGATGGCGATGGGCAGCCTGTACCAGACCATCGGCAACTCGGTGGCCATGGCCGCGGCCAACGCGGTCTACGCCCAGCAGCAGGCCAACGTGACCTACCAGACCGCGACCACCGTCGCGGTGAAGAAGCTCATCGGGACGTAATCGTCCTGCGTCGAATCGATCCGTCCACCCCAAACCCACGCCCGCGGGCCCCGAAAGGGCCCGCGGGAACAAAGCAGTGATCTCCCATGGCAAACGGCACCACCTCGACCTTCGCGAACACCACCCTCAATCCACAGGTGACTGACGAGCTCAGCACCACCAATGCGACCGTGCTCGGGGCATCGCCCTCCACGGCGATGGGCAGCCTGTACCAGACCGTCGGCAACTCGGTGGCCATGGCCGCGGCCAACGCGGTCTACGCCCAGCAGCAGGCCAACGTGACCTATCAGACCGCCAGCACCATCGCGGTCGCCCACCTGGTGAGCGGCTCGTGAATCGATGATCCGGCGGCACCGGTGGCCACAATCGCAGGGGTCTAGGCCCCCGCGATTGCGGCCCGCCGGCGCCGCGCGGATCGCCCCCCTCGCCCACCGGAGCCGACCATGACGACGCCGCGGACAGTCTCGAGTGCGGTGGTCGACGCGGTCACCACCATCGACACCACCGTCGTCGGCTTGGCCCCGGCGATGGCGATGGCGGCGCTCGCCCAGAACCTCGCGAACTCGGCGGCGATGGCCGCGATGAACGCGGTGTTCGCCCAGCAGCAGGCATTCATCGCCCACCAGGCCGCCACCACCTCGGCCGTCGCGATGCTCCTCGCATTGATCGATGACTGACGTCCGCGAACCAGGAGCCGAGCATGGACGATCCGACCGAGCAGACAGTTTCGTTCATCAGCACCGCCGTGACCGGCCGCGCCGTGATCGCGACCACCGACTCGGGCGCGAGCGGACCGCCCAGCACCGCCGCGCCGCCCAGCGATCCGACGTATCCAGCGCAGCAGGCCAGCGGCATGGCCGTGCAATCGGTCGCGCAATCGATGGCGATCGCGATCCAGGACGCCACCGACATGCTCCGCAACGTCTCGACGATCGCGACCACCGCCATGGGCGTCGCCGCGGCCAAGTGGATCGAGACCCCGGAGATGGTGCTCTACAAGCAGATCATCGACACCGCGCAGGGTCTCATCCAGACCGCCGCGGGTGACTTCCTCACGATCGGCCAGAACGCCGCGACCGTGCTGTCTGCGTTCCCGACCGGCGCCAGCAAGTCCTCGAACTGAACTCCCGCCAAGAGGAGCCGACCATGTCGAACCAACCAATCATCGACGTCGAGGCCTACGAGCACATCCCCCCCGACGCGCTCGTCCCGACCGACGCCGCCCCCGAGCCACCGCCGTTCGAGATCCCTGCGCCGCCGCGATTCGACCCGATGCAGGTGTTGCACACCCAGCGCCGGCTGCTCCGCGATCAGCAGCGAGCGCTCCGCGACATGCTGCTGCAGATGGAGTCGCCGAGCTCGGCGGGACCGCCGAGGCCGACGCCCTACACCGATCTCCTCACCCGCAGCATGACCGCGCTCGATCGGTCGCTCGGCACGATCATGCATTCACTCGAGCACACCTTCGGCGCGGATGGCCGTGGCCGACACACGCAGGGGACCGACTGATGACCGACAAGGACGCCACGACCACGTTTCTAGTGTGCTTCAGCGGCCATGACGAAGCCGAGCACCGCACCGGGCTGCGCATCTGCCTGGGGGTCTCGCCCGCCGGCACCGGCGGTCGCGCGGGCAAGACCGGGCCGTTCTTCTTCACGGTGAGCCTCGCCAACGTCCGGGTGCAGCTGCCCAACCCGCTGCCCGGGACGCAGCCGGTCGTCGGCACCACCAACCTCAACGAGACGCTGCCGCTGTCGGCGGGCGACATCGACAGCCTGCGCGCCTGGCTCAACGACTACGCGCCGGCCCCCGACCACAAGGACCACAGGAAAGAGTAGCCCATGAGCACCCACAGCAAGCTCGATCACGCCCTGCGCCACATCGTCCACCGGGTCGCGACGTCACCCCACCACGACAAGGACAGCAAGCAACGAGCGGCTCCGGATCGCTCGGAGCTGGTCGCGGGGTTCTTCAGCACCCAGGATCTGGCGCGCCATGTCTCGCGGGACGGCAAGCTCGACGTCGTCATCCGCACCAACGACGCCGCGCGGGCGACGAAGCACATCGAGAAGCTCGGCGGGGTCGTCCACGCCGCTGCCGGTGCGCGGGTGATCACCGCCCGCATCCCGTTCGACAAGGTGCTCGAGGCAGCCGACGACGCCAGCGTGGTGCGCATGCAACTCGCCGCGGAGCTGCGCCCTCACCTCAACCTCGCCAACGAGGCCAGCGCGCTCACCAACGACAGCGGCGAGCGGTTCTTCCCGGCGCTGCTCGGCGAGGGCGTGCTCGTCGGCATCGTCGACACCGGCATCGACGTGCTGCACCCGGCGTTCGCCGAGGTCGACAAGTCGACGCGCATCGTCGCCTACTGGGACCAGACCACGGACGAGAAGTACGGTGACGGGTTCAAGCCGATCGTCGACGCGGCGAAGGATTCCCCCGACACCAACGGCCACGGCACCTCGGTGGCCAGCGCCGCCGCCGGCAACGGCCGCGGCTCGCCGGACGGGGCCATGATCGGCGTCGCGCCCCAGGCGAAGATCGCGATGGTCAAGACCACGTTCAGCGACGCCGATCTCATCCGCGCGATGGACTGGCTGTGCGAGCGCGCCGACAAGCTCGGGCTCCCGCTGGTCATCAACCTCAGCCTCGGCGGCCACTCCGACGGCCACGACGGCTACGACGCGCTCTCGCAGCACGTGGACGAGATCTCCGGCAAGGGCCGCATCGTGGTCGTGTCGGCCGGCAACGAGGGTGACGACGACATCCACGCGATGCACGACTTCAGCGACGAGAGCCCCGTGTGGGCGTTCGAGGCCCAGCCGGTGCTGTCGCCGAGCGCCGCCGATCCGAACGTGCGCGAGGGACAGCTTCGGCTGACGGTGTGGGGCAAGCGCCACGACCACCTGCAGCTGACGCTCGAGGATCCCCGCGGCTTCGCCTACGCCGCGCCGGTCAACGTCGCCGAGCAGGACGACGTCACCGCGCAGGGCTACCAGGGGCTCTGGGACAAGGATCGCGAGGCGGTGACCGGCGACATCTACTACGTGCTGGTCGTGAAGATCTCGTCCGACGACGAGAACCTGCGCGGTCCGTGGACGATGCACGTCAAGCTCCGCTCGGGCACGAACCTCCCCGATCCGGTGCGCGTCCACGCCTGGACATACGACGCCCAGGAGGCCTACATCAGCGCGGGCGCGTCGGCCGGCTACAAGGTCGGCTCACCGGGCGCGGCCCGCAGCGCGGTCACGGTCGGCTCCTACGCGACGCGCAACGAGTGGGTGACCTCGACGTCGAAGATCTACAAGGCCGAGGGCATCGCGCTCGGCGAGGCGAGCGGCTTCTCGAGCCAGGGACCGACCCGCGACCAGCGGCTGAAGCCCGATCTCTCGGCGCCCGGCGAGTACGTCGGCATGGCCAAGTCCAGCCGCTCGGGCCCCAAGCCGCTGTATCAGATCGGACAATCGGCGTATCTGGTCAGTCGCGGGACCAGCTTCTCGGCGCCGTACGTCGCGGGCGCCGTCGCAGCGCTGCTGCAGCTCGACCCGGCGCTCACGCCCGCCGACGCGAAGCTCTTCCTGCAGGGCACGGTCGATCCGCGGACACCCGCGGTTCAGTGGGGCGCGGGCAAGCTCGACTGCAAGCGCCTGCTGCAGGAGGCGACCCGCATCCTGCGGCCGCCTCGGGCCCAGACCGGGAGCTGATGCGCAGCGGACCGAGCACGCTTTTCAGCGCCGCGCGACCGGCAGGCCCGCGGCGTTGACCGCGATCATGCCGCCGTCGAGGTTCATCACCGCGCGAAAGCCCATCTGCTCGAGCGTG
>LNFM01004008.1_pt1 | contig 24886 bp, 19 predicted proteins | sample 596031 | NCBI WGS metagenome assembly LNFM01 (sample SAMN04254537, study PRJNA301005) | activated carbon metagenome | isolation source: dual media filters at the Ann Arbor, Michigan drinking water treatment plant | place: USA: Ann Arbor | reverse complement strand
CCGGGGGAGGGTTAGGGTGGGGGCGAGCGCAAGCCCTCACGACACAGCCCTCAACCCCGCCGCGATCTGCACGCGCGCCGCACGTATCGAGGGAATCACCGCAGCGACCATCCCCACCACGGCGGCGCACACGAATTGCAGCAGCACCGTCTGCTGCGAAACTTCGAACACCGGAAACAGCGACCCCACGAGCCGGCGGAACATCTCGGCCACAGGAAAGGTCGCGACCACACCCAGCGCCCCGCCGACCAGCGCGATCGCCATGGACTCCCCAACAATGAGTCGACCCACGCTGAACGGCTTGAAACCGAGCGCCTTCAACGTCGCGTACTCCGAAAGACGCTCGCGCGCGCTCATCGCCATGGTGTTGGCCATCACCGCCATGATGATGAAGATCACGAGGTACGACACCACGCGAATCGCGATCACCAGCGTCTCCACCATCGACACGAAGCTCAACTGGAACGCCCGCTCGGTCTCGGTCAAGGTCTCTGCGAGCGAATTGCGGAACTGCGCATCGATGACGCGGCCAGTCTCCGCAGCCCGGTCCGGATCAGCGATGCCCAGCACGTAGAGACCGTAGTAGTTCGCCCGCCGCGGCATCAGGGTCTTCACGCGCTCGTTCAGGTACTCCCAGTGGAAGAAGAACTGCGAGGTATCCACCTTGCTGTCGCGCCCTTCGTAGATCGCCCGGACCACGAACTCCCAGTTCCCGGGGTAGATCATGCCCTTCAACGGAACGACGTCACCCACGTTCCATGCGTAGGTGTCGGCCAGCTTGCGCCCGACGATGGCGCCCTTGCGGTCGCGCAGGAACTCCTTGAAGTCGGCCTCGGGAATGAGGTACTCGGGGTAGAGCGGGAAGTAGTCGTCGGGATCAACAGCGAACTGCGGGAAGAAGTTCTTGGTTTCCTGATACACGCCACCGAACCAGTTGACGCCCGCCACGCCGGTGACGCCTTCAACTTGTCGCAGTTTTTCCCGATAGGTCGACGGCAGCGGAAACACCAGCGATACCGAACTGCGGGTGATGAGGCGCGAGGACGACGCGGTGTTGACGCCCGAGAACCAGGCCTCGATTACCGTCGACAGGAGCCCGTAGGCGAGAATGGCGACGAAGATTCCCAGCGCGGTCAGCGACGTTCGCAGACGGTGGCGAAGCGCATTGCGGATGACGAGCTTGAGGAACATCAATCCGCGCGCACGATCGCGCCCTTGTCCAGATTGAGGATCGAATGCGCTTTCTGCGCCGCGCGCTGATCGTGAGTGACCATGATGATGGTCTTGCCCAGCTCGTCATTGAGCCGCTCCATGAGATCGAGGATCTCCCCGGCTGAAACGCGATCGAGATCGCCCGTGGGTTCGTCGGCCACCAACAGGGTCGGATCCGTGATGATCGCGCGGGCGATGGCCACGCGCTGCTGCTGTCCGCCGGAGAGTTCCGACGGATAGTGGCCGACGCGATCCGACAACCCCACCATCGAGAGCGCCAATTCGGCACGCTCGCGCCGTTCGCGTCGTCCCAGCGGCGTCAGCAGCAACGGAAGTTCGACGTTCTCGAGCGCGGTCAGCACCGGCATCAGATTGTAGAACTGGAAGATGAAGCCCACGTGCCGGGCGCGCCAGTCGGCCAACGTGCCTTCGGAGAGCTGCGTGATGTCCACGCCCTCCACTTCGATCGAACCGGTGTCGGGCTTGTCGATGCCCGCGATCAGGTTGAGCAGCGTGCTCTTGCCTGAACCCGATGGTCCCATCAAGGCGAGAAAGTCGCCCGCCGCAATATCGAGATCGAGATCAGCGAGCACCGGCACGATCTGGCCGCCGCGCTTGTACGACTTCGACAGGTTCCGGATGGAGACGACCCGCGGGCCGCCGTCGGCAAGATTCACTTCGCCGCCGTCTTGACCTTGGCACCATCGGCGAATTTCTCGCCTGGCTTCAGCACGACCTTGTCGCCGACCTTGAGACCGCTTTGCACTTCCACCAGATCGCCGATGCGCTCACCGGTCGTTACCGGGGTGGCATGGGCCACGCCATCCGAGACTACGAACGCGACACTGCGCCCATCGCGCGTCACGATAGCTGCGGGGCTGACCGCGATACGCGCCACCCGCTGTTCCTCGTTCACCGCCTCGGACAGGAACGTCACCTTGGCGCTCATCTCCGGCAGCACGCGCGGATCGATCGCGGCGAAGCGGATCTTGGTCATCACCGTGGCCTTGGACCGATCCACCGTCGGCACCATCCGCGCCACCACGCCGCGAAACCGCAGGTCCGGCAAGGCGTCGAGCTGGATCTCGGTCGGCTGATCGATGCGCACCTTGGACAGGTTCGATTCCGACACGTCCGCCTCCACTTCCAGCGTGGCCATGTCCGCCATGGTCACCACGGCCCCCTTGGCGTCGCTCGCCGAGGAGAACGGCGTCACGACATCGCCCACGTTGGCGGCCTTGGTCAGCACTACGCCGTCGAACGGCGCCCGGATCAGCGTCTGGTCGACGTTCACTTCGGCCGCGCGCAGGTTGGCCTGGGCCACCGCCACCGAGGCTTCGAGCGAGTTCACCCCGGCCTGGGCCTTTTCCAGGCGAGCGCGCGCCACGTCGTGCGCCGAATCCGACACGAAATTCTGCCGCAGCAGCTCCTCGGACCGGCCAAATGCCCGCCGGGCATCGGCCAGTTCAACGCGGCTCTGCTCGAGATTGGCCCGGGCCACTGTCAGATTCGCAGCCGCCTGGTCGCGCGCCGCCGCCATGTCGCGATTCTCCAGCCGGGCGATCACCTCGCCCTGCTTCACCCGGCTACCCTCGGCCACGCCGAGCCATTCCAGCCGTCCGGTCGCCTTGGACGCCACAGCCGCCTTGCGCTGCGCCACCACATAGCCGGTCGCGGTCAGGACCGACAGGCTCTGGTAGGGGTAGGCGCTGGTGACGCTGGCCTGCTCCACTTCGACCGGCGCCGCCTTGAAGCGCATGGCGGCGAATCCGCCAGCCACGAGCACGACGATCGCCACCAAGGCCGGCGTGCGCCAACGGCGCCACGCCCGGGCGTGGCCGGTCACCAGCATCCCGTCGGTGCCGCGCGCCAGCTTGAGCTTGGAAAGGTCGGTCTGCGCCATGATCGATCGCCGGTGAGAGCCAGATGAGGCCTGCACCCGCACGACACAAGACGCGGATTATGCCCGAGCAGGTTGCCGGCATTGTGTTTGCTGGGGAAGCGGAGCCGCACCCACGGGGCATGCACCCTCAAGGACGGCAGGGGGCCGGCCGATAACGTCTGTTGGCGCCGAATGTATCGCCGTCGAGTACCTATCTGCTATAGTCGTCAAGAGCTTACAGCGCCCGAATCTCATGTCCGCCACTGCGGCCGCGGCCCCGCCCCGCGCCGAACAGCGACTCGCTCTGCAAGGCATCCTCGATGATCTCGTCGCGGACGGGCTGGTGTCTGCCGATGCCGCGCGCGAATTGTCCATCCGGCAGGGCAGCCGCCGCACCGAGGTCCATCCGCTGACCATCGTCGCGGACCAGAAATGGAAGGACCCGCGCAGTCCCCGCAAGGTCTTGCACCTCGAGGCGTTGACCGAGTGGCTGGCGGGCAAGGTCGACCTGCCCTACCGGCACATCGACCCGTTCAAGATCGATTTCGCCGGCGTCACCAAGGTGATGTCGAACGCCTATGCGACCCGCTTCCGCATCCTGCCGATCGAGGTCAACACCAAGGAATGCCTGATCGCCACCTGCGAGCCCTACATCCGCGAATGGGAGAAGGAGCTCGCGCGGGCACTGCGGCTGGAAATCAAGCGTGTCATCGCCAACCCGGTGGACATCGCCACCTACCTGGTGGAGTTCTACAACCTGGCCCGTTCGGTCCAGAGCGCGTCGGCCCAGAAAAAGGGCGAGTTGTCCGACATCGCCAACTTCGAGCAGCTGGTGCAGCTCGGCGAACGCGGCAACCTGGACGCCAACGACCGCCACGTCGTCCACATCGTCGACTGGATCTTCCAGTACGCCTTCGAACAGCGCGCGAGCGACATCCACATGGAGCCGCGGCGCGACGCGGGCAACGTCCGCTTCCGGATCGACGGCGTGCTGCATCAGGTCTACCAGATCCCGACACCCGTGATGGCGGCCATGACGAGCCGCATCAAGATCCTCGGGCGCATGGACGTGGTCGAGAAGCGCCGCCCTCAGGACGGCCGCATCAAGACCGTGACGCCCGACGGCGGGGAAGTGGAACTGCGGCTGTCGACGATGCCCACCGCGTTCGGCGAGAAGCTGGTGATGCGGATCTTCAACCCCGACGTCATCGTGAAGGACTTCAAGGAGCTCGGCTTCTCCGACGATGACCGCGGCAAATGGACGCAGATGATCTCGCAGCCGCACGGGATCATCCTCGTCACCGGCCCCACCGGCTCGGGCAAGACCACCACGCTCTACTCCACGCTGAAGCAGCTCGCCACCGCCGACGTGAACGTCTGCACGGTGGAGGACCCGATCGAGATGGTCGAAGCGTCCTTCAACCAGATGCAGGTGCATCACGCGATCGGCCTCGATTTCGCTGCCGGCGTCCGCACGCTGATGCGCCAGGACCCCGACATCATCATGGTGGGCGAGATCCGCGACCTGGAGACCGCCGAGATGGCGATCCAGGCCGCCCTCACCGGTCACCTGGTGCTCTCGACGCTGCACACCAACGACGCGCCCTCGGCCATGACGCGGTTGCAGGACATCGGTGTGCCGCCGTACCTGCTGCATTCGACCATCCTCGGTGTCATGGCGCAGCGGTTGGTACGCACCCTGTGCCCGCACTGCAAGGAAGGCGGCCCGATCGAGGACGAGACCTGGAAGCTGCTCATCAGCCCGTGGAACGCGGAGAAACCGACCCAGGTGAACTACGCGCGCGGCTGCCTCGAGTGCCGCATGACCGGCTACTCGGGACGGGTGGGCATCTACGAGATCATGGTGCTGACCGCCGCTCAGCGCCGCCTGATCGGGCCCGAGGCCGACCTGGCGGCTCTGCGCGACCAGGCCTATCGCGACGGGATGAAGCCGCTGCGCATCGGCGGTGCCTTGAAGGTCGCCCAGGGCATCACGACGGTCGATGAAGTGCTGAAGGTGGCGCCGCCGGTCATCGGCGACCGGCGCAAATCCGGTCACCGGGCGCGCAGCAGCGAGACGCCGACGTGAACGCCGTGACGCCGAACGCCCTGGTGCGCGGAGCATCGGACCTGCGCGGGCTGCTGCTCGCGAATGCGGCCACGGCGCTCGCCTATTTCCTCGCGGCGCGTGGCGGCATCTGGTTCAACGTGCCCGAAGCACTCGGCAGTTTCGTGTGGCCGGCCTCAGGCATCCTCGTGGCGCTGGTCTACCTGTTCGGCGCGCGCGCGGTCCCGGGCGTCCTCCTCGGCGCGTTCACCGCGAACTATGTTCAGAAGTACGGCCTCTTGCCGGCATTCGGCATCGCGCTCGCCAATGCCGCCGAGGCCTGGCTCGGCGCGACGCTGTTGCGCCGCGCCGCGGTGGCGACGGAACTCGCGCGCCTCACCGATGCGCTCAAGCTGGCACTGTTCGGCGCCGGGGTTGCCGCATTGGCCGGCGCCATCGGCGGCCCGGTGATCCTCGCGCTGAGCGGCAAGGTCGCAGCCGCGGGCATCCCGACCACGATGGTGACCTGGTGGATGGGCGATGCGCTGGGCATCCTGGTTTTCGCGCCGCTGATCTTCGCCTGGCGTTCGTGGCGCCCGCCGGGCAATCCGCGGGCGCTCGCGGTCCGTCTGGTACTCCTCGTCGCGGAGGCAGCCGTCCTCTGGCTCACCTTCTCGGGTGACCTCGAGACCATGGTGGGACAGCCGGTGGCTTATCTCGCGTTGCCGCTGCTCGTCTGGATCGCGCTGTCCGCGGGCTTGCGCACGGTAACCACCTGCCTGCTGCTGCTGCTCGCGTTCGCGACCTGGGGTCTGGTGCAGGGCACCGGCCCGTTCGTGGCCGCGAGCGGACTTGCGAACCACGTCTCGACGTACCTGTTCGTCGCGATCACGTCAGTGATGGCACTCGTGCTGCACGCCATCGCCCAGGAGCGGCGCGCCACTGCTGCCGGGTTGCGCGCGAGCCTGCAGCGCTTCCAGACACTCACGACGCTCTCGAGCGACTGGTACTGGGAGCAGGACGCGGACATGCGCTTCACGTTGATCGCCGGGCGTGCCATCGACGAGCGCCGGATCCGCGCCGACGAAGTGATCGGCAACCGTCGCTGGGAAATTCCGGGGGATGTCGATCCCGCCGAACGCAAGCGGCACGACGACGCCGTGGCCAAGCGCGAACCCTTCCGCGATCTGCTGACCACGCGCTACAACGACGCCGGCGAACGGCGCACGGTTGCGGTGAGCGGAGCCCCGGTCTTCGGCGACGACGGCACGTTCCTCGGGTATCGCGGCGTCGGGCGCGACGTGACCCTGCAGCGCCGCGCCGAATTCGAGATCGAGCAGGCCCGCAATTTTCTCGACGCGATGGTCAACGCGATCCCGAGCCCGGTGCTGGTCAAGGATGCCCAGCATCGCTACATCGGCGCCAACACGGCGTTCTGCCGGTTCTTCGGCCGCACGCTCGAGCAGGTCATCGGCATCACCGACGGCGACGTGTTTCCGCCGGAGGAAGCGCAGTACTTCCAGGACACGGACGACCAGGCCCTGAAGGGCGAGATGGTCCAATACGAGCGCCTCTATCGCCTCGACGGTCGCGAAACCTGGATGTGGACGCGCAAGACCTCGCTCACGCGCCCGGACGGCAGCCGAGTGGTGCTGCTGCTCCTGATCGACGTCACCGCGCGTCGCACCGCCGAAGACGCCTTGAAGCAGAGCGAGCAGCGCTTCCGCAGCCTTGCCGGGCTCTCCTCCGACTGGTACTGGGAACAGGATGCAGATCTCCGCTTCTCCTATGTGTCGGAAGACGCCGCCGGCAAGACGCTATCGCCGCCCGAGGCGTTCCTGGGCAAGACCCGCCATGAACTGAACCACATCTGGGAATCGGACGAAGCACGCGACGAGCATCGTCGCGTGCTGGAGCAACGCCAGCCGTTCCGCGATCTCGTGATCACGTCGCGCGATTCGGCCCGCAGCATTCTCGTGAGCGGTGAGCCGCGCTTCGACGCCGTCGGCCGCTTCATCGGCTATCGCGGCGTCGCCCGCGACATCAGCGTGCTCAAGGCGGCCGAGCGTGAAGTGCTGGAAAGCCGCCGTTATCTCGAGGCGGTGATCAACACGGTGCCCACGCCGATCAGTGTGAAGGACCGGAATCATCGCTTCCTCATCGTCAACGACGCCTTCTGCGAATGGGCGGGTCATCCACGCCAGCAGCTGATCGGCGACAACGGCCGGAGGGTGCTCGGCGACGAACAACACGAGCGGGTGCGCAACACCGATGCCGAGGCACTCGCGAGCAGCGAGCCGATCGAATACGAGGCCCGCTACATGGTGGGCAGTCGCGAAAGCTGGACCCTGGTGCGCAAGACCGGCCTGACGCGTGCCGATGGGGAGCGGGTGGTGGTCTCGTCGTTCATCGACATCACCAACCTCAAGACGGTCGAAAGCCAGCTGCGACTCTCCGAACGGCGCTTCCGCGATTTCGCGGAAGCCGCCGGCGAGTACGTCTGGGAAACCGACGCCTCCGGCCGCTTCACGTTCGTGTCGAGCCGGGTGCAGAGCGTCATTGGCTACGAAGACGCCGAACTCATCGGTCACACGGGTGCCGAGTTCATGCCGCCCTGGGAGTACGAACGCGTGCTCATGTGGATCCGCGACAATCGCGCCGAGGACGGCTCGTTCCGCGATCTCGAGCATCGTTTCGTCACGCGTTCCGGCGAAGTGCTCTGGGTTCAGGTGAACGCGGTGCCGCTGGTCGACCCGCACCACGGCAAGTTCTACGGCTACCGTGGCACGTGCCGCAACATCACCGACCGCCACAAGGCCGAAGAGCGCATCAGCTACCTCGCCACGCGCGATCCGCTCACCGACCTGCCGAATCGACTGCTGTTCAACGACCGCCTCGAGCAGGGTCTCGTCAACGCACGGCGCAAGCGCGAAGCGCTGGCGCTGATGTTCATCGACCTGGACCGGTTCAAGAACATCAACGACTCGCTCGGTCACCACGTCGGCGACCTGCTGCTGCAGGAAGTGGCGGCGCGGATGCAGGCCTGCGTGCGCCGCGGCGATACCCTGTCGCGCCTGGGCGGCGACGAGTTCGTCGTCACGCTCGAAGGCCTGCAGCACGCCGAGGATGCCGCGCAGGTCGCCCAGAAGATCATCCAGTCGCTCGCGCGGCCCATGGAGATCGGCGGACACATCCTGACCACTTCGTGCTCGATCGGCATCAGCATCTTCCCCGCCGACGCCGAGGATTCGGCCGCCCTCATGAAGAACGCCGACACGGCGATGTACCACGCCAAGGAAAAGGGCCGGCGCAACTTCCAGTTCTTCTCGCGCGAAATGAACATCCGCGCCGTGGAACGCCACAATCTCGAGATGGCGCTGCGCCTGGCACTCGACCGCGACGAGTTCCAGCTGTTCTACCAGCCGCAGATCGACATCGCGACCGGCCGCATAGCCGGGTCGGAAGCGCTGCTGCGCTGGCGCCATCCGGAGAAGGGGCTGCTGCCGCCATCGATGTTCATCGACGTGGCCGAAGAAACCGGCCTCATCGAGGCGATCGGCCAATGGGTCCTGCGCGCCGCGTGCACGCAGAACCGCACCTGGCAGAACGCCGGCTATCCATCGTTGCGCGTGGCGGTCAACATCTCGGCCCGCCAGTTCAATCAACCGCGCGAGTTCGCCAAATCGGTCGGACGGATCCTGTCCAACTCCGGGCTCGAACCGAGCCACCTCGAGCTCGAGATGACCGAGAGCGTGCTGCTGCACAATGCCGACGAGAACATCGCCGTGCTGAAACGCCTCGGCAAGCTCGGCACCCGCATCGCGGTGGACGATTTCGGCACCGGGTACTCGTCACTTTCCTACCTGAAGCAGTTGCCGATCCACACCCTGAAGATCGACCGCTCGTTCGTCCGTGACCTGGAATCGGACAAGGACAGCGAGGTGATCGTCAACACGATCATCGCGATGGGCCACAGCCTGAAGCTGCGCGTGACGGCCGAAGGGGTGGAACATCTCGCGCAGCTGTCGGCCCTGAAGCGCCTCGGCTGTGACGAATACCAGGGCTTCCTGTTCGCGAAACCGATGCCGGCACAGGAGTTCGCCCAGCGATTCCTCGCGCCGCGGGAACTCAATTTCGGCTCCTGATCTAAGATTTCGGTTTCCACGCCGATCCGGAGCGTCGTCATGTCAGAACCAGCCTTCCGCCTCGAACACGTCAATATTCCCGCCCGGGATCCGCACGGCCTCGCCCGCTGGTATGCCCAGACGTTCGGTCTCACCGCCGACGAGCATCGTGTTCGCGGCGAACGCGTCCTGATAGCCTTCGAGAAGGGAGAGCCGGTCAACCGGTCGCCGGAACTGCACATCGGGCTGCGCGTACCCAGCCGATCGGTGTTGGCAGAATGGGCGCAACGCTTCGGCGCCGAGGTGCTGGTCGGGGCCGAGTTCGCGGCGTTCAAGGCCTACGATCCGGAAGGCAACTGCGTCGAGCTGTACGCGCCGAAGGACGCCTGACGCGGCGTCGCGGTCGGGCGGATTGCCGCCAACCCTTGACGAGGATCAACGCACGCAGGGATCCTCGCCCCCATAGTCCTGCCGGAGCATCGCCGGAGGGCCGTCATGAAGCGGGGAATCTGGGGATTGTTGTGCTGTGCGTGGCTCGGTGGGTCCGCTGCGGCAGTCGCGGAAACCTGTGTCCAGTGCCACCGGACCGTCACACCGGGCATCGTCGAGCAGCACCTCGCCGGCAAGATGGGCAAGACCGGCATCGATTGCGCGAGCTGCCACGGCTTCGACCATCAGAGCGCCGATGACGTCGCCAAGGCGCGGATGCCCACGGCGCAGACCTGTGCAGGCTGCCACCCGAAGCAGGCCTCGCAGTTCAAGACCGGCAAGCACGACCTCGCGTGGAAAGCGGCGAGCGCAATGCCCATGTGGGCCCATCAGCCCCAGACCATGGTCGGCGCGGGCAACAAGGGGTGCTCCGGCTGCCACAAGATCGGTGCCAAGCCGCGGGAGGAAGCGGCGCTGCACCGCTACGGCAACGCGCAGTGCGATGCCTGCCATACGCGCCACACCTTCAGCAAGGCGGAGGCGCGCGATCCGCGTGCGTGCCAGACGTGCCACATGGGATTCGACCACCCGCAATGGGAAATGTGGTCCACCTCCAAGCACGGCACCATCTGGCAGATCGAAGGCCGCGACGGCAAGCGTGCGCCGACGTGTCAGACCTGCCACATGGAAAACGGCCATCACGGCGTCGGTACTTCCTGGGGTTTCCTGGCATTGCGCCTGCCGGAAACGGATCCGGCCTGGCTTGCCGACCGGACCACCATCCTGCAAGGTCTCGGCGTCCTCGACGATCAGGGCAAACCCACGGCGCGACTCGAAGCGGTGCAGGCCGCGCGGATGGCGACGCTGGATCGCGCGACCTTCGATGAATCGCGCGAACGGATGATCGCCGTGTGTGCCAGGTGCCACGGACGGAACTTCGCCAGGAAACAACTGGCAGGAGGCGATGACGTGGTTCGCGACAGCGATCGCGTCATGGCAGAGGCGATCCGCGACGTGCAAGGCCTCTATCGCGACGGCGTGCTACGCAAGCCGGACCAATGGCTGACGGCGCCCGACATCCTGCAGTTCTACGAAGCGAAGACCGACATCGAGCGCGAGCTTTACGTGATGTTCCTCGAGTACCGAATGCGCGCGTTCCAGGGGGCGTTCCACTTCAATCCGGACTACTCCCATTGGTATGGGTGGGCGCCGCTCAAGGCGGCGGCGGCGAAGGTCAAGGAGGCGGCCGCGAAGTTGCGGGAGGATGCGGGGCGGTAGTCGCGGTTCTTGGTGCATCGCTGCCCCCATCCCAACCTTCCCCCGGCAATGCCGGGGGAAGGGGGGTAAGGCTCCTTCCCCCACCTTCGGTGGGGGAAGGTTGGGATGGGGGCCAGGACCCTCGCTTGCCTCCCCAGAAACGTCAACGCCACCTGGACGGTGGCGTTGACGGTGACGGACGACGCGCCTGCCCCACTCACTCCCCGAGATACAACTCAATCCTCTTCCTCTTCCTCCTCGTCGTCCTCTTCTTCGAGGTCGTCGATCGCCTCGAGCTCCGAGTCGATCATGTCGCGGATCTCCATGAGGAGGTTGCGCAGCGCCTCGTTCTGTTCTTTCAACTCCTGCTTGGTCATGACTGCCTCCCTCTTGCGGTTGGCCCGGGCCGGCGGGCGGATGGTGCGTGGTCCCTACGGCCGCGGATCATGACAGCGTCGCGGGGAAGGGGGAAGACCCCACTCACTTCAGTACGAAGTCCACCCTGCTCGCCTTCGGCTTGTCCTTCGCCTCGGGCGCCAACGACTTGGGCTCGACCAGGAAGATGCGATCGGCGCCGATATCGCCGGCCTTGAGGAAGGCCTCCTTGACCGCCTGGGCCCGCTGAACCGCCAGGGCACGCAGATCGTCGTCGGTCACGACGATGTTGGTCTGCATCAACTTTTCCATCTCGGGCACCGGGAGGTCTTTCAGCATACCGATGAAGTTGCGGGGCTTCGGAAACTTCTCGGCCCGGTAAGCGGCTTCGAGATATTTCTCATACTCCGGCCCGGCTTCGACGGTGACCTCGTCCACGGAGGCCGGCGCCTGGTTCTTCTTCGCGAGGTCCTTGAACTTCTGGGCCTTCAGCTTGCGCTGGTAGACGGTCTGGCGCAGCGCCTCGCGATCCTTCTCGGCATCGACGTGGCCGGTCGCTTCGAGCTTGAGTTGCGGCCGGTCGCGCAGCGCTTTCACGAGCTGATCGAGCTTCTTCTGCCCATCGGCGTCCGGCACGGCGCTGCCCGGCGCGAACTCGAGGTACGACAGTTCCTCCCCGCCGCCACCGCCAACCAGCGCGCCGATCAGCGCGAACGGCGCCGTCACCGCCTTGGTGATGAGATTGACGATGACGCCCCAGATCACCTTGCCCAGACGGAACTTCGGATCGTCGAGCGACCCCTCCACCGGGATGTCGAGGTTGATGCGCCCGTCCTTGTCCTTGAGCAGCGCGATGGCGAGCTGCACCGGCAGCTTGGTCGCATCCGGGCTCTCCACCTTGTCGCCGAAGGTGAACTGGTCGATCAGGATCTTGTTTTCCGCCTTCAGCTTGCGCTTGTCGATCAGGTACGTGAGGTCGAGCGTGAGCTTGCCCTTCTCGATGGTGTAGCCGGCGAACTTGCCCGAGTACGGCGTGAACGGCGGCAGCTCGATGTCGATGAAGCTCAGCTTGATGTCGGCGAACAGGTCGCCTGCGAGCGGGTTGATCTTGCCGGTGATGGTGAGCGGTGCCTGGTTCGACAGCTTGCCGCGCAGTTCCACGTCGGCGCGCGTGCTGGCGTCCGACATGAGGCCGGTCACGCGTCCGCCCACCTCGGTCATGGTGGCGCTCACGTTGGGCCGGATCAGCCGGTCGGAGAAATTGATGGTGCCGCCCTGCAGCGTCACCCGGTCGATCTTCACCACCTTCGTGACGGCGGCCGTCGCGTCCTCCGCGGGCGCCGGCGACTCGGCGGGCTGCTTCTTCGAATCCTTCGACTGCTTCGCATCGGCAGTCGGCTTCGATGGCTCCGGAGCATCCTCGGCAGCGGGCGCCGCCTCGTCGCCCTTCGCCATGATGCCTTGCACGTTGAGCGTCCCGTCGGCATTCACCACCAGGCGTGAATAGAAATCGGTCAGCGCGACCTCCTTCACGTCGACGAACAGCGGCTCGCTCTTCAACCGGATGCCGTCGAAGAAGAGCGACTCCCATTTGAGGAAGTCCTCCGCATGCAATTTGTCCAGGGTGGCGAGCTTGTTGAGGGCGGCCTTGCCTTCGTACTCGAAGAGCGCCTTGCCGTCCGCCGGCATGGCGAACTTCACCGCACCCTCGGCCGCGATCTCGCCGCTCGCCAAAGTGATGTTGATCTTGTCCGCCACATACGGCTCGAACGGCGGCAGCTCGAGGCGGGTCAGAACGACGTTGATGTCGGCATCCAGCGGCTGCGGCGTCACCAGCCCCTTGGCCTTCAACTCCCCGGTCTTGTTGATCTTGAGCGCGAGATCCACCTTGGCCGGCTGCGGCTTGCCGCCGAACGCGAAGTTCTCCACGCCCAGCTTGATCGGATCGATCGTGACCTGCACCGGTTGCACCGGCACATCGTCGTCGAACCGCACGGCGTAGTCGTCGAACGCCAGTTTCTTCAATGCGAGCACCCACGGCTTCTCCGTAGCGGAGCGGGGTGACGGGGCCGGCGGCGGTGCGGCGGGCGGGGGCAGATCGGGTTTCGGCGTGAGTTCCGCGAGATTGATCGCGCCGTCCTTGGCGCGTTTGACCGCCAGGCTCGCTTTCTTGCTGGTCACCTCCGCCAACGACACCGTGCGCTTGTCGAGATCGAACGCCCCGCCATGCACCTGAAACTGCGCCATCCGGAAGAACGGCTCGGGCTCGCCGCGCTTCCTGAGGCGCAGATTGGCGAGCGCGGTCTCGATCTCGGTGGCCGTGACCTTCGGTCCGGCCGGATCGTTGGCGAAGGTGAAGCGCGTGGAAGCGTCCAGGACACCGTCTTCGATGTCGAACAGGATGGCCTTGCGAAAGTAGGGGGCATAGCGCTTGAGCGGCAGCTTCGCCAGGCTGACGGTGCCTTCGGCGGTGCGCTCGATGAAGGCGTACCTCGCCTCGACCGCGAGCGTCTCGCGGGCGTCGGTCGTCGCCTGCAGCTTCGCCTCGGTGATGCTGCCCGGCAGGGTCGAGAAGCTGCGCACGGAGATATCGAGCGGCTGGAGCGTCGTGCGGAACGACCCGTCGGGCACGTCGTCTATCCACGCGATACGCGCCCCGTTCATCACGATCTCTTCCACGCGGATTTCCGGAAAGGCTTTCTCCGGTGCCGCGGGATCGGCCGCCCTTGCCGCCTCCTCCGCCTTCACCTCCTCGCGAATCTCCTTCAGCTCCTCTCCGCCCTTCGAGACGGTGGCGAGCTTCATCAGATTGATGCTGCCATCGCGCGCGCGGTGCGCGGTGAGGTCGAACTCGTCGAACTTGATCTGGCGGATCGCCACCTTGGTCGCGAAGACGTCGATGCGCTCGATCGCCACGTCGAGCCGCTTGAACGACAGCAGCGGGTCGCCGGACAACTCGCGCAGCTTGAGATCCCGCAGTGCCGTGGTGCCGGAGACGAACAGCGATGGCTTCATCCCCAGCGGTTGCGCGAAGGTGAGATCGAGATTCGCATCGAGGAACGCCGACACCGGTTGGTACTGCAGCTTGAACGGCACGTACTCGAGATAGAACGGCACGTTGAGGTTGGTCAGCACCAGGTCGACCGACGTTTCGCGCGCCTTGCCGAAGGGCTTGGTGCTCGCCTTCAACTCGATCGGGGTGCCGTTGGCCTTGGCCGAGAAGGCGGGTTGGACGAAGATCTCGCCGTAGTAGGGCAGGTTCGACAGGAACGGGATCGCCAGCCGCATGTCACGGATCTGGTGTTTGGTCTTCTGCGGCCGGTCGTCGAAGTCGACGCTGCCGCCGATCAGCTGGATGTTGTTGAGCGAGAAAGTCGCAGGCTCGGCATTGGCCGGCTTCGGTTCGGGTTTGGCCGGGGGCGCCGTGAACTTGTCTACGATGTCGGAGAAGTTGTAGCGCTGGCCTTCGATGCGCACGATGTTCACGTACGGATTGGTGAGCGAGATCTCGCGCAGCACCGGGGCCCGCCGGTATACCGATTCGATCTGGGCATCGACGCGCAGCCGGTCGAAGGCGACGAAGCGGGCGCTGCTGCCCTTTTCCTTGATCAGGAAATCGTCGATCTCGACCGTGAGCACGAACGGATTGACGCGGATGGCCCCGACGCTCACCTGCCGGCCGAGCTGCTCGGACACCTTGTTGACCAGGATCGACTTGATGATCGGCGGTGCGGCGAAGAAGCCGCCGAGGATCAGCAGCACGAAAAACACTGCGACACCGATGCCGATGCGCTTCCACAACCGCCGCTTCCCTGACACCGGGGCAATTGCGGGCGGCAACGAGTAGCTCTCGCGCCGACGCGCGAAGATTCGGTTCAGCAATGCCATGCCAGCCCTTGTTCTGGTTTTCCCAGGCTCGATCAGTCTCCGGATGTCGAGGTTACCGAAAGCGGGCAGCCCTGAAAAGGAAACGGCCCGGGGCGGTCAGCACCCGGGCCGTCGACCAGCAGGCTGCCCGCTACTTCTTCAGCATCGGCTGCAGCTTCGCCATCACCTGCGGCGAATCCGGCGCGACCGGCGTGGCAAAGCTGTACACGGTCTTGCCATCCGGAGCGATCAGGTACTTGTGGAAGTTCCAGGTGGGTGGTTCCATGGTCAGCTCGGCGAGACTCTTGAAGAACGGGTTCGCCCCGTCGCCGGTGACCGACGTCTTCTCCGCCATCGGGAACTGCACCCCGTAGGTCATGCGGCAGAAATCACCCACCTCCTGGTTGGTGGCGAGTTCCTGCCGGAAGTCGTTGGAGGGAAACCCGAGCACCACCAGGCCCTGGTCCTTGTACTGCTTGTACATGCCCTCGAGCTTCTCGAACTGCGGTGTGTGACCGCACTTGCTGGCGGTGTTGACCACCAGGATGGCCTTGCCCTGGAACTGGCACAGATCGAGCGGCTTGCCCTCGAGCGTCTTCATCTGCTGGTTGAGCAGCGGCGGGCAGGCGGCGGACGCTGCCAGCGGGACGACGCCCAGAACGCAGGTCGCCAACACGGAACGGACGAAAGAATTCATGGTGCTCCTCTTGAACGTGGGTACTGCCCCTGCGGTGCCACCGGATCCTGGGAACGGGCGGGTGCGCCAAAGTTCCTCGGGGCTGCCGTCGGCCTGGGGCAATGTCAGTACCGCCGGGCCGGCCCAAGGTACTGACGCTCCCCCTTTGGCGGGCTGGGAGCGAAGCGAGCGCTGGGGCTGTCACCCTCATCCGTTAGTATGCCGGCGGGCTGAGTGCCCCGCCCAGCCCCTGTACCCGACCTCCGGAGAGCATCCCCATGAAGAAAGTTGTCCTCGTCCTCAGCCTCGCGCTGTTCACCGCCGGCCCGGCGCTGGCCGTGAGCCAGCAGGAAAAGATGAAGACCTGCAACGCCGACGCGACCAAGAAGGACCTCAAAGGCGACGAACGCAAGAAGTTCATGAGCGAATGCCTGTCCGCGGCTGCGCCCGAGCCGGAGAAGAAGGAACTGTCATCCTCGCAGGAACGCATGAAGAACTGCAACGCCGAAGCGAAGACGAAGAACCTGTCGGGAGACGCCCGCAAGACGTTCATGAGCGACTGCCTGTCGGGCAAGAACCCGGACGGAGCCGCGGTCTCGCAACAGGAGAAAATGAAGATCTGCAACGCCGAGGCCAAGACCAAGGCCCTCAAAGGCGACGAGCGCAAGAAATTCATGAGCGAGTGCCTGTCGAAGTAGCACCCGCAACTCGATTCGCGGGACCCCGGGGGCGCCGCCCGGGGTCGACCGAGGCGATCAGGCGGGCAACGCCTCCCCGACGTCCTCGGAGGCCTGGCAGGGCTGATCGCCGTAGGAACACAGCACGCAGCAGTCGCCCTGCTTGGGCCGCGACAGCACGCCGCAGGCGGCGCAGCGATAGATGAGGCGCCCCGGGCCGGCGGCCAGGGGCAAGGCTTCCGCATGCCCGCATTCCGGGCAGGTGACGATGGATTGAGGTGGGGTACTGCGCTTCATGGTGAGGAGCCTCCGAGAGTTTTCAGGAGGTTAGAGAGGCGGTGTGACGCCGGGATGAATTCCGTCCGGCGCGTCGACGGGTGCCTCGGCGGCCGGCGGCACGCCGGAATAGGGTCGGCTGTTGACCTCCGTGCCGCCCCTCGGTACCTTGGTTACGCGATCGTCATGACAAGGCTGCGCCCGGTCCCGAGGCAGCGCCGCAGCGGTTGCAGGATGTTCTGCGCATCTTTTGCGGTCTGGAGCACCACTTCCGGTCGGGGGGCCACCACGGGAACCATGAACACCTAGTCCGACGTCTGCGGACCGGTCGAACCGGATTCCCGTCTTCGCCTCGCGCGCTCCATCCGCTGTGCGATGCGTCTGCGACCGCCGGACTTCCTGTGCAGCTCCGTGGCCCGAAACCACTTCGGGATCCCATGGCGTGAAGACTCATCGAGTTCTCGCAGCACCCGTGGCGCGCTACGACGCCGCTCCACCTGCTCTGGCGCCCGGAGAGCAACAGTGGTTGCTGAGCTGCGTCTGCCAGTTTCACAGGATCGCCTTCGATCCCGCCCTGGTCGAGCAGCAGTTTCCACCACCGCATTCCGCGGTGTCCCTGCAGGGAGCAGCCAAGGCCCTGGGGTTCGAGCTGCAGTCCACGGCGAACCGGCGACCCCTCGATCGAATGAGCATGCCGGTGATCGCCTTCGTTGCAGACGCCGAAGCCACGACACCGGTGTTCATCCTGCGCGCCGACGCCGATCGCGTTCTGTACTTCCGTCCGGGCAGCGCAGTAGGCGAGATGGCGGCCCGCGAGCCGTTCGAGCACTTGTTGCGCGGCCCCGTCTGGTCTGCGACACGCGCACGCGCCGCGGTCGCGGAAGCCACCGACCAACCGCCGACCATGAACTCGCAGCCCTCGTTCGGGTTCGGCTGGTTCCGGCGCGAGATCCTGCGCCACGCTCATGTGTGGCGCGACGTGCTGCTCGCCTCGCTGGCGATCCAGGTACTCGGGCTGGCCACGCCACTCTTCACCCAGGCGATCATCGACAAGGTGGTGGTGCACCGGACCACCAGCACCCTGATCGTGATTGCCGCCGCACTGGCCGTATTCATGATGTTCTCGAGCGCGATGACCTGGATCCGGCAGTACCTCGTGATCCACACGGGCAACCGGATCGACGCAGTCCTCGGCGCCGAAGTCTTCTCCCATCTGCTGCGCGTGCCCATGCGGTACTTCGAACGACGGCCCACCGGTGTACTGGTCGCCCGCCTGCATTGCGTCGAAACGATCCGCGAGTTCGTGACCGGGGCTGGCATCGCCCTGCTGCTCGACCTGCCCTTCCTGCTGCTGTGTCTCGCGTTGATGTTCTGGTACTCGTGGCCGCTCACGCTGATCGCGCTCGGTGTTCTGGCTGCCATCGGGGGCGTCAGCCTGATCGTCACACCGCTGCTGCGTTCACGATTGAACGAGCAGTTCCTCCTCGGCGCGCGCAACCAGGCCTTCGCCACCGAGTACGTGGCCGGAATCGATACCGTCAAGGCGCTGCAGCTCGAACCGCAGCTCGAGCGGCGCTACGGCGACTATCTCGCGGACTATCTCCACGCGAGTTTCCGCACGCGCTCGCTCGGCAACACCTACAACGTGCTGGCAAGCGGACTCGAAGGGGCGATGACGCTGGCCATCCTCTGCGTGGGCGCATGGTTCGTGATGACCCGACCGGGCATGACCATCGGCATGCTGGTGGCCTTCCAGATGTTTGCGAGCCGCCTGTCGCAGCCGGTGCTGCGCTTCGTCGGCCTGTGGCAGGAGTTCCAGCAGGCCTCGATCGCCGTCCAGCGGCTGGGCGACGTGATGAATGTCCCGACCGAGCCGCGCTCGCTGGCGAGCGCCCGCGAAGCGCGCCGCGAAGGCCGCATCACGATCCGCGGCCTCGCCTTTCGCCACGCTGATGACCGGGCATGGGTGATCCGCAACTTCGACCTCGACGTGGCCCCGGGCGAGTTCGTGGCGCTGGTCGGGGCATCGGGCAGCGGCAAGAGCACATTGGCCAAGCTGCTGTTGCGCTTCTACGATCCGCGCGAAGGCAGTATCGCGATCGACGGCCACGATACCCGCCACCTCGCGGCCAACGAGCTGCGCGCCTGCTTTGGCGTCGTGCCCCAGGATACGGTGCTGTTCTCGGGCACCGTCTTCGACAACGTGAGCCTCGCCGATCCGCAGGCGAGCTTCGCCGATGTGGTCGAAGCCTGCCGGCAGGCAGAGATTCATGCCTTCATCGAATCGCTGCCCGAGGGTTACCAGACATTGGTCGGGGAACATGGTGCCGGTCTCTCCGGTGGCCAGAAGCAGCGGATCGCCATCGCACGGGCGCTGCTGAAGCGCCCGAAGGTCCTGATCTTCGACGAGGCCACCAGCCATCTCGATACGCCGACCGCGCACCAGTTCGTGGCCACGCTGTCGAAACTGCGCGGCCGGGTGACGGTGCTTTTCATCACTCACCAGGTGCCCGACGGCCTCCAACCGGATCGAACGATCCGACTCGGCAACACGATAGAGGACGACACGCCATGAGCAATCGACCTAAATCGAAGCCTGCAGCACCGGATTCGCACCGTGCGCTCGCTGCGCGCGACTTCGCGCCGGCCATTCTCATTCTCGAGGCACAAGCGCCGTCACCGCTGCCGCGGGCGCTGCTATGGACCCTGGCGGCGCTCGTCGGATGTACCGTCCTCGGCACCCTCGTGGGCCGCCTCGACATGATCGCCGTGGCCCATGGGCGGCTCGTCCCGCAGAACTTCCTCAAGATCGTCCAACCGGCGGAGCCGGGCGTCGTGCGCGAACTTCTCGTGCAGGAGGGCGATGTGGTGGCCGCAGGTCAGGTCCTGGTACGCATGGACCCCCGCCTGTCCGACGCAGACACGGCAACGGTGCAGGGTCAGATTCATCAGCATCGCCTGCAACTGCGGCGCATCGACGCGGAACTGTCAGGGGCCGCCTTCACGGCACGTCAGGATGATCCCCCAGCACTGTTCGCGCAGGTGAACTCGCAATATCGCGCGCATCGACAATCTCAGCTGGACGCGATCGCGACTGAAACCGCCGTCGTCGACCGGTCGCGCAACGATCTGCAGGCGGCATTGGAGACGGAAGCGAAGCTCGCCAAGGCACTGCCGATCCATCGCGAACAGGCCGAGGGCTGGGAGACGCTGGCACGCGAAGGTTTCGCCGGCAAGCTGCTCGCTCTCGAACGCAAGCGTGCGTTGCTCGAAGCAGAACAGGAGCTGAAAGCGCAGCACGCCCAGGTCGAAAGCCTGCGGGCCGGCATCGCGCAATCGGAGCGACGCGTGGTGCAGCTGCAATCGACATATCGGCGTGACCTGCAGGACGAGCGCTCTCGAACGCAGGCGGAACTCGATCGTCTGCTGCAGGATTCGGCACGCCTGTCGGTACGCCAGAGCCAGCTCGAATTGCGTGCTCCCGCGGCGGGCGTGGTCAAGGAACTGGCCACACACACGGCCGGTACGGTCGTCCAACCGGGCACCGTGTTGATGACCATCGTGCCCACCGGCGAAGCAGTCCAGGCGGAGGTATGGATCGATCAGATCGACGCGGGCTTCGTCGAGGAGCGGATGCCGGTCGAGCTCAAGGTGGCGACGTTCCCCTTCCAGAAGTTCGGCACGGTGCCGGGTCAGATCCGTCACCTGAGCCCCGACGCCACCGATTCATCAGGAAGCGAGCGCTCCAGCGACGCGCGGTCCGGCTATCGGGCCTTGATCGCCCTCGACGCCATCAGCCTGGAGCGCGACGGCAAGCGATTCGCCCTAACACCCGGCATGCAGGTCAGCGCGGAGATTCATCTCGGCACGCGCAGCGTGTTGGAGTATCTGCTGTCGCCGGTGCAGAAGACGGTGACGGAGGCCGCACGCGAACGCTGAGCCGTACCTTGACCCGGGCGCGGTCGGCGTCGATACTTTTCCTCATTGCCCGAGCCCTCGGGTCGAGGAGAGATCACCATGGCCGTCTTGAGAGAGCGCCCCTACACCGGCTTCAATTTTCTCGTGGACCTCGGCGACGGCAACACCGAGGGTCCGCAGGCGGGCTTCCAGGAGATGAGCCCGATCAGCATGGAAGTCGCCGTCATCGAGTATCGAAACGGCAACCACAAGGAGAACGCGCCGATCAAGCTGACCGGCCTCCAGAAAGTGGCCGACGTCACGCTGAAACGCGGCATCATCGGCTCGCTCAACCTGTACCAGTGGTTGAACGACATCCGTAACGGCAACCAGCACTCGCTGCGCACTGTCACCATTCAATTGCAGAACGAGGATCACACGGAGATCGTGCAAACCTGGAAACTGCTGCGCGCCCGCATCATCAAGCACACCAGCGGGCCCTTCAACGCCAAGGGCAGCGATGTCGCGATGGAAGAGATCGTGCTCGCTTACGAGCGGCTGGAGATGGAATAGCGCCGGTTGCTGCGAGCGCGCCCATGGCACAACTGCGCGACAGGCCCTACGGCACTGCCAACTTCCTGGTCGACTTCGGCGACGGGAAAGCGGAATCCGCTGCGGGCGGTTTCAGCGAAGTCATCTTCCCGGTGTTCGGCATCGATGCGTCCGCTCCTGCGGAGAGCGCTGCGCAAACAGCATCGAAGCCAGGCACCGTCGATCCGTCACCGGCCAATCGGCTCATCCTGAAACGCGGCTTCATCGGATCGCTCGACCTCTACGCCTGGTGGCACAAGGCGCGGCAGGGGCGTGCGCCGAAGCGCAAGACCCTGCAGGTCCGCCTGCTCTCCGAGGACCACGAGAGTGTGGTCACCACCTGGCGCTTCCGCGAAGTGCGTCCGGTGAGTCTCAGCTATTCGCCGTTGCAGGCGAACGTCGGCGGCATCCTGATCGAGACGGTGGAGTTCGCCTTCGAGAGCATGGAGATGCTGTGACGCGCCCTTGAATTTGATCTGCCTTCCGCCGCGTCCGCAGTGTCCGCCGCGTTGAGCGCTTCCGGTGGGTTCCCCCACCCGGCAAAGCCGGCGCACGCATCGGGCAAGAAGAAGCTCAAGTCGCGGCGGACGCGGCGGACGCGGCGGACGCGGCGGAAAACCGGAGGCTTCAGGTCAGCGCTTGTTCGATCCACCGGGCACACGCGAGCGCCCGCGCGTCGTCGCCGATCCGGCCGATCACCTGCACGCCGATGGGCAGCCCGTTCGGCCCCTGCCCCGACGGCACGTGGATCGCCGGCGTGTGCAACAGGCTCCACGTCCGGTTGAAGACTGGATCGCCGGTGGCCTCGATGCCGCGGGGGGCCTCACCCGGGGCTGACGGCACCACGAGCACATCGCAGTCGCCGAACGCCGCACCGACCTGCAAGCGGGACTCCCGCGCCAGACGCATCGCGACTTCGTAGCGTCCGACCGGCATGGCCAGCCCCGAGTCGAGCTGCTTGCGCAAGCGCTCGCGGATCTGTTCCGGGAAACGCCGATGCTCGTCGGCCAGACAGCGAGCCATCTCATATTCCCAGATGGTGTCCTGGGCTTCGTTGATGCCATCGAAGCTTCGCGGCAAGTCGACGCGTTCGACTTTCGCACCCTTCCCTGCCAGACGTCCCGGCAACACCTCGAACAGCGTGCGCGTTTCCGGCAACGCCTGAGACCATTGCGCCGTGAGGCAGATACCGATGCGCGGCGCCGATGTCGCGACTGCATCCCTCATTTCATCGCGACCCGCCAACGTCCCCACAAAGAACGCCGCGTCGGCCACCGTTCGCGCGAGAACGCCGACGGTATCGAATGACCACGTGATCGCCTTCACGCCGATGGGCGACAAGGTCCCGAAGGTGGGCTTGTAGCCGACGGTGCCGCAGAACGACGCCGGCCGGATGATCGACCCGGTGGTCTGCGTGCCGAAGGCTATCGGGACCATACCCGCGCCGACCGCCGCCGCCGAACCGCTCGACGATCCGCCCGGCGTGTGCGCGGCATTGGCGGGGTTGGTCGTGGGACCGGGCGGGAACGTGGCGAACTCGGTGGTCACGGTCTTGCCGACGATCAATCCGCCGAACCGGCGCGTGAGCGCGACACTGCCGGCGTCGGTGCGCGGCCGGTGCCGCGCGTAGATGGGCGAACCGTAGGCTGTCGGCATGTCGAAGGTGTCGTATACATCCTTCACGCCCACGGGAAATCCGTGCAACGGCCCGCGAATCGGACCGCGGTCGAGATCGAGTGCGGCCGCGAGCGCTGCTTCCACGTCGAGATGCGCCCAGGCCCGCACCACCGGTTCGCGCGCTTCGATGCGATCGAGAAACGCCCGCAGCACCGCCTGTGCCGTGACTTCGCGGCGCTGGAGCTGTACCACGAGTTCCGCCGCGTCGAGTTGGTCGAGCCGCACGCTCACCGCGTCAGTTCCCGCATGCCGCGGTCGAGCCCCTCGAGGGTCAGCGGATACATGCGCTCACCCATCAGCTGCCGGACCATTTCGATCGAGTCGTAGTAGTTCCAGCGGTCTTCCGGCTGCGGGTTGAGCCAGATGGTCTTCGGGTAAACGTCGAGCACGCGCCGCATCCAGACGGCGCCGGCCTCTTCGTTGTTGTGCTCCACCGAGCCTCCCGGATACGCGACTTCGTAGGGGCTCATCGTTGCGTCGCCGACGAAGATCACCTTGTAGTCATGAGCGAACGTATGCAGCACGCGCCAGAGCGGAAAGCGTTCATTGTTGCGGCGGCGGTTGTCGCGCCACACGCTCTCGTAGATGAAGTTGTGGAAGTAGAAGTACTCGAGGTGCTTGAACTCGGTGCGCGACGCCGAGAAGAGTTCCTCGCAGATGCGCACGTGGTCGTCCATGGACCCGCCGATGTCGAAGAACAGCAGCACCTTCACCGCGTTGTGACGCTCCGGCACCATCTTGAGATCGAGCCAGCCGGCGTTGCGGGCGGTGGAGCGGATCGTGTCGTCCAGATCGAGTTCGTCCGCCGCACCTTCCCGAGCGAATTTGCGCAGGCGCTTCAGCGCCATCTTGATGTTGCGCGTGCCGAGCTCCACCGAATCATCGAGGTTGCGGTAGGCGCGCTGGTCCCACACCTTCACCGCCTTGCGGTTGCGCGAGCCTTCCTGGCCGATGCGCACCCCTTCGGGGTTGTAGCCGTAGGCCCCATAGGGCGAGGTGCCTGCGGTGCCGATCCATTTCGAGCCGCCCTGATGACGGCCCTGCTGTTCCTCGAGGCGCTTGCGCAGCGTCTCCATCAGCTTGTCCCAGCCGCCCATGGCCTCGATGGCGAGCTTGTCCTCTTCCGAAAGCATCAGCTCGGCCTGCTTCTTCAGCCACTCTTCCGGGATGTTCGCGAGGAAGCCGTCCGGCAGGTCGGCGATGCCCTTGAAGTACGCCGCGAACACGCGGTCGAACTTGTCGTAGTTCGATTCGTCCTTCACCAGCGCGGCGCGGGACAGGTAGTAGAACCCTTCGACGCGGTAGTCGGCCACGCCCTTGGCGAGCGCTTCGACCAGCATCAGGTACTCTTTGACGGAGACCGGAACGCCGCCGGATTTCAGCTGAAGAAAGAAGTCGGTGAGCACGACGAGGCTAAAGTACTGGTGCGAGAGGAAGCAGCTGCTGCAGACCGAGGTTCACCCGGCTGGTCGGTGTCGATCTTCACCGCGATACCGAAGTTGCCCGATCAAGGAATTGATCTGGATAATCTTTCGGAGTTGGTCGAACCGGCAGATGGACAATTATGCGCTCGCTGTCTGGGTCCTGGAGTCGTCCGTCGGCTTGCGGTGCCCAGAGCCTGCATCGCCTCCCTGTTCTTGGGCGGCAAGCCTGCCCAAGGGGATGCAAACATCTGATTGACAACTGTCGACGCCTTTAATATGATGACTGTCATATGAAGCGCTCCCACTCTGGATCCAAGAAAGATCTGACCCACGAACGTATCGTCGCGGCCGCCTCACGTGCCATCCGGCGCAGCGGGTACGATGGCACGAGCGTGGCGGACATCATGAAAGAAGCCGGCCTGACCCACGGGGGCTTCTATGCGCATTTCCCATCCCGCGAGGCCATGCTGGCCGA
>LNFM01016106.1_pt1 | contig 24890 bp, 18 predicted proteins | sample 596031 | NCBI WGS metagenome assembly LNFM01 (sample SAMN04254537, study PRJNA301005) | activated carbon metagenome | isolation source: dual media filters at the Ann Arbor, Michigan drinking water treatment plant | place: USA: Ann Arbor | reverse complement strand
GCCTCGACGAAGGCTTCCGGCGAGAGCCTGGCCTGGGTGAATTTGTGCAGCGTGCCGAGCACGTCGAGCCGGTCGAGATCGCCATCGGGGTCCTCGCCGGCCGCCAGCCGCCTCGCCTTGGCGCGGGTCTCGCCGCCGGTGACGTAGGAGATGAGCTGGAACAGCGCGTCGGGCGAAGGGCCGAGTGCCCGCTGCGCGATCAGCGCCTCCCGCAATGGGACGCCGCCGACATCGGCATCGGGCCGCGCGCCGAGCAGCGCGATGACGGCGTCGGCCAGCCGCGGATCGTTGCGTGCGACGACGCCGAAGGCATCCCCCACGACATAGTCGAGCCCGCAGCCGGAGAGATCGAACTCGACATGCCAGGTCTCCTTCTGCGAGCCCTCGCCATTGAGCTTGCGGCGGGAAAGGAAGGTGGCGAGAGCCGGGTTCTCGCGGCAGCGGCCGAGAGGGCCGAGCGTCGCGGGCGCAGACGGGGACGCTGGCGCTGCAGGAGCGGCCGCTCCGCCCTCATCCATCAGCGTCTTGAGCTGGCGCAGCGTATCCTTGCCGCCGGGCGCGCAGAGATTGAGCCGCGCCTCGGCTCCCGAGGCGATCGCGGCCGAATAGGTCTCGCAGACATAGCCGCACTGACCGCAATCCTGTTGCGCCATCGCCGCGAACAGCCGGCGGGGAAGCGGCTTGCCCTCTGCGAGTTGCATGCGCTCGGTGATCGCGAGCGAGGGGTCGTGCCAGGGGGCACCGTCATCGGCCTCGGCCATGACAGCGGCGTTCTCGGTCGGGGAGAGCGCGGTCACGCCGGCATTGTCGAGCGAGAGCAGCCCGGCGAAGAAGCCGTTGAGCCAGGAGCGCTGCGCCTCGCTGAAGGGCGCGGTCTCCGGCAGGACCTGGACGATGGGGGACGGAGTCTGGATCGTCATGCCGCGTCTCCCGTCTGCGCGACGAGGGCCTGCAGCGCGGCGATCTCATGGCGGCGGGCGAAGGCGACGAAGCTCTCGTCAGGCGCGGCGCGATGCGTCTGCCAGGTGCGCAGAATCACCTCGACCAGGGCCGGCGCCTCCTCCGCCTTCACATTCGTGCGGAACTCGCGGCCGATGCCACCCTCGATGCCGAAGCCACCACCGACGAAGACATGGTAGCCCGGCACGGTATCGCCGTCCTCGCCGACCGGGACCTTGGCGCCGATCAGGCCGAGATCACCGATATAGTGCTGGGCGCAGGAGTTGTGGCAGCCGGTAAGATGGATGTTCACCGGCTGGTCGAGCGTGATGCGCGGCTCGCAATGCGCGGCGATCGCGAGCGCATCCTCCTTGGTGTAGGCACCTGCGAATTTGCAGCCGGTGGCGCCGGTGCAGGCGATCAGCCCGGCGCGCAGGATCGAGGTCTCGGCCGAGAGCCCGGCCGCCTGGAGATGGGCCAGCACGCCGGAGATCAGCAGGTTCTGCCAGACGGTCAGGCGGATGTCGCCGTCGCCGCATTGGCGCGCGAGGGCGGCGATGACCCGCATCTGCGCCACGGTGAGCTTGCCGACGGGGAGCGCCACGCCGACCCAGTTGAGGCCCGGCTGGAGCTGACGGTGCACGCCGACATGGGCGAGCCGGTCATAGACGGGCCGCGGCGCCACGAAGGCGGTCTCGACCCGGATCAGCCGCCGGCCCAGCCTCTCCTCGACGGCGGCGAGGAAGCGCTCGAAGCCCCAGGCGTCGAGGACATATTTCAGCCGCGAGCGGTTGCGGTCGGTGCGGTCACCGTTGGCGATGAAGACGCGCAGGATCGCGTCCGAGACGGCGATCGCATCCGCGGGCGCGACGACGACGCCGGTGTCGCGGGCCAGATCCTTGTGGCCGGTGATGCCGCCGAGCGAGAGGCGATACCAGATGCCGGGCGCCACGGGCTGTCCCTCGAAGCTCGCGCCGTCCAGCACCTCGATTGCCTGGAAGCCGATGTCGTTGGTGTCCTCCAGCGTCGCGATCGAGCCCGCCCCGTCGAAGGCGACGTTGAACTTGCGCGGCAGGCCGTAGAGCGAGCGGTCGTTGAGGATGTGATGGTGCCAGGCCCGGGCATGGGGCCGCGTGTCGAGCAGTTCGAGCGGGTCGATGCCGGCGGTGGCCGAACCGGTGACGTTGCGGATGTTGTCGGCGCCGGAGCCCTTTGCCGGCAGGCCGAGATCGACGAGCCCTTCGAGGAAGGCCGGCCCGTTCTCGGCGGTGATCTCGCGCACCTGGAGATTGGCGCGGGTGGTGACGTGGCTGTAGCCGCCGCCCAGGCGCTCGGCGAGATCGGCAACGCCCTCGAACTGCCAGGCGGTGAGGATGCCGTTGGGAATGCGCAGGCGGCACATGTAGCTGTTCTGCGCGGGCGCCACGTAGAACAGCCCGTGATAGCGCCAGCGGAAATTGTCGTCCGGCTTGGGATAGAGGCCGGCCCCCGCCTGCTGCTTGAAGCGCGCATAGGCGTCGAAGGGATGCTCGGCCGCCTTCCACTTCTCCTGGTCGACGAGTTTGCCGCCGGCCGCGATGGTCCTGGCCTGCGCCTCCAGATGCTCGCGATCGGGGCCCGACGGCGCGGCCGACGGCGTCGCCTTGCCGCCGAGCGGGCCCAGCCCCCGCGCCGTGCGGGCGGACTGCTCGGGGGTGAAGTCGTCGCTCATGTCATTCGTTTCCCTCAGCCCTCATCCTGAGGAGCGGGCGAAAGCCCGCGTCTCGAAGGATGCTCCAGGGCCCTCTGAATCATCCTTCGAGACGCCGCTTCGCGGCTCCTCAGGATGAGGGCTGGAGGAGGCGATGCGTTCACGCCGCCTCGACGAAGCGGTGGCGCTCGTAGAGGAATTTCAGCACCGCCTCGCGCGCGGCGATATAGGTGCGGTCGGAGACCAGATCGAGCCGCTTGCGCGGGCGGGCGAGCCGGACGTCGAGCACCTCGCCGATGCGGGCGGAGGGGCCGTTGGTCATCATCACGATGCGGTCCGAGAGCAGCACCGCCTCGTCGACGTCATGGGTGATCATGATCATCGTGTTCCCCAGCGTGGCGTGGATCTGCATGATCGAATCCTGCAGATGGGCGCGGGTCAGTGCGTCGAGCGCGCCGAAGGGCTCGTCGAGCAGCAGGATCTTCGGTTCCATCGAGAGGCCGCGCGCGATGCCGACGCGCTGCTTCATGCCGCCGGAGATCTCGGCCGGGCGCTTGTCCTTCGCGTGGCCCATCTGGACGAGGTCGAGATTGTGCATGATCCAGTCATGCCGCTCGGCCTTCGACTTGCGGCCGCCGAAGACCTTGTTCACGGCCAGCGCGACATTGTCGTAGACGGTGAGCCAAGGCAGCAGCGAGTGGTTCTGGAACACCACGGCGCGCTCGGGGCCGGGATCGCGCACCTCGCGGCCTTCGAGCAGGACCGCGCCACTCGTAATCGGCGTCAGCCCCGCGATGATGTTGAGCAGGGTCGACTTGCCGCAGCCGGAATGGCCGATCACCGAGACGTATTCGCCCTTCTCGATCTCGAGGCTGATGTCCTTGAGAACCGGGATGGTCGATCTTGAGATAGCTCATGCTCGCCTCCTCAGTTGGTCAGGGTGCCGCGGGTGACGATGCTGCCGGTGAGCGCGACCAGCCGGTCGAGGACGAAGCCGACCACGCCGATGTAGATCAGCGCCACGATGATGTCGGACAGGCGCGAGGAGTTCCACGCGTCCCAGATGAAGAAGCCGATGCCGACGCCGCCGGTCAGCATCTCGGCGGCGACGATGGCGAGCCAGGACAGGCCGACGCCGATGCGAAGCCCGGTGAAGATGTAAGGCGCCGCCGAGGGCACCATGATCTTGAAGAAGAACTCGACCTGGTTCAGCCGCAGCACCTGCGCGACATTGCGGTAGTCCTGCGGGATGTTGCGGATGCCCACCGCGGTGTTGATGATCACCGGCCAGATCGCCGTGATGAAGATCACGAAGATCGCCGAAGGCTGGCTGTCGCGGAACGCCGCCAGCGAGAGCGGCAGCCAGGCCAGCGGCGGCACGGTCCGCAGCACCTGGAAAATCGGGTCGAGCCCGCGCATCGCCCAAACCGACTGGCCGACGAGCGCACCCAGCAGCACGCCGACGATCGCCGCCAGGCTGAAGCCGATGGCGACGCGCTGGAGCGAGACCAGGATGCGCCAGCCCAGCCCGATATCCTGCGAGCCCGCCCAGTAGAACGGCTCGACGATCAGCTCCTTCGCCTCCTCCCAGATCTTGGTCGGCGGCGGCAGCGAGGATTGCGGGCCCGACGCGGCGATCTGCCAGAACAGCGCGATCAGCGCGACGGTCACCAGCGGCGGCAGCACATTGACGAGGATCGCCCTCAGCCAGGGCAGCAGCCTGGACGAGAGCGGCTTGCGGGCCGGCGCCGGCAGCGGCACCACGCCGGGCTTGGCACCGGGCAGGGCGACCACCGTCGCGCCCGTCTCCACTTCCTTCAGGACGGCCCGACCCATCAGATTCTCCTCTGGTTGTCGCATCGCAGGGACTTCATGCCGCGACCGTGGCGCGCGCCTGCGCGCCGATGCGGCGGATTTCGGGGAGGCAGGACCCGCAATTGGTGCCTGCCTTGAGCTGCTGGCCGATCTCTTCGGGGCTGGTCGCGCCGCCCGCGAAGGCGGCCCGGATCGCGCTCAGCCCGACGCCGAAACAGGCGCAGACGGTCGGGCCGGGGTCGGCCATGCCGTCGAGGCTGCGGCCCGCGAGCAGCGCGAGGCGATTGTCCGGCACCGCCGCGGGATCGGCGAAGGCGCGTTTCACGCTGTCCCAGAGCGGCAGGCTGCCGAAGGGGGCCAGGAAGAGCGCCGCGACCAGCCGGCCCTCGCGCAGGACGGCGCAGCGATAGGTGCCGCCATCGAGATCGACCATCTCGGTCAGGCCGTCCTCGCCGAAGGCACTGCGGATCGCGCCCATCAGCTCGGCCGGTCCGGAATCGGTTGCAAACAGCTGGCCTTGCCCGCCCGCGACGGCGAGCTTCGCCCACCAGCTTCCCTCCGGCAGGGCAAAGCCGTCGCGCCGCGATCGAAGACGGCGTCGCCTTCATCTCGGGCTGGCCGGAGAAGGGGTCGCAGTCCGCCTGGACGGCGGCGCCGATGCGGGCCTGGGAGGCCGTCTCGGCGGACCAGTGGATCGGCGCGAACAGCGAGCCCGGCTGGACTCCAACGTCGAGCGCGACCTTGAGCACAACGGCGCCGAAGGCGTTGCCGATGCGGGCGAAGCCACCGTCCGACAGGCCAATGCGCGCCGCATCCGCCGGATTCACCTGGACCGTCGGCTCGGCGATATGGGCGCCGAGGCGCGGGCTGAGGCCGCTGCGCGTCATCGTGTGCCAGTGATCGCGGACGCGCCCGGTGTTCAGCAGCATCGGGAAGGCGTCGCTCGTGGCGTTGGCGAGCGCCGGGACGGCCAGCGGCACCATCCGGGCGCGGCCATCGGCGGTGAAGAACCCGCCCTGCGCGAACAGGCGCGACGTGCCGAGCGGCCGGCCGGCCGGCACCGGCCATTGCACGGGCTCCAGCGCGTCGTAGTCGCGCTTCGATAAACCGGCATGGGCGCCGATGTCGAAGTCGCGCGAGCCGTCGTTCTCGAAGGCCGAGAGCGCGGCATGCTCGGCGTAGATGTCGCCAGGGCCGGCATAGGCGAAGGCGTCGCCGAAGCCGAGGCGCCGGGCGACCTCGCAGAGGATCCACCAGTCCGGCCTGACCTCGCCGGGGAGCGGCAGAAAGGCGCGCTGGCGCGAGATGCGGCGCTCCGAATTGGTGACGGTGCCGTCCTTCTCGCCCCAGGCCGCCGCCGGCAGGATGAAATGCGGCTTGGCCGAGAGCGTGTCGTTGGAGAGTACGTTCTCGGAGACGACCAACAGGTCGAGCCCAGCGAGCGCCGCCCGGACCCGGTCGGCGCGCGGCAGCGAGACCGCCGGGTTGGTCGCCATGACCCAGAGCGCGCGGATGCGCCCGGCCTCGACGGCCTCCATCATAGCGACGGCCTTGAGGCCCTCGGCCTGCGCCATCCGGGGCGCGTTCCAGAAGCGCCGGACGCGGTCGATCTCGGCCGGGGCATAGCCCATATGGGCGGCGAGCATATTGGCGAGACCGCCGACCTCGCGCCCGCCCATCGCGTTGGGCTGGCCGGTCAGCGAGAAGGGTCCGCAGCCCGGCTTGCCGATGCGGCCCGTCGCCAGATGGCAGTGCAGGATGGCGGCGACCTTGTCGGTGCCCTGGGCCGACTGGTTGACCCCCTGGCTCCAGGCCGTGACCACGGCCGGCGTCGCGCCCCAGAGCTCGTAGAAGCCGGCGACGACGGCCGGCGTCAGCCCGGTCCGGCTGGCGACGCTGGCGATGTTCGGCGCGATCTGGCGCGCATTCTCCAGCGCCGCCTCGTAGCCCGAGACATGGTCCGCGAGATAGCCGGGGTCCGTCAGCCCGTTCGCGGCCAGATGCACCAGCAGGCCGGCAAACAGCACGGCATCCGAGCCCGGCTTGATCGCGAGCACCATGTCGGCCCCGTCCGCGGTCGCCGTGACGCGCGGGTCGATGACGACGACGCGGGCCCCGCGCTCCGCCCGGTTCCGCTGGAGGCGCTGGAACAGAACCGGATGGCACCAGGCGGTGTTGGACCCGACGAGCACGATCAGGTCGGCTTCGTCGAGATCCTCGTACCGGCCCGGAACCGTGTCCGAGCCGAACACGCGCCTGTGCCCGGCCACCGTCGAGGACATGCAGAGCCGCGAGTTCGTGTCGACATGCGGCGAGCCGATGAAGCCCTTCATCAGCTTGTTGGCGACGTAGTAGTCCTCGGTCAGGAGCTGGCCCGAGAGATAGAAGGCGACCGCCTCGGGGCCGTCGCGCGCGATGATCGCGCGCAGGCCGTCAGCCACCGCATCGAGCACGCTGTCCCAGCTGACGCGGTCATAGCCGCTGGTCGCGTTGCGGCGCAGCGGATGCAGCACGCGCGAGCCCAGACCCAGCGTCTCGCCCAGCGCCGCGCCCTTGGAGCAGAGCCGGCCGAGATTGGCGGGATGGGCGGGGTCGCCCGCGATCGTCGCGCCGCCCCGGCCGTCGGGCGTCGCGAGGACGCCGCAGCCGACGCCGCAATAGGGGCAGGCGGTGCGGACCGCACGCTCGGCCGGGCCTGCCTCGGGGCGGGGTGCCTCGCCGCGCATCTCAGGCCGCCCTCGCGGTGCAATAGTGCTCGCCGAAGGGCAGATCGGCGCGGATGGCGGAGATGTCCTGTCCCGAGCGGATCAGGCCGAGATAGAACAGCGCGCCTTGCGTATCGCCGACGAGGACGCAGCCGACCAGGCGGCCCTCGCGCAGGACGAATTTGCGATAGAGGCCGGCATTGCGGTCGCGCAGCACCACGGTCTCGGCACCCTCCGCCGCCTCGAATGCGCCCGCCGAGAACACGCCGACGCCGCTGACCTTGAGGTTGGTCGCCAGCAGCGAGCCCTCATAGGCGGCAGGCTTGCCGGCGAGCCGCATGGCGAGCACGCGCGCCTGCTCATGGGCGGGCTCGACCAGCCCATAGACGCTGCCGCGATGCTCGGCGCATTCGCCGATCGCGAAGATGCTGTCGTCGTCGGTCGCCAGCCCGTCATCCACGAGAATGCCGCGGTTGACGGCGAGACCGGCGGCCCTGGCGAGGCCGGCATTCGGCCGCACGCCGATGGCGACGACCACGAGATCGGCGGGAACGACCGTGCCGTCCTGCAAGGCGACGCCCTCGACCTTGTCGGTGCCGACGAAGCCCGTGCTGGCGGCACCGAGCCTGACCGTGATGCCGCGCGCCGTGATCGCCTCCGCCAGCAGGGCGGCACCCTCGGCATCGAGCTGGCGCTCCATCAGCCGGTCGACCAGATGCAGCAGCGTCACCTGTCCATCGGCCCTGGACAGGCCATAGGCCGCCTCGATCCCGAGCAGGCCGCCGCCGATCACCACGATCCGCGCGCCACGCGCGGCGCAGGCCCGCATCGTCTCGACATCGGCGGTGTCGCGGAAGGTCACGACACCCGGCAGATCGCTGCCCGGAAGCGGCGGCTTCACCGGGGTCGAACCCGTTGCCAGGACGAGCTTGCCATAAGGCAGCGTCAGCCCGTCCTCCAGCGTCACGCTCCTGGCCGCGCGGTCGATCGACGCGACGGCACGGCCATAGAGCGTCGAGACGCCGCGTGCCTGCCACCAGGCGGCGGGCTTGAGCTCGATCTCGCGCTCCGCGATCTCCCCGGCCAAAAGGGGCGAGAGCAGCACCCGATTATAGGCCAGGCGGTCCTCGGCCCCGATCACCGCGATGGCGTGGCGGCCGAGCGCGCGCTGGCCGAGTTCCTCGACCAGCCGCGTCGCTGCCATGCCCTTCCCGACGATGATCAGGGGCTCGGCCATCGATCAGGCGATCCGCTTGATCTTCAGAGTCTTGAGGTAGTCCATCGGCGCCGCCGGATCGAACTTCACGCCGTCGAAGAAGGTCTCGACGCCGCGGGAGTCCGCGGTCGGGGCGCCTGCGACGCCGAGCGTCTTGGCCGCCTCGCGCCAGAGGTCCGAGCGGTTGGTCTTGTCGACGAGGGCCTTGATGTCGATCGTCGGCTCGAACTTGCCCCAGCGGATGTTCTCGGTGACGAACCAGGTGTCGAGGCTCTTCCAGGGGTAGGAGGACGAGCCGCCTTCGCCCCAGAACTTCATCTGCAGATTGGTGCCCTTCACCTCGCGGCCATTGCCGTAATTGATGTCGCCGAGCAGGCGCTTGTTAATGTCGTTGACCGGGACGTTGAACCATTGCCGCCGGCCGACGATTTCCGAGAGCTCCTGGCGGTTCTCGCGCTTGTCGGCCCATTGCTGGGCCTCCATCACCGCCATCAGGATCGCCTGCGTCGCCTTCGGGTTGGCGTCGACGAAATCGGCGCGCATGCCCAGGATCTTCTCGGGATGGCGCGCCCAGAGTTCGCCGGTGGTCAGCGCGGTGTAGCCGATGTTCTGGTTGACGAGTTGCTCGTTCCAGGGCTCGCCGACGCAGAAGCAGTCCATCGTGCCGACCTTCATGTTCGCCACCATCTGCGGCGGCGGCACGGTGATGACCTTGATGTCGGTGTCGGGGTCGATGCCGCCGGCGGCGAGCCAGTAGCGGATCCAGAGGTCGTGGGTGCCGCCCGGGAAGGTCATGGCGGCGGTCAGCTCCTTGCCCGCCGCCTTCTTGCGCTCGAAGGCGAGCTTCAGCGGCGAGGCATCCTTCTGGACGTTGAGGTCCTTGTATTCGTTGGAGACCGAGATCGCCTGGCCGTCCTCGTTGAGGTTCAAAAGTGTGTACATCGGCAAGGGCTGGCCGTTCTGCATGACCTTGCCGGTCGAATAGAGATGCGTCTTCGGGCGCAGGATGTGGCCGCCGTCGATGCCGTTGTTCTTGAAGCCGAGCGCCATGTTGTCGCGCGTGGCGCCCCAACTCGCCTGCTTGGCGATGTCCATGTCGGGCAGGCCGTACTTCGCGTAGAGACCCTTCTCCTTGGCGATGATCAGGGGCGAGGCGTCGGTCAGGGCGATGTAGCCCAGCCGCGTGCCCTTGACCTCGGGTCCCGCACCCTGCGCGAAGGCGCCCGACGGCAGCGCGAGGCGCGCGGCACTCAGCAGCGCGGCGGCGCCCGACAGCTTCAGCAGCCGGCGACGGCCGGCATTGACGGATGCGGGCTTTGTGCTGGTCTCGACTGTGTTCGTCATCGATCGCCTCTCGGTTTGCGAAACGCCGCGCGAATGCACCCGTGGGCACGTTCGACAGCGGCGTTGCTGTGCAATTCCGGTTCGGAGGATGGCGCGGGCAGCGTTGGCCGCGTTGCACCATCTCTAACAAGGATCGTGCCAGCCGGCGCCGGAGACGCTGTTTTCTGGAATTACAACAACTTGGCGGACACGCGCGGTGTTCGGCGGTCGGCCGCGTCAGCACGGATGCGATGCACAAATCGGGCACGCTTGCCCATTTGCGCGCCATCCGCGCGGATCAGGCGGTCTCGCCCGGATAAGCGGCCGGCCGAAAGACCGCCTTCGCCTGCTCCAGCATGGCGGGTGTCTGGACGATCTGGCCCGCGTTCTCCATCCCCGCCAGGATCCAGGCGGCATGCTCCGGCACGGGCCGCAAGGCGTCGCGATCGAAACGGATGAACCGCTCGACCTGGCGCGGGGGGCGGCCCGCACCCTGCAGCAGGTTGAAGCGAAGCACCGGCTCGAGAATCTCGACCGGCAGCGCGAGCCGGTCGGGTGCCGAAAGATGCGCCGCGAAGCGCGGGACATTGGCAGGGTCGCAAGCCCAGTCGCTGGCGCGCAGGATCGCCGCGGTCAGCTTCTGGACGGCGGCGGGGCGCCGCTCCAGGTCGTCGGCCTGCCAGGCGAGGACCTTGTCGGGGCAGTCGCGCCGCAGGTCCGTGCTGGTGTGGACCATCGCGCCGACTCCGGCGGCAACCGCCGCGGCATTCCAGGGCGCGCCTCGACCGTCTGCGGCGGCGGCACGACCTCGAAGCGGATGTCCGTGCCCAGCGAGAGCCCGGCCTTCGCCAGCCATTCGCAGAGCAGATAGGTGTGGCTGGAGAAGCCAAAGACGGCTGCGAGCGTGAGCGGTGGCAGGCCCGAGGCCTTGCGGCGCGCGACCAGCGCCGCGAGCGCGCGGGCCGAGACGGCGGTATCGGCCATGTCGCCCTCGGCCAGCCGCGCGAGTTCCTCATAGCGGCGCAGCGTCACCGTGATCGCCGCGCCGTCGAGGTTGAGCGCGAGCGGCACCGCCATCGGCGCCCGCACGCCGCCGACGCCGAGCGTCGCGGCAATGGCGGCGGGCCCGAGCATATGGGCGGCGTCGAACAGGCGGATGTTCAGCTTGTCGCGCAGATTCGACCAGGACACCTCGCGCACGAGTTCGAGGTTCAGCCCCTCGGCCTCCGCGAAGCCCTCGTCCTTCGCCAGCACGACCAGGGCGCAATCGACCAGCGGCATGAAGCCGACCCGCAGATGCAGCGTCATGTCAGCACCTCGGTCATGTCAGCACCTTGGTCATTTCAGCACCTCGGCGGCCGTGATGATCGAGCGCGCGATGTCGACGAGCTTGCGCTTGTCGTTCATGGCGGTGCGCCGCAGCAGGGCATAGGCCTCCTCCTCCGGCAGGTTCTTCATGCGCATGACGATGCCCTTGGCCTTGTCGACCAGCTTGCGCTCCTCGAGCTGGGAGCGGGCCTCGTCGAGCTCCTCGCGCAGCTTGCGGAAGGCGTTGAAGCGGCTGATGCAGGTCTGCAGGATCGGCTGCATGCGCTCCTTCTTCAGCCCGTCGACGATGTAGGCGGAGACGCCGGCCTCGACCGCGGCCTCGATCGAGGCGGAATCCGACTGGTCGACGAACATGGTGATCGGCCGCCGGATGTGGCGGCTGACCAGGAACATGTCGGCGAGGGCGTCGCGGCTGGGATCCTCGAGATCGATGACGACGACGTCGGGGTCGTGCTGCTCGATGGCGGCGACGAGCCCGGTCGTCGCGGAGACGCGCACGAGCTCGCGATAGCCAGCCTCGCGGAGCCCTTCCTCGATGATCGTGGCGCGCAGATTGTTGGCGTCGACGATCAGGATCCGTAGATTGGGCACCATGCCGCTGCGCACTGGGTTGGGCTTCGGCGAAAGACCATTCACGAAATGTGCCAAGCGGCCCCCCACGCCGGGATGGGGGAGGGGCGCCGACCCACCTCGTCTGAATCGCCGTCCGTGCCGGCGGACATTCCGTCGGCACCGGGTCAGCCCGGGGTCGATGGCGTGCCGATCGTCATGTAGAAGCGCGCGGTGAAGTCGAGCCATCGGCCCCGGACGCGTCGCCGCGATCGAGCACGGTGCCTCCGGTGCGCCCGGTTTCAGCGAGAGGAGGAGGCGTTCCAAGGCCTTCTCGACAGGGACATTCCGGCGAGAGGCCTCGAGCATGCCGTTCAGAGCACGACTACTCGCTGCCTTCGCCGCGATGGCCCTTCTCGCTCTGGCCCAGGGCGGCCTCAATGCCTGGATCGCCAGCACGGCGGAGCTGCAGGTGCTTCGCGGGCGGATTGCGGGCGACCTTCAGTCGGGGTTCCTCGACCTTTCGGCGACGAAGCAGCGGCTGCGGGCCTGGTCGTTGCGGGTGCTGATCGGCGCGGAATACGAAGCCGGCGATGGCGAGATCCTGCGGATGCGGATGGCCGAGACCATCGTCCGGCTCCAGCAACTGAGCCGCGAGGCGGAGCGTCTGGACGGCTCGGCCGCCCGCTCGTCGCAGGACGACAAGCACCGCGACGAGGCGCTCAAGCTCCTGGCCGCCAGCGTCGTCGCGCTCCAGCCCGCCATCGCCACGATCAGCGCCCAGGGCAGCTCGGGCAACATCCTCGCCGCCTGGGGCGCCATCGAGGCGATCTTCGACGAGGGGGCCGGTCGCGACCTGCGCCAGGTGCTCAACGAGAGCATTCGCACCGAGACCGACCTGCTCGCCAGCCGGCGGGCGGATGCGGACCGGGCGCTGGTCAGGCTCAATCTGCTGTCGCTGGCGACGACGGTGCTTCTCGGCCTCGCGGCGCTCGGACTCGCCGTCTATTTCGCCCGCGCCCTGCGCAGGCCCCTGCATGACCTCGTGCGCGGGGCCGAGGCCTTCGCGAGGGCCGAACTCGGCCACCGCATCCCCGTGCGCGGCCGCGATGAATTCGCTGGAGCGGCCACCAGCATCAACCGGATGGCGCAGGAGCTGAGCCTGCGCCGCGACCAGGAGGCCCGGATCCGCGGCGAGCTGGAAGGGCTCGTGGCCGAGCGGACGGCGGCGCTCGAGGAGGCCCTCGATGGGCTGCGCCAGTCCGAGCGCCGGCGCCGGCAGCTCCTCGGCGAGATCAGCCACGAATTGCGCACGCCCATGGCCGCGATCCGCGGGGAAGCGGAAGTAACGCTGAGGGGCGCGCGCAGCGAGGCGGAGTATCGCGCCGCCCTGACCCGCGTCGGGCAGGCGTCGCAACAGCTCGCGGCGCTGATCGACGACCTGATCATGATGGCCCGCAGCGACGGCGAGACGCTTCCGCTCGACCGGCAGCCCGTCGATGCGCGGCTGCCGCTGGAGGAGGCGCTCGTGACGCTGACCTCGGCGGCGCAGCAGCGGCAGATCCGGCTCGAGACCGACGTCGACGCGCCGGCGACCCTGTTCTGCGATCCCGTCCGGCTGCAGCAGATCATCACGCTGCTTCTCGACAACGCGGTCCGCTACTCGCATCCGGGAGGCACCGTGCGGGTCAAAGCCCAGGCAGACGACAGCGGCGCCGGGCAGGGGCACTGGCGCCTCGACATCGTCGATCAAGGCATCGGGATTGCGCCCGACGAACTCGACAGGGTTTTCGAGCGAACCTACCGTGCCGGCAATGCACGCGGCCATCGGCCCAACGGCATGGGCCTCGGGCTCGCCATCGCGCGGCATCTCGCCGAACGCCAGGAGGGCACGATCGTTCTGGACAGCCGCCTCGGCGAAGGGACCATGGTCACGCTCCGGTTCCCGCTGGTCGGCGAGGGGCAGGCTTTTCCCGTGGAGCAACCGGCGTGAACATCCTGATCGTCGAAGACGACCCGCGCGTGTCGGATTTCCTGGAGCGGGGGCTGCGGGGCGAAGGCTATCGCGTCCATGTCGCCCGCGACGGCCCCTCGGGGATCGAGCAGGCGCGCGAACTTGCGGCGAGCTGGCGCCAGCTCGAGCAGAGCGGCGTGATCCTGCTCGATCTGATGCTGCCCTTCATCAACGGCATCGAGGTCTGCCAGACCTTGCGGGCCGGGGGCATCGCGACGCCGATCCTGATGCTGACCGCGCTCGGCGCCGTCAGCGACCGGATTTCCGGCCTGCGCATGGGCGCCGACGACTACATGGTCAAGCCGTTCGCCTTCGACGAATTGCTGGCCCGGATCGAGGCGCTGATGCGCCGTTCGCGCGACATCAGGCCCGTGGCCGACCGCAACCTCGTGGTTGGATGTCTTGAACTCGACCGGGCGACGATGCGGGTGTTCCGCGACGGCGAGGAGATCTCGCTCACGGCACGGGAACTGGCCCTGCTGGAGCTGTTCATGTCGGCGCCCGGCCGCGTGCTCAGCCGCGAACGGATCCTCGCCAATGTCTGGGGGGTCGACGAGGACCCACTGACCAACGTCGTCGACGTCTATGTCCGCCGGCTCCGCAGCAAGCTCGATCGCGCCGCGGAGACCTCGCTGATCAGCACGCTCCGGGGGCTGGGCTATCGGCTCGAGAGCTGACGGCCCGCCCCTCGGCGGCGATGGCTCAGTTGCCGGTAAAGGGCAGCGAGGAATGGTGCTGGACGATCCGCACCACGCCCCGGTCGTCCTTGCGGAAGGTCCAGGACTTGTCGACCGTCGTCACCTTGCCGTCCTTGTCGGTGAACATCACGTTGCCGAGCGTGGTCGCCGTCTGGCCGTGAAGCTGGATCGCGACGTTACGGATCTCGACCTTGCGCCAGCCCTTCAGGGCGAAGCCGGTGTCTTCCGGGAACTTGGGATTGCCGCCGACGAAATAGGACAGCGCGCCCTCTCGCGTCGTGCGGAAGGTGTGGGGCTGCTTGGTCAGGGTCGGCTTGAACAGCACCGGGCCGAACTGGTAGCCATAGGCGCCGTCGAGCGCCGCCTCGGCCTTGGCCTTCGCGGCCGCGACGCCGCCCGTCTCGTGGTCGCGGCTGATCGCGACGACCGCATCGCCCCAGGCCTTCTGGGCTCCCAGCACCTCCTGCTCGCTGATCACGCCGTTCTGCAGATCGAAGGCACCGGCCTGGCCGGACAGCAGGGACAGGGCAAGCGCGCCAAAAAGGATCGAACGCTTCGTCGAATGCAAGGACATCATCATCTCCCAGGGGCCGGATTGGCCGCTGAAACAGAGATGGCACCCCAATCTGAGCGTCGCCTGTTGGCCGCATGAACGCGAGATGACAGCCGCATGAATGGCGGTGGTGGCGCGGAGGTGTCGTCCCACCGCACCGGCAAGGGCGAGGCGGACACCGGACGGGACGTCGCCGATTGGAGCGTCACCGTCGCGGATTGTCGAAGGCGCCGACGGTTGGACCGAGCGCCTTCGCTTCAGCGAGCCACCTCGGTCGAGCGATAGCGCGCGAAGAACATGGCGATCGCCTCCTCGATGACATGATTGACGTCCGCCTCGGAGAGGGGCGGCGCGGGCAGGACGCCGCCGAACTCGAAATCGCCGCAGACGAGGTTGAGGAACTGCCGTGCGGCGAGGTTCGGGTCAGGTATGGTCAGACCCTGCGTGGCGCCGTGCTCCGCCAGATGCTGCGCCAGCGTGATGATGGTCTCGCCCGGCCCGGCGCGGAAGATCACCGCGGCCAGCTCGGGAAAATGCGCGATCGCGCCGATGGCGGCCCGCTTGAGCTTGACCATCCGCTCGCTGACAAAGAAGGCTGCGAGGTGATGGGCGATCGCGCGCAGCGCCGAGGCGATGTCGGTGGCATCCGTCAGCCGGATCGTGGTCAGCCGCCGCACCGCCTCGACCTCGCGCAGGATCACGCCGGTGAAGAGCTCCTGCTTGGTCCGGAAATGGACGTAGAGCGTTGCCTTCGAGACGCCGGCCGCCTGCGTCACCCGATCCATCGACACGCCGTCGAAGCCCTCGCCGAGGAACAGCTCGGTCGCGGCGTCGAGAATCTGCAGCGCCTTGCGGCTCGGCGGTGGCGGCGGTGCCGCGCTGGTCGGGGTGTGGTGAAGCGCGAGGGCAGGGTTGGGCAACGGCATGCAACGCCTTGGATCGATGATTTGAACTGAACAGTACAGTTTGATCTTGACAGCCAGCGGCGACTGCGTCAACTGAACTGAACGGTTCAGTCGGAAATCTCCCCCATGGTCATCAACGGTGTGCCCCCCGCCGCGAGACTGCTCTCGGTCCTCGCATTTGCCCTCACGGCGGCTGCGCCGCTCGCCGCCCAGGAGGGCGGCCTGGGACCGCGCGCGGTGGAAATCGTCGAGGCTGCGCGCAGCTCGCAGGCGCCGGTCGTCGCCCTGACCGGCGAACTCGCGGCCCGGGTCCAGAGCGATCGTCGAGGTCGGCGACCGTGTCGCGGCGGGGCAGATCCTGGCCCGGCTGGAGAACGCGCAGCAGCTTGCCGAGGTCGCCTCGCAGCAGGCGGGGGTGGCGGCCGCGGAGGCAACTCTGAAGAACGCTACGGCGACCTTCGACCGCCAGAAGTCGCTGCTGGCGCAGGGCTTCACCACGCAGAGCAGCTTCGACAGCTCCAGGCAGGCTTATGAGAGCGCGCGCTCTGCCCTGTCGGGTGCCCGGGCGGCGCTGCAGACGGCCGAGGACGCGCTCTCCTTCACCGATCTCAAGGCCGACGCCGACGGCATCGTCACCGCCCGGGGCGCCGAGGTCGGGCAAGTGGTCGCCGTCGCGCAATCGGTCTTCACCGTGGCGCAGGACGGTCCGCGCGACGCCATCTTCGACGTGCCCGAGAGCGTGATCGCTCAGTCGCCACAGGGCGCGGCGCCCGGCGAGATCGAGATCGTGCTGGTGTCTGACCGCAGCGTCACGGCCCGGGGGCGCGTTCGCGAGATCTCGCCCGCGATCGATCTCGCGAGGGGCACCGTCAGGGTCAAGGTCGCGCTCGACGAAACGCCGCCCGCGATGCGGCTCGGCGCGCCGGTGATCGGCCGGGCCCGGCTGACGCCCAGGCCGGTCGTCGTCCTGCCCTGGCAGGCCTTCTTCTCCACCGGAACGAAGCCCGCGGTCTGGATCGTCGACCGCGCCACCCGCGCCGTCTCGCTGCGGCCGATCGAGGTCGACAGCTACCGCACCGGCGAGATCGTCGTCGGAGGTGGCATCGAGCCTGGCGAGCTCGTGGTCTCCGCAGGCGTCCAGTTTCTCAGGCAGGGCGAGGTCGTCGCGCCCGTGGCGGGGAGGGCTTCCCGATGAATCGCCGCATGATGGCCGGGCTGGCCGCGCTCGGGCTGGCGCTCACCGCCTGCAAGGAAGCGGCCGAGGCCCCCAAGCCGCCGCGCCCGGTCGAAACCGTCCTGGCCCGCCGGATGGTGCAGGCCGACAACGACTTCGCCGGGGTGATCGCGGCGCGCTACACGGTGGACCGCGCCTTCCTGGTGCTCGGCCGCATCATCACGCGTGACGTCAATGTCGGCGACGTCGTCCGCGCCGGGCAGCGCCTGGCGCAGAGCGACCCGACCGCGCTGGCGCTGGCCGTGGTCTCGGCCGAAGCCACCCTGGCCTCGGCGCAGGCGCAGCAGGAGCGGGCGGTCGCCGCGCGGGGCCGCATCGAGACCCTCTTCGCCAACAAGATCTCGTCGCAATCCGAGCTCGACCAGGCGGAGCAAAGCCAGAAGGCGGCGGTCGCCTCCGTCGAGCAGGCGCAGGCGGGGCTCGCCAAGGCGCGCGACCAGCTGAGCTATGCGACGTTGCGCGCCGATGCCGACGGCGTCGTCACGGCCGTCAGTGCCGAGGTCGGCCAGATGACGGTGCCGGGCAATACGGTGGTGACATTGGCGCGCACCGACATCCGCGAAGCGGTCATCGACCTGCCCGATCCGGTGGTGGCGCTGCTTGCGGTGGGCGCGCGCTTCCGCGTTCAGCTCCAGGCCGATCTGCGCGTCACGGCCGAAGGCACGGTACGCGAGATCGCCCCCGCGGCGGACGCCGTCACCCGGCTGCGCCGCGTCAAGGTCGCGCTCGAGTCGCCACCCGAGGCGATGCGTCTGGGATCGACCATCCGGGCCCGGCCGGTGGAGGCGCGCAGCGCCGGCCTGATCGAGCTGCCGGCCGCCGCGGTGTTCCGCCGGGGCGAAGAGGAGCGCGTCTGGATCGTCGGCGGGCAGGGCCCCGCGGTCCGGTCGGTACCGGTCAGGGTCGCCGAGCGTGACGAGAAGACGGTGCGTGTCGCAGAGGGCGTGGCGGAGGGCGACAGGGTCGTCGTCGCCGGCGCCAACCGGCTCGCTGAAGGACAGATTGTAAAGGGCGGGGAGACCAGCCGATGACCACGTCTGGGCACGAGGCGCCGCATCAGCGCGCCCGCTTCAACCTCTCCGGCTGGGCGCTGGGCCACCGCTCGCTCGTCTGGTACTTCATGATCGTCTGCGCGGTGGCGGGGCTGGCCTCCTACTTCAACCTGGGCCGCGCCGAGGACCCCGACTTCACGATCAAGACCATGATCATCCAGGCGAACTGGCCCGGGGCCACGCTTGAGGACACGGTCAACCAGGTCACCGACCGGATCGAGAAGAAGCTCGAGGCCCTCCCGGCCTTCGACTATGCCCGCAGCCTCAACCGGCCCGGCCAGACCACGATCTTCGTCAACCTGAAGGACACGACGCAGGGTCCGCAGGTGAAGGCGACATGGACGCGCGTCCGCGAGATCATGGCCGATCTCCAGCCGCAGCTGCCGACGGGCGTGCAGGGTCCGTTCTTCAACGATGATTTCGGCGACGTCTTCGGCAACATCTACGCCTTCACCGCGGACGGTTTCACGCCGCGGCAGGTGCGAGACCATGTCGAGCGCGCGCGGGCCCGCATCCTGACGCTGCCCGATGCCGGCAAGGTCGAGCTCGTCGGCGCCCAGGACGAAGTCATCTATCTCGAATTCTCGACGCGCGAGATCGCGGCGCTGGGCCTCACCCAGACGATGGTCGTGGACGCGCTGCGCGGGCAGAATGCGATCACCCCCTCTGGCGTTCTGGAGGCGGCCGGCGAGCGCGTCAGCGTGCGTGTCAGCGGCCAGCTCGCCTCCGAGCAGACGCTCCGGGACATCAACCTGCGGATCAACGACCGCTTCTTCCGGCTCTCGGACGTCGCCACGATCACGCGCGGCTACCAGGACCCGCCGACGGCGCTGTTCCGATACAAGGGCGAGCCGGCGATCGGACTTTCCGTCGGCATGAAGCCCGGCGCCAACCTGAACGCCTTCGGCGCGGAGCTGGAGACGATGCTGGCCGCGATCGAGCGCGACCTGCCGATCGGCATCGATGTCCATCTCGTCGCCGACCAGCCGAAGATCGTCGAGGAGGCGGTCGGCGGCTTCGTCAAGGCGCTGATCGAGGCCGTGGTCATCGTGCTCGCCGTCAGCTTTCTCAGCCTCGGCTTCCGGGCCGGGCTGGTCGTGGCGGTGACGATCCCGCTCGTGCTCGCCATCACCTTCCTCGCCATGGAGCTCTACGGCGTCTCGCTCCAGCGCATCTCTCTGGGCGCGCTGATCATCGCGCTCGGGCTGCTGGTCGACGACGCCATGATCGCGGTCGAGATGATGGTGGCCAGGCTCGAGGCGGGCGATCCGCTGCCGACGGCCGCGAGCTATGTCTACACCCACACCGCCTTTCCGATGCTGACCGGCACGCTGGTGACGGTGGCGAGCTTCTTCCCCGTCGCGTTCAACAACGGCTCGGCGGGTGAGTTCACCTTCACCCTCTTCGTCGTCATCGCGGTGGCGCTGATCGTCTCCTGGGTGGTCGCGGTGCTGTTCGTGCCGCTGCTCGGCGTCACCATGCTGCCGGAGCGCCTGCCGAAGCACGATACGCAGGGCGGCTTCTTCGGGCGGCTGTTCGACCGGCTGCTGCTGGGCTGCATGCGCCGGCGCTGGGCGACGATCGTCGTCACCGTCGCCGTCTTCGGCCTCTCGGTCTTCGGGATGCAGTTCGTGCAGCAGCAGTTCTTCCCGCTCTCGGACCGCGTCGAGGTCGTCGTCGACTGGACGGCGCGGCAGAACGCCTCGATCACGACCACCAAGGCGGAGATGGACCATTTCGAGAAGACCGTCCTCGCGGGCGATCCCGACATCGAGCGCTGGAGCTCCTATGTCGGCCAGGGCGCGGTGCGCTTCATGCTGTCCTTCGACGTGCAGCCCGCCAGTCCGAATTTCGGCCAGATCGTCATCATCACCAGGGACCTGAAGGCGCGCGACCGTGTCCTCGCCCGTCTGAACAAGGTGGTCGAGAAGGACTATCTCGGCTCCGATGTCTTCGTGCATCTGCTCGAGATCGGCCCGCCGGTCGGCCGCGCCATCCAGTACCGCATCAGCGGGCCGGACCTGCAGGGAGTGCGCGACCAGGCGCAGCGCGTGGCGCAGGTCATGGCCGGCAATCCCCAGGTCGGCCGCATCATCAGCGATTGGAACGAGCCGGCCCGGGTGGTTAAGGTCGATGTTCTCCAGGACAAGGCGGCCCAGCTCGGCGTCACCTCGGAATCGATCGCGACCGTGCTCAACACCGTCGTCGGCGGCGTCACGGCCACCCAGATCCGCGATTCGATCTATCTGATCGACGTCATCGGCCGGGCCCGCGACATCGACCGCAATTCGGTTGAATCGCTGCAGAACCTCCAGATCCAGACCAAGGACGGCAAGACCGTGCCGCTCGCCGCGGTGGCCGCGCTCTCCTACACGCTGGAACAGCCCGCGGTCTGGCGTCGCGCCCGGGCGGCGACGATCACGCTCAAGGCCGCCCCGCTTGGCGCCGTCCAGCCGGCGACGGTCGTCGAGCAACTCGCGCCGAAGATCGCGGAGGTCGTGAACGGCCTGCCGCCGGGCTACAGGATCGAGGTCGGCGGCGCGGTCGAGGAGAGCGGCAAGGGCCAGGCGCCGATCATCAAGGTCGTGCCCTTCATGCTCCTGACCATGCTGACGATCCTGATGATCCAGCTGCAGAGCTTCCAGCGCCTGGTGATGGTGGTGGTGGTGGCGCCGCTGGGGCTGATCGGTGTCGTCGCGGCGCTGTTGCCGAGCGGCGCGCCATTGGGCTTCGTCGCCATCCTCGGCGTGCTCGCGCTGATCGGCATTCTGATCCGCAACTCGGTGATCCTCGTGCACCAGATCGAGGAACTGCGCGAGGAGGGGATGGATGGCTGGACCGCCGTGCTGGAGGCCAGCCGCCACCGCATGCGGCCGATCATGCTGACCGCCGCGGCGGCGAGCCTCGCCCTGATCCCGATCGCCTTCGAGGTGTTCTGGGGGCCGATGGCCTTCGCGATGATGGGCGGCATCATCGTCGGCACGGTGCTGACGCTGCTCTTCCTGCCGGCGCTCTACGTCACCTGGTTCCGGCTGAAGGAGCCGCCGCCGCCTGCGGTCGCGCCGGAGGGCGAGCCCAGCCGGCTGGCGCCGGCGACGGCCTGACACGGCGCCGCAACCGCGTGTCTGCTGGCAAGCAGGGACAAAGCATCATGGCCTTCGATCCTCGCTCCGGGCTGCTGGCCTTGGCCCTGCTCGCCCTTCCGCTGGCCGGCTGCGCCTCCCGGCAGGACGTGATGACGCCGGTCGCGCTCGCGGCCGGCACGGGGGGAGCCGGAACCGTCGACATGATGGTCGCGACCACGCGGGCGCCCGCGTCGGATCCGGCCCTGATGTTCACCGGCGAGCGGGGCGACGATCTCTCCCTCTCGAACGTCGTCGTCTCGATTCCGCCCGACGACGCCCGCCAGAAGGGCACGATCCAGTGGCCGTCGCCCGGCCGTGCCGACCCGCGCGCCAGCTTCCTGACGCTGAAGGCAGAGCCGATCACGGAGAGCGCGATCAGGCCCTGGTTCCGGCGCAATGCCGGCGACACCCGCCGCGTCCTGTTCTTCGTTCACGGCTTCAACAACGGCTATGCGGATGCGATCTACCGCTTCGCCCAGGTGGCCCACGACCTGAAGTTCAAGGCGGCGCCGATCCTCTTCACCTGGCCCTCGCGCGCCAGCGCCCTCGACTATCCCTATGACCGCGAGAGCGCGACCTATTCGCGCTTCGGCCTGCTGCTCGGGCTGGAGAAGGCGATCGAGAGCCCCGACGTGGCGGAAATCACCATTGTCGCTCATTCGATGGGGGCCTGGCTGACGGCAGAGGCACTGCGCGATCTCGGTCTGAAGCATGGCGCCGTCTCGCCCAAGATCCGCACCGTCGTGCTGGCCTCGCCCGACATCGATGTCGATGTCTTCAAGCGCCAGGTCATCGAGATGGGCAAGACCAGGCCGCGCTTCATCGTCGTGACCTCGCGCAACGACCTCGCCTTGCGGCTCTCGCGCTGGATCGCGGGCGATGTCGACCGGTTGGGCGGGGCCGATCTGCGCCGCCGGATTCCGTTCCTCAAGACGCTCGGCATCGAAGTGATCGACGCCACCGACACGAAGACGGACGATCCCTCCGGCCACAACACCTATGCGGCCTCCGACGAGGTCCTCCGTCAACTGGCGGAGGACATGGTCAGGCGGCAACCGCTGCGCATCTTCGCCCGGATCGGACGCGTGCCGCAGCCAAAGCCTGGGCCGGGAGCATCGCCGGCAAGTGTCAGGCCCGTGGCGGTCAGCCCCATTTCATCTCGCCGGTCGCGACCTTGGCGCCGATGTCGAGCGCCACACCCATGCCGAGATCGGGGAAGCGGGCCAGCATCGCCGCCTTGAGCGCGGCGGAGTCCTTGGCCTTGGCCAGTTCGTCCTCGAAGGCTGCGAGATAGGCCCTGGTGTGCGCCACGCCCGAGAGATCGGTCGGAGCGTTCGGCGACAGGTGGCCGGGCACCACGACCGCGGGCTTGCGGGCGGCGATCGCGTCGAGCGCCGCGATCCAGGCCGCGCGCTGCTCCTTGGTCGGGGTGTCGGCGGTCCAGACATGAACGCCCGAAAAGACCATGACCCCACCGAACACCGCGTTCAGCGACGGCACGAAGAGATGGCGCCGGTTGGCAAGGCCTTCGGCCGGCACGATCTCGACGGGCTCGCCATCGACGGTCAGCGTCTTGCCGTCGAACGCGTCGGGCATGACGATGTCGGCGAGCGTCTGCGGGCCGTTCTCCTTCAGCTGAGGCCCCCAGACGGCGAGCTTCTTCTCGACGTTCGCCTTGATCGCGGCGACGGTCTCGGACGCGGCGATCACGCGAGCGCCGGGAAAAGCGTCCCGGATCGGCTTGAGGCTGAAGTAATAGTCCGGGTCCGACTGGCTGACGTAGATCGTGCCGAGCCTCTTGCCTGAGGCCTTGATCGCCTCGACCACCGCACGACCGTCGGAAAAGGTGAAGCCGCCATCGATCAGCAGCGCCTCGGAGGCGCCGGTGAGCAGCACGGGCGCGCGATAGAAGCCCTTCTCCCCGGCCGGCAGGTGCTTCCAGGACAGGCCGCCGGCCGCATGGCCAAGCCCAGCCGGAGCGAGGAGGGCAGCAGCCCCGCCGCCGAGCGCGGCCTTCAGGGCGATTCGTCGCGTGATCATGGTCGTCTCTTCCTCTTTGCGGATGAGAAGCGTTAGCGAAAGGGTGGCGGCGGATGCGCGGTCTCAGGCGGCCTGCAGCTTCGCGACCAGCGTATCGAGGCCGCCGAACAGGGCGCCCGACGGGATCAGGCGGCGGGTATCCCCGCTTCCCGCGACCAGGGCCGGGACGCCGCCGGCACCGAACCGATCCATCTCTGCCCGTGCGGAGTCGAGGCGCGCCCGGTAGGCGGCGATCAGGGCGTCGTCGGGATCAACCAGGCGGCTGGCGCCGTCTGTCAGACCCAGGCTGCGCAGGACCTGCGCCAGAACGGTGCTGTCGGTGTTGTCGCGCCCGTCGACATAGCGGGCGTTCTGGATCGCCTTGAGGGCGTCGAAGACGCGATCCGGCGCAGTGAGGGCAACCGCCGTCAGGGCCAGAGTCGCCGGGCCGGAGTCGAAGAGGCGGGTGTGGTCGCCGAGGATGGTGCGGCGATAGGCCTCGCTGAAGACCTGTCCGGTCAGACGGGCGATCCGCTGGTCGTTGGTCCAGGCAAAGGCGGCGAAGCCAGCATCCATCGGGCGGGCGCCCGCTCCGGCGAAGAGGCCGGTGGCGAGGGGTTCGAGCGCGAGGTCCGGGCGGCCGAACAATTGGTCGAGCATCGGGGAGGCGCCGTAGCACCAGCCGCAGAGCGGATCGAATAGATAGGTGACGCGTGTCGTTGGGGCCATGTCGGTCTCCTTGCGACGACCTGTGCCACGCCCCGGACGATTGAAGAAGACAAACGATATGGACAATCTGTATGTAAAAAGCTGACAATAATCGGCGAGCCGGGGATGCGGCGATGAATTTGAACCGGCTGACCTATTTTGTGGCGGTCGTCGACACCGGCTCCTTTACCAAGGCGTCCGAGCGGCTCGGCATCACCAAATCCGTGGTCAGCCAGCAGGTGGCGCAGCTCGAAGAGGAGTTGCGCACGACGCTCCTGATCCGCACCACGCGGCGCGTTCACCCCACCGAGGCGGGCCGCCTGTTCCATACGCGCTGCGTGATGATCCTGCGCGAGGCCGAGGATGCCTTCGGGGAACTGGCCCTGTCCTCGGCTGAGCCGACGGGCACGCTGCGCATCACGGCGCCCAACGATTATGGCATCGCCGTCGTCATTCCGGCCATCACAGCCTTTGTCGCGCGCTACCCCGCGTGCCGGGTCGAACAGACGCTGGGGGACCAGACGATGGACCTGTCATCGGGCCAGGTGGATCTGGCGATCCGGGTCGGCTGGCTGGCCGATTCCAGCCTTCAGGCACGCAGGATCGGCTCGTTTCGGCAGTTGCTCGTCGGCGCCCCGGCCTTCGCCGGCGCCATCGCAACGCTGCGGGAGCCCACCGACCTGGGGCAGCTTCCCTTCGTCGCCAATCTGGCGTTGCGCGAGCCCCTGGCCTGGACGTTCTCACGCCGTGATCTTGACCGGCGCACCGTGCGCCTGCAGGCGCGCATCGCCATCGACACGACGCCTGGTGTGCTCGCGGCGGTGCGGATGGGCGCGGGGCTGTCGGTGCTGCCGGATTTTCTGGTGGAACGGGACCTGGCGGCCGGCCGGCTCATCCAGGCCCTGCCTGACTGGCAGCTGCCGTCAGGCGGCATCCACACGGTCTACCCCGCGGCGCGGTTCCGGCCACCCAAGGTCACGGCCTTCGTAGAGATGCTCACGGCCGCGCAGCGGCAA
>LNFM01004665.1_pt1 | contig 24894 bp, 20 predicted proteins | sample 596031 | NCBI WGS metagenome assembly LNFM01 (sample SAMN04254537, study PRJNA301005) | activated carbon metagenome | isolation source: dual media filters at the Ann Arbor, Michigan drinking water treatment plant | place: USA: Ann Arbor | reverse complement strand
GGTGATAGAACTGGTCGAGGTAGTAGCCCGGGCTGTTCAGCGAGGCCTCGACGCCGATCACCGCGCGGAACTCGTCGGGATGATGCGCGGCGAGATCGACCGCAACCTGGCCGCCCATCGAGCAGCCGATGAACACCGGCTGGTCGAGTTCGAGCTCCTTCGCGAAGCCGGTGATGAACTTCAGGAAGAAATCGCGCGTCAGGTTGTAGGGCTTCGTCCAGTGCGCGTCGCCGATCGGCGGCAGAGACTTGCCGTGGAAGGGCAAATCCCACGCAATCACGCGGTAGCGATCGGTGATTTCGCGGTCCTCGAGCAGGTGCCGCCACTGGAAACCGTGCGCGCCGGCCGTGTGCTGGCAGATCAGCGGAATCCCGGTGCCGGTGCCCGTGTAGTTCGATTCGTAGTACACGCGGTACTCGATGCCGTTGATGGTCAGGTAGACGTACCTGCCGACGGTTGCGTCGTGTCGCGCCATGCTCAGGTCCTCACTGCGTGTTCGCGCATGATCTGGAACATGCGACGGAAGGCGCCGTAATAGGCGAAGAAGGTCTCGGCGTCGCCGCTCCACTCGAAGCCACGCCGCACGATCGCGGCGAACATGTCGTGGAAGAATGGCCGCGGGACCGGCTGCAGGAACTCGCGCCAGCTGGCGGCGGGGCCCTTGATGACGACGGTCGCGGTCTCGAACAGCGACGGCGAGGTGATGGCCGTCAGCCGGCCCTCGCGGAAGCGCAGCATCAGCGCCTCGTCGTCGAAATGGAGTTTCATCGACCCGTCGAGAAAGCGGGCCGAAATCAGGAATTCACCGTCGCGGTTGACGGCTTCCTGGAATGCGGTCTGATTGAAATAAGCCACACCGTCTCCTTCAGTACTTGGGTGGTCGTCGGGACCCCGGACGATACGGGCCCGTCGCGTGCGCGGCAAGTCTTCAAACGCAGGAATTGTTGCAGAGCAGAAGCAGTGGCCGCCGCAGTCGCTGTGCGTAGACGCTGCCCGGGCGCTTGGGCATATTGGGGCGACAGTTCGCGCGAGGGAGCCGACCATGCCGGTGAGCGATCACGATCTCGTCGAGGCCTGGACCCAGGTCCTCACCCTGAGCCGCCTCGAGGCGGGCAATACGGTCACCGTGCTGACCGGCTCGCACACGCATCCACAGACCCTCTCGGCGGCGACCGCCGCGGCACGCGCGCTGGGCGCCACCGTGACCCGCGTCGATCTCCAGCCACTGAATGCCGGCAAATCGCTGAGCCGCGATCCACTCGCCTACCTCGGCACGACGCCGCTGACCGGCAACAGGGCCGCGATGGCGGCCTGCGTGGCGAGCGATCTCGTCATCGATCTGATGACCCTGCTGTTCTCGCCCGAGCAGCAGCGGATCCTCGACTCCGGCACGCGCATCCTGCTCGCGGTCGAGCCGCCCGAAATCCTGTTGCGGATGGTGCCGAGCGAGGAGGATCGGGCGCGCGTCAACGCCGCGGCAGCCGTGCTCGCGCAGGGCAAGACGATGAGTGTGCGCTCGGCCGCCGGGACCGACGTCCGCTTCCGGCTCGGGCAGTACCCGGTCATCCAGGAGTACGGTTTCGTCGATGCGCCGGGCCGCTGGGATCACTGGCCGAGCGGCTTCCTGTTCACCTGGCCGAACGAAGGCGAGTCCGACGGTCGCATCGTGCTCGATCGCGGCGACATCCTGCTGCCGCAGAAGCGCTACCTGTCGGAGCCCGTTTCCCTGACCGTGCGGCAGGGCTACGTCACGGCGATCGAAGGCGGCCTCGAGGCCGAACTCTTCCGAGAGTACATGGAGAGCTTCGAAGACCCGGAAGGCTATGCGCTGTCACATATCGGCTGGGGCCTGCAGCACCGCGCGAAGTGGACGACGCTCAGCCTCTACGATCGCGAACAGACCATCGCGATGGATGCGCGCGCGTTCGCCGGCAATTTCCTGTTCTCGCTCGGCCCGAACACCGAGGTCGGCGGCACGCGCAACACCGCCTGCCACATCGACATTCCACTGCGCCGCTGCACCGTCGCGATCGACGATCGTGTGGTCGTGCGCGACGGCGCGCTGACTGACTGAAGGAGACGCCATGACGACTGCACTGAAAGTCAACGGCAAAGCGGTTTCGCTCGAGGCGGACACCGACAAGCCCCTGCTGTGGGTGCTGCGCGAGGACCTTGCGCTGACCGGCACCAAGTACGGCTGCGGCATCGGCGCCTGTGGCGCCTGCACCGTTCACGTGAACGGCGTGGCCCAGCGCAGCTGCGTGTTGCCGCTCGCCGGCGCGGCCGATGCCGCGATCACGACCATCGAAGGACTGTCCGCCGACGGCACGCATGCGCTGCAACAGGCCTGGCAGGCGCTCGACGTCCCCCAGTGCGGCTACTGCCAGTCCGGGATGCTGATGGCCGCCGCCGCACTGCTCGCCAGCAACGCGAGTCCGACGGACGCCGACATCGATGCCGCGATCACCAATCTCTGTCGCTGCGGGACCTACGTGCGGATCCGCGCCGGTATCCATCGTGCGGCGGCGACGCTGCGCGGGGAGGTGGTCTGATGGACGGTACACAGGGAGTTACGCGCCGTGGCGTCCTGAAGACGCTGCTCGCCGGTAGCGGCGTCGTCATGTTCGGCATCGGCCTGCCGACGCGTGAGGCGGCGGCAAGCGCGGGCAGCGAAGTCACGTCCTGGGTGCTCATCCACCCGGATAACCGCGTCGTGATCCGCATTCCGCAGACCGAACTCGGGCAGGGCGTCACGACGGCACTCGCGCAGGTGCTCGCCGAGGAACTCGATCTCGCCTGGGGCGAATTCGACACCGAGTACTACGACGCGCAGACCAATCTCCAGCGCAATAACGTCTACGTCCACACCTCGACGCTCGCCTCGTGGGCGGTCGACAAGCTGTTCGAACCGATGCGGGTGGCGGGTGCGCAGGTGAAGCACATGCTGTGTGCGACAGCGGCGCAGGACTGGGGCGTAGACATCGCGTCGCTCTCGATCGCGCAGCGCGAAGTGCGGCATGCGGCGAGCACACGCGCCGCCGGCTTTGGTGCGCTGGCTGCACGGGCCGCCGAACTGCCGATTCCGGCTGCGGACGCGCTGACGCTCAAAGAGGCGACGCACTGGCAGCTGATCGGCAAATCGATGCCACGCGTCGACACGCGCGCAAAGACGACGGGTGCGGCCATCTTCGGCATTGACGTCGCGCTGCCGGGCATGAAGTACGCGGCCGTGCGGCAGTCGCCGACCTTTGGCGGCCGGCTCAAGGGCTTTGATGCGAGCGGCGTGCTGAAGCGTGCCGGCGTGCGCGAGGTCGTCGCGATCCGCGGCGGCCCCTCCGGCTACAACGTGCCGCCGACGCTGTGGGACGTGATCGACTGGCAGATGGATGACGCCGTCGCGGTCGTCGCCGACAGCTGGTGGCAGGCGCAGCAGGCGCTGAATGAACTGCCGATCGAGTGGGAGCCGGGCCCGCAGGCGACGGCCGACAGCGCCGGTATCGATCAGCGGCTCGGCGCCGCGCTCGACACCGCTGGCCAGCTGACGCGCGAGGAGGGCGACATCGAGCGTGCGTTCGCCGCGGCCGAGCGTCGCGTCGAAGCGGAGTATCGCTACCCGTTCATGGAACACGCGCCGCTCGAGCCGATGAACTGCACAGCGTTGGTGACCGCGGGCGGCGTCGAAGCGTGGGCGCCGACGCAGTACGCGGACGAGGCGCTGCGCATCGCGGCCTACGCCGCCGGCGTCGCGCTGAAGGACGCGAAGTTCCATCTGACGCTGAGCGGCGGCGGCTTCGGCCGTCGGCTGTCGAACGATTTCGTCAGTCAGGCGGTGCAGGTCGCGAAGGCGCTGCCTGGCACGCCAATCAAACTGATCTCTTCGCGCGAGGAGTGCATGCGACGTGGCTACTACGCGCCGGTCGCCCGTGCGCGTCTGCGTGCCGCCATTGGACCGGACGGCCTGCCGACCGCCTGGCACAGCAAGGTCGCCTATGGCCGCGCGCCCGTCCAGCCCTATGGCATGTCGCGCTTTCCGTGGGCGGTGCCGAACGTGCGCTGCGAGTATGCGACCGTCGACAGCCCACCCCCCTTCGGCTGGATGCGCGGCGTCGCGCACGCGCAGAGCCTGTGGATGAACACCGCTTTCCTCGGCGAGATTGCCGCAGCGACGGGCAAGACCTCGCTGGCGATGCAGCGTCTCCTGCTCGACGAAGCGCACGTGACGACAGATCGGCCGGACCATGACGATGCGGTCGCGCGTATTCGTCGCCATCGGGATCTGCTGGAGAGGGTCGTTGCACGGGCCGGGGCCGAAACACTGGCGGCGCCCGGGCACGGCCGCGGCTTCGCCGTCACCGACATGAGCTACGTGCCGGGCTACTACGCGTCCTGTGTCGCAATGGCCGTCGACGTCGCCATCGGTGAAGACGGCGACATCCGCGTACTCGCGGTGCACGCCGTGGCCGACGTCGGTCTCGCGGTCAACCCGGACATCGTCACTGCACAGATCCAGGGCGGCATCGGTTTCGGCCTGTCGAATGCGCTGAACGCGCAGATCACGCTCAAGGACGGCCAGGTCGAACAGGCCAACTTCAACGACTACCCGCTGCTGACGCTCGCCGAGATGCCGACCGTCGACGTCGAACTGCTGCCGGCGAGTGGACGCCCCACCGGCATCGGCGAGGATGCGGTACCGGTGGTGATGGCGGCGCTGGTCGACGCAGTGCGGGCGGCGGGTGCGGCGGGGATCAGGAGCCTGCCATTGCGGTCACGCAAATCGGCATGAGCGGGGTGCGCCAAATTCGCCTCAGCGTCACACCTGCCCGAGCCCCCGCACCAGTACTTGCAGGGATTTCGCATCGAACGCCGGCAGGAAGTGATCGAGGTAGGGCATCGCCGCGCGCATGCCGGCGGCCCGCACCTTGAAGGTCGTCGCGCCGTACATCGGATTGACCCACACGATCTTGCGCACGTGGCGTCGCAGCTGGGACATTTCACGGTCGATCACGGCGGCATCGCCGTTGTCGTAACCGTCGCTTATCACGATGACGACGGTCGAGCGCGCCGAGCCTTCGCGCACGATGCCGCGATTCAGACGCGCCAGCGCGCCCCCGATGTCGGTGCCGCCGGACCAGTGACTGACGAGCGTGGCAACCTCGCGCAGCGTGTCCGCGACCGAACGCGTGCGCAGCGCCGGCGTGATGTCGGTCACGTGGGTGCTGAAGACGAGCGTGCGCGAGTTCTTCATCAGCTGCTGCAGGCCGAGCATCAGGCGCAGCAGGAACGGGTTGAAGGTGTCCATCGAACCCGACACGTCGCACAGCATCACGAGGCGCGTGCGGCGGGTCCGTCGCGCGCTGCGCATCAGATCGACGAACTCGAGACCGTGACGCGTGTTGTGGCGGATGCTTCGCCGCAGATCGATGCGCGGCCCGCGACGGTCCGTCCGCATGCGGCGGCTGGGTCGTGTCGCGAGCCGTCGCGCCAGCTCCCGGACGATGGTGTCGAGCGGTGGCGCGTCGGGATCCCAGCGATCGGCGAGGTCGAGCGCGCGGCCGATGTCCTGCGCCGTGAACTGTTCGGGCTCCGCCGTGACCTGCTGGTCGAGCGCCTTCTCGTGGTGCCCCAGATTGCCCTGCATGGACTCACCGCGCAGGCCACGCGGCCGGCGGCGCGTGTCGGCCGCGCCGTGGAAATGCTCATCGAACACCTGCTCGAACAGGCGCTCCTGGTCCGGACTGGACACCAGGTTGACGCGCAGGGCTAGGCGATAGTCGGCCTCCCGCAGGCTGTCGACGGCCGCGATGGCGCGCAGGGCGTCGACGCTGCGGGCGGGTGGCACGGGCAGCCCGGCGTCGCGCAGCTGCGCGAAGAAGGCGAGCGTGCGTTCGACGAGCGGCGTGGCCGGCCTGCTCACCGCTTCAGTACACCTGACGGCTGCTCGTCGGGTCCGGCGCTTCGCCCGCGAGCAGTCGATCGAGATCGGTGTCGCGCAGCCGCGCGACGTCGTCGCGATGCTTGAGGATCACGCCGGCGGTCTCGAGCAGCAGCGCCGGCGTCAGCGCGTCGACGCCTAGGCCCAGCAAGGCGCGGCTCCAGTCGAGGGTTTCGGCAATGCCCGGACGCTTGTAGAAATCGATCTCGCGCAACGTCTGCATCGTCTTCGTGATCGCGGTGGCGAGTTGCGCGTCGAGTGCCGGCAGGCGGCGCGAGATGATCTCGCGCTCCTTCTCGGCGCTCGGGTAATCGACCCACAGATACAGGCAGCGACGTTTCAGCGCGTCGTTCAGTTCACGGGTGCGATTGGAGGTCAGCAGCACGTACGGTGGCTGCGCCGCGCGAAAGGTGCCGATCTCGGGCACCGTGACCTGGTAGTCGGACAGCACTTCGAGCAGGAAGGCTTCGAATTCCTCGTCGGCGCGATCGACTTCGTCAATCAGCAGCACGGCCGGGCGGGGGCCGGGATGACGGATCGCCGCGAGCAATGGGCGGTTGAGCAGAAAGCGATCGTCGAAGATGGTCGTCTCCAGCGTCGCCCGCGCCTGCGCGTCGTGTTCGGCCATGCGGATGTGCAGGAGCTGCCGCGCATAGTTCCATTCGTACAGCGCGTTGTTCGCATCGAGTCCCTCGTAACACTGCAGCCGGATCAACGGCGTGTCGAGCACGCGCGCGAGCACCTTGGCGACTTCGGTCTTGCCGACGCCGGCTTCGCCTTCGAGGAGAATCGGCTTCTGCAGATCGCCGGCCAGCTTGACGGTCAGCGCGAGCGCACGGTCGGCGACGTAGTCTTCGGCGGCGAACCGCGCCTGGATGTCTGTAATCTGCGTCAATTCGGGCATGGCGGCGACTGGCAGGTCCTGGACGGGGCTCGCTAGTGTACGAAGATGCGGAACTCCCCGCGAGCGGGCCGGCCCTATACTGGCAGCGCACCAAATCGCCCGGAGGCAACCCTCACGATGGATGATCCCAGCCTGTCGCCACGGCACGCACGGCGTGCTTGCCGTCTGTTCCTCTGCCTTGCGGGCCTGCTGGCGCTCGCCGGCTGCGGCGTCCCAGCGACCACGCCCTACAGGCCGGCTCAGACCCCGGGCGATACCGGCTATCAGGAACAGCGAATCGAATCGAACCGCTACCGCGTGACCTTTACCGGCAACACGGTGACGGCGCGCGAAGCGGTCGAGAACTTCATGCTGTTGCGCATCGCCGAGCTGACGCTGGCGCAGGGCTACGACTACTTCGTGCTCGACAACCAGGACACGGAGTCGCAGACCTACTATCTGCAGAGCATGTCCGATTATGGCCCACTAGACCCGTTCTATGGCTGCACCTGGCCGCGCAGCGGCTTTTCGGTGTCGACGTCGATGCCGGTGACCCATTACAAGGCGCAGGCCTACGTGGTGCTGTTCAAGGGCGAGAAGCCGCCGTTCGAACTGAAGGCTTTCGACGCACGCGACGTCAAGGCGAGCCTGGCGCCGCTGGTACCGGCGCCGCCCGCGACTCCCTGAGGACGCTTTATCGCAGCCCGCTGAGCCGGCACACTCGACGGCAGAGGCGCCCGCTCGTCGGCGCCGCCAGCCTGGAGCCTGCTCATGGAATTCAATGACGTCGTCCGTTCAACACCGACCTGCCGCTATTACAAACCCGATCCCGTGCCGGTCGAGGTGCTCTCGCAGGTGCTCGACGCGGCGCGCTGGGCGCCGTCGGGTGGCAATCGCCAGCCGCTGCGCTTCATCGTCGTGCGCGACCAGGCGAAGAAGCAGCAGTTGCAGGATCTGTATCTGCCGATCTGGGACCAGTACATCGCCGGCATCCGGCAGGGCTCGGTGCGCGTGGGGGCGAGGCCGGGCATCGTCGATCACGCCGATCACTTCGCGCGGCACATGGCGGAGATCCCGGTGTTGCTGCTGGTCTGTGCGCGGCTCGCCGATGTGCACCCGACCGACCATCAGCTGGGCCGCCTGAGCATCGTCGGTGGCGCCTCGGTGTATCCGGCGGTGCAGAACGTGTTGCTCGCCGCGCGTGATGCCGGGCTCGGCAGTGCGCTGACCACACTGCATTGCGCCGTCGAACCGGCACTGAAGCCGATGTTCTCGATTCCCGAGGACATTTCGGTCGCGGCGATGGTGTCGCTGGGCTGGCCGGCGCAGGCGTTTCCCGCCAGGCTCACACGCCGTCCGCTCGACGAAATGGTGTTCGGCGATACCTACGGTGTCGCGTTGCCGGGCCTCTGATCGGGCCGTCGAATCAGCGCCCGGGTTCGCGCCCGGGATGGCGCGGCAGTTCGTCACCGATCGCGTGCCAGCCGGCACGATCGGCGACGAAGATGTGCGCCACCGGCTGCAGCGCGACGCCCGCGTCGAGCGTGCCCGCGCGCACGCGCAGCAGCGCGTTGCCGTCGACCCGGCTGTAGATCGGCGATCCGCAGTGGCCGCAGAAATAACGCGCCTTCGACGGGGTCGCGCGATAGCTGCGCAGGGCGTCGCTGCCGGACAGCAGCGTGAAGTGCGCGGCCGGCACCGGCACACTGGCGGCGAACGCGCTGCCCTGTGCCTTGCGGCACTGCGCGCAGTGGCAGAAGTACAGTTCGCGCGGCGGCGGATCGATGCGATAGCTGATCGCGCCGCACAGGCAACTGCCGGTGGCCGACCCCATGTCAGGCGCGCTTCACGGCGCTGAAACGCAGCCGCACATAGTCGAGCAGCCACTGGCCATCGCGATACAGCACCGGCCGCAATCGACGGGTGACGGCATCCAGCAGGGCAGGGCGCGCCGACGCTGGCGCCGCATTGAGATGGGTCTGCGCCATCAGGGTCAGCCAGTCGGCGAGATCGCGCGTGAACGGCGTCGGTCGCTCGAACGCCGCGATCGAGATCACCTCGAAGCCGCTGTGCTGCAACAGAGCGCTGAACTCGTCGGTGCCGGGGAAAGTCCATGGGCTGAGGCCCAACGTGGCAATGCCGAGCGCCGCCAGTTCCGCTTCGAGCGCCTCGACGATGTGCGCGATGTTGCCGCGCGCGCCGAGTTCACCGACGAAGCGTCCGCCCGGTCGCAGCGCGCGATGGACCCCGGCCAGCACGAGATCCTGGCGCGGCATCCAGTGCAGCGCGGCGTTGCTGAACACACCGTCGAATTCGGACTCGTAGCGCAGTGCCTGCGCATCGACGACATGGGCCTCGAGGCCGCGGGCGCGTGCCGCGGCAACCTGTTCGGCGCTGCTGTCGACACCGACCACCGTGCAGCCCGAGGCCTGCAGTCGCGCGGTCAGCGTGCCGTCGCCGCAGCCGAGGTCGAGGATGCGCTCACCGGGCTGCGGCGCGAGTGCGTCGAGCAGCGGTGCCCCGAGGGTCGCGACGAACGCGGCCTCGGACGCATAGCGCACCGGGTCCCAGATCTGATTCATGGCCGGATTATAGGCCGCAGCCCGGGCCCCCGATACCGTACAATGCGGCCCACATTCGCCCACTATTTCGCAGCAGAGGAGAACCGCGTGAGCACGCCATTCAACGCCATCGTCGCCGAGGAACGCGACGGCAAAATCAAGGGCCACCTGAAGACATTGACTCTCAGCGATCTGCCCGACAATGACGTGCTGATCGACGTCGCCTACTCGACCGTCAACTACAAGGACGGGCTCGCCGTGTCCGGTGCCGGCCGCATCTGCCGCCAGACACCGATGGTCTGCGGCATCGATCTCGCGGGCGTCGTCGCCGAGTCGCGCGACCCGGCGTGGAAGCCGGGCGATCGCGTGCTGGTCAACGGGTACGGACTGTCCGAGGACCAGTGGGGCGGCTATTCGCAGAAGCAGCGCGTGAAGAGCGGCTTCCTCGTGCGCGTACCGGACGTCTTCGGGCTCGACGAAGCGATGGCGATCGGCACGGCCGGCTACACGGCGATGCTGTGCGTCAACGCGATCCGCGATCACGGGATCACGCCCGATCGCGGCCCCGTGCTGGTCTCCGGCGCGGGCGGTGGCGTTGGCTCGGTGGCCATCATGTTGCTGGCGAAACTCGGCTACCAGGTCGCGGCCATCACCGGTCGCGCTGCACTCGGCGACTACCTGAAGAGCCTCGGCGCCAGCGAAATCCTCGACCGCGCCGAGTTCGCGCGCGACGCAAAGCCGCTCGAGAAGGAGCGCTGGGCCGCGGGTGTCGACAACGTCGGCGCGACGACCCTCGCCACGATGCTGGCAACCACGAAGTACGAAGGCCTGGTCGCGGCCTGTGGACTTGCCGGTGGCGTGTCGCTGCCGACGAGCGTGATGCCGTTCATCCTGCGCGGCGTGACGTTGCGCGGCATCGACTCGGTGCAGGCCGCGATGCCACGCCGCTTGCGCGCTTGGGCCGACCTGGCGGCGCTGCTCGATCGCGACAAGCTGCGTCTGGCGACGAGCCGCGAGCCACTGTCCCGCGTGCCCGAACTCGCACAGGACATCCTGGCCGGCAAGGTGCAGGGACGCGTGGTGATCGACGTCAACGCCTGAGGCGGCGGCGGACCACGGCGGGCCTGCCCGCCGTGGTGGCCATCTGCGTGCGGGTTATCGCTGCATGACGCTCGCCGGCGAACACCGCAGCGGCTGACGAGCCGCTCCGGGTCGAGGCTGCATCACGGCGCGGGCGCGCTAATGATTGGCACGCGCCAGTGCGACGAGCGCCTGCCGGACCTCCATCGGGCTCGAGACGGCCCGTGCAAACTCCACCCGATACACCCGGCGCGCGGTCCGCACGTGGATACCGCCGGCATCGACGCCGGCGAGAGTCGGGTCGCTGGACGCGGCTTCGTCCGCCCCGAGGTGCGCGCGAAGATAGCCGCGCATCGAGTCGACATGATCGGCATTCATGTGCGCGATCATCGACGCTTCCTGGTCAGCGTCGAAGACGCAGGGCGCCAGCATCTGCGCCGGCTCCAGCCAGTGGATCGCCCCGAAACCGCCGATGAAACGGACGCGGCGCAAGGTCAGCCGCCAGAATTCGAAACTGTGCGTCAGGTGGTAGTCCGCCGACTCCGGGAAATAGCGGTAGTAGCGCGTCATCGTGTCCGCATCGGCCGCCGCCACCGGCGCCGCATCGGCCAGCAGTGTCAGACGTCCGTTCGCCTGGAGATCGTCGGCGCTGCGGTCGAACACCATCAGTGAGCAGCGCGCGTCGGCGACGAGGTTCTTGCGGTGCTGCGCGATATTGGCGATCAGGATGATCGGGTGACCACCGCGGTCGAGACAGAACGGCACGACCGAACCGAACGGGTAACCGGCGACGGCGACCGAGAGCGTCGACAGCACGCCGTCGTAACACTGCAGCAGCAGGCGACGCGCTTCGTCGGCTGCCTTTTCAAGCGATGACATGGCGTGTGGTTCCGTCGTGCTCAGGCCGGCTCGAGCTTGATGAGCTCAGCGCCTTCCTGCGCAACCTGCTCGCCCTTCGCATAGCGCACCTCGGTGACCACGCCATCGAACGGTGCCACGATGGTGTGCTCGATCTTCATCGCCTCGAGCATGATCAGCGCCGCACCGCGCGCGACGCGATCGCCGACCTTGACCATCACGGCGGTGATCGAGCCGGGCATCGGCGCGGTCATGCTGCCGGCGGCGGTCGCATCCTCTTCGGCCGCATGCAGCGGGTCGAAGACGACGAACTGCCGGTAGCGGCCGTCGTGCAGCACGTGAATGCCTGCCTGATCGGTGAAGACCGTGGCGCGGATCCGCTCGCCGTCGACGACCATCGCGAGTTGCGATGCCTGCAGATCATGCCGGGCAATGAGGTATTCGCCGCCAAGGGCGTTGACCGCCAGGCCGTCGCGACGATGCGTGATCTCGAGTACGTACTGCTCGCCGCCGGCGACCAGGACCAGCGCTTCGGTGTAATCCAGGTTCAGCCGGAAACTGTCGCGCTGCTGCCACGGCGACGGGCCACCGGCGCGGCGCCGTTCGCCGAGCACGGCGCAGGCCGCGAACAGCAGTTCGAACGGCTGCGGCGGCGGGCTCGGCGCATTCAGTTCGTCGCGAAAGTCCTCGACGAAATGGGTGTTGAAACCGCCGGCGATGTAGGCCGGATGAGTGACGACCCGCTGCAGGTACTCGACGTTCGTCGTGACGCCCGTCAACGCGGTTTCGCCGAGCGCGGCTGCCATGCGCTGGAGCGACGCCTCGCGATCGGCACCGAAGGTGATGAGCTTGGCGAACATCGCATCGTAGAACGGGGTGATGCTGTCGCCGCTTTCGACGCCGGCGTCGATCCGCACGTCAGGCGCTGGTGCCGGCAGGTGGGCATGCCAGATGCGCCCGACCGAGGGCCGGAAATCCTGCGCCGGATCTTCGGCATACAGCCGTACTTCGACGGCATGGCCGCGGCTCTGAATTTCGTCCTGGCGCAACGGCAGCGGTTCGCCGGCGGCGACTCGCAACTGCCATTCGACGAGGTCGAGGCCGGTGATCATTTCGGTGACCGGGTGCTCGACCTGCAGGCGTGTATTCATCTCGATGAAGAACACGCCGCCGTCCGCCGCGATCACGAATTCGACAGTGCCGGCACCGCTGTAGCTGATCGCACGGGCGGCTGCGATCGCGCTGCGATAGAGCGTGTCACGCTGCGCGTCCGTCAGGCACACGGCGGGCGCTTCCTCGATCACCTTCTGGTGGCGTCGCTGCAGGGAGCAGTCGCGCTCGTACAGGTGAACGATATTGCCGTGATTGTCGCCGAACACCTGGACTTCGATATGCCGGGGCGATTCCACGTACTTCTCGAGCAGCACCGTCGGATCGCCGAAGGCGGAGCGCGCTTCGCGTTGCGCTGAGGCGAGGGCGTCGGCAAATTCGGTGATGTGGCGCACGATGCGCATGCCACGACCGCCGCCGCCGGCCACGGCCTTGATCAGCACCGGCATGCCGATGCTGCTGGCCTGCGCCGCGAGAAACTCCGGCGACTGGTTGTCGCCGTAATAACCGGGCACCAGCGGCACGTCGAACCTGGACACGACTGCCTTTGCCTCGCTTTTCGACCCCATCACGCGGATGGCTTCGACCGACGGTCCGATGAACACGATGCCGTGCTCCGCGCACGCCGCAGCGAACGCCGCGTTCTCCGACAGAAAACCATAGCCGGGATGAATGGCTTCGGCGCCACTGCGCCGGGCCGCGGTAATGAGGCGCTCGATGTTGAGATAGCTGTCGGTCGCAGGGCCGCTGCCGATATGCAGCGCCTGTTCGCTGGAGCGCACGTGCAGCGCCTGGCTGTCGGCGTCGGAATAGACCGCGATCGGCTGGATACCCATGCGGCGGGCGGTGCGCGCGATGCGACAGGCGATTTCGCCGCGATTGGCGATCAGAATTTTCTTGAACATGGGCAGTCCTTACATCCGGAACACGCCGAAGGGCGTGCGTTCAGCCGGCGCACTTTGCGCGGCACTGAGGGCGAGGCCGAGCACGCGGCGCGTGTCGGCCGGATCGATGATGCCGTCGTCCCACAGCCGCGCTGTGGCGTAATACGGATGTCCCTGTTCCTCGTACTGTGCGCGAATCGGCGCCTTGAAGTCGTTTTCTTCGTCCGTGGACCAGTCCTGCCCCGGCGCCAGGTTGTCGCGGCGGACCTGGGCGAGCACGGCCGCCGCCTGCTCGCCGCCCATCACCGAGATGCGGGCGTTCGGCCACGTCCACAGGAAGCGCGGGCTGTACGCGCGACCGCACATGCCGTAATTGCCGGCGCCGAAACTGCCGCCGATGATCACCGTGAACTTCGGCACCCGCGCCGAGGCCACAGCCGTGACGAGCTTGGCGCCGTCTTTCGCGATGCCACCCGATTCATACTTGGAACCGACCATGAACCCCGTGATGTTCTGCAGGAACAGCAGCGGGATGCCGCGCTGGCAGCACAGTTCGATGAAATGCGCGCCCTTCAGCGCTGATTCGGAGAACAGGATGCCGTTGTTCGCCACGATCCCGATCGGAAAGCCGTTGATACGCGCGAAACCGGTGACCAGCGTGGTGCCGTAGAGCTCCTTGAACTCGTCGAAGCGGCTGCCATCGACGATGCGTGCAATCACCTCACGCACGTCGTAGGGCTTGCGCAGATCGGTCGACACGATGCCGTAGAGATCGCTCGCGGGGTACAGCGGCTCTTCGACCGCTTCCTGGCGCAGTTCGCCGAGCTTGCGCCAGTTCAGATTGGCGACCAGTCGCCGTGCAATCGCGAGCGCATGGGCATCGTTGCGGGCGTAATGGTCGGTGACACCCGAGCGGCGGGAGTGCACATCGGCGCCGCCGAGGTCTTCGGCGCTGACGACTTCACCGGTCGCGGCTTTGACGAGCGGTGGACCACCCAGAAAGATCGTGCCCTGATTGCGCACGATGACCGATTCGTCCGACATCGCCGGCACATATGCACCGCCCGCCGTACAGGAACCCATGACGACCGCCAGCTGGGGAATGCCCTGGCCCGACATCGTCGCCTGGTTGTAGAAAATGCGCCCGAAGTGCTCGCGATCCGGAAACACCTCGTCCTGGCGCGGCAGGAAGGCGCCGCCCGAATCGACGAGATAGAGGCAGGGCAGGCGATTCTCCCGCGCCACTTCCTGCGCTCGCAGATGTTTCTTGACGGTCAGCGGGTAGTAAGTGCCGCCCTTGACCGTCGCATCGTTGACGACCAGCACGCATTCCGTGCCGCTGACACTGCCGATGCCGGTGATGACCCCACCCGACGGCACTTCGTCGCCGTACATGCCGGTCGCCGCCAGCGGCGAGAACTCGAGAAAGGGGCTGCCCGGGTCGAGCAGACGATCGATGCGCTGGCGGGGCAGGAGCTTGCCACGCTTGAGATGTTTCTCACGCGCGGTCGCGCCGCCGCCCTTGCTCGCCTGGGCCGTGCGTGTCCGCAGGTCTTCGACGAGTTCGGCCATGGCGTGAGTGTTGGCGGCGAATTGCTCGCCGCGTCGGTCCACTTTTGACTGCAGTTCGTTCATCTGGATTTCCATCACGAGTTCAAGGCGAGCTTTACGTCAAGGTCAACATGCCTTGACGTAAAGGTAACAATCATCAGGTTAATTCGAGTGCCAGCTGGTTGGTTCGGGGTTCACTCTTGCGGTTGAGCGTCGCCATGGTCCTGGCCTCTATTTCATCCATCGCTTTCAGTGTTTCATTTATGTCATTGATTTTATTAATTAATTCACGCCTATGTTCGCGTATCTTCTCAAGCAGGAACACGGTTTGTCGCGGGTCGTCCGGCTGTGTCGGATCATACATATCAATGACTTGGCGGATTTCCTCGACCGACAGACCGACCCGTCGGCCGCGCAAGGCCAGGGTGAGCCGAACGCGATCACGTTCCGAGTAAACCCTCGTAGTGCCCTGTCTTCGCGGGGTAATGATGCCGCGTGATTCGTAGAAGCGCAGTGTGCGCGGCGTGACGCCGAACTCGCGGGACAGCGCGGTAATCGAGTACTGCATCTCCATCGGCGGGTCCAATATTTGACGTTGACGTTAACTGTACCGAGTTGGTCGGGGCCAGGGCAATACCCGACCACGACGAGCGCTCCGGTGCCCGGCGAGCGTCTGGCCAGCACTCGACGATCACCGCCGGACTGGCCCAGCGGAAGCCCGCGTCGTTATACTTCCGCTTTCCGTTCGACCGCGTTGCGCGCGGCTTGCACAGGCTCCCGGTCCCGGCTTCGCCCGACCGCGAAGCCCGCCGGGCGCTGCGGACCCATCCATCCAACCAGGGATTCGCAAACAATGGCTGAAGTCGTTTCGTATCGGCGTGAAGGAAAAATCGCCGTCATCACCGTCGACAATCCACCGGTCAACGCGTTGTCGCTGCCCGTGCGCGCCGGCCTGGCCAAGGCCTTCACCGAGTTCGCCGCCGACGCCGAGGCCGGCGCCGCGGTCCTGATCTGCGCCGGCCGCACGTTCATCGCCGGCGCCGACATCACGGAGTTCGACAAGCCGATTGAAGACCCCTGGCTGCCGAAGGTCATCCACCAGATTGAAGACTGCGCGAAGCCCGTGGTGGCCGCGATTCATGGCACCGCCCTCGGCGGCGGTCTCGAAACCGCGATGGGCTGCCACTACCGCGTGGCCGTCGCCACCGCGCAGGTCGGCCTGCCGGAAGTGAGCCTCGGCCTGCTGCCGGGCGCCACCGGCACCCAGCGCCTGCCGCGCCTGATTGGCGTGAAGAACGCGCTCGACGCCATGATCAGCGGCCGCCCGATGAACGCCAAAGCCGGCCTGGACAAGGGCGTGATCGACCAGATCGTCGACGGCGACCTGCTCGCCGGCGCCAAGGCCTTTGCCGAAAAGCTGCTGGCCGACGGCAAAGGCCCACGCCGCGCCCGGGAAATCAAGGTCGATGCCGCCAGCCTGCCGGCCGATTTCTTCGCCGAATACCGCAAGTCGATAGCCCGCGATACCCGCGGATTCTTCGCGCCGGAACAAATCATCAAGTGTGTCGAGGCGGCGGTTTCGCTGTCTTACGAAGACGCGGTGGCGCGCGAAAACGAGCTCTTCATGCAGTGCATGAAATCGACGCATTCGAAGGCCCAGCGCCACCTGTTCTTCGCCGAACGTGAAGTCGCCAAGATTCCGGATGTGCCGAAAGACACGCCGCTGCGCCCGATCAAACAGGTCGCCGTGATCGGCGGCGGCACGATGGGCGGCGGCATCGCGATGAACTTCGCGAATGTCGGCATTCCGGTGCTGCTGAAGGAGATCACGCAGGAAGCGCTCGATCGCGGCATGGCCATCATCCGCAGCAATTACGAGGGCCCGGTCAAGAAGGGCAAGATGACGCAGGCCCAGATGGACGCCTGCATGGCGCTGATCACGCCCACGCTGAAGTACGAGGACATCGCCAACGCCGATCTCGTGATCGAAGCGGTATTCGAAACCATGGCGATCAAGAAAGAAGTGTTTTCGGCGCTGGACGCCGCCTGCAAACCGGGCGCCATCCTCGCCAGCAATACCTCGACGCTCGACATCGATGCCATTGCCGCCTGCACGAAGCGCCCGGAAGACGTCATCGGCCTGCATTTCTTCGCCCCCGCGAACGTGATGAGCCTGCTCGAAATCGTGCGTGGCGCGAAGACCTCGAAGGAAGTCATCGCGACCTCGATGGCAATGGCGAAGACCATCCGCAAGATGGGCGTGCTGGTGCGCGTGTGCTTCGGCTTCGTCGGCAATCGCATGTTCTTCCCGTACGTCCGCGAGGCACAGCGCATGATGCTCGAAGGCGTGCCGCCGGAGCGCATCGACAGCGTGGCCTTCGCGTGGGGCATGGCGATGGGGCCGCACGGCGTGTCGGACCTGTCGGGGCTCGACGTGCTGCACAAGGTCAACAAGGAATGGCAAGAGAAGCCGGACGACCCGGCGTACTGCCGCATGATCGATGTGCTGGTCGAAAAGGGGCGCTACGGCCAGAAGACCGGCGCGGGCATCTACCGGTACGAGGGCCGCAATGCGGTGCCCGATCCGGAAGTCGCGGCCCTCACGAAGGCCGAAGCCGCCGCCCTGAAAGTGCCGCAACTGGAAGTGTCGGATGAGGAAATCATCGAGCGCCTGATGATCGCCATGATCAACGAGGGCGCGCTGATTCTCGACGAAGGCATTGCCTATCGCTCGAGTGACATCGATATCGTCTTCTGCCACGGCTACGGCATGCCGCGCTATCGGGGCGGTCCGATGATGTATGCGGACACGCTGGGCCTCGACAAGGTCGTTGCCGCCATGGAGAAGTATCGTGCGCGGTATGGCGACCTGTACTGGAAGGCCGCGCCCCTGCTCGCAAAACTGGCCCAGAGTGGCCAGACCTTCGCGCAGTGGAGCGCGTCGAAGCGCTGAGCGTCCGTGCTGCCAGCCCCGGGGCCTTCAGGTCCCGGGGTCTTCCCTGATGCACTGCCGGCCGCAGTGCGGCGCCTGCTGCATCGCCCTCTCGATCACGACACCAATGCCGGGCATGCCGAACGGCAAGCCGGCCGGCGTCGCCTGTCTGCACCTGACGCCGGACCGCCGCTGCGCGATCCATGGCCGGCCCGAGCGCCCGGCGTGCTGCGCAGGACTTCAACCGTCGCTCGAGATGTGCGGCGAAACGCCTGCCGATGCCATCGCCTACCTCGCTGAACTGGAGCGACTGACCCGCCCCTAAGTTGTTTGCACTATTCAAGAATTGACCTGCACCGCCGCTAGAAAATCACCGGTACCGCTGTGCATGACAGTCACGTAATCGAATTCTTGGACGAGGCAGGTCTGTGCTGAAGAAAATTGACGTCGAACAACTCCGGTTGGGCATGTTCCTGAAGGAATTGTGCGGCTCGTGGATGGACCATCCGTTCTGGAACACGAAGTTTCTGCTCGAGGATCCGGCCGACCTGGCACGCATCCGCGACAGTGCCATCCGCCAGGTCTGGATCGATACGAGCAAGGGCCTCGATATCGAAGATGGCAACTCCGAGACGGAGGCCGAGGCCAGCGAGCACAACGAAGCGGCGCTGATAGTGGCCTCGACCGCGCCGGACATGCCCGTCAACAGCGTCACCGCCGCCCAGGAACTGCAGCGCGCGCGCCGGATCTGCGCGACGGCCAAGAAGGCCGTGGTCTCGATGTTCCAGGAAGCCCGCATGGGCAAGTCCATCGACACCGCCGGCCTCGCCCCGCTGGTAGAAGAAATCTCCTCGTCCGTGATGCGCCACCCCGGGGCGCTCGTGAGCCTTGCCCGCCTGAAGACCAAGGACGACTACACCTACATGCATTCGGTCGCGGTCTGCGGCCTCATGGTGTCGCTGGCGAAGCGCCTCGGACTCGACGAGCCGACGACCCGCGAAGCGGGCCTCGCCGGTCTCGTGCACGATCTCGGCAAGGCTAGAATCCCGCTGAAGGTTTTGAACAAGCCAGGCAAGCTGACCGATGAGGAATTCAAGGTCGTGCGCGACCATCCGAGCGCCGGCTATGAAATGCTGCTCGAAGGCGGCGGCGTCGGCCCGATCGCCCTCGACGTGGTGCTGCATCATCACGAAAAGGTCGACGGCTCAGGCTATCCGCACCGGCTGAAGGACGAGCAGATTTCACTGTTCGCGAAAATGGGTGCCGTGTGCGATGTCTACGACGCCATCACGTCCAATCGCCCCTACAAGGCCGGATGGGATCCGAGTGAGGCGCTGCGCAAGATGACCGAATGGGCGCCGGGACATTTCGACATGAAGGTGTTTCAGGCCTTCGTGAAGAGCGTCGGCATCTATCCACTGGGCTCACTGGTGCGCCTGGAATCCGGCCTGCTCGCCATTGTCACCGAAACGAAGGCGGATGCGCTGCTGACGCCTGTCGTGAAGACCTTCTACTGCACGCGTCGTCGCGAACGCATGCATCCCAAAGTCATCGATTTGTCCAAGCCTTCCGCCCGCGAGAAGATTGCAAGCTGGGAGTCGCGTGAGAAATGGCCGTTCCCGGATCTCGATGATCTGTGGATAGAGAACGCGGCGCCAGTGCCCGCCTGACGTGGTTCCGATTAGGCAGTCGCCTGGATTTCGAGACCCAGTTCTTCGATCATCGCATCGCGCATCAGGAACTTCTGAATCTTGCCGGTCACCGTCATCGGGAAGTTTTCAACGAAGCGGATGTGATGCGGAATCTTGTAATGCGCAATCTGGCCCTGGCAGTAGGCGCGGATTTCCTCGGCCGTCGACTGTTCGCCGTCGCGTAGCCTGATCCACACGCCGACCTGCTCGCCGAAACGCTGATCCGGCACGCCGAACACGGCGACTTCCTGGATCTTCGGATGTCGAAACAGGAACTCCTCGATCTCGCGCGGATACACGTTCTCACCGCCGCGGATGATCATGTCCTTCACGCGACCCACGATATTGCAGTAACCCTCGTCATCGATCACCGCGAGATCGCCCGTGTGCATCCAGCCGGCCGGATCGATCGCGTCGGCCGTCTTGTCTTCGTCGGCCCAGTAGCCGCGCATCACGCTGTAGCCGCGCGTACAGAGTTCACCGCGCGTATTCCGCGGAACGGTTCGGCCCTCGGCATCGACGATCTTGACCTGCACATGCGGATGGATGCGCCCGATGGTCGAGACACGCTTCTCCAGCGGATCATCGACGCCACTCTGAAAGCTGACGGGGCTGGTTTCCGTCATGCCGTAGGCAATCGTCACCTGCGTCATGTGCATTTCGGACAACACGCGCTTCATGACCTCGATGGGGCAGGGCGCGCCGGCCATGATGCCGGTGCGCAGGCTCGACAGGTCGTAACTGGCGAAATCCGGATGATCGAGTTCGGCGATGAACATCGTCGGCACCCCGTGGAGTGCCGTGCAGCGCTCGGCCGCGACCGCCTCGAGCACCGACCGGGCGTCGAACGAATCCGCTGGAAACACCATCGTCGCACCGTGACTGACGCAGGTCAGCACGCTCATCACCATGCCGAAGCAATGGTAGAGCGGCACGGGGATGCACAGGCGATCGTCGGCGCTGAAACGCATCGCCTGACCCACGAAGTAACCGTTGTTGATGATGCTGAAATGTGTCAGCGTCGCGCCCTTCGGCATGCCGGTCGTGCCGCTGGTGAACTGGATATTGATCGGATCATCGGGCTGGGCGACGGCGGCAATCTCGAGCAGGCTCGCGCGACTCGCCTCCGTCGCGAAGCCGGCCAGATCGGCGAAGCGATACATGCCGGCATGGCGCCCGTCATCGATGGCGATGACGGTTCGCAGATGCGGCAGTTTGGCTGAATGCAGCGCGCCGGGCGCAGCCGTCGCGATCTCCGGGGCGAGGGTCCGCAGCATCTGCAGATAGTCGCTGGACTTGAAGGTGGTCGCCGTGATCAGCGCGGCGCATTCGACCTTGTTCAACGCATATTCGAGTTCCGACAGCCGATAGGCCGGGTTGATGTTGACGAGGATGAGGCCCGCCTTCGCCGTCGCGAACTGCGCGATCACCCATTCGGCGCAGTTCGGCGACCAGATGCCGATGCGCGAACCCGGCGCGAGACCGAGCGCCACGAGGCCGGCCGCGACTTCGTCGATCTGCGCCTTCAGCGCCGCATAAGTCAGACGCACCTGTTGATGCCGAACCACCAGCGCCTCGCGCGTGCCATGGCGGGCGGCGGCCGTGTCGATCAACTGGCCGAGCGTCAGGTAATGCAGCGGTTCTGCGACCGCGCCGTGCACGAAACTCGGGATCTGCTCATTCATCGTCATTCTCCGCCGCCATCCCGCTGATGCGGGACGCGGTCAAAACTCGAGATGTTTCGGTGTCCGGGGAAACGGGATCACATCGCGGATGTTCGCCACGCCGGTCGCGAACATCAGAAAGCGCTCGAACCCGAGGCCAAAGCCGGCGTGCGGTGCCGTGCCGAACTTCCGTGTCTCGAGATACCACCAATAGTCGTCCAGGTTGAGCCCCATGCCGCTGATGCGCTGACGCAGCGCGTCCAGTCGCTCTTCGCGCTGGCTGCCGCCGACGAGCTCGCCGACCTTCGGGATCAGGAGGTCCATCGCTGCGACGGTCCGCCCGTCGTCGTTGAGCCGCATGTAGAACGCCTTGATGTCCTTCGGCCAGTCGTGCACGAACACCGGGCCGTTGAAGTGCTTCTCGGTCAGATAGCGCTCGTGCTCCGACTGGAGATCGGCGCCCCACACCGGCGCGTACTCGAACGGCTCCCCGGCGCCCTGGAGAATCGCGATGGCGTCGGTATAGCTGACGCGCGCGAAGTTTGCCTGCCGCACCGCATCGAGGCGGTCGCGAAGGGTCGGGTCGACGAAATGGGTGAAGACTTCGAGATCGTCCACACAGTCGGTGCACAGGAAGTCGAGCAGCGCCTTCACCATGTCTTCCGCCAGTTGCATGTCGTCGGCGAGTTCCGCAAACGCGATTTCCGGTTCGATCATCCAGAACTCGGCCATGTGCCGGCTGGTGTTCGAGTTCTCGGCGCGAAAGGTCGGGCCGAAGGTGTAGACCTTGCCGAGTCCCAGACAATAGGTTTCGACGGCAAGCTGGCCGGACACCGTCAGGTGTGCCTCCTTGCCGAAGAAGTCCTCGTCGAAATCCACCTTGCCGTCGCGCACGGGCACGCGATCGAGCGGCAGCGTCGTCACACGGAACATGTCGCCGGCCCCTTCGCAGTCGGAACCCGTGATGATCGGCGTGTGTATGTAGTGAAAGCCTCGTGCCTGGAAAAAATCGTGGATCTTCCACGCGAGCCGCGAACGAATCCGCGCCATCGCGCCGAACTTGTTCGTCCGCGAGCGCAGATGGGCAATGGTGCGCAGATATTCGTCGGAATGACGCTTCTTCTGCAGCGGGAAGTCATCGGGGCAGGCGCCGATGATTTGCAGGCGGGAAGCCTTCAGCTCCCAGCGTTGGCCTTTGCCGGCAGACGGCACCAGTTCACCTTCGATCTGCACGGACGCACCGGTCGTGGCCGACTTGATCGCATCGAAGCCGACGCAGTCCGCCGCCACCACGCACTGCAATGACTTCAGGCACGAACCGTCGTTCAGTTCGATGAACGAAAACTCCTTCGCATCCCGGCGCGTCCGTACCCAGCCCCGCACATCCAGGGCCGTGCGCGGCGACTCGGCGGCCAGCAGATCTCTGACAGCAGTACGTTGCAGCATGGCGCTCAATCCGGCTCGTAACCCAGGTTTGGCGAAAGCCAGCGTTCCGCCTCGCGGACATCCATGCCCTTGCGCCGCGCGTAGTCAGCGACCTGGTCGCGATTGATCTGTCCCACGCCGAAGTAGCGCGCGTTCGGGTGTGCGAAGTACCAGCCGCAGACGGACGCTGCCGGGGTCATTGCGAAATTGCTGCTGAGCTTGATGCCGACGCGCTGTTCGACCTCTAGCAGCGACCACAGCATCGGCTTCTCGGTATGGTCGGGGCAGGCCGGATAACCAGGCGCCGGCCGGATGCCGCGATAGTTCTCCGCAATCAGTGCATCGGGACCGATGGTTTCATCCGACGCATAGCCCCACATCTCCCGGCGGACATACGCGTGCAGTCGTTCGGCAAACGCTTCGGCCAGGCGGTCGGCGAGGGCCTTGGCCATGATTGCGTTGTAGTCGTCGTGATCTCGTTCGTAGCGCTCGACGATCGCGTCGAGACCGAACCCGGCCGAGACGGCAAACGCGCCGAAATAGTCGCGGATACCGCTGGCTTTCGGCGCGACGAAATCCGCCAGCGCATAGTTCGGCTGGCCGCTTGGCTTGCGCTGCTGCTGGCGCAGGCTGTGAATCACCGCGAGTTCGCGATGGCTCTCATCAGGCGTCCGGAGTTCGATGTCGTCATCGATGGCATTGGCCTCGAAGATGCCCACGATACCGCGTGCCTGCAACAACCTGCCGCGCACGATCTCGTCCAGCAATTCCAGTGCATCGCGATGCAGGCGACGCGCTTCCTCGCCGACCACCTCATCATTGAGGATGCGCGGATATTTTCCAGCAAGCTCCCAGGCGGAGAAAAAGGGCGTCCAGTCGATGTAGGGCACCAGATCCTCGAGTGGCCAGTCGTCGAAGCAGCGGATGCCGGCCTCGCGCGGGGGCGGTGGTTCATAGCTTTCCCAGGCTGGCTGAAACCGGTTGTCGCGGGCCTGTGCGATGGTCAGCCATTCGAAGCCTGACTGCCGCTGACGGTGCCGATCCCGGACGGTGGCGTACTCGTCGCGTACTTTGGCGACGAAGCCCCGACGCAGTTCGTCGCTGATAAGGCTCGTCGCGACACCCACCGCGCGGGAGGCGTCTTTGACGTGCACGACAGGCCCATGATACGCAGGCTCGATCTTGACTGCGGTATGCGTGCGGGAGGTAGTTGCGCCTCCGATCAGCAGCGGCAGGTCGAGCTTGCGCCGCTCCATCTCCGCGGCGACGTGCGTCATTTCTTCGAGCGACGGGGTGATGAGTCCGGACAGCCCGACGATATCAGCCCCTTCGCGCACGGCCGCATCTAGGATGTCGTTGCAGCCGACCATCACGCCGAGGTCGATGACCTCGAAGTTGTTGCACTGGAGCACGACGCCGACGATGTTCTTGCCGATGTCGTGCACGTCGCCCTTGACCGTGGCGAGCACGATCTTGCCGGCCGCACTGGCGGTGCTGCCGGACGCGAGCTTAGCCGCCTCGATATAGGGAATCAGGTGCGCGACCGCTTTTTTCATGACCCGCGCGCTCTTCACGACCTGCGGCAGGAACATCTTGCCGGCGCCGAACAGGTCACCGACGACATTCATGCCGGCCATCAGCGGACCTTCGATCACGGCGAGCGGGTAGGGAGCGGCGGCCCGCGCTTCCTCGGTGTCCTCGACGATGAAATCCGCTATCCCCTTGACCAGCGCATGCGACAGCCGCTGGTCGACTGGCAGCAGCCGCCACTCTTCGGTTTCGGCCTTCTGTTTGACCTCGCCTTTCACGCTGCCCGCGAACTGAATCAGTCGCTCGGTCGCATCCGGATGCCGGTTGAACAGCACGTCCTCGACGAGCTTGAGCAGCGTCGGGTCGATCTGGTCGTAGATGCCCAACTGGCCGGCATTGACGATGGCCATGTCGAGCCCGGCCTTGATGCCGTGGTACAGAAACGCCGAGTGAATCGCCTCGCGCACGGGATTGTTGCCGCGGAACGAGAACGACACGTTGCTGATGCCGCCGCTGACCAACGCGTGCGGCAGCCGCTGTTTGATCAGGCGCGTCGCATCGAAGAACGCAATGGCGTAGTTGTTGTGTTCTTCGATGCCGGTGGCGACCGTCAGCACGTTCGGGTCGAAAATGATGTCTTCCGGCGGAAAGCCGAGCGTGTCGACGAGCAGCCGATAGCAGCGCGTGCAGATATCGATCTTGCGCTCGGCCGTGTCCGCCTGGCCCTTCTCATCGAAGGCCATCACGACCACCGCCGCCCCATACTGGCGACACAGTCGTGCCTGCGCCAGGA
>LNFM01004903.1_pt1 | contig 24903 bp, 27 predicted proteins | sample 596031 | NCBI WGS metagenome assembly LNFM01 (sample SAMN04254537, study PRJNA301005) | activated carbon metagenome | isolation source: dual media filters at the Ann Arbor, Michigan drinking water treatment plant | place: USA: Ann Arbor | reverse complement strand
GGATGCTTTCTTATAAGGGCGCCGGTTCGGCTTGCCCGGCCTCAGCGCTCCCTTCGTCTATCGGTTAGGACGTCAGGTTTTCAACCTGAAAAGAGGGGTTCGACTCCCCTAGGGAGCGCCAGTTTTTTTCTTCACTTCAACAGCTTCACATCCACCCGAAACGCGAGCGGATAAAACGCCGACCACGCGTTCCAGCGTTTCGATCCGGCTTCGGAAAGCGACCACAGCGCACCGCCCGGCTCGAAGCTGATGTCTTCGAGGCCGATCGGCATTTCGTAGCGCAAGAGAACCGCGCCATTTTTCCGATCCAGCTTCAAAAGCTCGCCGAATTTCGAACCGCTGCGCGTGACCCATAGATCGTTGCTCGCATCGAACGCAGCACCCTGCGCGTGCAGCGGCAATACGACCGCTTCGGTCGCCTGCGCTTCGGAAATCTTCTGCTGTTGCAACGCGGCCCACGGTATCTTGTAGAGCTTCGGCTCGCCTTCGCGCTCATAGGCACCTAACCAGATCGCATCCGCGGTTGACGCCGCGAACGATCCCTTCAGCTTTCCCGTGAGCGCGATCACGCGAAGCACGCGGCCGAACTCGTCCGGCTTCTGCGCCTTCATTTCGATTTCAAAAAGATGCCTCGTGTCGGCGACGAGAATATTTCCGCGCGGGCCTTTCGCGAGCCCGCCGGCATGGCCGCATTGCGCGGGAAGATCGAGATGAGAGAGCACCCTTCCCGTTTCCGGCTCGATCATGAAAAGGCGGCATGGCCCGCGACTCTGGTTCGGGTCAGAGCTCATATAGCTGGAAACGAAAAGTCTGCCGTTCAGAAACGTGACGCCTTGCGGCACGTAGCCTTCGTCGAGACCGGGAATCCAGATTTGCTTTGTCAGCGCCTGCCCGTTCGGCAATGGCGAAAGCTCGCGCGAAGTATAGGAAGGCTGTTTACCGAGCGGCATTTCAGCGCCGGCGATGCCCATCAGCAGAAGTATTGTGAAAACCGTTGCGGAAATCCGCATGGCGCAAACCCGAAAGTTTCGATGCGCCTATATCGCGCGGCCCGAGCGCGATTTCAAACCAGCGCCGTCAGCACCGCGCCGTAATGCAATCCCGCCGCGACCAGCACGAAACCGTGCCAGATCGCCTTCTGGTAGGGCAGCCGCTCCCAGAGATGGAAGATCACGCCGATGCAATAGAGCGCGCCGCCGGCACCGAGCAGAACGATGGCGGCGACGCCAAGCGAAGTCAGGATCGGCTCGAGCGCGATGATGCCGACCCAGCCGAGCGCGATGTAAAGCCCGGTGGTCACCCCTTCGAGACGCTTCGGCCAAAGCAATTTGATGACGATGCCGAACAGCGCAACGGACCACACGATCACGGTCAAATAGAGCGACCAATCGCCCTTCAGCATCAGCGTGGTGAAGGCGGTATAGGTGCCCGCGATCATCAGGAAGATTCCCGAATGATCGAGCCGCTGGAAGATTTCGCGATAGCGGCTCTTGCGCGCCAGATTGTAAAGCGCGGAGAGCGAAAACATCGCGATCATGCCGGCTGCATAGATGCTGACGGCGACGATCTCGATAAAATCGCGATGGAGCGCTGCGATCACGATCAGAACGATCGCGCCGATCACCCCGGCGGCAACCCCAATGACATGAACGATGCCGTCCGCAACAAGCTCGCGGCGGCTCGGAATACGAATTCCGAGCGCATCGGCGGCGGCAGTGAGGGATTCGTTCATGGTCATGAGGGTAAGCGCCGATTCATTACATTTGGTTGACGGCGGAGATTAGGCGAAACGGCGGCGCAAGGTCTCGTAAAGCGCCACCGCCATCGCGGTCTTCAGCGCGGTCGCTAACCAGAACGGATGCAGGCCGGTTGCGATTGCGGCATCGAAACCGATCGTGCGCGATAGCCACGCAACCCCGAGCGCGAGAATGATCGCGTGACCGCCAAGCATCCAGGCCGTGTTGCCGGCAAGCGTCTTCATCCAGCCCTTGTCGGAAGCGAAGCCAACGGCAACTGCCGCCACCAGGAAGCCGAAGAGATAGCCGCCGGTCGGGCCATACATATAAGCGAGACCGATGCCCCGCTCCGGCGTGCCCGCGAAGACCGCGAAGTTGAGCCCGCCCTCGAAGAGATAAAGTGCGACCGCAGCCGCGCCCGCCCTCGCGCCGAGTGTTGCGCCGATAATCAGGACGACGAAGGTCTGCATCGTCATCGGCACCGGCCAGAACGGAATCTGGATTTTCGCGGAGAGAATAAGGAGCAGGTTTCCGATCAGGATGCCCGCGACGCGCTGCGCGGGCGAAAGATCGAACAGACCGGACTTCATGGCCGAAGCATTCGCGCTCATGACTTTATCTTCCTCGTTATCGGGATTTCGCATCAGCCAACACCTGTTCGGCCAAGCGGGCAATTGGCAATTCGACGCGGGGACAGCGCGGCGGCATTGCCTATCTCGCGGTCAGCGGATCGGCCGATGCCGCGTCGGAAATCCGCATTTCGATGGTCTCGCGGCCCTGCCAGCGGTTCACGGTGAGCGTGCCTGCGATATGCATGGCCTGCCCGCGCGCACCAAGAAGCGCCTGTCCGAGCGGGCGGTCCATCGCGCGAAACGCAATCCCGGAGATCATCGCACCATCGTTCGAACGCAACCGCACGCGCATATGATTTTGTCCGACCGGATCGGCAAAGGCGACGATGTGCGAAGGCAGCGCGAAAACCGGCTCGGGATTGCCGGAGCCGAACGGCCCCGCGCGTTCGATCATTTTGAAAAGCTCGCCGTTCGCGCCGCGCGCGGTAATTGCGGCATCGATTTCGAGACAATCTTCATGCCGTGCGGTTTCGACTGCCTCGCGCAGCCGCGCTTCGAGATAGGCGCGAAGATCGCCGAGCTTGTCGCGCGTGACGGTCAGGCCCGCGGCCATCGCGTGACCGCCGCCCTTCACAAGCAATCCTTCTTCCACCGCGCCGCGCACCGCGCGGCCGAGATCGACGCCCGGAATGGAACGGCCCGAACCGGTGCCTTGCTCGCCCAACATCGCAATCGCGAATGCCGGACGCGAGAAGCGTTCTTTGAGGCGCGCGGCGACGAGACCGACGACACCCGGATGCCAGCCGTCGCCGCTTGCGATCACGACAGCGCCCTGCTCGTCGTGGCCTAACGACGCAAAAGCTTCGGCTTCCGCTTGCTCCAGCGTTTGCTTTTCGACGGCCTGCCGCTCGATGTTCAACTGATTGAGCTTCTGCGCAATCGCATTGGCTTCCGCGGGATCGTTGGTGGTGAGCAATTTCGTGCCGAGTGTTGCGTCACCGATACGCCCGCCAGCATTGATGCGCGGGCCCAAGAGAAATCCGAGATGCCACGCTTCCGGCGGGCCTTCGAGCTTTGCTGCATCCATCAGCGCGCGCAGTCCGTGGTTCTCGCGGTTACGAAGCGAGATCAAACCTTTGGTCACGAACGCGCGGTTGAGACCCTTCAATGGCACGACATCGGCGACGGTGCCGAGCGCGACAAGGTCGAGAAGTTGCAGGAGATCAGGCTCGACGCGAGAGCCGTTCCAGTGCCCGCGAGAGCGCAATTCCCGCACCAGCGCCACGCAGGTCATGAAGGTGAGCCCCGCTGCGCAGAGATAGCCGAGCCCGGAAAGATCGTCCTCGCGGTTCGGGTTCACGAGCGCTGCCGCCACCGGCAATTTTTCGCCGGCCTGGTGGTGATCGACAACCACGACATCGAGACCGAGTTTGCTCGCCTCGCCAAGGGCCTCCGCGCTCGTGGTGCCGCAATCGAGCGTGATCAGCAGCGATGCGCCACGCGCCTCTAGGTTGCGGATCGCCTCCACGTTCGGGCCATAGCCTTCGAACATCCGGTCCGGAATATGGTAGAACGGGTCTGAGCCTGCCGCGCGCAGCACGCGAACCATCAGCGCGGTCGAAGTCGCGCCATCGACATCGTAGTCGCCGATGATCGCAATTTCCTCGGAGTGCTGCACGGCATCCGCGATGCGCGCCGCCGCGCGCTCCATGTCGGTCATGACATTCGGATCGGGCATCAATTTCCGGATGGTCGGATCGAGAAAATTCTCGACCTCATCCGGCGTGACGCCCCGCCCTGCGAGAATGCGCGAGAGCAGTTCCGGCAATCCGTTGCGTTGCCCGATCGCGGTTGCAGCCTGTGTGCCGCGCAAATCAAGCCGGTCGCGCCAGACACGGCCGGAGACGGAGCGCTCGACATTCAGGAATGCGCGGGATTCGGTCATATCCGACATTACCATCGTCATGGCCGGGCTTGTCCCGGCCATCCACGTCTTTCCGATGTCGATGCAGATCAAGGCGTGGATGCCCGGCATGAAGCCGGGCATGACGAGTTAGAGAAGTTTACGGTACTGAATAAAGCCGGAGCGATCGGCAATATTGTCGTACAAGAGCCGCGCTGTCGCATTGTGATCCTGCGTCAGCCAGTGGACGCGGCTCGCACCCTTCTCTTTGGCCTTCGCATAGACCGCTTCGATCAGCGCGCGGCCAAGCCCGAGTCCGCGCGTGTCGTTCGCGACGAACAAGTCCTGCAAGTAGCAGTAGTCGCCAGTGGTCCAGAACGAGCGGTGAAAGAGATAATGGACGATGCCAAGCAACTTGCCATCGACATAGGCGCCAAGCGCGAACATCTGCTCTTTCGGATCGTGAATGCGCCGCCAGGTTTCCTCGGTCACTTCGCGCGCCTGCGAGGATTCATAGAATTGCAGATAGCCCTGCCAGAGCGGCTCCCATGCGGAGCGCTCGTCCGCGCCGATCTCGCGAATGAGAACGGCGGGTTTTGTCATCACAGGTGGAATTTCTCGAGCTGACGATGCTCGGCTTCGATCCAGCGCGTGGTGCCGGTGACGGACCGCATGACGACCGTGTGCGTGAAGATGCGGTCGCCTTTGAATTCCACGCCGCGCAACATCGAGCCGGTGGTTACACCCGTTGCCGCGATCAGGCAGTCGCCGCGCACCATCTCGCTCATGTCGTACTTCTTGTTCGGGTCTTTTACGCCCATCTTGGCCGCGCGTGCGCGCTGCTCGTCGTTGGCAAATATAAGACGGCCCTGCATCTGGCCGCCGATGCAGCGGAGTGCTGCCGCAGCCAGCACGCCTTCCGGCGCGCCGCCAATGCCGAGGTAAATGTCGATGCCGGTTTCTTCCGGATCAGTAGTGTGAATGACGCCGGCAACGTCACCGTCGGTGATGAGTGCCACGGACGCGCCGGTCGCGCGCGTCGCCTTGATCAGTTCCGCGTGGCGAGGACGATCCATGATGAGCGCGGTGATTTCGTTCGGCTTCACGCCCTTGGCTTTGGCAAGCGCATTGATGTTGTCTGCCGGCGATGCATCCAGATCGATCAAGCCTTTCGGATAGCCCGGTCCGATTGCGATCTTGTCCATGTAAACGTCTGGTGCGTTCAGCAAAGTGCCGCCTTCGGCCATCGCCATCACGGCAATCGAGCCCGGCATATTCTTCGCACACAGCGTGGTGCCCTCTAACGGATCGACCGCGATGTCGACCAGCGGGCCTTTTTTGTTGCCGACTTCCTCGCCGATGAAGAGCATCGGCGCTTCGTCGCGCTCGCCTTCTCCGATCCGGACCGTGCCTTGAATCGGCAGCTTGTTCAGTTCGCGCCGCATGGCATCGACCGCGGCTTGATCCGCCGCCTTCTCATCGCCGCGGCCGCGCAGACGCGCTGCGGACACCGCTGCTCGTTCGGTAACGCGCGCGATTTCCATGGAGAGAATTCGTTCGATGAAAAGATCCGGCTGGACTTCCACCGCCGGGTTTACCTGCTTCGCCATTTCCCCCTCAGTTCTTCTCGATGCGGATGACCTGCGGCACTTCCGCAAGGACTCCGTCTTTCTTGATTGCATTCAGCGCGTTGCGCATCGCATCTTCGTTGGTTGCATAGGTAATCAGGATTACCGGCGCTGGCGCGTCGGAAGATTTCTTCTTGTCGCGGCGATGCTGCACGATCGACTCGAGCGAGATATTTTGCTCGGCCATGCGGCCTGCAATCGACGCGGCAGTGCCCGGCTTATCGACCGCGGCAAGGCGAATGTAATAGCCGCCCTCGTGATCCTGCATCGGCGCGCGAACGGCTTTGGTGAGTTTCGCCGCACCGCGGCCGAACGGCGCCACGCGGCGGCCGCTCGCAAGATCGACCAGATCGGCGACGACGGCAGAAGCGGTTGCCACACCACCCGCGCCCGGACCGACGAGTGTGAGATCGAGCGCGTCGGAATTGATTGCAACCGCATTGGTCACGCCATCGATTTCGCCGATGACGCTGCCTTTCGGCACCATGGTCGGATGCACGCGCTGCTCGATGCCGGTGTCGGTTTTCACAGCGACACCCAAGAGCTTCACGCGATAGCCGAGATCGTCGGCTGCTTCCAGATCGGCAAGCGTGATCGACTGAATGCCTTCGACATAAACCGCATCCGCATCGACTTCCGCGCCGAAGGCCAAGCTCGCGAGAATTGCAATCTTGTGCGCGGTGTCGAAGCCGCCGATATCGAAGGTCGGATCGGCTTCGGCGTAGCCGAGCTTCTGCGCTTCCTTGAGGCAATCCTCGAAGGAGCGCCCTTCTTTCTGCATCGTCGTCAGAATGTAGTTGCAGGTGCCGTTCAGGATTCCGTAAACGCGCGAAACTTCCGCGCCACCCAATCCTTCGCGCAGCGTCTTGATAATCGGGATGCCGCCGCCGACCGCTGCTTCGAAGTTGAAAGCGGCGTTGTGCTTCTCCGCGAGCTTGATCAGCGCGGTGCCGTGCTTGGCGATCAGCGCCTTGTTCGCAGTCACCACCGGACGGCCGATGCCGAGCGCGGCCTCGACCGAAGCCTTCGCAGGGTCGCCATAGCCGCCCATCAATTCGACGAAGACATCGATGCCCTCGCCTTTGGCGAGCGCGACCGGATCAGCGCCGTTCTTGATCGAGGAAAGATCGAGGCTCTGGTCGCGCGGCGGATCTTTCGAAGCGACCGCGACCAGATCGATCGGGCGTCCGGCACGCGCGGCAAGTTTGTCGCGCGTGCGCAACAACATTCCTGCCACCGCCGAACCGACAGTGCCGAGACCGGCGAGACCGACGCGCAGCGGCTCTTGCATCATTTTTTTTCCGATTGGCGCATGATCTTATCCGAAAACCGGTACCCACTTTTCGGGATCATGCGCTAACCCCGCGCCGCGAGCGGCACGACGTTGTGCAGGATGGTATCTGCGCTGTCGAGGAACTTGCGGATGTTACGCGCGGCCTGACGGATGCGTTGCTCGTTCTCGACCAGCGCGAGACGAACGTAATCGTCGCCGTGCTCGCCGAAACCGATGCCCGGCGCCACCGCGACACTCGCCTTCTCGACCAGCAACTCAGCGAACTTCACGCTGCCGAGTGGACGGAAGCGTTCCGGGATCGGCGCCCAGGCAAACATCGAAGCCTTCGGACTCGGAATTTCCCAGCCTGCGCGCGAGAAGGAATCCACCATCGCGTCGCGGCGGGTCCGGTACATATTGCGCATCTCGACGATGCATTCTTCGGGACCGTTCAGCGCCGCGGTCGCCGCGACCTGCACCGGCGTGAACGCGCCGTAATCGAGATAAGATTTCACGCGCGACAGTGCGGAGATGATGCGCTCGTTGCCGACCGCAAAACCCATGCGCCAGCCGGCCATCGAAAACGTCTTCGACATCGAGGTGAACTCGACCGTGACATCCATCGCGCCCGGCACTTGCAGCACCGACGGCGGCGGATTGTCGTCGAAATACACTTCGGCGTAAGCGAGATCGGAGAGCACGAGAATTTCGTGCTTCTTCGCGAACGCGACCACGTCGCGATAAAACTCGAGGTCGGCGACCATCGCGGTCGGGTTCGACGGATAGCAGATCACAACCGCGATCGGCTTCGGAATCGAGTGAACCACCGCACGCTCGAGCGCATGGAAGAATTCCGGTCCCGGCTCGCTCGGCACCGCGCGGATCGAGCCGCCCGCCATCAGAAAACCGAAGGCGTGGATCGGATAGCTCGGGTTCGGCACCAGCACGACATCGCCCGGCGCGGTAATCGCCTGCGCGACGTTCGCAAAACCTTCCTTGGAGCCAAGGGTCGCCACGACCTGCGTGTCGGGATTGAGCTTCACGTTGAAGCGGCGCGCGTAATAAGCGGCCTGTGCCTTGCGAAGACCCGGAATGCCCTTGGAGGCGGAGTAGCGGTCGGTGCGCGGCTTGCCAAGAGTCTCTTTGAGCTTCTCGATCACGTGGGCGGGCGCCGGCAAATCCGGGTTGCCCATGCCGAGGTCGATAATGTCGGCGCCTGCGTTGCGTGCGGCGGCCTTCACCCGGTTCACGCTCTCGAACACGTAAGGCGGCAGGCGCTTGATGCGGTGGAAGTCAGACATGGTGGTTCTCTGAAAACTGGCCCCTTTTGGGGTCACGCGGGCCACGATTCATGCGGGGCTAATAGCACCGAAAGGACGGAAATTGCACGGCTTTTACGCGCGCCGGCGGCGCTAATTAGCTCGGAGAATCCGTGCCCGTACCTGAGCCTCGCGCTCAGTGCTCATCTTGCGGAGCTCTTCTTCGAGCTTGATGCGCTCGACGTCGTTCATCACCGGCGCCTCTTCCGTCCGCTCCGCCGGGGGGGCGATGGCCGGGAAGGACTGCGGGGTATTGGCCGGGTTCGATACCGGATTACTGGCCGGAATCACGGGAATCGAGGGCATCGAGAGGTCCATGAAGGGCACGGGTACGTCGCCGCTGGCGCAACCGCCAACCAGCAGCGCGGCAGCCAGTGCTGCGGCGCGGCAAGCATTATTTGCGACCCGTAACCCAACAACCTTCAACGGCTGCCCCTTAATAACCCAAACGTCTTGATTCTATGGCAGTGGCCTCTGTCGCTGCCTATTATGGCAGAAGCGGGGTCACCCGGAGAGCGGTATCATAGCCGCCGAAACCGTTGCAGGGAGTAAACGTGAAAATGGACGACAAGCCCAAACCTGGCGTCGAGACGCCGCGGGCCGTCGATCCGGAAACGTTTGCCCGGAATCTCGCCCGCGTCATGGAACAGGGCGGCAAGGCCCTGGCCGCCTACCTGAAGCCGCGCGAGCAACAAGACTTCGGCGACGCCAAAGCCGAAGAGATGGTCGACATCTTCAAGACGCTTAACCAAGTCGCAGAATTCTGGCTCTCCGATCCGCAACGCGCGGCGGCCGCGCAAACTTCGCTCGCCAAAGGCTACATGGACCTGTGGGCCATGACCGTGAAGCGGATGGCCGGCGAGAGCACGGAGCCCGTGAAAGCCGCGGACCCGAAGGACCGCCGCTTCTCAGACCCCGATTGGAACAACAACCCGTTCTTCGATGCGCTGAAGCAGGCGTATTTGCTCACGACTGAGTGGGCTGAGCGCATGGTGCGCGAAGCCGAAGGCATCGACGAACACACCAAGCGCAAGGCCGAGTTCTACGTGAAGCAGATTTCGAACGCGGTTTCGCCTTCGAACTTCGTGCTGACCAATCCTGAACTCTTCCGCGAAACGCTTGGCTCATCCGGCGAAAATCTCGTGCGCGGAATGCAGATGCTGACCGAGGACATCGAGGCCGGCAAAGGCGACCTGCGCATCCGCCAGTCGGACTCTTCCCTCTTCGAAGTAGGTAAGAATCTCGCTACCACGCCCGGCAAGGTCGTATTCGAGAACGATCTCATTCAGGTCATCCAATACGCGCCCGCAACCGAGACGGTGCTTGCCGTTCCGCTCGTGGTCGTGCCGCCATGGATAAACAAGTTCTACGTACTCGATCTCACAGCCGAAAAGTCCATGATCAAATGGGCGGTGGAGCAAGGCATCACGGTGTTCGTGATTTCCTGGGTGAACCCGGACGCGAAGTTAGCCACCAAATCATTCTCCGATTACATGAACGAAGGCGTGCTCGCAGCACTCGACACGGCGGAGAAAATCACCGGCGAGAAGCAGGCGCATATCTGCGGCTACTGCGTCGGCGGTACCATGACCGCCGTTTCCCTCGCCTATCTCGCGGCGACCGGTCAGGACCGCATTGCGAGCGCGACCTTCCTGGCCACGCAGGTCGATTTCACGCACGCGGGCGATCTCAAAGTTTTCGTCGATGAGGAGCAACTCGAAGCGCTCGAGCGGCGCATGAAGCAGGTCGGATTTCTGGATTCGACCAAGATGGCGATGGCCTTCAATATGCTGCGCTCGAACGATCTGGTCTGGCCCTACATCGTGAACAACTATATGCGCGGCAAGGCGCCCTTCCCGTTCGATCTTCTATTCTGGAATTCGGACTCGACGCGGCTGCCGGCGGCGAATCATTCCTTTTACTTGCGCAACTGCTATCTCGAAAACAAACTCTCGGCCGGCAAGATGGTGCTCGACAATGTGCGGCTCGATCTCGGCAGCGTGAAAGTGCCGGTTTACAACTTGGCGACGCGCGAAGATCACATCGCGCCGCCGAAATCCGTCTTCCTAGGCTCGAGCTTCTTCGGCGGGCCGGTGCGTTTCGTGCTCGGCGGCTCGGGTCACATCGCAGGCGTGGTCAATCCGCCGGCGAAAAAGAAATACAGTTTCTGGACCGGCGGCCCCGCCGACGGCGAAATCGAAAAATGGATCGACAACGCGATCGAGCATAAAGGCTCGTGGTGGACCGACTGGCTCGCCTGGATCAAGGACATCGATCGCCGCGAAGTACCGGCGCGCGTTCCCGGTGAAGGCGCGCTGCCCGCGATCGAAGATGCGCCCGGACGCTATGTGCGGGTGCAGGCGTAACTTCAGTCGGGCGACTTTGGCCCGTAGCGGCGCAACTGGTCGTAGGTCTCAAATCCCAGACGCTGATAGACCGGCTCGCCTAATTTGCTCGCCTGCAGCGTCACAACCTTCGCGCCAGCGTCGAAAGCCATATTCGCGGACTCCACCGTCATCAGTGCGCCGAGGCCGAGACGCTGGGCATTCGGGCGCGTACCGATCCAGTAGAGCCCCGCGCCCGCGCCGGTCATGAGCGCAACTGAAGTCGCGAGCGGCTCGTCGCCGCGATAAGCGATGATGCCGATGATGTTTTTGCCTAGCAAAGCTTCGGGTTTCGAGAACATCGCGCGCGTATGCACCTCGGGGAGACCCAGCATCGCATAAGCAAGCACGCTGATCTCGACAAAATCCTTCAGATGCTTCGCACTCTTCATGGTCTCGACGCGAATGCCATCCGCCGCTTTGCGCGCGGGCAGCGGTTTCGTCACCGACATACAAGGTATTTCGAAACGGACCTCGTATTCGTTGTCGAGCAGATATTCTTCCAGGTCGCGGTCCTGCTTACCGATGACAGAGAACGTATACATCCGCTTCTTCTTCGCGAAAAAAGCGCGGGCGGCTTGCGCAAGCTTACCCGGATCGACCGAAAGATTATCGCGTGCTGCCGCATTCCAGTAGCTGCCGGGAAAGTCGCTGGCCCCCGCAACCAGCAGGATGCCGTCCTGATCCCTTACCTCGCACGGCTGCTGGAATCCGGCGTGGATGCGTATCGATTGCAGATAGTTTTCGTTGGACAACCGTTCGATGTCGTTCATTGCGCTCTGCGGAATATCCGCCCCGGCCCCTTACGCTACGGCTGGCGCTCTCCGCGCAGCCTTAAGCCGAAAGGATTGCACGGGCGCGGACGCGCTCCTAGTCTTTCCAAAACCCCAAGGAAAAAGACGATGGCAAAGGAAACGCTTACCGCCGACCAGATCAAGAGCCGCATCGGCACCGTGCTAGGGCAGTCGAGCTGGATCACGGTCGACCAGAAGATGATCGACGGCTTCGCCGAAGTGACCAACGATCACCAATGGATTCACGTCGATCCCGAGCGCGCGAAGAAAGAGACGCCGTTCGGCGGCACGATCGCGCACGGCTATCTCTCGCTATCGTTGCTCGCGGGCATGGGCTACGAGGCACTGCCCGCGATGGCGAACCGCGCCATGGGCATCAACTACGGCCTCGACAAAGTGCGTTTCCTAAACCCGGTACGCGCTGGTTCGCGCGTACGTGGCACCTTCAAGCTCGCCGATGTCACGCAACGTTCGCCGAAAGAGCTTCTCTTCAAGTACGACGTGACGGTCGAGATCGAAGGCCAAGAGCGACCGGCGCTGATCGCGGAATCGCTCGGCATGGCCGTGCTGCAATGAACGATCCCCTGATGGATCTGATTTCGGGAAGCGGCGCGATCAGCCCGGACCCGCTGCTTTCGCTCGGCGACCGTGTCGAGCACAAATATGCCGACAACGATGGCGTAAAGATTCATTACGCCGCTCTCGGAAAAGGCCCGCTGGTCGTGATGATGCACGGCTTCCCGGATTACTGGCTGACATGGCGCCACCAGATCAACGCGCTCTCGAAACAGTTTCGCGTCTGCGCGCTTTCGATGCGCGGCTATAACCTCTCTGACAAGCCGAAAGGCGTCGAGAATTATGCGATGCGCAAGCTCGTTACCGATTGCGCGGCGGTCGTCAGCAGCGAGGGTGCCGCGAAAGCGACCATCATCGGCCACGACTGGGGTGGTGCCACCGCATGGAATGTCGCGATGCGCCGTCCCGACATCACCGAGCGGCTGGTCGTTTTGAATATGCCGCACCCGTGGACGCTGGCGAAGCAACTCGCGGAAAATCCGGAGCAGCAGAAAAACTCGCAATACGCACGCAATTTTCAGGACCCAGATTTTTACAAGAAGATTTCGCTTGAGCGCCTCGGCGCCTGGGTGACGGACACGGAGGCGAAGAAATTCCACCGCGCCGCGATGGAGCGCTCGGATGCGCAGGCGATGCTACATTATTATCAGGCGAACTACCCGGTTCCGCCTTATCTTACGCCCACCGCACCGCCGCCGAAGGTGAAGGCGCCGACGCTTCTCATTCACGGTATGGAAGACAAGGCGCTCTTGTCCGAAGGGCTGAACGGGGTCTGGGACTTCGTCGAGAAGGATTTCACGTTAGCTACCATCCCCGGCGCCGGGCATTTCGTGCAGCAGGACGCCGCCGACGCGGTGAGCCGCATTATTCTCGCCTGGCTCAACCGCTAGACGCGATAAAAAAGCCCTCACAGGCGATTGATCGCGCGGTGCTTCTCAAGCGGCGGCAGGCATCCTAGGATTGCCGGACTCTAGAAGTGTCAGGAATTCGTCATGCGCCGTTCCGTGCTTGCCGCGCTACTGCTCGCCGCCCTCGCCGCTTCGCCGCAAGTCCACGCGCAGACGGTCGAGGATTGCTATCAGGCGACGCTCAAGGATGACGATCTCGCGATCATCCGCGTTTGCTCCGCCGCGCTCGAAAAAGGCGGCATCAATAACGAAGATCGCTCGATCGCACTTTCGAACCGCGGTCTCGGCTACCTGCGCAACAAGGAGTTCGACAAGTCGATCATCGACTTCTCCGACGCGCTCCTGATCAATCCGAAGAATGCCTACTCTTTCAACTTTCGCGGCGATGCTTGGCTTCAGAAGAGCAACTACGACCGCGCGCACGCGGATTTCGAAGAAGCACTCAAGATCGATACCGCATTTACCGGCGCGATCTATAATCGCGGCCTGACCTATGAGCGGCAGGGCAACGTAACCGCGGCGCGTGCGGAGTACCGCAAGGCCATCGCAACCAGAGGCGACCGCGCGCTCGACAAATGGGCGCGCGACCGCTCGCAGGAACGCCTCACCGCGCTCGGCGATAATCCCCCGCAGCAGAAGCAGCAGCCGCGCTCGGATGACCGGACCGGCGAACGTGACGCCGGGCCGCGCGAAACCGCGCCGCGCACCAACGAGCGCACGACCGATCCGCGCGGCAACGAAGGCGTTTACCGCCGGACTCGCTAATTACGGAAAGAGCGCGATCTGATCGAGGCCGGTCGTCTCTGGCAGGCTCAGCATCACATTCATGTTCTGCACGGCCTGACCCGAAGCGCCTTTGACGAGATTGTCGAGCGTCGAAATCACAATTGCCTTGCCCGTGCCGCGGTCGGCGACAACGCCGATCTGCGTCATGTTCGAGCCGCGCACATGGCGCGACTGCGGGACCATACCGAAATCGAGCACACGCACGAACGGCTGGCCGGAATAGAAATCCGCGAGAATTCTGTGAAGCTGCTCAGGCGTAGTCGAGCCTGACATCTTCACGTAATGCGTGGCGTAGATGCCGCGGTTCATCGGGATCAGATGCGCGGTGAAGCTCGGTGCCACCGGCCTGCTCGCGGCATCGGAAAATTCCTGATCGAGTTCGGCCATGTGTCTATGCCCGCCGACGCCATAAGCGTGCATACCTTCGGAGACTTCCGAAAAAATCATTTCCTCTTTCGCCGCACGGCCCGCGCCGGTCATACCGGATTTGGAGTCGATCACGATCGAATCTGTTTCGATCGCGCCCGCTTCGATCAGCGGCACCAGCGCGAGGATCGACGTTGAGGTGTAGCAGCCGGGGTTAGCGACCAGCCGTGCGTTCTTGATCTCGTCGCGATAAAGTTCGACGAGGCCATAGACCGCTTCCTTCTGAAGCTCGACCGCCTGATGCGCGTGGCCGTACCACTTTTCGTAAGCAAGCGGATCGCGGATGCGGAAGTCGGCCGAAAGATCGACGACTTTCAGCTTCGGCGCTTTCTCGAACAGGTCCTTGATCACCTTCTGCGTCGTACCGTGCGGCAGCGCGCAGAACACGAGATCGATGGTGCTCGCATCAAGTTCTTCGATGGTAATCAATTTCGGCAAATCGATGCCGAAGAATTGCGGATAGACGCTCGCCATGGTCTTGCCGGCCTTGCGGTCGGCGGTCAGTGCCACGATTTCCGCGTTCGGATGGCGGAGCAGCAGGCGCACCAGTTCGGCGCCGGTGTAACCCGACGCGCCCAGAATCGCGATCCGCGTTTTGGTGGCGCTCATGACTTGCTCCTCGAAGAGGCGTGACGCTTACCCGAATTGGTCCGATGAATAAAGCGGCTTGCTTCATAGGCGAGCGGAAAAAACCGCCCGCCCCCTTATTTGCTTCCCCGGCGTGCTGCGATAAGGCTAACGAAATGCATCGCAACGTGTGCCGCGGCAATCGCCGTGATCTCGGATCGGTCATAGGGCGGCGACACTTCCATCACATCGAAACCGACGAAATGGATGCCGCCCAACGCGCGCAGGATCATCAGCGCCTCGCGGGAGGTCAGCCCGCCGGAGACCGGCGTGCCGGTACCGGGCGCGAACGCCGGATCGAGCGCGTCGATGTCGAAGGTGAGATAGGCCTTCTTCTTCCCGACCCGCTTCAGCACCTTCTTCACGACACCGGCGACGCCGAGCGTCTCTAACTGATTGCCGCCGATGATTTCGATGCCGTGGGTCGCCGGAGCAACCGTGCGAATGCCGATCTGGATCGAATGCTTCACATCGATCAGGCCTTCGATCGCGGCACGTGCCACGAACGAGCCGTGATCGATGCGACCTGCTTCCGGGTGCCAGGTATCCTGATGTGCATCGAACTGCACCAGCGCGAGCGGCCCATACTTCGCCGCGTGCACCTTCAGGAGCGGATAGGTCACGAAGTGATCGCCGCCGAGCGTCAACAGTGTTGCACCCGTCGCTAAAATCTCTTTCGCTTGTTTCTCGATCTCGCGCGGCACGTCGTCGTGATTGCCGTAGTCAAGCGAACAGTCGCCGACATCGACCGCAGTCAGTTTCGCAAACGGATCGAAGCCGAACGGATATTGCGGATCGCCTTCGAGGATCGCGGAAGCGGCGCGGATCGCGCGCGGTCCGAAACGCGCACCGGGCCGGTTCGAGGTCGCGGCATCGAACGGCACGCCCCAGATCGCGAGATCGGCACCCGTAGCATCCTTCGCATAAAGCCGCCGCATGAAGGAAAGCGCGCCGCCATAGGTCGGCTCGTTCACGCCGCCGCGGATATTCTCGCCCTTGAAGGCATTATCGGCGGGACGCGGACGTCGCGGCGTGCTGGATTTCTGTTTTGTCATCGCGGTTTCGTTGATCGGGGGCGCTTGCCGGGCTAGTCTTAGCGCAACAAAGACATACTCCCCAAACCAAGGAAACTCTTCCCATGGCCGTAGACGGAAAGTGGAATATCGCAATCGACACGCCGATGGGCACCCGCCAGGCCGAAATCGAGTTCAAGACCGACGGCTCGACCTTGTCCGGCACCCAGTCCGCCGATGGCCAGTCCGGCCCGCTGCAGGACCCGACGATCGACGGCAACAAAGTCTCGTGGAAAGTCGACATTACCAACCCGATGCCGATGACCTTGACCTTCACCGGCACCGTCGATGGCGATAAAATCAGTGGCGATGCCGACACCGGAACCTTCGGCGCCTTCCCCTTCTCCGGAAGCCGCGCGTAGCCCTCTGAATACTCCGCTCATCAAACCGGCGGGCGCTTTCGAGCGCCTGTTTCGCCGCGCGCGCTATCGCCTGATGCGCGCGCTCGGCCGCGAGCGGTTCACGGTCAAGGCGCAGGGCCTGAACTTCGTGGTCGGGCACAAGGACCTGATCGACTATCACCTCGCGCTCGACGGCTCATGGGAGCCGATGCAGATCAACCGCTTCGCGGAGCTTGCCGCGAAAGTGCCGTTCGATGTCTTTCTCGACATCGGCGCGAACGCCGGCTTCTACAGTGTGGTGGTTGCCGCGAACGATCTCGCAAAAGAAGTGATCGCGTTCGAGCCCGATCCCGGCAACTACGCGCGCCTGAAAGCAAACTTAGAAGCGAACAATCTTCAGGAAGAAGTCTGGGCGCTGCAGATGGCGCTTGGCGACAAGGCCGACGAAGTCACGCTCACCGAGTCCAGCGAACACAACCGCGGCGAGTCCTACATCACCCAGCCGGATATGCCCGCGGGCACCATTACGCATCGCGTAAAGCAGGTGAAGTTCGACGACGAATACCAGATCAAGGGCAAGCACATCCTCGTCAAGATGGACATCGAGGGCTACGAGTTCCACGCACTCGCCGGCATGGAGCGGACGCTGCGCGACAACCTCTGCTACCTTCAGGTCGAGCTATATTCCGACCGGATCGAGGAACTGAAGGCGCTGTTCCAGCGCTTCAACTACCGTTTCCTCGGCACTTTCGAGATCGACCACTATTTCACCAATATCCGGGGCGTTGAGTAACCCTCCCCCTGACGACATGGCGGAATCCGCCGTGGCATATTGATCCAAACCGATTCGCGAGACGGACCAACGCATGGCCAAGGCCAAGAAAGCGAAAGCGAAACCTGCTTCACGCGGCAAAGCGCGCGAGGAAGCCGACCTGTTCGGCGGCGCCAAGAATGGCGGCCGCGGCAAGGCGGGCCGCGAAGCCGCGCGCGGCGGCGGCAAAAGCTATGACGCACACTCGATCGAGGTACTGGAAGGGCTGGAGCCCGTCCGCCGCCGTCCCGGTATGTATATCGGCGGCACCGACGCCAAGGCGCTGCACCACATTTTCGCGGAAGTGATCGACAACGCGATGGACGAAGCGGTCGCGGGACACGCGACCTTCATCGACGTGCAGATGACCGACGACGGCTTCATCCGCGTCACCGACAACGGCCGCGGCATTCCGGTCGGTATGCATCCGAAGTTCAAGAACAAGTCCGCGCTGGAGGTCATTCTTACGACGCTGCACGCAGGCGGCAAATTCTCCGGCGAGTCCTATGAGACTTCCGGCGGCCTGCATGGCGTCGGTGTCTCGGTGACGAATGCGCTCTCGGAGACTCTTGAAGCCGAAGTTGCGCTCGGCGGCGTGCTCTATCGCCAGACCTATAAGCGCGGCACGCCGCAAGGCCCGCTGAAAGCGGTGCAGAAGGGCGTGAAGAAGCGCGGCACTTCGATCCGCTTCACGCCGGACCCGATCATCTTCGGCGACGACGCGAAGTTCGAGCCCGACCGCGTCTTCCGCATGACCAAGGCCAAAGCCTATCTCTTCGGCGGCGTAGAAATCCGCTGGTCCTGCGACAAGTCGCTGGTCAAAGGCACCGAGGTTCCGGAGAAAGAGTCGTTCCACTTCGAGAACGGATTGCAGGACTATCTCGCGAACAACATCGAGAAGCGCACGCGCGTTCACAAAGACATCTTCGGCGGCAAGAGCGAGAAGAAGTCCGGTCACGGCGCGGTGGAATGGGCGGTCGCGTGGATCGCGGACGAAGACGGCTTCGTCAATTCCTACTGCAATACGATCCCGACACCGGACGGCGGCACTCATGAAGCGGGCCTGCGCACCGCGCTTCTGAAAAGCATGAAAGATTACGCCGACCGTACCGGCAACAAGCGCGCGGCGGCGATCACCGCCGACGACGTGATGGATGGCGCAACCGCGATCGTCTCCGTGTTCATCCGCGATCCGGAATTTCAGGGCCAGACCAAAGACCGCCTCGCAAACCCGGAAGCGGCGAAGCTCGTGGAAAACACGCTCCGCGATGCCTTCGACAACTTCCTTGCGGGCAACACGCTGGAAGCAAACAAGCTACTCGAATGGGCCGTCGAGCGTGCGGAAGAACGCGCACGACGCCGCACCGAGAAAGAAATCTCGCGCAAGTCCGCGGTGCGCAAACTCCGCCTCCCCGGCAAGCTCGCCGACTGCTCGAACGCATCCGCGAAAGATTCCGAAATCTTCATCGTCGAGGGCGACAGCGCAGGCGGCTCCGCGAAACAGGCGCGCGATAGACGCACGCAGGCGGTGCTGCCGCTGCGCGGTAAGATTTTGAACGTGGTCAGCGCGGGGCGCGGCAAGCTCGCTGCCAACCAGCAGCTTGCGGATTTGATGCAGGCGCTCGGCTGTGGCTCCGGTGCGCACTATGTTGACAGCGCGCTACGTTATGATCGCGTGATCATCATGTGCGACGCCGACGTGGACGGCGCGCATATCGCTTCGCTCCTCATCACCTTCTTCTATCAAGAGATGCCGAAGCTGATCGAGAACAAGCACCTCTTTCTCGCGGTGCCCCCGCTCTATCGCCTCACCTATGGCGGGCAGACCGTGTACGCACGCGACGACAAGCACAAAGACCTGCTGATGCAGACCGTGTTCAAGGGGAAAAAGAACATCGAGGTCGGCCGCTTCAAAGGCCTCGGTGAGATGATGCCGGCGCAGTTGAAGGACTCGATGCACCCGGCATCGCGCTCGCTATTGCGCGTGACCATTGCGGAAGCAAAGCGGGCCGCGACCAAGAAGACGATCCAGCGGCTGATGGGCAACAAGCCCGAAGAGCGCTTCAACTTCATTTCCGAGAACGCGAAGTTCGCTGAAGCGCTGGATATTTAGCGCTTCAAATACTGATCCAGTATCGCCTGCGGATCGTCGGATAGCGTCTTGCAGCGCGGGCCATAGGCCTCTTCGAGCTTCACGATATTCTTGCAGTCGCCTTCCAGGAGCTTCTGCTGCTGTTCGACCGCCACCTTCTGGCGGGCGATCATGGCGTCGTTATCCATCCGGATGGTCTGGCCCGCCTGAAAAGCGTATTTGCGCAGCTTATCGGCATTCGCGGTCGCGACCGACGCAACATTCACCTGCGCCTGCTCGATCGCGCAGCCGCGCACGAAGGTATAATAGACCACGCAGATACTGAGTTCCGCCTGCACCACGTCGATCGCGGTCTTCTTCTCCTCCTGCGCTTGCGCCGAAGCGGTAAGCAAGATCAGCAAGGCGGCAATACGAAGCAACGTCATCCGGACCTCATGTTTCAAGCCAACCCTAGCATTGATTTTATGCCCGCGCCGGGCACGAAAAGTTCTGGATAGCGGCACCCCGCCACCGGGTTGGCGCTGGCAATTTCTGCGAAGCGGACTTAGTAGAACGGCAATGCCAAAGCTCAGTTCCAAGCATCCATACCGTATCGGCAAGTCCCGCACCGGCCTCGGCCTCTTCGCCACAGAACCCATCAAGAAGGGCTCGCGCGTCGTCGAATACACGGGGCGCAAGATCGGCAACAAACGCGCGGAATGGATCGAGGACAACACCGACAACCGCTATGTGTTCGAACTGAACGACAAATGGTCGATCGACGGCTCGCCGCGCTCGAATATCGCGCGCTACGTCAATCACTCCTGCCGGCCGAATGTCGAGGCGTACCAATACGCCATGAAAATCTATTATCGCTCGCGCTGGAACATCAAGCCGGGCGAGGAAATCCTCGTCAGCTACGGACAGGATTATTTCGACAGCTTCATCAAGCCGGTCGGCTGCAAGTGCAACACCTGCTTAAACCGCCGCAAGCGCGAGCGGGCGGAAGCGCGCAGGAAGGCCGCGCGAAAACAGGCCGCGAAAAAGAAAAACGGCCACCGCTGACTTTTTAGTGGTCATAACCCGCAAGCGGGCGATGACTGCCGCCGACAAAAGAAAAAAGCCCGCTCTTTCGAGCGGGCTTTCTTGCTTTCAGATGCCGCCAACGAGAGCAGCATCGCGAAGTGGCTTACGCCTGCAGGTTCTCGGCGGCGGCCTTGCCGCTGCGCTTGTCCTGAACGACCTCGAACGAGATCTTCTGGCCTTCATTCAGGGTCTGGAGACCCGAACGCTGCACGGCCGAGATGTGAACGAACACATCCTTGCCGCCGTCATCCGGCTGAATGAAACCAAAGCCTTTTTGGGTATTGAACCACTTCACGGTTCCAGTGCTCATCGTAGTTTTTCCGATCAAAGATAGAGTCGAAGTTGAACCTGCGTCGGGTGACGCACGTCCGGTGGCATCGATTTTGGTGAAGTTAGAAGCATAAGGCGGTTAACCGCCAGGACCACGTCGTTCGGCCGAAATTCGATGGCGGGCATATACGTGCGGTTCGTGAAGCTGGCAAGACAGACGGGAACAATTATTTTGCCAGCGTTTCCAAAAGCCGGAAGGCCTTGCCCTGCCGCACCACGTAACCCGGATCGAAGTGCCCGCCGAAGACGCGCGTCTTGGTGCCCGCGAGTTTACCAAGTAACTCGTCTCGCATTTTCGTCGACGCTTCCGGGTCGTCGCCATCGTAGGACGACACCCAGTCAAGATGTTCGAACTGGCAGGGGTGATGGGCGACATCGCCGAGGAGCATCGCTTCCTCGCCCTGCGAGCGGATCAGAATACTGATGTGGCCGGGGCTATGGCCGGGCGTCGGAAAGGTGCTGACCTCGTCGCAGACTTGATGGGCGCTTTCGATCAGCCTCGCCTGCCCGGCATCGACGACCGGCTTTACGGAGTCATCAAATACCGCCCGCGGCTCCGTGTTGTCTCCGGATGCATTCCAGAAATCGTACTCGGTCTTGCCGAAGAGATATTTCGCGTTCGGGAAGGCCGGCACCCATTTGCCGGCTACCAGCTTCGTATTCCAGCCGACGTGATCGACATGGAGATGCGTGCAGATCACGGTGTCGATGGTCTCCGGGGCGAAGCCCGCTTCCGTCATCTTGAATAAGAACGGCGTGTTCAGATTATTCCAGATGGCAACGCGCCTGCCCTGTTTATCGTTGCCGAGACCGGTGTCGACCACAATCCGCCGCTTCCCCGCTTCGACCACGTAAGCGTGAATGCTCATCTTGAGCTTGCCTTCCGGCGTTGCGTAACGCGGAATGAGCCAATCCATCTCGCGAACAACGTCTGGTGCTGCCTGCGGCAGGATGAACTTGGTGCCGCCCGCCCCTTCGATCTCGACGATCTTCGTGACCGTGACCGCGCCGACCTTCCACTTCATTTCGTACTTCCCTTCGCAGAGCGGCCACAATCCGCGACCACATTGCCTGTCACGTCCCGTGTGGACAGTGCCATGACGCTGTGCTGTGTGCATAGTCTTACGGCGATGGAGGGCTTTCTCATGAATAGTATTTTCGGCGGCATTCTCGGCGAGGTTTTAAAGAACGTTCTCAACGGCAACGTATCGCAGCAACAGCAGTCGCAACTGCCGGACATCTTCGGCCAGATTCTGAAGAACACCGACCTCGGCTCGATCGGCGGTTTGCTCAAGCAGCTTCAGGAAGGCGGCTTGCAGAAGCAGGTCGATAGCTGGCTCGGCAATGGCCAGAACGCCCCGGTCAACGAGAACCAGCTCAAGGATGCGCTCGGCAACGAACAGCTTCGCCAGATAGCGAAGCAAATGGGAATTCCGGTCGATGAAGTGCTCGACAAGCTGAGCAAATACCTTCCCGAGGCCGTCAATCAGGCGAGCCCGAACGGCGAGCTGGCAGGCAACCACGCTGCGGAAAGCCGCCGCGGCGCCTAATCGCTCCGGAAAAGGATCAGCCGTTACCCAGGCTGATCCCACCCGGCGCAAGCGAATTACGCTAGGTTCTCCCCAAAAGAAGAACGTTCGGGGGAACCATGCGTACCCAAGTCGGAATTATCGGCGCCGGCCCGGCCGGCCTGACGCTGTCGCTGTTGCTGCACCGTCTCGGCATCGACAACATCATCATCGAGAACCGCTCGCGCGCTTATGTCGAGGCGCGCATTCGCGCCGGCGTGCTGGAACACTGGGCGACGGACCTGCTCGACGAACTCGGCGTCGGCGCGCGTATGCGCAAGCAGGGCCTCGTTCACGAAGGCATCGAAATCCGAGTCAATGGAGTCGGTCGCCGGATTGATTTCAAGTCCTTGGTGAACAAGACGATCACCGTTTACGGACAACATGAAGTCGTTAAAGACTTGATTCAAGCACGCCTAAGCCAAGGCGGGAGAATCGAATTCGAGGTTTCCGATACATCTGTCCACGATCTGGAGAGCGACAAGCCGACAATCCGATTCAAAAAGAACGGCGAGTCGCATGAAATTACTTGCGATTTCATCGCCGGGTGCGACGGATTCCACGGCATCTGCCGCCCGAGCGTACCCACGGGCGTGCTCACCGAATTCGAGCGCGTTTATCCGTTCGGCTGGCTCGGCATTCTCGCGGAGTCCCCGCCCGTCAACCACGAGTTGATCTACAACAACCACGACCGTGGCTTCTCGCTCTATGCGATGCGCGCGCCAATGATTACGCGCGCCTATCTCCAGTGCGATCCGGACGAAGATGCGAAGAAATGGCCCGACGAGGAAATCTGGGCGGAGTTGAAGCGCCGCCTTGGCCCTGAAGGCGAGACGCGTCTGAAAACCGGACGCATTATCGAAAAAGGCGTCACCGCAATGCGCAGCTTCGTCACCGAACCGATGCAGTATAAGCGTTTGTTTCTAGCAGGTGACGCCGCGCACATCGTGCCGCCGACCGGCGCCAAGGGCATGAACCTCGCCACCGCCGACGTGCTGTTTCTTTCGCGCGCACTGGAAGCCTTTTACAAGTCGAACAATACGGCGCTGATCGAAGGCTATTCGAAGAAGTGCCTCTCGCGCATCTGGAAGGCGCAGCGCTTCTCGTATTTCATGACCACGATGCTGCATTTGAATCCGAAGGACAGCGCGTTCGACCGCAAGCGGCAGCTCGCAGAACTCGATTACGTGACCTCGTCGGAAGCGGCGGCGAAGGCGCTCGCGGAAAACTACGTCGGTCTTCCGATAGACTGACCGGTTAAATGCCCCAGATATAGCGCGGCACCCGCTTCATGTAGTCCGCATAAGGCGCACCGAAGCGCGCGAGCAGATACACCTCCTCGCGCCGGATCACGCCGTAGTGGATGACCAGCACGAACGGAACGAGCAAAACCAGCAGCCAGTCCGAATTGAACAAGAGCGCGATCCCGATCAGCAAAACGATGAACGCGAGATAAATCGGATTTCGCGAGCGCGCGTAAGCGCCGCCGGTCGCGAGTGCCAGCGTCGGCTCCCAGGTCGGAATGTTCGTCTCTGCCTTTCGCATTTCATTGGCGGCAGCACCTAACAAAACTACACCACACAACAACGCCATTCCGGATGCCAGATAGCGTAAACCTGAAGCCGTCCGCGCCATGTGTCCCTGCGGATAAAAGTAATCGAGCGCGAACGCCAAGAGCAGCGTCACGAGCACGATCGCCCGCAATGTCGTTTTCACCCCTGCTCATTCCGCAAGCCACTCCACCAAGAGTTTCGTCACGCGGTCTGGACGCTCCAGCGTAGACATATGCCCGCAATTAGGAATGACATCGAGGCGCGAACCCGCGACCAGTTCGTGCATTTCCTTTGCCGCCGCGGGCGGTGTCAGCTGATCCGAGTCGCCGACCACGATCAGCGTCTCCATCTTGAGGTCTTTTAAGAGCGGCCTTGAATCCGCGCGGTTCATGATCGCAGTCTGCTGATTGATATAAACCTCGGCGCCGGTCTCCTGGTTCATTTCCTTCACGACGCTGCGAACCGCTTCGTCCTTCAGGCGCGATTCATGGACCAGTAGCGGCCACAGCGCTTCTTCGCGCTCTGCGGCTTTTCCTTCGCGTGTCATCGCAATGTTCTTAAGCCGCTTTTCGGTCTGCTCCGGACGGTCGGCAGCGGCGGCGGTGTCGACGAGCGCCAACTTCAGCACCCGCTCCTTCGCCTGCCGCAGAATTTCGAGGGATATGTAGCCGCCCATGGAGAAGCCGATGAGCGCAAAACGCGGCGGCGCGTGCTCCAGGATCGACTTTGCGATCGCCGTCATGGAGTTCCCGCGCCGGTGATCGGCAATCTGCACCGGACCGAACGGCCAAAGGGCCGGCACCTGCGGCGCATATACCCGTGCCGAGCAGTTCAGACCCGGCACCATGACCACCGGAACAGCCGCTTCCATACTCACCCCGTCTTCACCCTGATTGCGCCGCATAGCCGTTTAGCAGCGATTTTCATTGACTTCCCGCGATTTCTTCCTATGTTGCAACGCATCGAAGGGCAGATTTTTGGAATCGCCCCGCAACGCCCTCGATCTGGCGCTCCTCACCCGACGTTACCAGGCATACGGCCTGAACCGATGAGGAAGCAGCCCACCGGGCGAGATGGAACCTAAGAACTACATGAACTTTTCCGAACTCGGCTTGAGCCAGAAAGTGCTCTCAGCCGT
>LNFM01004663.1_pt1 | contig 24909 bp, 14 predicted proteins | sample 596031 | NCBI WGS metagenome assembly LNFM01 (sample SAMN04254537, study PRJNA301005) | activated carbon metagenome | isolation source: dual media filters at the Ann Arbor, Michigan drinking water treatment plant | place: USA: Ann Arbor | reverse complement strand
GATCTGGAAGGCGATTCGGTGGGCAGCTGGCTCAAGACGCTGCTGGCCGACGCCTTCTACTGGACCGACAACGACATCGTGGTGCAGACGCGCTCGATGTACGGCGGCGCACCGCGCCAGGGCGGCGCCAGCTTCCTGCTCGACCGCGGCGGCAAGGCCACGCACTTCAACTACTTCAGCAACGAGCGCACGGCCGATGCCCTGGTGCAGGGGCTGACGCAGGCCCGGCCGGGCGGCTTTGCCACCATCGGCCCGCTGTCGTGGAAGGGCCAGGACAGCGGCGGCCTGCGCGGCGCCCCCGGCCCCGTGCCCGGCACCGAGGCGGCCAAGCCGGCGGTGTTCGTGCTGCCGGGCATCCTGGGCAGCAACCTCAAGGTGGGCGAAGACCGCGTCTGGCTCGGCCTGGGGCTCGTCGGCGGCCTGTCGCGCCTGGCCTGGCAGCCAGGCAGCGAAGAGGTGCAGCCCGACGGCGCCGTCGGCCTGGTCTACGGCGCTCTGATGCAGCACCTGCGCGCCAGCCACGACGTGGTGGAGTTCGCCTACGACTGGCGCGTGCCGGTCGAGCAAGAGGCACGCCGCCTGGGCGCGGCCGTGGCCCGGGCGCTGGACGCGCGCCAGGCCAGCGGCACGCCGGTGCGGCTGCTGGCGCATTCGATGGGCGGCGTGCTGGCGCGCACCCTGGCGCTGGAATGCCCCGACGTGTGGCAGCGCATGATGGCCCACGCCGACGCGCGGTTGCTGATGCTGGGCACGCCCAACGCGGGCTCGTGGGCGCCGATGCAGGTGCTCTCGGGCGACGACACCTTCGGCAACGCGCTGGCCGCCGTGGGCTCGCCGCTGGCCGACCACGCGGCGCGCCAGATGATGGCGGCGATGCCCGGTTTCCTGCAGTTGCAGGCCGACCTGACCGACCCGCAGCTGGCGCTGGACCAGGCCGAGACCTGGGCGCGCCTGGCGCGCGACGACTTCGAACAGATGCACCAGAAGAACTGGTGGCACGGCTACGCCGGTGAGGCGCAGGAGTGCGTCTACCGCTGGGGCCTGCCGCCGCAAGCGGTGCTGGACCAGGCGCGCGCGCTGCGCCTGCGCCTGGACGAGCAGGCCGTGGGCGAACTGCGCGTGTGGGCCTCCAAGCTGCTGCTGGTGGTGGGCAAGGCCCGCTTCACGCCCGACGGCTACGAGATCGGCAGCGAAGGCTTCAGCTACCGCAACGCGGTGGACGGCGGCGACGGGCGCGTGCCGCTGTCATCGGCCCTGCTGCGCGACGTGGCCACCTGGACCCTGGCCTGCGAACACGGCAGCCTGCCCAGCGAGGCCAAGGCCTTCGACGCCTACGTCGAACTGCTGGACACGGGCCACACCGAGCGCCTGGCGCGGCTGCCGGTGCTGCGCGGCGGCGAGGCCGAGGCGCCGAAGCGGGTGCGCTCGCGCCCGGCCCGCGCCCGCCCGCGCGTGCGCCCGGCCGAGACCGAGGCCGAGGTCTTCCGCAGCCCCGAGGCCGCGCCCGAAGACCGCGGCGACGCCGCCGCCAACGCCAGCGACGGAACGCTGCAGCTGGACGTGCTCAACGGCAACCTCAGCTTCGTCGCGCAGCCGCTGATGATCGGCCACTACCGCTCGATGCTGCTCACCGGCACCGAAGAGGTCATCGACCGGCTCATCGGCGGCAGCATGCAGGTGGCGCTGGCCACCAGCCTGTACCCCGAGAAGCCCGGCAGCAGCCGCGTCTTCGTCAACAAGCGCCGCCGCGGCAGCGACCCTTTCCACGCGCCACGCCCGCGCGCCGCCATCGTGGTGGGCCTGGGCGAAGAAGGCGTGCTCACCACCCAGCAGCTGGTGAGCACCGTGCGCCAGGGCTGCATCGCCTGGGCCCAGCGCGCGGCGGAAGACGGGGCCGCCGACGGCCTGGAGATCGCCGCCACGCTCATCGGCAGCGGCGGCCTGGGCATCAGCCCGGGCGCTGCGGCGCGCGCCATCGCCCAGGGCGTGTGCGAAGCCAACCGGCGCCTGGCCGGCAGCGGGTGGCCGGGCGTGAGCCGGCTCACGCTGGTCGAGCTCTACCTCGACCGCGCCACCGACGCCTTGCACGGCCTGCAGATGCTGGCCGCAGCGCAGCCCCAGCACTTCCGCGTGGCACCCACCATCACCAGCGGCACCGGCCCGCTGCGGCGCCAGTCGGGCAACGGCTACCGCGGCGCCGCCTACGACCTGATCAGCGTCACCAACCAGGCCGACGAGGGCACGCTGGCATTCGCACTGGACACGCGCCGCGCCCGCACCGAAGTGCGCGCGCAGAGCACGCAGCGCAAGCTCATCACCGACCTGGTGCGCCACGCCGCCACCGCCACCGTGGGCGACCCCGGCATCGGCCGCACGCTGTTCCAGCTGCTGGTGCCGGCCGAGATCGAGCCCTACCTGGCGGGTGAAGACAGCGTGGTGCTCGAGCTCGACGCCGGCACCGCCGCCATCCCCTGGGAACTGCTGGACACCAGCCCGGCCGCCGAGGAACACAAGCTGCCCTGGGCCATCCGCACGCGGCTGCTGCGCAAGCTGCGCAAGAGCCAGTACCGCAATGCGCCCCAGGACGCCAGCGCCGACGACGCGGTGCTGGTGGTGGGCGAACCGCTGATCGAGCCCGAGAAGAACTACGCCACGCTGCACGGCGCGCGGCGCGAGGCCGAAGCCGTGGAGCAGCAGCTCAACGGCCCCGGTGGGCTGGAGCCGGGCCGCGTGACCGCGCTGCTGGACCAGCCCGATGCGGCGCGCGTGATCACCGCGCTGCTGGCGCGGCGCTACCGCATCCTGCACATCGCCGGCCACGGCGAGCCGGTGGAATACGACGAGCAGGGCAAGCTCAAGCACACGCGCGGCGTGGTGCTGTCCGACGACTCGTTCCTGGGCGTGGACGAGATCAAGGCCATGCGCAGCGTGCCCGAGCTGGTGTTCCTGAACTGCTGCCACCTGGGCGCGCTGAACCCGCGCGACACGCTGCGCCGGCCCGACCCCGGCGCCTTTGCCGCCAGCGTGGCCGACGCGCTGATCGACATCGGCGTGCGCTGCGTGGTCATCGCCGGCTGGGCCGTGGCCGACGGCGCGGCCGAGGCCTTTGCCAACACCTTCTACCGCGAACTGCTGGGCGGCCACAGCTTCATCGAATCGGTGCACGAGGCGCGCTGCGCCGCGCACGCGGCCGAGCCCGGCGGCAAGACCTGGGCCGCCTACCAGTGCTACGGCGACCCCGACTGGTTCTACCGCAGCCGCGTCGCCGACGCCCAGGCCGGCCGCAGCGCCGCGCCCGATGAAGGCCCGGGCCCGGGTTCGCCCTCGGGCCTGGCGCTGGCGCTGGAAGAGATCGCCGTGCGCATGCGCTTCATGGGCGGCCGCGCCGAAGCGCTGCAGCCTGCGCTGCTGGCGCTGGAACAGCGCTGCGCAGCCCAGATGGGCGGCATCGGCGCCGTGGCCGAGGCCTTTGCCGTGGCCTGGGAAGCCGTGGGCGATCGCAGCCGCGCCATCACCTGGTACGAGCGCGCGCTGACCGCCGAGGACGCCAGCGCCTCGATCAAGGCCGAAGAGCAGCTGGGCAACCTGCGCGTGCGCGCCGCCTGGGCCGCGGGCCGCGGGGCCAAGCCGGGGTCCAAGGCGCATGCCGCGGCGCTGGCCGCCATCGAGCAGGCGCGGCTGGGATTGCAGTCGCTGGCCACGCGCCAGCCCACGGTGGAGCGGCTGTCGCTGTGCGGCTCGGCGGCCAAGCGCCTGGCCATGCTGCTGGCCCGCGGTGGCGACGCCGCGGCGCTGCAGCGCGAGCGCCAGGCCGCCCACGCCGCCTACGCCCAGGCCGAAGCCCTGGCAGCGGCCAGTGGCCAGGGCGCGCTGTTCTACCCGGGCCTGAACCGCATGGCCGCCGAACTGCTGGTGCAGCCGGCCGGCCACGCGCTGGACGCCGCCGCCACCGAGGCCGTGCGCCAGAGCCTGCTGCACAAGAGCGCGCACGACCCCGACTTCTGGAGCGAGGCCGCGCGCATCGAACTCGAATGGCTGCTGGCCGTGGCCGGGCAGCGCCTGGCCGAGAGCCTGGCGGCGCTGCGCGGCGCCTTCATCGAGCTGCAGCTGCGTGTGGATGCGCGCTCGAACTGGCAGTCGGTGGCCGACCAGGCCGAGTTCGTGCTGACGCCCTACGCCGCGTCGGCCAGCGCTGCCGAGCGCGACGCGGCGCAGGCGCTGCGCGAGCTGCTCGATGGCTTTGCCGCGTAGGCCAACGCCCGCCATGCGCAACTTCGTCAAAGGCATTCTGGTGGGCGCCGGCGCGCTGCTGCTGGCCCTGCTGCTCAACCCCGGCCCCGAGGCCCATCGCGAGAAGATCAAGCAGGCCGTGGCCGAGCGCAGCCCGCTGGCCGGCGTGCTGCAGCTGGGCAGCGTGGCGGCCTTCGTGTCGAGCTACCACTCGCTGGGCGTGGCCTCGTACACGCGCATCGACCAGCGCGTGCTGTCCTGGGGCGCGCTGGGCTACGTGCACGTCACCGACCTCGGCGCGCGCTGAGCGTGTGAGCGGCGCCCTCAGCGCCCGCCCGTCACGTCCAACAGCGCGCCGGTGGTGTAGCTGGCGGCGTCCGACAGCAGCCAGCAGATCGCCTGGGCCACCTCGTCGGCGCTGCCGGCGCGCTGCATCGGCAGCTGCGGGGCCAGCTGGCGCGCGCGCTCGGGCTGGCCGCCCGAGGCGTGGATCTCGGTCTCGATGATGCCGGGCCGCACGGCGTTGACGCGGATGCCCTCGGCCGCCACCTCGCGCGCCAGGCCCAGCGTGAAACTGTCGATGGCGCCCTTGGCCGCGGCGTAGTCGATGTACTGACCCGGCGAACCCAGGCGCGAAGCCGCCGACGACAGGTTGACGATGGCGCCGCCGCGCCCGCCGTGGCGCCGGCTCATGCGCCGCACCGCCGCCTGCGCGCACCACATCGAACCGAACACGTTGACGGCGAACATGCGCTCGATGCGCCCGGGCGCCATCTCGTCCAGCCGTGCCGTGACATCCACGATGCCGGCGTTGTTGACCAGCCCGTCCAGGCCGCCCCAGGCGCGGTCGAGTGCGGCAAACATCGCCTGCACCTCGGCCTGCACGCCCACGTCGGCCTGCAGCACCAGCGCCTGACGGCCGGCGGCGCGCACCGCGGCGGCCACGGCCTCGGCCGCGGCGGTGTCGCGCGCGCAGTGCACGGCCACGTCCCAGCCCTGGGCGGCGGCCAGCCGGGCGCAGGCCGCGCCGATGCCGCGGCTGGCACCGGTGATGAGTAAACGCGGGTTCATCGCGCGATGTTAGGGCGGCGCGGCGCGGCGGCGGCGGCGCGGTTTGTAGGGATGGCATCCGTGCTGGGTCAGGCTATGGTCCCGGCTTTGGGCTATGCAAAGCAGGAACCGATGTACAGGCTGACGGTGGCCCGCGTGTGGGCACTATGGTCGAAATGAAGGAAGCGGCCTGGGGCCGCCTGCTGGCCATGATGCGCGACGGCATGGTGGTGCCGGTGGTGGGCGGGCGCCTGCTGCGCGACGCCGCCGGGCAGTCGCTGCAGGCGCGGCTGGCGGCCAAGCTGCTGGCCGACTACGAAACCCAGCTGCCGCCCGAAGGCCTGACGCCTTACCGCGAACTCAACGAAGCGGTGAGCCTGCTCAAGGACAAGGCCGACCTGCAGGACCTGTACGGCGACATCCACCTGGCCATGCGCGACCTGCGCAAGCAGAGCGGCTTCGCGCTGCCGCAGGCGCTGGCGCAGCTGGCGCAGATCCGCGACTTCCAGCTCGTCGTGACGCTCACGCCCGACGAGCTGCTGGCGCAGGCGCTGCAGGCCGAAGGCCGCGGCGTGAACGAGGTCGTGCACTCGCCCAAGCTGCCCACCAGCGAGGGCAGCGACCTGCCGCTGGACTGGCAGGACCGCAGCGGCACGGTGCAGCTGCTGTACCTGTTCGGCAAGGCGCGGCCGACGCCGCTGTACGCCATCCACGATGAAGACGTGCTCGAGTACGCGCACAACGTCATCGCCGGCGGCAACCATGCGCCCAAGGCCTTTCTGGGCGCGCTGCAAGACCGCAACCTGCTGCTCATCGGCTGCAACTTCCCCGACTGGCTCAGCCGCTTCATGCTGCGCGCCACGCGCAAGGGCCGGCTGGCCGACCAGAAGGGCGGGCGCGAATGGCTGGTCGAACCGCTGCAGCGCGAAGACCCCTTCATCGGCTTCCTGGGCAAGTACAGCCCGCAGACTTCGGTGCTGAGCTGCACCGACCCGGCCGACTTCGTGGCCGAGCTGCACCGGCGCTGGATGGCCGAGCACCTGCCCGGCGGCGCGGCCGCGGCGCCAGATCCGGCCGCTGCCGAGCCGGCCACGCCCGAGAGCGCGATGTTCTTCATAAGCTATTCGCGCACCACCGACCTGGCCGCCGCGGTACGCCTGCACAAGGCGCTGTGCGAGCAGGGCGTGGCCGAAAGCGAGATCTGGTTCGACCGCCAGGTGCTCGAGCCCGGCGACCGCTGGCGCCAGCGCATCCTCGACGGCATCCGCAGCTGCCGCTACTTCCTGCCGGTGGTGTCGCGCGCCGCCGTGGCGCGCGACGAGGCCTTCGTCTTCAGCGAATGGGACGAAGCCACGCGCCGCGTGGCGCAGATGAACCGCAGTTTCCTGCTGCCCCTGGTGGTGGACACCGAGAACCGCCCCGAGACCTACAGCCAGCCCTCGGTGCAGGCCTGGGTCAACCGCGACATCAACTTCGGGCATGCGCCCGGCGGCGTGCCCGAGACCAGCGCCGCCGACAAGCTGCGCCGCCTGGTGCGCGAAGCGCGCATGCGCGTGTAGGCCATGGCCGGCGTCCCCCTCACCCCCGGCGCGCCGCAGCTCGACGACGACAACCCCTGGCCGGGGCTGGAGGCCTACACCGAGGCCGCGCAGCGCTGGTTCCACGGCCGCGACGCCGACACCGCCGAACTGCTGCGCCTGATCCGCCAGTCGCCCTTCGTCGCGCTGTACGGCAAGTCGGGGCTGGGCAAGAGCTCCATGCTGCAGGCCGGCGTATTTCCGGCGCTGCGCGAGGCGCGCTTCCTGCCCATCTATCTGCGGCTGGACTACACCGAGGCTGCCGCGCCGCCGCAGCAGCAGGCGCTGGCGCGGCTGCTGCAGGCCGCGGCCGAGGCCGGCGTGGAAGCGCCCGCGCCCGAACCCGGCGAAAGCCTGTGGGCCTATCTGCAGCGGCGCGAGCGCCCGTTCTGGACGCACGACAACTTTCCGCTCACGCCGGTGCTGGTGTTCGACCAGTTCGAAGAGATCTTCTCGCGCGGCGGCGCGGCGGCGCATGTGCGGCAGATGCTCGACAGCATCGCCGACCTGGCCGGCAACCGCCTGCCGGCCGAGCTGGCCGAAGACCGCGAGGCCGCGCGCCGGCTCAACCTGCAGTCGCCGCAGTACCACGTGGTGCTGTCCTTCCGCTCCGACTTCCTGGCCGAGGTCGAGGGCTGGGAAAAGCGCGCCAACCTGCCCCAGCGCGAGGCCCACCATCTTGAGGCCATGCAACGCTTCACCGCCATCCAGGCAGTGCAGCGCGCCGGCGCCGCGGTGCTCGAGCCGGGCGTGGCCGAGCAGATCGTCGACTTCGTGCTCGGCCACGACGACAGCGGCGGCACCGGCGTGGCCACCGAGGTCGAGCCGGTGCTGCTGAGCCTGTGCTGCTACCAGCTCAACAACCGGCGCCAGCGCCCGGCGCGCATCGACAGCGCGCTGCTCAACAGCGTCGGCCAGGACATCCTGCTCGACTTCTACAACGACGCGCTGGCCGGCATGCCGCCGCGCGTGTCGGAGTTCATCGAGGACAACCTGATCCAGGGCGGGCGCTACCGCAGCAGCTACCCGCGCCAGGAGGCCGTGGACAGCGGCGCGCTCACCCAGGACGAGCTCGATGAACTGATGAAGCGCCGGCTGCTGCGCGTGGACCCGCAGGGCCGCGTGCCGCGCATCGAGCTCATCCACGACCGCCTGGTGGGCATCGTGCGCGACGCGCGCGACGCGCGCCTGACGCGCCAGCAGCACGCCGCCGAACGCGAAGAGGCGCGCAAGCAGGCCGAGGAAGAGCGCGACCACGAACGCCTGGCCCACGCCCAGCAGTCGCGCAGCCGCCTCATCGTGGCCGTCACGCTGTTGACCATCGCCTTCGGCCTGGCGCTGTTCTCGGCGCGCGATGCCTGGATCAAGTCCGAGCGCGCGCGCAGTGCCGAAGAACGCGCCACCGCCTTGCGCCTGGGCGTCGAGGCCCGGGGCATGCTCGGCGGCACCGTGCCCGGCGACGACGCCCGCGCCTTCCAGTACCTGCTGGTCGCGCGCCAGCTGTGGCAGTCCGACCAGACCGAGCAGCCGCTGCTGGCCGCACTCACCGAGCGCCAGCACCTGCGCAGCTTCACCCCGCTGGTGGTGCCGCTGGACAGCGACGCCGTGGCCGTGGCCTTCACCCCGGCCGACGCGCCGGGAGCGCCGCCCACCACGCCGCTGCTGGTGGCCGGCCACCTGGACGGCTCGGTCAGCGTGCGCCTGGCCAGCCAGCCGCAGCAGGTGCTGGCGCGCGCCGCCGGGCACGGCGAACTGGTGCAGTCGGTGGCCATCAGCCCCGACGGTCAGCGCATGGTCTCGGCCAGCGACGACGGCTCGATGCGGCTGTGGCAGATCCGGCCACAGCTGGCGCCGCTGGGCGCCGCCATCAAGGTGGGACAGGAGCAGCCGGTGTTCAGCGCCGCCTTCAGCCCCGACGGCCGACGCATCGTCTCGGCCGGCGCCGACGGCATCGTGCGCCTGTGGCCGGGCAGCGGCGGCAAGCCGATCGCCCAGGCCATGCCGCTGCCGGGCGCGGTGGTCTACGGCGTGGCCTTCAGCGCCGACGGCAAGACCATCGGGGCCGTCACCGGCGCCAACGAAAGCACCAGGACGGCCAGCCTGTTCCTGCTCGACGCCGGCAAGCTGGGCACCTTGCCGGTCAAGGGCAACCCCTTCTTCGCCCACGCCCAGGACGGCCTGACGCTGGCCTTCAGCCCCTCGGGCCGCTGGGTCGTGAGCGGCGGCCAGGACGACACCCTGCGCCTGCGCGAGGTCGCCGGCAACCCCCAGGCCACGGTGCGCATGGGCGGGCGCGGCGGCGACGTGCAGAGCGTGAGCTTCCACCCGTCCGAGCGCTGGCTGGCCGCGGGCCACGCCGACGGCGCCTTGCGCCTGTGGCAGCTGCCCGGCGGCGACGCGCTGGGCCAGCCGCTGGCCGACCACGGCGGGCCGGTGACCTCGGTCGCCTTCAGCGCCGATGGCCAGTGGCTGGCCAGCGCGGCCCAGGATTCGCCGCTGCGCCTGTGGCCGCTGGACGCCACGTGGGCGCCGGTGGGCGGCGTGCTCGACCCGCAATTCGACCCGCGTGTGGCCGCGCTGGCCCGCGAAGGGCAGGTGGCCCTGATGCTCGACCGCAACGGCAAGCTGCTGCTGCGCGAAGGCACGGCCAGCCGCGAGCTGGGCGCGCTGCCGCCGGCGGCCGGCGTGCCGCCGCTGGTGGGCTGCGAGCCGCCCAAGGCGGGCGCGGACAAGGCGCAGACCATGACGCGCGGCATGCGCCTGCAGAACCGCGTCGACGAGGCCACGGTCGCCGCGCTGGCCCTGGGCGGCGACGGCCGACGCGCCGCCGCCGGCCTGCGCGACGGCCGACTCATCCTGTTTGACCTGGCCGGCGCCGCCCCCGCCCACAGCGTGCCGGCCAGCGGCTGCGCGCTGGTGGCAGTGGCGATCAGCCGCGACGGCCAGCGCCTGGCCGCCGCCGACAGCCGCAGCAACCTGCTCATCACCGACGCCGAAGGCAACCGGCTGAGCACCCGCCGCGGCCCCGAGGCGGACATCCGCGCGCTGGCACTCAGCGCCGATGGCCAGCGCCTGGCCATCGGCGCCGGGCCGCTGATCCAGCTGATCGCCCTGGGCGAGGCCAAGCGCGGCGCCGAAACGGTCACGCTGCAAGGCGTGTTCGAGGACATCACCAGCCTGGACTTCAGCCCCGATGGGCAGCAGCTCGTGGCCGGCAGCAGCGCCGGCAACGTGCGCGTGTGGGACCTGCGCACCCAGCGGCCGCTGGGTGCGCCGCAAGACGCCAACCGCGGTGCCGTTCCGGCCGTGGCCTTCGGCGCCGACGGCCAGCGCTTCCACTCGCTGGGGCGTGGCGGTGCGGCACGGCCCTGGCCGTCGCCGGCCACCTGGTCGGCGCTGATGTGCGCCAAGCTCAGCCGCAACCTCAGCCACCAGCATTGGCGCGAATGGGTGTCCACCGAGCTGCCCTACCGCTGCCCCTGCCCGGGCTTGCCCATAGAACCCGACGCTGCCGCCAGCGGCGCTGCCGCCGCGCCGCCGCCAACCTGTCCGGCCCCCCAGAAGGGCTGAGGAGACCGCCATGCAGACCTGCTTCGTCGTCCAGGGCTTCGGCAAGAAGACCGACTACAGCGACGGCCGCGTGCTCGACCTCGACGCCAGCTACGCCGTCATCAAAGAGGCGGTCGAGGCCGCCGGCCTGAAGTGCATACGCGCCGACGAGATCCAGCACTCGGGCACCATCGACGTGCCCATGTACCAGCAGCTGCTGCGCGCCGACCTGGTGATCGCCGACCTGTCCACCAGCAACGTCAACGCCGCCTTCGAGCTGGGCGTGCGCTACGGGCTGCGGCCGCGCGCCACCATCGTGGTGGCCGAAAGCGGCTTCAAGAACCCTTTCGACGTGAGCCACATCGCCATCACGTCGTACAAGCACCTGGGCGAAGACATCGGCCGCAACGAGGCCAGGCGCTTCCGCGACGCGCTGGCCGAGCGCATCAAGGCCATCCTGGCGCAGGACAACGTCGACAGCCCGGTCTACACCTTCCTGCACCAGCTGACGCCGCCCAGCGAGGCCCAGATTGCCGCCATGGCCGCCGCTGCCGCCGCACCGGCGGCTGCAACCGAGGCCGTCGACGAACTCAGCCAGAAGCGCATGCTCGACAAGGCGCTGGCCAAGATCAACCCGCCCGCGGGGCAGAAAAGCGACTTCATGGGCGCCGTGTCGCTGCTGCAGATGCTGCACGACGACCGGCCCAGCGACAGCTTCGTCGTCCAGCAGCTGGCGCTGGCCACCTACAAATCGAAGCTGCCCTCGCCGCAAGAAGCGCTGCAGGCGGCCCGGCAGGTGTTGCAACGGCTCGAGCCTGCCAGCACCAACGACCCCGAGACCCTGGGCCTGTGGGGCGCCGTGCACAAGCGCCTGTGGGAGCTGGACGGGCGGCCCGAAGACCTGGGCACCAGCATCAACGCCTATTCGCGCGGCTTCTACCTGAAGCAGGACTTCTACAACGGCGTCAATTTCGCCTTCCTGCTCGAGCTGCGCGCGCTGCAGTCGGCGCGCGCCGGCGAGCGCGAGGAAGCCATCGCCGACAAGGTGCTGGCGCGCCGCGTGCGCACCGAGATCCTGGGCTACCTCGCGCCGCAGATCGCCGACGCCGCCGAGCTGCCGCTGGACAAGCGCTACTGGATCATCGCGTCCAAGTGGGAGGCCCTGGCCGGCCTGGGCCGCGACGCCGAGGCGGCGCAGGCCGAGCAGGCGGCGCGGGCGCTGCAGCCACCAGGTTGGATGCTCGACACCACGGCCGAGCAGATCGGCCGCATCCGCGCCCAGCAGGCCGAGCTGGCGCAGGCGCTGGCCGGCTGACGCGCCCGCCGCCACCCCGCGGGTGATTGCCGACGCGGCGGCGGCGGCGGCCGGGCTACAGTGAGCCGGACCGCCCGCGCATGCGCATGCTCCCTTGCCGCCTCCCGCCGCCATGACCTCGGCCCAGATCATCGTGCTGGCCACGCCGGTGTTCCTGCTGCTCATCGCGCTGGAATTCGCCATCGGCCGCGCGCGCGGCCGCAACACCTACCGGCTGGGCGACACCCTGTCCAGCATCGGCCTGGGCGTGATGAGCGAGGTCATCGGCGTCTTCGGCAAGCTGGCGCTGCTGGCCGTCTACACCGCCGTGCATGCACAGTGGGCGCTGTTCGAGCTGCCGGCCAACGCGCTGTGGGTCTGGCTGGCCGCGCTGCTGGGCTACGACTTCTGCTACTACTGGCTGCACCGCGCCGGCCACCGCGTGGCGGTGCTGTGGGCGGCGCACGTGGTGCACCACCAGAGCGAGGACTACAACCTGGGCACGGCGCTGCGCCAGACCAGCAGCGGCTTCCTGCTGGCCTGGCTGTTCTACCTGCCGCTGGCGCTGCTGGGCGTGCCGCCGCTGGTGTTTGCCGGCGTGGCGCTGATCGACCTGCTCTACCAGTTCTGGGTGCACACGCAGCAGGTGGGCCGCCTGGGCTGGTTCGACCGCTGGTTCTGCAGCCCCAGCAACCACCGCGCGCACCACGCGGTGAACGATCGCTACCTGGACCGCAACTACGGCGGGGTGCTGATCGTGTGGGACCGGCTGTTCGGCACCTTCGTCGAAGAGGACGACGCCGAGCCCTGCGTCTACGGCACGCGCGCGCCGCTGCGCAGCTTCAACCCGCTGTGGGCCAACCTGCAGGTGTATCGCGACCTGGCGCTGGACAGCTGGCGCACCGCAGCCTGGGCCGACAAGCTGCGCGTGTGGATCAAGCCGCCCGGCTGGCGCCCGGCCGACGTGGCGGCGCGCTGGCCGCGCCCGGCCTTCGATCTGCGCGGCTTCCAGCGCTTCGACCCGCCGGCCAGCCGCGCGGCACAGGCGCTGGCGCTGGTGCTGTTTGTGATGGCGCTGGCTGCGACCTCGGGCCTGCTGTGGTTTGCGCACCGGTGGTCCACGGCCGAGTGCGCGCTGGCCGGAGCGGCCATCGTGGCGCTGCTGTGGGCCGTGGGTGCGACACTGCAGCCGCGCCGGCCGGTCGGCGCCTGATCTGAGCGGGCAAGCGAAGGGACGCCAGGCATGGCCAAGGATTTCAGCGGCATGGAAGACAGCAACCGCTCTTCCAACCCCAGCATCCACCAGCAAAGCGGGCCCTCGCGCCGCGTGCTGCTGCAGGGCGGCGCGGCGGCGGCGCTGGCCGCGCTGGCGGGGGCCTTTTCCGGCGGCCTGACCGCCTGCGCCAGCCTCCCGACCGGCGAGCGCCTGGCCTTCAAGCGCGTGCCGCCCGGCCAGGGAGACCGCCTGGTCGTGCCCGAGGGCTACGTGGCCACCGTGCTGGCGCCCTGGGGCGACCCGGTGGGCGTGGCCGGCGCGCTGCCGGCCTTCCGCCACGACGCATCCAACAGCGCGGCCGAGCAGGCGCTGCAGCTGGGCATGCACCACGACGGCATCGAGTTCTTCCCGCTGGCCGGCAGCAGCACGCACGGCCTGCTGGCCATCAACCACGAGTACACCGACGACGGCCTGCTGCACGTGGGCGGCCTGCAGCCCTGGACCGCCGAGAAGGTGAAAAAGAGCCAGGCGGCGCACGGCCTGTCGGTGATCGAGGTCGAGCTGAAAGGAGCCACCTGGCAGGTGCTGCGGCCCTCGCGCCACGCCCGCCGCGTGACGCTGGACACGCCTTTCGACGTGGGCGGCCCGGCAGCAGGACACGCGCTGATGCGCACCGCGGCCGACCCCGCCGGGCGGCGCGTGCTGGGCACGCTCAACAACTGCGCCGCCAGCCAGACGCCCTGGGGCACCTACCTGTCGGGCGAGGAAAACTGGATCGGCTACTTCGCCGGCCCCGAGCAACCTAGCGAACACGAGCAGCGCTGGGGCCTGCGTCCCAAGGGCTACGGCTACCGCTGGCACGAACACGACCCGCGCTTCGACGCGCGCCGCCACCCGAACGAGCCGCACCGCTTCGGCTGGATCGTCGAGCTCGACCCGTCCGACCCCGACAGCACCCCGGTCAAGCGCACCGCGCTGGGCCGCGCCGCGCATGAAGGCGCCTGGGTCGCGGTCACGCGCGACCAGCGCGCCGTGGTCTATTCGGGCGAGGACTCGCGCTTCGAATACATCTACAAGTTCGTCAGCCGCGACCCCATCCGGCCCGGCGGGGCCGCCGCCAACCGCACGCTGCTGGACCACGGCACGCTGTACGTGGCGCGCTTCGACGCCGACGGCCGCGGCCGCTGGCTGCCGCTGCTGCAGGGCCAGGGGCCGCTCACGGCGGCGGCCGGCTTTGCCGACCAGGGCGAGGTGCTGATCAAGGCGCGCCAGGCCAGCGACCTGCTGGGCGCCACCAAGATGGACCGGCCCGAGTGGCTGGCCATCGACCCGCGCAGCCGCTGGGTGCACTGCACGCTGACCAACAATTCGCAGCGCGGCAGCCCCGGCTACCCCGACACCGACGCCGCCAACCCACGCGCCAACAACAACATGGGCAGCATCATCCGCTGGCTGGAAGACGGTGACTTCGACGGCCTGGGTTTCCAGTGGAACCACCTGGTGCTGGCCGGCGACCCCGCCAACGAGCGCGCCGAGGCCCGCGGCAACATCAACGGCGACCTGTTCGGCTGCCCCGACGGCCTGGCCATGGACCCGCGCGGCCTGCTGTGGGTGCAGACCGACGCCCACGCCACGCAGATGAGCCAGGGCGAGTTCGCGCGCATCGGCAACAACCAGATGCTGGCCTTCGACCCGGCGCGCGGCGAGTTCCGCCGCTTCCTCACCGCGCCCACGCATTGCGAGGTCACCGGCATCGCCTTCACGCCCGACGCGCGCACGCTGTTCATCAACATCCAGCACCCGGGCGAATCGCCGGGCGAACGCAGCGACCCGGCACAGCCTGCGCGCTATTCCAACTGGCCCGATTTCCGCCCGGGCGGCCGGCCGCGCTCGGCCACCGTGGCCATACGGCGCGCCGACGGCGGGCCCATCGGCACTTGATGTTCCCCGCCGTGGACGGCGCCCGCCGCGACTTTCTGCTGGCCGCCGCCTGCGCGCCGCTGGCCGGCTGCGCCAACCTGAAGTCAGCACCACCCGCGCAGGCCGGCTTCGAGCCCATCACCCCTGGCATAGCCGACGCGCTGAAGCTGCCCGCCGACTATGCCGCCACCACCGTGGCGCGCTGGGGCGACGCCGTGGGCCAGGCCGGCGCCCTGCCGGCCTGGCGCCCCGACGCCGGCAACAGCGCCGAAGAACAGGCGCTGCAGGTCGGCCAGCAGATCGGGGCGCTGCAATACCTGCCGCTGCAGGGCTCGGCGCGCGGCCTGCTGCTGCTGGGCCACGACCGCAGCGACGAAGGCGCGCTGCACCCCGACGGCGTACCACCCTGGACGCCCGAGAAGGTGCGCAAGTCGCAGGCGGCGATCGGCCTGTCGGTGCTGGAAGTGACGCTGGGCGACGGCGGCTGGCAGCGCATGCAAGCGGCGGCCGCGGCGCGGCGCATCACGGCCAGCACGCCGCTGGCGCTGTCGGGCCCGGCCGCCGGCCACGCGCTGCTCAAGACCGCGGCCGACCCCAGCGGCCGGCGCGTGCTGGGCTGTGGCGGCATCACCGCACTGGCGCTCACCCCCTGGGGCACCTGCCTGGCGGGCGAGGGCCTGCTGGACCAGGCCTTTGCCACGGCCGACCAACCCACCGGCCCCGAGCGCCGCTACGGCCTGCGCAACGACCCCTTGCTGCGCTGGTTCGAGCACGAGCCGCGCTTCGACGCCGTGCGCCACCCCAACGAACCCCATCGCTTCGGCTGGGTGCTGGAGTTCGACCCGCTGGACCCGACTGCCGCGCCCATCAAGCGCACCGCTTTGGGCCGGCGCGCGCACGCCGCCCTGGCCACCGCACTGACGCCCGACGGCCACGCCATCGTCTACCTGGCCGACGCCACGCCTTTCGAACCCATGGCCCGCTTCGTCAGCCATGAGCCGGTGCGCGCAGGCGGCGCCGCGGCCAACGCCACGTTGCTGGACCGGGGGCAGCTGCAGCTGGCGCGCTTCGACCCCGACGGCAGCGGGCGCTGGCTCCCCGTGCTGGCCGACAGCAGCGCGGCCGGCGCTGCCGAAACCCTGGTGCGCTTGCGCCCGGCCGCCGACCGCCTGCGTGCCACGGCCCTGGACGGCGCCACCGCGCTGGCGCTGGACGGCGCCGGCTGGGTGCACGCGGCGCTGGTGGGCACCGCCTTGCGCGGCGTGCCCGGCCAGCCGCCCATAGACGCCGCCAACCCGCGCGCCTTCAACAGCGCCGGCCATCTGCTGCGCTGGCGCGAGACCCGCGATCCCACCCACTTCGAATGGACCCTGGGGCCGCGCGGCGGCACCGACTACGCCGTGCCCGCCAGCCTGGCCAGCGACCCGCGCGGCCTGGTCTGGCTGGGCAGCGCCATCCCCGCTGCGGGCGTGCGCCGCGGCGAGTTCGCGGCGTTGGGCCACAACGCGCTGCTGGCGCTGGACCCCGTGCGCGGTGGCCCGCGGCGTTTTCTGGCGGGGCCGGTGAACGCCGCCATATCAGGGGCAAGCTTCACACCCGACGCGCGCACGCTGTTCGTGGCGGTGCGCAACCCGGGCCTGGCCCCGGGCGGCATCAGTGACCCGCTGGCGCCGCGGCGCCATTCCAACTGGCCCGACTTCAGCCCCATCGGCCGCCCGCGCTCGGCCGTGGTGGCGGTGCGGCGGCTGGACGGCGGCGTGGTCGGCGCCTGATACGGATTCGCCCTCCATTGCACGAGCATTGCGGCCAGCCTGACGCCCTGAACGTCTTGTGAAGCCGACCCCGCCAAAGGCCAGCAGCGTGGCTGCCGACGCCAAGCCCTGGCGCGCCACGCGTTGTGCCGTGGCCGCTGCCCCGGGCATGGGCAGGGCCACGCTCAGAACTTCACGAACTCGACGCGCCGGTTGTTGGCGCGGCCTTCGGTGCTGCTGTTCTTGTCGATGGGCTTGCTGTCACCGAAGCCCTTGGCCGTCAGGCGATCGGCCGCGATGCCCTTGCCCGCCAGCCAGGCCACCACGGCGGCGGCGCGGCGTTCGGACAGCGGCTGGTTGATGGTCTTGCCGCCCTGGTCGTCGGTGTGGCCCTCGACCGCGAAGCGCAGCTTGCCGTCGCCCTGCAGCAGCCCCAGGATCATCTTCAGCGTCGGCAGCGACTCGCCCTTGAGGCGGTCGGAGCCGGTGTCGAACAGGATGCCGTGGGTGACGATGCGGCCGTCGGTCGTGAGCGCGGCCTTCACGTCCTTGCCGCCCTCGGCCAGGCGGAAGTTGGTGAACATCACACGGTCGTTGGCGATGCGGCCGCCCGCCGCCAGGGTCAGGCCCAGCTGCTTGATCGGCCGCACGATGCCGTCGGGGTCGTTGACGACGCGCTGGTGGTCCACGTAGGCCTTCACGAACGTGCCGTTGACGCTGATGGCCACGTGGTGCAGCTTGCCGTCCAGCAAAGCCAGCGCGGTCTGGGTGTTGGCTGAACGGCCCTCGACGCCCGAAAAGGCCAGCACGCCGGGGCCCACGGCTTCACCGACCAGCCACTGCTCGTCGTCGTTGAGCAGGTAGACGAGGTAGGTGTTGGGGTAGTCGGGGATCTGCGCGTGCCCGAGCACGGCGTCGAACTCGATGGTGAAGCGCGCCGGCAGGTCGCCCTTGGTCGTCAGTCGCAGGTATTGCGTGGCGGTGGGCTGGTCGCCGCCGGCCGCGCCGGGGCGTGCACGCAGGAAGCGTTGGCCCTGGTACTCGACGACCTCGACGGCATTGTTGCCAAGGTCCTTCGGCCCCTTGAGGTGCCACTTGATCGGGAACTCGCCGACGTCGGTGTCGCTGAAGTCGTCGAAGAAGATGACCTTGTCGCCGGGGATGAAGTCGTACTTCGAGAACACCGCTTCATCGGGGCCGGCGCCGGTCGCCGAGCCCGCGGCAGGCGCTGCGGCGGGCCTCTGGGCCGTCTGCCCTTCGGGTGTCCTGGCGGGGGAGTCGCCCTTGCGGGCCGTGCCTTCCTTGGCCTTGTCGTAGCCGGCATCGGCCGACTCGTCCACGGCGCGCTGGCCCAGGCGCTTGCCGGCTTCCTTGAGCGCGTCGCCGAGTGACCCGGCCTGGGCGCTGGCGGCCATGGCCAGCAATGCGGCGGTGAGGGTACGGCGCTTGAGCATGATGTTTTCTCCTGCAGGGGTTGTGAACGGGCGGCGGTGTCAAGGCGCCAGCAGCCGCTGGATGCGGCTCCAGGCCGTGGTGTGCACGGTCTGCCACAAGGCCTTGAAACCTGGGTTGATCTCGCCGCACTCGTTCGGCTTGAGTGGGTCCAGAAGGCCGATGCCGATGCGGAACACCACGCGCGGACACCAGCGGCAGGCGCTGCAGGAAGACGGTGGCTGGCAGGCTCTGGGCCGTTCCGCAAACTGGCAGGTTCAATACCAGCCAGGACCACATTCGGGTGCTCATTTGCGTCGCTCTCGGACCACCGCAGAGCGGCAGCCAACGAGGTCATTCTCCCCTTCGCAAAGGTGGGTTTGTTGCCGCAGCTCAACCCGCCTGTGGTCGCCAGCGCGCCTCGGCTCTAGAGTCGTTGTTCAGGTCCAGAGCCTTGACAGCCGGTTGCTGACCTTCACTGCGAAAACCTCACCCCGATCTGCGGCCGGCGCTCAAGGCGCCAGCCCCGCCAGCAGTTCCGCGTTGCCCCCCGCCGCCGTGGTGTTGACAGTCACCGTCTGCTCGGCACAGAAGCGGTACAGGTAGTGCGGCCCGCCGGCCTTGGGGCCGGTGCCCGACAGGCCTTCGCCGCCGAAGGGCTGCACGCCCACCACGGCGCCGATGATGTTGCGGTTGACGTAGACGTTGCCCACGCGCGCCGTGTCGGCGATGCGCTGCGCGCGGCTGTCGATGCGCGTCTGCACGCCCAGGGTCAGGCCGTAGCCCAGCGCGTTGATCTGGCGCACCACGTCATTGACGTCGCCACCCCAGCGCACCACGTGCAGCACCGGGCCGAAGATCTCGGTCTGCAGCTCGGCGATGCGGACTATCTCGAAAGCCACCGGCGCCACCAGCCGCGCCATGCCGGGCATGCCGGATTTAAGCGGCGTCTCGCCCAGCAGCCGCGCCTGGCCGCGCAGGCGTTGCACGTGGCTGCTGATGCCGTGGAAGGCCTCGTCGTCGATCACCGGGCCGACATCGGTGGCCAGGTCGGCCGGGTCGCCGACGTTCAGCTCGGCCAGCGCGCCGCACAGCATCTGGATCACGCCGTCGGCCACGGATTCGTGCACGCACAGCAGGCGCAGCGCGCTGCAGCGCTGGCCGGCGCTGCGGAAGGCGCTCTGCACCACGGCGTCCACCACCTGCTCGGGCAGCGCCGTGCTGTCCACGATCATCGCGTTCAGGCCGCCGGTCTCGGCGATCAGCGGCACGATGGGGCCGTCCTTGGCCGCCAGCGTGCGGTTGATCAGCCGCGCCACCGGCGTGCTGCCGGTGAAGCACACGCCGGCCGTGGCGGGGTGCGCCACCAGCGCCGCGCCGATGGTTTCGCCCGGGCCGTGCAGCAGCGCCAGTGCGTCGGCCGGCACGCCGGCCTCGTGCAGCAGCGCCACGAAGCGCTGCGCCACGGCCGGGGTCTGCTCGGCCGGCTTGGCCGCCACAGTGTTGCCGGCCACGAGCGCCGCCACCACCTGGCCGGCAAAGATGGCCAGCGGGAAGTTCCAGGGGCTGATGCAGACGAAGACGCCGCGGCCGTGCAGGCGCAGCAGGTTGCTTTCGCCGGTGGGGCCGGGCAGTGGCTGATCCTTCAGCCGCTCTTCGGCCTGGTCGGCGTAATAGCGGCAGAAGTCCACCGCCTCGCGCACCTCGGCCACGCAGTCGCCCAGGGTCTTGTGCGCTTCCTTGACCAGCAGCGCGCAGTACTGGGGCAGGCGCGCGTCCAGCAGGTCGGCGGCGCGGCGCAGGGTGGCTGCGCGCTCGGCCAGCGGGCGCGCGTTCCAGGCGTCGAAGCCGACGTGCAGCCGGGCCATGGCGGCGGCCACGTCCTCGGCCGTGGCCAGCGGCACGGGCTCGACCTGCACCCGCTGCAGCGCGTCCAGCAGCGGCTGGCGCATCGCGGCGCAGGCCAGGTCCACACCGGTGGAGTTGGCGCGCGCCGCGCCGAACAGCGCCGCCGGCAACGCCAGGGCGGGCGCCGTGGCCGGCACCAGGGGCGAGGCCAGCAGGTCCTCGGGGCTGACCGCGGCGTCGGCCAATTGGTGCACGAAGGACGAGTTGGCGCCGTTTTCCAGCAGCCGCCGCACCAGGTAGGCCAGCAGGTCGCGGTGCTCGCCCACCGGCGCGTACACGCGGCAGGCGATGCTGCGATCCTTGAGCACCTCGTTGTGGATGCCTTCGCCCATGCCGTGCAGGCGCTGCAGCTCGAAGGCCGCGCCCTGCTGGCGCGCCATCTGCACGATGGCGGCGATGGTGCCGGCGTTGTGCGTGGCGAACTGCGGGTAGATCAGCTGGTGGTGGTCGATGAGCCGCGCCGCGCAGGCCAGGTAGTTGATGTCGGTGTGGTGCTTGTGCGTGAACACCGGGTAGCCGGGCAGGCCGCCCTCTTGCGCGCGCTTGATCTCGCCGTCCCAGTAGGCGCCCTTGACCAGGCGCAGCACGAACGTGATGCCGTGGCGCCGCGCCATCGCCGCCACCGCGTCCACCACTTCCAGCCCGCGCGTCTGGTAGGTCTGCACCGCCAGGCCCAGGCCGCCCCAGTGCGGAAACTCAGCCGCCACGCGCTCGGCCAAAGCGTCCAACAGGTCCAGCGACAGTTCCAGCCGGTCGCATTCTTCGGCGTCGATGGCGATGTTGATGTCGGCGCGCGCCGCGCGCTGCACCAGGCCCCACACGCGCGGCAGCAGTTCGGCAAAGACGCGTTCGCGCTGCGCTTCTTCATAGCGCGGGAACAGCGCGCTGAGCTTGACCGAGATCTCGTCGCGCCCGGCCGGCCCGGCGTTGCCGCCGGCGCGGCCGGTGGCGATGGCCTCGATGGCCTGCTCGTAGGCGCCCAGGTACTCCACGGCCGCGGCCTCGGTGCGCGCGCCTTCGCCCAGCATGTCGAAGCTGAAGCGCAGCCCGGGCTGCTGGCGGCGCTGGCCCTGGCCCTCGGCGATGGCCTCGGTGATGGTGCGGGCGTAGACGAACTGCCGCCCCAGCAGCTGGATGGCGCGCACCGTGGCCGCCACCACCGTGCGCGCACCCAGGCGCTGCAGCAGGCCGGCCGGCTGTTCAGCGTCGGGCAGGAACTTCTTGGACAGCGAGATGGCGCTGGCCGACAGCTGCGACAGCATGCGCCAGGGGCCGTCGGCCTGATTGGCGTCGAACTCGGCGCGGCCCAGCTGGTCGGCCGTCAAGGCGATGGCGGTCTCGGCATCGGGCACGCGCAGCAGGGCTTCGGCCAGGCGCATCAGCGCCAGGCCCTCGGCGCTGGAGATGGGGTACTCGCGCAGCAGCGATTCCATGGCCCAGAAGGGCGCAGGATGCGCGCGCGCGCCCAGCACCCAGGGGCGCGCCGCGTCCACCACGGCCGGCCAGTCCAGCCGCCCCTGCAGCGCTGCCAGGGCCGCGGCCACGACCTCGGCTTCGGGCCGGTAGGGGAAGGGCAGGCGGGCGGCGGGTGCGGGCAGGTGCTTGTTCATGGCGCGTCCTTGGGCAGGCAGGATGCGCAGCTTAGGCTTGTCAGGGCCGCACCGGATTCGGGAATCGGGCCCTCTGGCAGAGAATCATTCGCCATGGACACCCCAGACAGCGCCAACGGGCGCAACGAGCGCGGCCTGGACAAGATCGACCGCCGCATCCTGCGCGTGCTGCAGGCCGACGGCCGCGTCAGCAACCTCAAGCTGGCCGAAGAGGTGCACCTGTCGCCCACCGCGGTGCTCGAGCGCGTCAAGCGCCTCACGCGCGAGGGCTACATCCTGGGCTACGAGGCGCGGCTGAACCCGGCCAAGCTGGGCGCCGGGCTGCTGGTGTTCGTGGAGATCCTGCTCGACCGCACGGTGCACGACGTGATGGACACTTTCAAGGCCGCGGTGCAGGTGCGGCCCGAGATCCTGGAAGCGCACCTGGTGGCCGGCGGCTTCGATTACCTGCTGAAGACGCGCGTGGCCGACATGGCGGCCTACCGCCAGTTCATCGGCAGCGTCATCTGGACCCTGCCCGGCGTGCGCGAAACGCGCACCTACGCGGTGATGGAAGAGGTCAAGCACAGCGCGCTGCTGCCGGTGTAGGCGGCACTCCGCGCGGCTGACAGCGCCCGCCGCCGCGACGATGAGCAGGCACCACCCGCCCGCTCACCGCAGGAGACAGCATGCGCACCCCCCCACAGACCCCCACGGCCCTGGCCCCATGGCACTCGGCCGCCAGCCGGCGCGTGCGCCTCCTCGAAGGCTTTGTCACGCTGGGCGTGCTGCTGCACCTGACCAGCGGCCTGCTGCACGCGCTGGGCCTGATCTGAGCGCGCTTCAGCGCGCGCCGAAGACCGCGGTGCCGATGCGCAGCAGCGTCGCGCCTTCGGCCACCGCGGCCTCGAGGTCGGCGCTCATGCCCATGCTCAGCGTGTCCAGCGCGTAGCCGGCGTCGTTGAGCGCGGCCAGCAGTTCGCGCAGCCGGCGGTGCGGCGCGCGCTGCGCGTCCAGGCCCTCGGCCGGCTCGGGGATGCTCATCAGCCCGCGCAGGCGCACTCGCTCGGCCGGCAGTGCGGCCACGGCCCGTGCCAGCGCCGGCAGCTCTTCGGGCGGCACGCCGCTCTTGCTGGCCTCACCGCTGACGTTGACCTGCAGACAGATGTTCAGCGGCGGCAGCCAGGCCGGGCGCTGCTCGGCCAGGCGCTGCGCCAGCTTCAGGCGGTCGACCGAGTGCACCCAGTCGAAGGCCTCGGCCACGGCACGGGTCTTGTTGCTCTGCAGCGGGCCGATCAGGTGCCACTCGAGCTGCGCGCGCACGTCGGCCAGCGCCGCCATCTTGGCCAGCGCCTCCTGCACGTAGTTCTCGCCGAAGGCGCGCTGGCCCGCCGCCAGCGCGGCGCGCACGGCAGCGGCCGGCTGCGTCTTGCTCACCGCCAGCAGCGCCACGCTGCCGGGGGGCCGCGCCGCCGCCGTCGCCGCGACTTCGATGCGCCGTGCCACTTGTTGCAGGGCCTGTGCGATGCTCTCCATAATCCGCCAAGCTTAAAGCCCGCCCCGTTGCGGGCGCACCCACCCCTCATGGACATCACCCAGCTGCTGGCCTTCTCCGTCAAGAACAAGGCCTCGGACCTGCACCTCTCGTCCGGCCTGCCGCCCATGATCCGGGTGCACGGCGACGTGCGGCGCATCAACGTCGAAGCGCTGGACCACAAGATGGTCCACGCCATGGTGTACGACATCATGAACGACGCCCAGCGCAAGCACTATGAGGACACGCTGGAGTGCGACTTCTCGTTCGAGATCCAGGGCCTGGCGCGCTTCCGTGTCAACGCCTTCAACCAGAACCGCGGCGCGGCCGCGGTGTTCCGCACCATCCCGAGCAAGATCCTCACGCTCGAGCAGCTGGGCTGCCCCAAGATCTTTGCCGAGCTCTCGCTCAAGCCGCGCGGCCTGGTGCTGGTGACCGGCCCCACCGGCAGCGGCAAGAGCACCACGCTGGCGGCCATGGTCAACCACCTCAATGAAAACGAGTACGGCCACGTGCTGACGGTGGAAGACCCGATCGAGTTCGTGCACGAGAGCAAGAAGTGCCTGATCAACCAGCGCGAGGTGGGCCCGCACACGCTGAGCTTCAACAACGCGTTGCGCAGCGCCTTGCGTGAAGACCCCGACGCCATCCTGGTGGGCGAGCTGCGCGACCTGGAAACCATACGCCTGGCGCTCACCGCATCCGAGACCGGCCACCTGGTGTTCGGAACGCTGCACACCAGCAGCGCGGCCAAGACCATAGACCGCATCGTCGACGTCTTCCCCGCGGCCGAGAAAGAGATGGTGCGCGCCATGCTGTCCGAGTCGCTGGTGGCGGTGATCTCGCAGACGCTGTGCAAGCTCAAGGACGGCTCGGGTCGCGTGGCCGCGCACGAGATCATGCTGGGCACCAGCGCCATCAAGAACCTGATCCGCGAGAACAAGATCGCGCAGATGTATTCCAGCATCCAGACAGGCCAGAACATGGGCATGCAGACGCTGGACCAGAACCTGGCCGACCTGGTGCGGCGCAACCTGGTGGCCCCCACCGAGGCGCGGTCCAAGGCCAAGATCCCCGAAAACTTCCCCGGATGACCAGACCACCCCGTAGCGGCCTGCGGCCGCCTCCCCTCAAGGGGCAACGCCAGCGGCCCGGCAAAGCCGGTTCCGCGGCGTTTGCTTGATCGCACGCCGCAAGGCTGCACGGAGATTTCATGGAACGCGACCAGGCATCCAAGTTCGTCAACGACCTGCTGCGGCTGATGGTCAGCCGCAGCGGCTCCGACCTGTTCCTGACGGCCGACTTTCCGCCGGCCATCAAGGTCGACGGCAAGGTCACCAAGGTCAGCCCGCAGCCGCTCACCGGCCAGCACACGCTGGCGCTGGCGCGCGCGGTGATGAACGACAAGCAGGGCGCCGAGTTCGAGAAGAGCAAGGAGTGCAATTTCGCCATCAGCCCGCAGGGCGTGGGGCGCTTCCGCGTCAACGCCTTCATGCAGCAGGGGCAGGTGGGGCTGGTGTTCCGCACCATCCCGGCCACCCTGCCCACCATCGACGGGCTGGGCCTGCCCGAGGTGCTGAAAGAGGTGGCCATGACCAAGCGCGGCCTGGTCATCTTCGTGGGCGCCACGGGCTCGGGCAAGAGCACCTCGCTGGCGGCCATCGTCGACCACCGCAACGAGCACTCCTTCGGGCACATCATCACCGTCGAAGATCCGGTGGAGTTCGTGCACGCGCACAAGAACTGCATCATCACGCAGCGCGAGCTGGGCATCGACACCGACAGCTGGGAAGCGGCGCTGAAGAACACGCTGCGCCAGGCGCCCGACGTCATCCTGATGGGCGAGATCCGCGACCGCGA
>LNFM01004662.1_pt1 | contig 24916 bp, 23 predicted proteins | sample 596031 | NCBI WGS metagenome assembly LNFM01 (sample SAMN04254537, study PRJNA301005) | activated carbon metagenome | isolation source: dual media filters at the Ann Arbor, Michigan drinking water treatment plant | place: USA: Ann Arbor | reverse complement strand
TCAGCACCGGCAGCGTGAAGTAGGTGTTGTGCACGCTGCGCTGCTTGGCGCGCTGGCCGTGGATGGCGTCCACCGGCTGGCCGGCCTTCATCTGCGCGATGACGGTGCGCTGGCCTGGAATGATCCAGAAGAAGACGTTGGCGCTCATGGCCGTGGCCAGCATCGCGCCCACCATCAGGAAGGCGGCGCGTCCGGCAAACAGCTGGCAGGCGGCCCAGGACGCGCCGATCACGTACACCAGCACCAGCCCTGCCACGATGGCGTCGCCGCCCACTGCGCCACGGCGCTCGCCCACGCGGCGGCAGATCTGGTCGTACACCACCCAGAAGGCCACCAGGAAGGCCAGCGCCGCGGCCACGGCCGCGCCGGGCGACCAGTCGTGCACGTTGCGGTCCACCAGAAAGCTGCTGGCGTTGAACAGGTACATCACCGTGAACAGCGCGAAGCCGGTCAACCAGGTGGAATAGCTCTCCCAGAAGAACCAGTGCAGGTGCTCGGGCAGGGCCTTGGGCGCCACCAGGTACTTCTGCGGGTTGTAGAAGCCGCCGCCGTGCACGGCCCACAGTTCGCCGTCCACGCCCTTGGCCTGGAGGGCAGGGTCCTCGGGCTTGAGCAGGCTGTTGTCCAGGAACACGAAGTAGAACGACGAGCCTATCCAGGCGATGGCCACGATCACGTGTGCCCAGCGCAGCAGCAGGTTGGCCCAGTCGAGCAGGTAGACATCCATCGGGGCAGTCCTCGCAAGCCGCGTGCCGCCGCATGGTGCGGCACGCATCGGACAGAGGCGGTTCGCTCAGGAGCCGCGGTAGGTGCTGTAGCTGTAGGGGCTGACCAGCAGCGGCACGTGGTAGTGGCCGGCGGCGTCGGCGATTCCGAAGTCCAGTTGCACCACATCGATGAACGGCGGCTCGGGCAGTGCCACGCCGCGTGCACGAAAGTAGGGCGCGACCTCGAAGATCAGCCGGTAGCGGCCCACGGCCATCTGCGTGGCGTCCAGCAGCGGGCCGTCGGCGCGGCCGTCGGCGTTGAGCGCCAGACGGCGCAGCGTGGTCACGCCATCGCCGTCCAGGCGCAGCAGGCTGAGCTGCATGCCGGCGGCAGGGCAGCCGTGCGCGGTGTCGAGGACGTGGGTGCTGAGATGGCCCATGGGGATTGCCTGCGTCGGGGTTGATGGAAGCGGGGTGAGCGCGTGCGGGCCCACTGTAGCCTCAGCACCCTGGGCACAATCCGTGCCTGTCCCTGCCTGCCCCCAGCAGCAAGCCTCCTCATGAGCACCGCCTATCCCCGAGACCTGCGCGGCCACGGCCGCCGTCCGCCCCACGCCCGCTGGCCGGGCGGCGCGCGCATCGCCGTGCAGTTCGTCCTCAACTACGAAGAGGGTGGCGAGAACAACCCGCTGCACGGCGACGCCACGTCCGAGACCTTCCTGTCCGAGCTGGTCACGGCCCAGGCCTACGAGAACCGGCACATGACCATGGAGTCGATGTACGAGTACGGTTCGCGCGCCGGCGTCTGGCGCATCCTGCGCGAGTTCGACCGCCGCGGCCTGCCGCTCACCGTGTTCGGCATCGGCACCGCGCTGGAGCGCTACCCCGAGCTGGTGTCCACCTTCATGGCCCGCGGTGACGAGATCGCCAACCACGGCCTGCGCTGGATCCATCACCAGCACATGCCCGAGGCCACCGAGCGCAAGCACATCGCCGTGGGCACCGAATTGCTGCGCGAGCTGACCGGTGGCCAGTGGCCGCTGGGCTGGTACACCGGCCGCGACAGCCCCAACACGCGCCGCCTGGTGGCCGACCAGGGCGGCTACGAATACGACAGCGATTACTACGGCGACGACCTGCCCTTCTGGTTGCAGGTGAAGAAGACCGACGGCAGCCTGGTGCCGCAACTGGTGGTGCCGTATTCGCTGGACACCAACGACATGCGCTTCGTGCAGACCCAGGGCTTCAACACCGGCGAGCACTTCTTCACCTACCTGCGCGACGCCTTCGAGGCGCTGTACGCCGAGGGCGACCCCGAGGGCGAAGACCGGCCCAAGATGATGAGCATCGGCATGCACTGCCGGCTGCTGGGCAAGCCGGGGCGCATCGCCTCGCTGCAGCGCTTTCTGGACCACGTGCAGGCGCGCGGCCAGGTGTGGATGTGCCGCCGCATCGACCTGGCGCGGCACTGGCGCGCCACCCATCCCTTCGACCCGGCCACCGCCTTCGTCTGGCGCTGAGAAAAGCCCATGCTCACGCTTGCCCAGATCAACGCCGCCGGCCAAGACGACTTCGTCCAAGCGCTGGACGGTACCTACGAGCATTCACCTTGGGTGGCCGAGGCCGCTTTCGCGCTGCGCCCGGCGGGCGGCTTTGCCGGCCTGGCCGCGCTCAAGCACGCGCTGGTGCTGGCCGTGCGCCAGGCCGGGCGTGCGCGCCAGCTGGCGCTGATCCGCGCCCACCCCGAGCTCACCGGCAAGGCCAAGGTGGGCCCGCCCCTCACCGCAGAGAGCGCGCACGAGCAGGGCCGCGCCGGCCTGGCCGATTGCACGCAGGCCGAATTCGAGCAGCTGCAGCAGCTCAACGCCGACTACAACGCCAAGTTCGGCTGGCCCTTCATCCTGGCGGTGCGCGGGCCGCGCGGGTTGGGGCTGTCGCGCACCGAGATCATCGCCAGCTTCGCGCGCCGCCTGGCCGGCCACCCGGACTATGAGTTCGCCGAGGCGCTGCGCAACATCCACCGCATCGCCGAGATCCGCCTGAACGACAAGTTCGGCTTCACGCCGCTGCAAGGCCAGCAGGTGTGGGACTGGGCCGAGGCGCTGGCCGTGCACAGCGACCCGGGCTTTCACGAACACGGCCAGCTGACCGTGACCTACCTGACCGAGGCGCACCAGGCCGTGGCGCGGCAGTTGCAGGGCTGGATGCGCGATTGCGGCTTCGACGAGGTGGGCATCGATGCCGTGGGCAACGTGGTGGGCGTGTACCACGGCAGCGATGCGGCCGCGCCGCGCCTGCTGACCGGCAGCCACTACGACACCGTGCGCAACGGCGGCAAGTACGACGGCCGGCTGGGCATCCTCGTGCCCATGGCGGTGGTGCGCGCGCTGCACCGGGCCGGGCGCCGCCTGCCCTTCGGCATCGAGGTGGTGGGCTTTGCCGAGGAAGAAGGCCAGCGCTTCCCGACCACCTTCCTGGGTTCGTCGGCGCTCACGGGCGGATTCGACCCCGCCTGGCTGGACGCGTCCGATGCAGAGGGCACGACGCTGCGCCAGGCGCTGCAGCAGGCCGGCCTGCCGGCAGAGATGCAGGCCATCGCCGCGCTGGCACGCGACCCGGCGCGCTATCGCGGCTTCGTGGAGGTGCACATCGAGCAAGGCCCGGTGCTGGATGAGCTGGACCTGCCGCTGGGCGTGGTCAGCTCCATCAACGGCAGCCTGCGTTACCGCGGGGAGGTCATCGGCGTGGCCAGCCATGCCGGCACCACCCCCATGGGCCGCCGCCGCGACGCCGCCTGCGCCGTGTCCGAGCTGGCGCTGTTCGTCGAGCAGCGTGCCGGCGCCGTGGCCGACGTGGTCGGCACGGTGGGCATGCTGGAGGTGCCGGCGGGCTCGATCAACATCGTGCCGGGCCGCTGCCGCTTCAGCCTGGACCTGCGCGCCACCACCGACGCGGCGCGCGACGCGCTGGCCGCCGACGTGCGCGCCGAGCTGCAGCGCATCTGCCGCGTGCGCGGGCTGGACCACAGCCTGCAGCTGATCACCAGCGCCCCCGCCGCGCCCTGCGCGCCGGACTGGCGCTCGCGCTGGGAAGCCGCGGTGCTGGCGCTGGGCCTGCCCTTGCAGCGTCTGCCCAGCGGCGCCGGCCACGACGCGATGAAGCTGCACGAGCGCCTGCCGCAGGCCATGCTCTTCGTGCGTGGCGGCAACGCCGGCATCAGCCACAACCCGCTGGAAAGCATCACCGCCGACGACGCCGAGCTGTGCGTCGCGGCTTTCCGGCATCTCGTCGAAGGACTGGCGCAGCGATGAGCAATCCCGCCTACCTGGCGCTCGACGACTGGATCGAAGCGCACTTCGACGAGCAGACGGAGTTCCTGCAGGCGCTGGTGCGCGTGCCCACCGACACGCCGCCGGGCGACAACGCGCCGCACGCCGAGCGCACCGCCGAGTTGCTGGCAGCGATGGGCCTTCAGGCCGAGCGGCACCCGGTGCCGGCCGCCAGCGTGCGCGCGCAGGGGCTGGCGTCGATCACCAACCTGATCGTGCGTCGGCGCTTCGGCGACGGCGGCCCCACCGTCGCGCTCAATGCCCACGGCGACGTGGTGCCGCCGGGAGAGGGCTGGACGCACGACCCCTACGGCGGCGAGATCGTCGACGGCCGGCTCTACGGGCGCGCGGCGGCGGTGAGCAAGAGCGATTTCGCGACCTACACCTTTGCGCTGCGCGCGCTGCGTGCGCTGCAGCTGCCCATGCACGGCGCGGTGGAACTGCACTTCACCTACGACGAGGAATTCGGCGGCGAACTGGGCCCCGGCTGGTTGCTGGCCCAGGGCCTGACCAAGCCCGATCTGTTGATCGCCGCGGGCTTCAGCTACCAGGTGGTCACGGCGCACAACGGCTGCCTGCAGATGGAGGTGACGCTGCACGGCCTGGCCTCGCACGCCGCCTATCCGCACACCGGTGTGGATGCGCTGCAGGCCGCCAACAAGCTGCTGACGGCGCTGTACGCGCACAACGAGGTGCTGCGCACGCGGCGCTCGCAGGTGGCGGGCATCACCCATCCCTACCTGAACGTGGGCCGCATCGAGGGCGGCAGCAACACCAACGTGGTGCCGGGCAAGGTGCTGCTCAAGCTCGACCGCCGCATGATCCCCGAGGAAGACGCCGCGGCGGTGGAAGCGGAACTGCGCGCGCTGATAGCAGCCGCCGTCGCGCAAAGCCCCGGCGTGCGGGTGGAGCTGCGCCGCCTGCTGCTGGCCCAGGCGCTCAAGCCGCTGCCCGGGCACGAGCTCCTGGCTGCTGCGATACAGCGCCACGGCCAGGCGGTTTTCGGCGAGGTCATCCCCGTGTCGGGTACCCCGCTCTACACCGACGTGCGCCTGTACGGCGCACACGGCGTGCCGGCAGTGATCTACGGCGCCGGGCCGCGCACCGTGCTCGAAAGCAATGCCAAGCGCGCCGACGAGCACCTGCTGCTGTCCGACCTGCGCGGCGCCACGCGCGTGGTGGCGCGCACCTTGTTCGATCTTCTGCAGCCTTGAGTTGGGGCCGGCGTTCTGCCGGCGCCCCTTCGCGGTGCGGCCTGCGGCATGGGCGTGCACGGGCGTGCAGGGGAGTGAGCACAGAACTTGCAGACCTTGTCCTCAGTTCCGTCCACCCCCCCACACGACCCCTACCGAAAGGCCGGCATGACTGCTTTCGTCGACTTCGCCAGACGCTCCGTTCTCACTCTCGCGGCCGCGCTGCTGCTGGCGCCCGCGGCGCAGGCGCAGACGCCCATCAAGTTCCAGCTCGACTGGCGTTTCGAAGGTCCGGCCGCGCTGTTCCTGGCCTCGACCGCCAAGGGCTACTACAAGGCCGCCGGGCTGGACGTGACCATCGACGCCGGCAACGGCTCGGGCGGCACGGTCACGCGCGTGGCCTCGGGCAGCTACGAGATGGGCTTCGCCGACATGGCGGCGCTGATGGAGTTCCACGCCAACAACCCCGACGCGCCCAACAAGCCGGTGGCGGTGATGGTGGTCTACAACAACACGCCGGCGGCGGTGCTGGCGCTCAAGAAGAGCGGCATCAGCAAGCCGGCCGACCTGGCGGGCAAGAAGCTGGGCGCACCCGGCTTCGACGCCGGCCGCCGCGCCTTCCCCATCTTCGCCAAGGCCAACGGCATCAGCGGCGTGCAGTGGGTCAGCATGGACCCGGCGCTGCGCGAGACCATGCTGGCCAAGGGCGACCTGGACGCCATCACCGGCTTCTCGTTCACCTCGCTGCTCAATCTCGAGGCGCGCGGCGTCAAGGCCGCCGACATCGTGGTGCTGCCCTACCCGGCGCACGGCGTGCGCCTGTACGGCAACGTGATCATCGCCAGCCCCAAGTTCATCAAGGACAACCCGGCGGCGGTGAAGGCCTTCATCACCGCCTTCGTCAAGGGCGCCAAGGAGGTGATGGCCAACCCCGATGCGGCCATCGAGTTCGTGAAGGCACGCGACGGCATCATCAATGTCGAGCTGGAAAAGCGCCGCTTGCGCATGGCCATCGACGCCGTGGTGGCCAGCCCCGATGCGCGGTCCGAAGGCTTCGGCGTGGCCGTGCCGGCGCGCCTGGCGCTGATGGCCTCGCAGGTGTCGGACGCCTTCGGCACCAAGACCCGCGTCGACCCGCAGGCGGTGTGGACCGATGCCTACCTGCCGCCCAAGGCGGCGCTGGATGTCCTGCCGCCGCTCAAGAAATGAGCGCCTTCGTCGACTTCCAGGGCGTCTGGCTGGCCTACAACGACGAGTTGCTGGCCCAGGGCCACTTTGCGGTGGAAGACATCTCGCTGCAGATGAAGCAGGGCGAGTTCGTGGCCATCGTCGGGCCCTCGGGCTGCGGCAAGAGCACCTTCATGAAGCTGGCCACGGGGCTGCGCATGCCCAGCAAGGGCAGCATCGCCATCGCCGGCCAGCCGGTGACCGGGCCGCTCAAGATCAGCGGCATGGCCTTCCAGGCGCCCAGCCTGCTGCCCTGGCGCACCACGCTGGACAACGTGCTGCTGCCGCTGGAAATCGTCGAACCCTTCCGCAGCAACTTCAAGCGCAAGCGCAAGGAATACGAGGCCAAGGCGCTGCAGTTGCTGGACAGCGTGGGCCTGGCCGGCTACGGCCAGAAGTACCCCTGGCAGCTGTCGGGCGGCATGCAGCAGCGCGCCAGCATCTGCCGTGCGCTGGTGCACGAGCCGCAACTGCTGCTGCTGGACGAACCCTTCGGCGCGCTCGACGCCTTCACGCGCGAAGAGCTGTGGTGCACGCTGCGCGACCTGCAGGCCACGGCGCGCTTCAACGTCATCCTGGTCACGCACGACCTGCGCGAAAGCGTGTTCCTGGCCGACACGGTGTACGTGATGAGCCGCAGCCCGGGCCGCTTCGTCGCCAAACGCCCCATCGACCTGCCGCGCCCGCGCGACCTGGAGGTGACCTACACGCCAGAGTTCACTGACATCGTGCACGAGCTGCGCGGTCACATCGGGGCGCAGCGCCGCACCCCTGCGGCGGTGGCAACATGAAGATTACTCGCCGCATGGAACGCTGGTCGCCGCTGATCCTGCTGCTGGCGCTGCTGCTGCTGTGGCAGGTGGTGGTGACGCTGTTCAGCGTGCCCGAGTTCATCTTCCCCAGCCCGCTGCAGATTGCCGCGCAGTTCGTCGAGTTCCAGGGCCCGCTGCTCGAAGCCGCCTGGAAAACCTTCTGGGTCACCATGCTGGGCTTCGGTCTTTCCATCGTGGTGGGTGTGCTGCTGGGCCTGCTGGTGGGCAGCTCGCGTCTGGCCTACAGCGCGCTGTATCCTTTGATGGTGGCCTTCAACGCCGTGCCCAAGGCGGCGGTGGTGCCCATCCTGGTGGTCTGGTTCGGCATCGGCCTGGGGCCGGGCGTGATCACCGCCTTCCTGATCTCCTTCTTCCCCATCACCGTGAACATCGCCACCGGACTGGCCACGCTGGAGCCCGAACTCGAAGACGTGCTGCGCGTGCTGGGCGCGCGCCGGCTGGACGTGCTGCTCAAGGTGGGCCTGCCGCGCTCGCTGCCGTACTTCTATGCGTCGCTCAAGATCGCCATCACCCTGGCCTTCGTGGGCACGGTGCTGGCCGAGATGACGGCCGGCGATTCCGGCATCGGCTACCTGATGCAGAGCGCCGGCAGCCAGCAGCGCATGCCCCTGGCCTTTGCCGGGCTGGTGACCATCGGCGCGATGGCCATGGCCATGTACGAGCTGTTCTCGCTGGTCGAGCGCCGCACCACCTTCTGGGCGCACCGCGGCGCGCACGCCTGAGGTGAGCTGGCAGGGCGAACTGTCACTGCGCTACTGGCGCGACGGCGAAGCCACGCGCGCGCACGACCGCCACCAGGGCCCGCTGCGCGTGCTGCAGGCGCTGTACCCCGAAGGCACGGGCATCTGCCACCACGTGCTGGTGCACCCGCCCGGCGGCATTGCCGGTGGCGACGAACTGCAGATCCAGGTGCGGCTGGAGGCCGGCACGCACGCGCTCATCACCACGCCGGGCGCCACGCGCTTCTACCGCAGCGAAGGCGCCACGGCGCTGCAGCAGGCGCACCTGCAGCTGCAAGCCGGCGCGCGCCTGGAATGGCTGCCGCTGGAGACCCTGGCCTACCCCGGCTGCATCGCCGACAACCGCGTGCGTGCCGAACTGGCGCCGGGCGCCGAGATGCTGGGCTGGGACGTGCTGGCGCTGGGCCTGCCGGCCTCGGGCAAGGCCTTCGAGCGCGGCAGCTTCCACCAGCAGCTCGAACTGCCAGGCCAGTGGCTGGAGCGCGGCCGCATCGTCGCCGGTGACCGCGTGCTGCTGGATTCGCCGCTGGGCTGGGCCGGCCGGCGCGTGCTGGCCACGCTGTGGTTTGCCGCAGGGCAGGCGCTGGCGCCGGCGCGGCGCGACGCCTTGCTGGATGCGGCGCGCGGCGTGGTGGCCGGCCACGCGCTGGCGCCCACCGCCGGGGTCACGGCGGTGCAGCCATCGGTGCTGGTGCTGCGCGCGCTGGCGCCCGGGGTGGAGACTGCGCTGAACCTGCTGATGCAGGTGCGCGCGGCCTGGCGCGCTGCCGCCTGGCAGCTGGCCGAAGAGACGCCACGCGTCTGGCGCCTGTAGGCGCCGGCCTTCAGGCGGCCTGGCGCACCGCGGCCACCGCCTCTTTCGCGGCGGCAGGCGTGGGGCGCAGACCGCGGCGGCGCCAGGAGCGCTCGATGCGGCCATCGCGCAGGCGCTGCGCCAGCGGCAGGGCCACGACCATCGCCACCGCGATGCCCGCGCAGTACAGCGCCAGATGCTGCTCGATGCTCCAGCCGCTCAGGCCGCGGGCAATGCCGTAGAAGGCGGCGATCAGCCAGCTGGTGGTGCTGAGCGCGCCGCTGCACATCAAGACAGTGGCCTCGGTGCGGCCCAACGGTCTGTCGCTCACCAGGCGCGGAAAGCACCAGTAGCGCAGCAGCGCGCCGTTGAGCGTGAGCACGCCCACGGCCACCAGCTTGGCCACCAGCTTGGGCTTGGTGGCGATGAGCGCCGGGTCCAGGCCCGTGTCCAGCGCGACGATGGCCAGGCCGCTGAGCCACAACCCGCCGAACAGCCAGGCCACCTGCACATGCGCCCGGTGCAGCCCGCGCGCGCTGATGCGCGAGCGCAGCAGGCGCCAGTCGGTGGTCAGCACCAAGTGCAGCGCAAACACGCACAGCAGCAGGTGCGCGTACAGCAATCCGGTGCGGGACAGGGCGGTCAGGTCCAAGGCGTACTCCGTTTCTTCGAGTGTCCGCGAGGAAGCGTGACGCACTGCACGGCCGTCACAAACCGTTTCCCTTGGGCACGACCGGACAAGCTTGGTGCGCGCCTTGTTATCGTGCGGCCATGTACGCGCCGCACTTCGGCCTGGAGCGGGAACCCTTCTCCATCGCGCCCGACCCCCGCTTTCTCTTCATGAGCGAGCGCCACCGCGAGGCACTGGCGCATCTGCTCTATGGCGTGGGCGGCGGCGGTGGTTTCGTGCTGCTCACCGGCGAGATCGGCGCGGGCAAGACCACCGTCGGGCGCTGCTTCCTGGAGCAGGTGCCTGCGCACTGCCTGGTGGCCTATGTCTTCAACCCCAAGCTCAGCGTGGCCGAGCTGCTGCAGACGGTGTGCGCCGAGTTCGGCATTGCCGCGCCGGCCGACCCGGGCAGCCTGAAGGCGCATGTCGACGCGCTCAACCGCTTCCTGCTTGAAGCCCACGCCCAGGGCCGGCAGGCGCTGCTGGTCATCGACGAGGCGCAAAGCCTCAGCGCCGAGGTGCTGGAGCAGCTGCGCCTGCTCACCAACCTGGAAACGGCTGAGCGCAAGCTGCTGCAGATCGTGCTGATCGGCCAGCCCGAGCTGCGCAGCATGCTGGCGCAGCCGGGGCTGGAACAGCTGGCGCAGCGTGTCATTGCGCGCTACCACCTGGGCGCGCTGTCGCACGCCGAGACCGAACAGTACCTGGCGCACCGGCTGACGGTGGCCGGCCGGCGCGGTGGCATGCCCTTCGACAGCGCGGCGCGCTATGCCATCCACCAACTGACCGGCGGCGTGCCGCGGCGCATCAACCTGCTGGCCGACCGTGCCCTGCTGGGGGCCTACGCCGAGGGCCGCCCGCGCGTGGGCCGGCGCACCGTGGAGCGCGCGGCGCGCGAGGTCTTCGACACCGGCCCCGGGCCGCGGCGCTGGCAGGCCGCGGCCGCGCTGGGCCTGGTGGGCGCCGGCCTGCTGGCGCTGTGGCTGTGGCCGCGCGGGGCGGTGGCGCCGGGCTCAGCGCCCGTGGCAGCGGCGTCGGCGGCGGCTTCGGCATCGGCCGCATCGCCTGCCGCTGCATCGGCCCCGCTGGCGGCTCAGCGCACGGCCCCTGCCGCGCTGGACGACGCCGCGCCGCTGCTGGCCGCCGCACGCCGCGACGCCGCCACCGCCTGGCGTGAACTGGCTCTGCACTGGGGCGTGGCCATCGTCGAGGGCGACCCCTGTCTGGCCGCGGCGCAGGCCCAGCTGGCCTGCTACAGCAGCCGCGCAGGCGGCCTGGCGGCGCTGCGCCTGCTGGCGCGGCCCGGCGTGGTGACGCTGCTGGCGGCAGACGGCAGCCCGCGCCACGCGCTGCTGCTGGGGCTGGATGAGCGCCAGGCCACGCTGGCTGCCGGCAGCGCGCAGTTCGTGCTCACGCTGCCGGCGCTGGCCGCCGTGTGGCGCGGCGACTTCGCCACCTTCTGGCGCACGCCGCCGGGCTGGCGCGCGACGGGCGAGCCCTCGGCCGAGGCGCGGGCCTGGATAGCCCAGCAACTGGGCCAGGCCGGCCACGCCGGGCGCAACCTCCGCGAGCGCATCGCCGCTTTCCAGCTGGTGCAGGGCCTGGCGCCCGACGGCGTGGCCGGCCCCATGACCCTGATGCTGCTCAACCGCGCCGCCGCGGTGGACGAGCCGCGCCTGCAGGCCCCGGCGCGCTGAGGAAGCAAGAAATGAAGCCCCCACGCTCACTGCGTTCGCTGCCCGGCGCCGGAGTCGCCGGTCCTTCGGGCCGTCCAAGTCCGCGCAGGCGGACTTGGAGCCGCGGTCCTCAGCCCCCCGAGGGGGCCGGAAGGTCCTTCGGAACGGCCGGGCGGTACTGACATGTCCTACATCCTCGATGCCCTGCGCCGCGCCGAAGCCGAGCGCCAGCGCGGCCAGGTGCCCGGCCTGGGTGCCCAGACCACGCCCGCCGCGGCCGACAGCGATGCGCCGCGCCGCTTGCCGGTGGCGGCGTGGCTCGCCGCCGCGCTGCTGGCGGGCGCCGCCCTGCTGGCCCTGGGCTGGTGGCTGCGGCAGCCCGCGCCTGCGTCCGCAGGGGTGGCGCTGCCCGGTGCGGTGTCGGCGCCGGCCGCAGCGCCCAGCACGCCGCCTGCCGTTGCCGCTGCGGCCATGCCCCTGGTCGTGGCGGCGCCGCCGGTGGCCGCACAGCCGCCCCTGCCACCACCTTTGCCGCCGCCGGCCGCGCAGCCGGCGCCCCGGCCCGAACCGCTAGCCGCCGTGGCGCGCCTCGCGGCGCCGGCCGTGGCCCCGGCAGCAGCAGCAGCGCCGGCCTCGGCGCCATTGGCCTTGGCCGCGCTCAGCCCCGATCTGCGGCGCCAGTTGCCGCCGCTGGCGCTGGGCGGATCGATCTGGTCCGAGAGCGCAGCGCAGCGCTTCATCATCGTCAACGGCCAGATCGTGCGCGAGGGCGAAGCCGCCGCGCCCGGCGTGGTGGTCGAGCGCATCGGCCCGCGCAGCGCGGTGCTGCGCTGGCGCGAGCTGCGCATCGAGTGGCCGCTGTAGCCGCTGCGAACCCCCGCAGCCGGGGGGTGCGTTGCCACGGGCCGGGTGGGTCTTGCGGCGATACTTGTACCAGGGCAACGAACGTGATGAGGGCGATGAGGGCTGGGACTATTGCGTGTGCGCTGCGCGGGCTGTGCGCGGCGGCTTTCTTGCTGCACGCCTGGGCCGCTGGCGCGGCCGAAACCTGGGTCGTGGGCCCGCAGGGCGAGCCGCGCTCGCTCGCCGACGCGCTGCGCGACGCGCACGACGGCGACACCATCGAGCTGATGCCGGGTGACTACGCCGGCCCTCTACTCATCGAGAACCGCAAGCTGCACTTCCGCGGCATGGGCAAGCGGCCGCGCATCGTGGGCAACGGCAAGGCCGGCAACGCCAAGGCCCTTTGGCTGGTGCGCGGCGGCGAGGTGACGCTGGAGAACCTGGCCTTCCACAGCGCGCGCGGCACCAACGGCGAAGCCGCCGGCGTGCGCCAGGAAGGCGGCAAACTGCTGCTCAAGCTGTGCCTGTTTCACGACAACGAATACGGCGTGATCGCCGCCAACGACGAGAAGGCCGAACTCGCCATCGAATCCAGCGAGTTCGGCATGGCGCCGCGCGTGGTGGGCGGGCTGCACCACCTGCTCAACGTGGGCCGCATCGCGCGCTTGTCGGTCAGCGGCAGCCGCTTCCAGCAGGGCTTCGAAGGCCACCTGCTCAAGACGCGGGCGCGCGAGAACCTCATCACCTACAACTTCATCCACGACGGCCAGCGCGGCGGCGCCTCGTACGAGATCGACATCGCCAACGGCGGCCTGGCCACGCTCATCGGCAACGTTATCGGCCAGGGCGCCGACAGCCAGAACCCGGTGGTCGTGGCCTATGGCTCCGAGGGCCGGCACTGGGACGACAACCGGCTGCTGATGTCGCACAACACCTTCATCAGCTACGGCTGGCTGCCGGCCTGGTTCCTGCGGGTGTTCAGCGACAAGCTGCCCGACACCACCGAGGTCGTGGCCGTGAACAACCTGCTGGTCGGCGGCGGCTTGTTCGCGCTGGGCGCGCCCGGCACCTTCGAAGGCAACCGCCCGGCCACACTGGGCATGCTGCGCGACGCCGAGACCTATGCCTTCGAGCTGCCGCCCGATTCCACCTGGCGCAGCAGCGGCGTCGACCCGCGCAAGTTCAAGGGCCACGACCTGTCGCCGCGGGCCGAGTTCGAATGGCCCGTTGGCGTGCGCGCGCTCGCGCCCGAGCGCGGCCGCTGGGCGCCGGGGGCTTACCAGCGCTGAGGACCCCGCGCGATTTCATGCACCCGGGCTGAGGCGGGTGGGGCGCGCGGTTCGGACGCGCGGTGGGACGTTTAGCATCGGCCACCCCAGCCGCAACCGCCACAGCAGCCCCCGCCATGGACACCCGCAAGAACCATCCCGAGACCCTTGTCGCCCAGGCGCTGGGCTGGGTGGACGACGCCACGCGCGCGATCACGCCGCCCATCCACGTGTCGTCGACCTACCTGCGCGACCCCGACAACCAGTACCGCAGCGGGCGCGTCTATGCGCGCGCCGACAACCCGGCCTTCGACCAGGCCGAGGCGGTGATCAACGCGCTCGAAGGCGGCCACCAGGCGCTGCTGTTCGCCAGCGGCATGGCCGCGGCAACGGCGGTGTTCCAGGCGCTGGCGCCGGGCGACCACGTGCTGGCGCCCAAGGTCATGTACTGGTCGCTGCGCAACTGGCTGATGACCTTTGCCACGCACTGGGGGCTGCAGGTCGAGCTGATCGACATGAGCTCGCCCGCCGCGGTGCAGGCCGCGCTGCGCCCCGGCAAGACGAAGCTGGTGTGGGTGGAGACGCCGGCCAACCCGCTGTGGACGCTGACCGACATCGCCGCCACGGCACAGGCCGCGCATGCCGCCGGTGCGCTGCTGGCGGTGGATTCGACCGTGGCCACGCCGGTGCTCACGCGGCCGCTGGCGCTGGGTGCCGACATCGTGATGCACGCCGCCACCAAGTACCTCAACGGGCACTCCGACCTGATCGCCGGCGCGCTGGTGACGCGCGCCGACGGCGAGCTGTGGCAGCGCGTGCGCAGGATCCGCGCGCAACTGGGCGGCACGCTGGGCTCGTTCGAGGCCTGGCTGCTGCTGCGCGGCCTGCGCACGCTGCACCTGCGCGTGCGCGCCGCCAGCGTCTCGGCGCAGCGCATCGCCGAGCATTTCAGTGCCGACCCGCGTGTGCTGGACGTGCTGTACCCCGGCTTGCCCGGCTTTCCCGGCCACGCGCTGGCAAGCGCGCAGATGCAGGGCGGCTTCGGCGGCATGTTGTCGCTGCGCGTGCGCGGCGGCGAGCAGGCGGCGGTGGACGTGGCCGCGCGCACCCGGCTGTGGAAGCGCGCCACCTCGCTGGGCGGCGTCGAGAGCCTGATCGAGCACCGCGCCAGCATCGAAGGCGTGGGCACGCCTGCGCCGTCCGATCTGCTGCGTCTGTCGGTGGGCATCGAGCACGTGGACGACCTGATCGCCGACCTGGACCAGGCCCTGCCCGCCGCCACGGCCGTCGATTGACCTGGCTCTGAAACCTATGCATGATGGGCGATGTAACTCAATTACATCACCATGTCCTTCGATCTGATCCTCTTCGGCGGCACCGGTGACCTGACCTGGCGCAAGCTGATGCCGGCGCTGTTCCAGGCCTTCCGCCACGGCAAGCTGCCGCCCGGCGGGCGCATCCTGGCGGTGGCGCGCGACGAGCGCAGCGACGACGAGTACCGCGCCTTCATCAAGGAGCGCTTCACCGAGGTCGAGGAAAGCAAGCGCCCCAGCGACGAGGCCTTCGCCGATTTCGCGCGCATGCTCAGCTACCGGCGCATGGACCTGTCCATGCCCGAGCACTACGCCGGCCTGAAGCGCTGGATCGACGAGCGTGGCGCCGACAAGGTGGTGTCCTTTCTGGCCACCGGCCCGCACCTGTTTCCGGTGATCTGCGAACAGCTGGGCGCCGCCGGGTTGAATGGCCCGAACATGCGCCTGGTGCTCGAGAAGCCGCTGGGCCACGACCTGGCCAGCGCGCAGCGCATCAACCGTGTCGTGGCCTCGGCCTTCAGCGAAGAGCAGGCGCTGCGCATCGACCATTACCTGGGCAAGCCGGCGGTGCAGAACCTGATGGCGCTGCGCTTCGGCAACGCGCTGTTCGAGCCGCTGTGGCGGCGCGAGTGCATCGCCAACATCCAGGTGACGCTGGCCGAAAGCATCGGCGTGGGCTCGCGCGGTGATTTTTACGACCAGACCGGCGCGTTGCGCGACATGATCCAGAACCATGCGTTGCAGCTGCTGACCATGATCGCCATGGAGCCGCCGTCCAGCAACGACGCCGACGCCATCCGCGACGAGAAGCTCAAGGTGCTGAAGTCGCTGCGCCCGTTCACGCCCGAGATGGTGGCGCGCGACGTGGTCCGCGGCCAGTACCGCGCCGGCAGCTTCGACGGCAAGGCGGTCAAGGGCTACCTCGACGAAGTGCGCGTGCCGCCCGGCAGCCACTGCGAGACCTTCGTGGCACTGCGCACCGAGGTGCAGAACTGGCGCTGGGCCGGCGTGCCCTTCTACCTGCGCACCGGCAAGCGGCTGGCGGCGCGCGACGCGCAGATCGTCGTCAACTTCCGCCCCGTGCCGCACCCCATCTTCCCGGGCTCGGAAGGCGCTGCGCGGGCCAACAAGCTGGTGATCAAGCTGCAGCCCGAGGACGGGCTCGAGCTCCACCTGCTGGCGGCCAAGGGCGGCGGCGGCAACGAATTGCTGTCGCCGGTGAGCCTGGACCTGGACTTCGACAAGGCCTTTGCGTCCGAACGCGTGGGCGGCTACGAGAAGCTGCTGCTCGACGCCATCGCCGGCCGCCTGAGCCTGTTCGTGCGCAGCGACGAGCAAGAGCAGGCCTGGCGCTGGGTCGAGCCGGTGCTGCACGCCTGGACGCAAGACCCCACCGGCCCGCGCCCCTACGCGCCCGGCAGCTGGGGCCCGGCGGCGGCCAGCGCCCTGGTGGCGCGCGACGGCTGCGCCTGGGCCGAAGAGCAGTGATGTCGATGGGCGTGCGCCGGCGGGCGCGCGCCGGCGCCGGCGCCGGGCTGGTGCTGGCCGCGGTGCTGGCCTTGGCCCTGCTGCCGGCGGGCGCCGCCGTGATCGTGCTCACGCCCTCGGGCAATCTGGCCCAGGCCCTGGCAAGCGCCGCCGATGGCGACGAGATCCAGCTGCTGGCCGGCGACTACCGCGGCCAGGTGGGCGTGATCGAGCGGCGCCGGCTCACGCTGCGCGGCGTGGGCGGGCGGCCGGTGTTGCACGCCGAGGGCCGGCACGCCGAAGGCAAGGCGCTGCTGGTGCTGCGCGGCGGCGACATCCGCATCGAGAACCTCGAGTTCCGCGGCGCGCGCGTGCCCGACGGCAACGGCGCCGGCATCCGCCTGGAAAGCGGCCGCCTGCAAGTGGTGGCCTGCGCCTTCTTCGACAACCAGAACGGCATCCTCACGTCCAATGCGCCCGACGTCGAGCTGCACGTGCAAGACAGCGAGTTCGGCCGCGCGCCGGCCGGCACCCGGCTGCCGCACCTGCTGTACGTGGGCAGCATCGCGCGCTTCACGCTGCTGGGCAGCCGCTTCAGTGGCGGGCGCAACGGTCACCTGGTGAAGTCGCGCGCGCGCGTGCACGAGGTCCGCTACAACCAGCTGGTGGATGGCCCCGGCGGCAGCGCCGCCTACGAGCTGGAGTTTCCCAACGGCGGCCTGGCCACGGTGGTGGGCAACGTCATCGGCCAGAGCCGCGACAGCAGCAACCCGGCGCTGCTGTCCTTCGGCGCCGAGGGCAGCGACGGCCGGCCGCACGGCCTGTTTCTGGGCAACAACAGCTTCATCAACCCGGGCCTTCGGCCGGGCTACTTCGTGCGCGTGCACGAGGCCGCGCTTCGCCAGGCCGTGCCGCGGGTGCTGCAGAACAACCTTTTCGTGGGCCTGGGCGTGGGCGACGCCACGCTGGACGACCTGGCGCGCGGCAACTTCATCGCCGCGCCCGCCATGCTGCAGGACGCCGAAGGATGGCGCTTCGCGCTGGCGCCCGAGTCCTGGCTGCGCGGCCGCGGCGTGGACCCGGCGCAGCATGCGCGGGTCGATCTGCTGCCCACCGCCGAATTCGTGCTGCCCGCAGGCCGCCGCCGCCTGCATCCCCCGGCGCGCTGGTCGCCCGGCGCCTTCCAGGAGTGAACGTGCTCGAACGCATCCGCGCTTCCATCCCCGCCCTGCCACCGGCCGAGCAGCGCGTGGCCAAGCTGCTGCTGGCCGACCCGCGCAGCTTTGCCACGCTGCCGGTGGCCGAACTGGCCGAGCGCTCGCACGTGAGCAAGCCCACCGTGGTGCGCTTCTGCCGCAGCGTGGGTTATGACGGACTGGCCGACTTCAAGCTCAAGCTGGCCGGCAACGTCAACGAAGGCGTGCCCTATGTGCACCGATCGGTGGACGACGACGACAAGGCCGGCGACATCGTCGTCAAGGTCACCGACAACGCGGTGGCCGCGCTGCTGCGCTACCGCAACGCCGCCGCCAGCCAGGCGGTGGAGCGTGCCATCCAGGCGCTGGCCGACGCCGGCCGCAACGGCCGCCGCGTCGAGTTCTACGGCGTCGGCAACTCGGGCATCGTGGCGCAGGACGCGCAGCACAAGTTCTTCCGCCTGGGCGTCAACGCCGCGGCCATCAGCGACGGCCATGTGCAGGTGATGAGCGCCACCATGCTCCAGCCGGGCGACTGCGCGGTGATCATCAGCAACTCGGGCCGCAGCCGCGACCTGCTGGACGTGGCCGAGATCGCGCGGCGCAAGGGCGCCAGCGTGGTGTTCATCACCGCCAGCGGTTCGCCGCTGGCGCAGGAGGCGCGCCATGGCACGCAGCAGGGCGGCCAGCACATCCTGCTGGCGGCCGACCACCCCGAGGACGCCGACCGCTACAGCCCGATGGTGTCGCGCCTGCTGCACCTCTTGATCATCGACATCCTGACCACCGGTGTGGCGCTGCGCCTGGGCTCGGCGCAGTTGCGGCCCCTGCTGCAGGAGATCAAGAAGAACCTGCGGCAGCGCCGCTATACCGGCGGCGAGCGCGGCGCCGAAGAAGGCGCAGGGGACTCGGAGGGCGGACAAGGCGCGAGCAACTCGTCCACGCCGTAGAGCTGGGCCAACTGCGTGAGCTTGGCCGGCGCGCCCAGCAGCTCGAAACCGCGCCCGGCCGCGCTGGCCAGGCGCCGCGCCTGCATCAGCAGCGCGATGGTCGAGGTGTCGTAGGCCTGCAGCGCCGAGGCGTCGATGCGCAACGTGTCGCCGGCCTCGGCCACGGCGACAGGCAGGGTCTCGGCCAGCGCCGCGGCGTGGTCCAGCGTGGCCGTGGCGGGCAGCTGCAGGCTCATGGTGGGAGTGCTCAGCTCTTGGAAGCGCCCTTGTTGCGCTCGGTCAGCGTGGCGATCAGGCCGTCGATGCCGCCCTTGGTGAGCTCTTGCGCGAACTGCGAGCGGTAGTTCTGCACCAGCCACAGGCCGCCGACGTTGACGTCGATGATCTTCCAGGCATCGGCCATCTTGTCCAGGCGGTAGTCGAGCTTGATGGGCTCGCCCTTGCCGCGCACTTCGGTCTGCACGACGAGCTGCGAGCTGCCCTGCACCGGCAGCGTCTTGGTGACCTCGACCGTCTGGTCCTTGATCTGGGCCAGTGCGCCCGAGTACACGCGCACGAGCAGCGTCTTGAACTCGGCCATCAGCCGCGTGCGCTGCTCGGGCGTGGCGCTGCGCCACTGCACGCCCACCGCCGAGCGCGTCATGACCTCGAAGTTGACGTGCGGCATGACCTTGGATTCGACCAGGGCCAGCACGCGGTTCACTTCGCCCGCCTGTATGGCCTTGTCGGCCTTGGCGGTGTCGATGACCTCGCTGGAGATCTGGCGCACCAGCGCATCGGCGCTGGTGGTGGCCTGCGCCGGAGCCAGGGCCAGCAGGCCCAGGGTGAGGGTTGCAGTGGAAATCAGCTGTTTGAGCACGGGGTTCCTTTCGTCGGGCAGCCCGCCGGTCGGCGGGGCCATGGGTGCTTAACGCGCCAGCCCCCCTCCCGGTTCACCGGGGCGCCGGTTTCGCAGTCGGGCGGGCGGTGGACGGGGCCGTTGGCGCGGCGCTGGCCGGTTCGTCTTCGAAGTCTTCCAGGGGCGGCGCGCCGTCGTACACGGCGTCCAGGCGGCGTTGCAGGTAGCCATCGCGCACGAAGGAATACTTGTCCAGCGCCACCGAATCGAGCAGCGTGGTGGTGGCCAGCAGCCGGGCGCGCAGGTCGATCAGGCTCAGCAGCGTGACCGCCGTCTGCCCCGCGTCCGTGGGCGGCAGGTTGGACGCCGAGGCCGGGCGGTCCACCACCCAGCCGGCGGTGTCGCGCAGCGTGGACGGGCCCAGCAGCGGCAGCATGACAAAGGGGCCGGTGCCCACGCCCCAGCGGCCCAGGGTCTGGCCGAAGTCCTCGGAGCGGCGCGTCAGGCCCATCTCGGTGGCCGGGTCGAACAGGCCACCCAGGCCGAAGAAGGTGTTGGTGAGCACGCGCATGCCCATCTCCAGGCCCAGTTGCAGCTTGCCCTGGAGCAGCTGGTTGGCGGCCGACCAGACGTCGCCAATGTTGCCCAGCACGTTGCCCACGCCGGTGCGCACCGGCTGGGGCACGGTGTCGCGGTAGGCTATGGCCACCGGCTTGAGCACGGCTTCGTCGACCGCGTCGTTGAAGGCGTAGACCTTGCGGTTCCAGTTCTCCCAGGGGTCGGCCGGCGAGGTGGCGGCCGGACCACCCGGCACGCTGGCGCAACCCGTCAGCAGGGCCAGCACGGTCAGCAGGGTCGCGCCCGCCAGGCGCCGCAGCAAGGGGTTCATCACTTGGGCACTGCCGCGCCGGCGTCGGCCGGGCCGACGGCTTTCTCGGTGAGGAATTGGCCGATCAGGTTTTCCAGCACCACGGCCGACTGCGTCTGCGCCACGGTGTCGTCGGCTTGCAGGTTCTTGTCGTCACCGCCGGGCTCCAGGCCCACGTACTGGTCGCCCAGCAGGCCGGCGGTCAGGATCTTGGCTGCCGTGTCCTTGGGATACTGATAGCTGCGCTGGATCTGCATCTCGACCACGCCCTGGTAGGTCTTGCTGTCCAGATCGATGTGGGTCACGCGGCCGACGGTGACGCCGGCGGTGCGCACCGGCGCACGCACCTTCAGGCCGCCGATGTTGTCGAAACTCGCCTTCAGTGTGTAGGTGTCGCCACCGCCGATGCTGCCCAGGTTGGCCGCCTTCGTCGCCAGAAAGACCAGACCCAGCATGCCCATCAAGACGAACACGCCGACCAATGTCTCTATGCCTTTTTTGCCCACGTTCCTGCTCCTGCCCCTGCAGTCTTGCTCAGGGCGTCGAAAACATCAGTGCGGTGAGGATGAAGTCCATGCCCAGCACCCACAGCGAAGAGATCACCACGGTGCGCGTGGTGGCGTAGGCCACGCCCTCGGGCGTGGCCTCGGTCTCGTGGCCCTGGTACAGCGCCACCACGGTGCACAGCACGCCGAACACGCATGACTTGAAGATGCCGTTGCCGACGTCGCGCCAGACGTCCACGCGCGTCTGCATGATCGACCAGAAGTTGCCCGCGTCCACGCCGATGAGCAGCACCGCCACGACCCAGGCGCCGATGATGCCGACGACCGAGAACAGGATGGCCAGTATGGGCATCGAGACGATGCCGCCGATGAGCCGCGGCGCGAGCACGCGCACCTTGGGGTCTATGGCCATCAGCTCCATGGCGGCGAGTTGCTCGCCGGCCTTCATCAGGCCGATCTCGGCGGTGAGGGAGGTGCCAGCGCGGCCGGCGAACAGCAGCCCGGTGACCACCGGCCCGAGCTCGCGCACCAGCGCCAGGTTGACGATCAGGCCCAGGCTTTCGGCCGCGCCGTAGGTGACCAGCGCGTAGTACATCTGCAGCGCCAGCACGAAGCCCACCGCCAGGCCCGAGGCCATGATGATCACCAGCGAGCGGTTGCCGATGGCATGCACCTGCGCCACCACCAGATGGAAACGGCGCAGCGAGGCCGGCACGGCGCGCAGCAGTTCCAGGAAGAAGAATGCCGCGTGGCCCCAGCCGCGGAACTGGTCCAGCGCAATGGCGCCCAGGCGTTGCAGCGGATTCATCGGCAGGTCAGCCCGAAGTCGGCGGCGATCTCGGGCGCCGGGTAGTGGAACTTCACCGGGCCGTCGGGTTCACCGCGAACGAACTGGCGCGTCTCGGGATCTGTCGACTCCATCAACTGCTGGGGCGTGCCTTGGGCGACGATGCGCCCGCCGTTGGCCAGCAGCACCACGTAGTCGCTGATCGCCATGCACTCGGGCACGTCGTGGCTGACCACCAGCGAGGTGGCGCCGGTCACGTCGTTGAGCGTGCGGATCAGCTTGGCGGCCACGCCCATGCTGATGAGGTCCAGTCCGGCGAAGGGCTCGTCGTACATGATCAGCTCGGGGTCCAGCGCGATGGCGCGGGCCAGCGCGATGCGCCGCGCCATGCCGCCCGAGACTTCGCTGATGCGCAGCGCGGCGGCGCCGCGCAGGCCCACGGCGTTGAGCTTCATCAGCACGATGTCGCGGATCATGGCCTCGGGCAGCGTGGTGTGCTCGCGCAGCGGGAAGGCCACGTTGTCGAACACGCTCAGGTCGGTGAACAGCGCGCCGAACTGGAACAGCATGCCCAGGCGCCGGCGCAGCCGGTACAGCTGCTCCTTGTCCTGGGTGTTGATGGCTTCGCCGTCGAAGACGACGCGGCCGCCTCCCGGCTTGTACACGCCGCCGATCAGGCGCAACAGCGTGGTCTTGCCACAGCCCGACCCGCCCAGGATGGACGTGACCTTGCCACGGGCGAAGTTCAGCGAGATGTCCGACAGGATGGTGCGACCGGCGTCGTAGCCAAAGGTCACATGGTCGATCTCGATGAGGGTGTCTGAAGCCAAGCGCGTGCAGGACCGTGCGGGGTTGCCGCAACGGTGACCAATCCGGGATGAGAGTTATTCTCGCATGCAGGGCTAACCCGGATGTGTGCCGCTGCGGCAAAGCCCTGGGAGCGTGTTGTGACGGCAGGTTTCAGCGCGGCAGCGTGCTCGTGCCCATCAGGAACTCGTCCACCGCGCGTGCCGCCTGGCGGCCTTCGCGGATGGCCCACACCACCAGGCTCTGGCCGCGGCGCATGTCGCCGGCGGCAAACACCTTGGCCACGTTGGTCGCGTAGGCGGCCGCGGTCTCGGTGCTGGCCTTGGCGTTGCCGCGGCCGTCCTTCTCGACGCCGAAGGCATCCAGCACGCTGGCCACCGGCGCCACGAAGCCCATGGCCAGCAGCACCAGGTCGGCCTTGTATTCCTGCTCGCTGCCGGGAACCTCGGACATCTTGCCGCCCTGCCACTGCACGCGCACCGTCTTCAGCGCCGTGACACGGCCCTTGCTGCCCACCAATTCCTTGGTGGAGATGGCGAACTCGCGCTGGCAGCCTTCTTCGTGGCTGGAGCTGGTGCGCAGCTTGATCGGCCAGTAGGGCCAGGTCAGCGGCCGGTCCTCGACCTCGGGCGGCTTGGGCAGCAGTTCGAACTGCGTGACGCTGGCCGCACCGTGGCGGTTGCTGGTGCCCACGCAGTCGCTGCCGGTGTCGCCGCCACCGATGACGATGACGTGCTTGCCGGTGGCCTTGATCTGGCCCTTGAGCTTGTCGCCGGCGTTGACCTTGTTCTGCTGCGGCAGGAACTCCATCGCGAAGTGCACGCCGTCGAGATCGCGTCCGGGCACGGGCAGGTCGCGGCTGGTCTCGCTGCCGCCGGCCAGCAGCACGGCGTCGAACTCGGCGTTGAGCTGCTCAGCAGTGATGGTTTCCTTGGCGTCGTTGGTGACCTTGCTGTCGCCGGGCCAGGCCCCCACCAGCACGCCGGTGCGGAAGACCACGCCCTCGGCCTGCATCTGCGCCACGCGGCGGTCGATGTGGCTCTTCTCCATCTTGAAGTCGGGGATGCCGTAGCGCAGCAGGCCGCCGATGCGGCTGTTCTTCTCGAACACCGTCACGTCGTGCCCGGCACGCGCCAGTTGCTGCGCCGCGGCCAGGCCGGCCGGGCCGCTGCCGACCACGGCCACCTTCTTGCCGGTCTTCAGTGCCGACGGCTGCGGCTGCACCCAGCCTTCGGCCCAGGCGCGGTCGATGATGGCGTGCTCGATGCTCTTGATGCCCACGGCGTCGTCGTTGACGTTCAGGGTGCAGGCGGCTTCGCAGGGGGCGGGGCAGACGCGGCCGGTGAACTCGGGGAAGTTGTTGGTCTGGTGCAGGGTCTTGATGGCCTCTTGCCAGTCACCGCGGAAGACGAGGTCGTTGAAGTCCGGAATGATGTTGTTGACCGGGCAGCCACTGTTGCAGAAGGGCGTGCCGCAGTCCATGCAGCGCGCACCCTGCTGCTTGGCCTGGTCGTCGGCCAGGGTGATGACGAATTCCTTCCAGGTCTTCAGCCGCGCCTGGGGCGGCTCGTAGCCTTCTTCGAGGCGTTCGTATTCCAGGAAACCGGTGACCTTGCCCATGGTGTGCTTCTCGTAGACCTGTTGATTACTTGTTGGCGACGGCGGCGGCCGTGGACTGCGCCTTGTGCGTGGCGGCGGCGGCTTCGGACCTCGCGACACGCTCGGCACGCTCGGCCAGGACGCGCTTGTATTCGTGCGGGTAGACCTTGACGAACTTGCCGCGCGCGTCGGCCCAGTGGTCCAGCAGTTCGCGCGCGCGAAGTGAGCCGGTCCAGCGGTGGTGCTCGTCGATCAGCTGCTTGAGCAGCACTTCGTCGGCGGTCTCGCGGTGCAGGCCCACGGCCGGGCCGGTCTGCTCTTCGCGCGGCAGCACTTTCTCGAGCGCCACCATCGCGGTGTTGCAGCGGCTGCGGAAGTGGCCGTCTTCATCGTAGACATAGGCCACACCGCCGCTCATGCCGGCGGCGAAGTTGCGCCCGGTCTTGCCCAGCACGACCACGGTGCCGCCGGTCATGTATTCGCAGCCGTGGTCGCCCGTGCCTTCCACCACGGCGGTGGCACCCGACAGGCGCACCGCAAAGCGCTCGCCGGCCACGCCGCGGAAGTAGGCCTCGCCGCTGGTGGCGCCGTACAGCGCGGTGTTGCCGATGATGATGTTGGCCGGGGTGTCGCCGCGGAACTCGATGCTGGGGCGCACGGCGATGCGCCCGCCCGACAGGCCCTTGCCGGTGTAGTCGTTGGCGTCACCGATCAGGTACAGCGTGATGCCGCTGGCCAGGAAGGCGCCGAAGCTCTGGCCGCCCGTGCCTTCCATCTGCATGAAGATGGTGTGGTCGGGCAGGCCTTCGGGCCGGTGGCGGATGAGTTCACCCGAGAGCATGGCGCCGACGCTGCGGTTGCGGTTGCGTGCGTCTTCCATGAAGTGCACCTTCTCGCCGCGCAGGATGGCGGGCTGGCAGCGCTCGATCAGCTTCACGTCCAGCGCCTTGGACAGGCCGTGGTCCTGCTCGCTTTGCTGGTAGCGCGGCACGTCGGCGGCGACCTGCGGCTGGTGGAAGACGCGGCTGAAGTCCAGGCCCTTGGCCTTCCAGTGGGCGATGCCCTTGCGCGTGTCCAGCAGGTCGCTGCGGCCGATCAGGTCATCGAACTTGCGGATGCCGAGCTGCGCCATGATGGTGCGCGCCTCTTCGGCCACGAAGAAGAAGTAGTTGACGACATGCTCGGGCTTGCCGGCGAAGCGCTTGCGCAGCTCCGGGTCTTGCGTGGCCACGCCCACCGGGCAGGTGTTGAGGTGGCACTTGCGCATCATGATGCAGCCTTCCACCACCAGCGGCGCGGTGGCGAA
>LNFM01010496.1_pt1 | contig 24921 bp, 22 predicted proteins | sample 596031 | NCBI WGS metagenome assembly LNFM01 (sample SAMN04254537, study PRJNA301005) | activated carbon metagenome | isolation source: dual media filters at the Ann Arbor, Michigan drinking water treatment plant | place: USA: Ann Arbor | reverse complement strand
CGCGCCTATGTGGAGCACCGCCTCAAATGCGCTGGCGCCACCGACAAACCCACCTTTGATGCGGCGGTGTTTGGTGCACTCTTCCAACATTCCGGGGGCATTCCGCGACGCATCAACACCTTGTGCGACCGCCTGCTGCTGTCGGGCTACCTGTCGGAGATGACGCACCTCACGCTGGACCTGCTCAACGAGGTGGTCGCAGAGATGCACGTCGAAAACGCCGGAGCGCCCTCCCGGGTGGCCGAAGATCAGGAGCGCTGGGCGCACCTGCCCAACGCAGGCACGAGCCCGGCCCCCACGTGGATGGCCGACGACATGGACTTGGCAGAGCTGTCGCTCGACCCCACGCTGGTGGACGGCATGAGCGACCAGCTCACGCGGGTCTCGGCCGAGCAACTCAGCACGCGCCTGCTGCGCATGGAACGCAGCGTGCTGCGGCAGGAGCGCATCAGTCTGGAGATCTTGAGCTCGCTCAAAAAGATCGTCGCCGCTGCCCGCAAACCGCGTGCCCAGGGCGCTCCCACCGAACTGCCCAAGTGAACACCATGTCCGCCCGCCCGCCGCTCACCAACGCCTTGACGATCGACGTCGAGGACTACTTCCAAGTGTCCGCCTTTGCGCCCCACATCGACCGCAACGATTGGGACAACCGCGAATGCCGTGTCGAGCACAACATTGACCGCATCCTGAGGCTGCTGGACGCCGAGCAGACCAAGGCAACGTTTTTCACGCTGGGTTGGGTAGCAGAGCGTTATCCGCAAATGGTGCGCCGCATCGTGAGCGAAGGCCACGAGCTCGCCAGCCATGGGTATGGCCACCAGCGGGCCTCCGACCTGACCGAGGAAGCGTTCTTCCACGATGTGTCGCATGCCAAGGCGTTGCTGGAAGACATCGGCGGGCAAGCCGTGCAGGGCTACCGTGCCCCGAGTTTTTCCATCGGCACCGGCAACCTCTGGGCGCTCGACACCTTGCTGCGTGCCGGCTACCGCTACAGCTCCAGCATCTACCCCGTCAAGCACGACCACTACGGCATGCCGGACGCGCCGCGCTTTGCGCACCAGATCCGCGACGGCCTGATGGAAGTGCCGCCCACCACGCTGCGCTTGTTCAACCGCAACCTGCCGTCCAGCGGCGGCGGTTACTTCCGATTGCTGCCCTACGCGCTGTCGCGCTGGATGCTGCAGCAGGTGAACCAGCGCGACGCCGAGGCGGCGATCTTTTACTTCCATCCCTGGGAGATCGACCCGGGCCAACCCCGCGTGTCCGGCATCGACATGAAGACCCGTTTTCGCCATTACGTGAACATTAGTCGCACCGAACAGCGCCTGGCGCGTCTGCTCAAGGACTTCCGCTGGGGCCGCATGGACGACATCTTTTTGAAGAGCCGCGCGCCCAACCGTTTGACAGGGGTGCCCGTTGTCTGATCGCGGCGCCCTGCAGATTCAACGCCTGGACAGCTCCCAACCCGACCAGGTCGCCCGCTGGGAAGCGTTCGTCGCGCAGTGCCCCAACGCCACCTTTTTCCACCGGGCAGGCTGGCAAGCCGTCATCCGGGATGTGTTTCGGCACCCCACCTATTTTTTGTTTGCCGAGCAAGACGGTGCCATCACCGGCGTGTTGCCGCTGGCCCATGTGAACAGCCGCCTGTTTGGCAATGCGCTCACCGGTCTGCCCTTTGCGGTGTACGGCGGGGTGGCCTCCGAGTCACCCGAGGCCGCGGCCGCGCTCGAGGTCGAAGCGCAACGGCTGGCCATCGAGCTGGGCACCGACCACCTGGAGCTTCGCCACATCGAGCGCCGCCATTCCGACTGGCCGGTGCAAGAGCTCTATGTGACCTTTCGCAAGGCCATCTTGCCGAAGGAAGAGGACAACATGCTGGCCATTCCGCGCAAGCAACGCGCCATGGTGCGCAAAGGCATCAAAAACGGCCTCACGTCGCAAATCGATGCCAACGCCGACCGATTTTTTGACCTGTATGCCGATAACGTGCACCGCCACGGCACGCCCGCGTTTCCCAAGCGCTTTTTCCAGACGCTGCTCAAAACCTTTGGCCAGGACTGTGAAGTGTTGACCGTGAGCTCGGCCGACGGGCGACCTCTCTCCAGTGTGCTGAGCTTTTACTTCCGGGACGAAGTGCTGCCGTACTACGCTGGCGACGATGAAGCCGCGCGCGACCTTGCTGCCAACGATTTCAAGTACTGGGAGCTCATGCGCCTGGCCTGCGCACGGGGTCTCAAGGTGTTCGACTACGGCCGAAGCAAAGAGGGCACCGGTCCTTACGCGTTCAAGCGCAACTGGGGCTTCGAGCCCACGCCGCTGCACTACGAATACCGCTTGTACAAGCGCGAGAGCATTCCGCAGAACAACCCGGCCCGCTGGGCCTGGCCAACTGGCTCGGCCCCCACATCGTGCGCAACCTCGGCTGAACAGGCACCCATGGCGAACCTGCTCTACCTCGTGCATCGCTTGCCGTACCCGCCCAACAAAGGCGACAAGGTGCGCTCGTACCACCTGCTGCGCCACCTGCTGCAGCGCCACCGGGTGTTTCTCGGCACTTTCATCGACGATCCGGACGACGAGCAACACCTGCCCACGCTGCGGGCGATGTGCCCCGATCTGCACGTGGAGCGCATCGTGCCGCGCGCCGCCAAGGTCAAAAGCCTCCGTGGGTTGTTGACCGGTGAGGCCCTCACGCTGGCCTACTACCGCCATGAAGGCATGCAACGCTGGGTGCAGGACGTGGCCCACCAACACCCCTTGCAGGCCAGTGTGGTCTTTTCGTCTGCCATGGCGCAATACGCACAGCCGTTGGCACCTCAAGTGCCGATGCTGGTGGATTTTGTCGACGTCGACTCGGCCAAATGGACCCAGTACGCGCCGGCCCACCGCTGGCCCCTGTCCATGTTGTACCGCCGCGAAGGGCAGCGGCTGCTCGCTTATGAGCGCACGGTGGCCGCACAGGCGCACCGCTCCTACTTTGTGACGCCCAACGAGACCGCACTGTTTGTGTCGCAGGCCCCCGAGTGCCGCGACAAGGTGCAGTCCCTGAGCAACGGGGTGGACGCCGATTTCTTCTCACCCGACCCAGCGCGCCCGAGCCCGTTCCCCGCGGGCGAGCAGGCCGTAGTTTTCACCGGTGCCATGGACTACTGGCCCAACATCGATGGCGTCAGCTGGTTTGTGGCCGACATGTTGCCTCGCCTGCGTGTGCACTGGCCGCGCGCACGCTTCTACATCGTGGGCCGCAGTCCTTCGGCGCAGGTTCTGGCCCTGGCCGGTGAACATGTGGAAGTCACCGGCACGGTGCCCGATGTGCGGCCCTACCTGCAACACGCGGCCGCCGTGGTCGCGCCCTTGCGCGTGGCGCGGGGCATTCAGAACAAGATCCTGGAAGCCATGGCGATGCAGCAGGCCGTGATCACGGTGAACAGCTGCGCCGACGCCATCGGTGCCTCGGCCGGACAAGGTCTGCTGCGCGCCGAGACGCCCGAGGCGTTTGTCCAGGCCCTGCAGCCGTTGCTGGATAGCCCCGACCACGCGGCCGCACTGGGTGTGCGTGCCCGCGCCTATGTCGAGCAGGGCTTCAGCTGGCAGGCCCATCTGAGTGGCATCGATCACGACCTCGCGAACTTGCAAGACGCCGCCCCCACACGCTTCCTGGAGACCGCTGTTCATGTCTGACACCGCGCGCATCCCCGTCCGCTGGCGCTTGCCACTGGCATCGCTGGTGCTGCTGCTGCTGGCCATCCAGGTGCTCCACGCGCACACCGTTGCCGGCATGGTCTCGATCTGGGCGCGGTCGGACACCTACGCCCATGGTTTTGTGGTGCCCGTCATTTCGTTGTGGTTGATCTGGCGCATCCGCCATTCCCTCGCCGCATTGGAGCCCCGCCCGAGCTGGTTGGGCGCGGTGATGTTGCTGGGCGCTGCGGGCCTGTGGCTGGCCGGCGATCTGGTCGCGGTGAATGCCGCCACCCAGCTGGCGCTGGTCATGCTGGTGGTGCTGTCCGTGCCGACGTTGCTGGGCTGGTCCGTGGCCCGGGCCATGGCATTCCCGCTGGGGTTCCTGTTTTTCGCTGTGCCCATCGGTGACTTCATGCTGCCGCAGCTCATGGAGTGGACCGCCGATTTCACCGTGATGGCGCTGCGCCTGAGTGGGGTGCCGGTCTACCGCGAAGGCTTGCAGTTCATCATTCCGTCGGGTTCATGGTCTGTGGTGGAGGCCTGCAGTGGCATCCGCTACATGATCGCCTCCGTCACCGTGGGCAGTTTGTTTGCGTACCTGAGTTACCAGAGCCTGACCAAACGCCTGATCTTCGTCGGAGTGGCCATTCTGGTGCCGCTTGTGGCCAATTGGCTTCGCGCTTACATGATCGTGATGCTCGGTCACCTCTCGGGCAACGAACTGGCCACGGGCGTGGACCACCTGATCTACGGCTGGTTGTTTTTTGGCGTGGTCATTCTGGCCATGCTGTTCGTCGGAGCGCGCTGGGCCGACGCGCCTGAGCCCAGCCCGCGAGCACTCACGTCGGCTGACACCCAACGACCGGTCTCCCCCCGCCAGGGCTGGGCCCATGGCCTGGCTGCGGTGGTGGCCCTCGCGTTTGTGGCTTCCCCCCATGTGCTGGAGCGACTGCTGTCGCTGGGCACCAACACCAGCCCCGTGGTTCTGACCGCGCCCGTCGCGCAAACACCCTGGCAAAGCGCCAGCGCACCGCCCAGCGACTGGGTGCCGGCGTTCCAGCTGCCCGTTGCGACGCAGCACAGCGGCTACACCGGCCCACAAGGGCAGCCCGTGGGTCTTCACCTGACCTACTACCGCCAACAGGACTACGAGCGCAAGCTGGTGAGCTCGCTGAACACGCTGGCGACCAGCCAGGACGACCGCTGGGCCCAACTCTCGAGCGGCAGTGCAAGCACCGAGTTGGCACAACAGCCCCTGCAGGTGGTCGCCGCCACCCTGCGCCAGAAGTCGTCGGTGCTCGATGGCAACGCCGTGCGCCTGCGGGCCTGGCGCTTCTATTGGGTCAATGGCCGCTTCACGGCCAGCGACGTTCAGGCCAAATTGCAGGGCGCTTTATCGCGTCTCATGGGGCGAGGCGACGACGGCGCGATTGTGGTGGTCTACACCCCCCTGGCTGCCAACTTGCTGGAGGGCGAAGCCCGCGCAGCGGCAGACGCCGCATTGCAGGATTTCCTGCGAAGCCATGGCGCCGGCCTGGAAGCCTCGCTGAAACAAACGCGCGAAGCCCATTGACGCCATGGACCACACGCGTTTGTCGCCGGCGCATCCGTCAGAGCGTGGGCAACACCACGTGGCTGATCACGTAACGGTACTTGCCGGATTTCTCGGGCGGGATGTCATCGACGAGTTGAACGTCCACGATCACGTCGGCACCCAGACGCGCCTTGGCGCCGCGCTCGATACCCGGCAGCAGTGCCCGGTCAAAGTGCTCGTCCGTGACGAGCAGGATGCGGGTCAGGTCCAGACTCTTCTGCACGATCTTGAATTGTTTGACCCCCGCGAGGTCGCGCACGATGTAGATGAGCGACAAGCCATGCATCACGGTGCCGTTGCGCGCCACCAGGAAGTCGGTGCTGCGACCTTGCAGGTTGGTCAGCAAGGGCAGCGTGCGGCCGCATGCGCAAGCCTGTGTGCCCAGCGCAGCAATGTCGCCCGTCCGGTAACGCACAAACGGAAAATGGCGCGTGGCCAGGTGGGTCACCACAATCTCGCCGCTCTCACCCGCCGGCACCACCTTGCCATGCGGATCCACGATTTCCACGATCAGGTCTTCGTGGGTCAAGTGCATGCCGCCTGATGGACATTCGTGCGCAATGAAACCGGCATCCCTTCCCCCATATCCATTGGCCACCGGGCAGTTGAACACCCGCTGGATCAGCTCGCGCTGGTGGTCGTACAGCCGCTCCGACGTCACGAAAGCCACCCGGATGCCCAGGTTGTCCATCGCGATGTGGTGTGCTTCGGCGTGTCGCGCGATGTGGGCGAAGGCGGACGGATACCCGAACAACATGGCTGGCCGCGTGGCGCGTATGGTCTCGATGAAGCCCGCCACCTTCTCTGGGGACATCTCAAACGCCGGCAACAGCTGCGTGCGCATCAGCGCATCGCGCCAGCGCCTGGCCCGGTCCTGCGAGGTGAGCTCGATGGGCGAGCCCCACAGCACGATTTCGGGGTCACCGATGTCCACGCCCCACCAGCGGGTGGCGCGCCACTTGGCGGCCACATCGTGGCTCACGCGCTCGTTGCCGATGAAAAACACCAACGGCTCGCCGCTGGAGCCGCCGGTGTTGAATCGCGCCAGGTCGTCCGCGCCGTCCGATTTCAAGGCGTCCGTATGAGCACGAATCTCGGTTTTGGTCAAAAACGGCAGCCGCTGCAGATCGGCACAGCTGTTCACCGCCTTGGGGTCGAAGCCCAGCCGGTCAAACAGGTCGCGGTAGTAGGGGACATGCCGCCCGGCGTGGGTGAGCAGGCTGCGCAAGCGCTTGACCCGCAACGCCTCCAGCTGGTCGATCGGCCAGTACTGGCTGGCCTCCATCTCCCGCTTCACGCGCACCGTGGTGTGTTTTTTCAGGCGCTCCTGCAAGGGAAAGATCAAATCGGAAATGAGGCGGGTGTGAAGGGTCATGCCCAAATGGTAGACCGGTCCTTGCAGGCTTCGCGGTCAAGGGCCCCGTTTTTTTTGTCGGATCAAGTTGAATAGGGAGCTGTTCATGAGTGAACGTACAGGCTATCAGCAGCACATTCATGTTTTCAGAGGTGTGGCCATCATCGGCATCGTCATTGCGCACACCATTCCCTCTCTGGACTGGAGTCAGGCGCCTTGGACCGGGCGTTTGGCAGACGCGCTCGTTAATCAAAGCTCCATCTTCTTCTTCTTTATTGCCGGCTATCTATTCCAGCATCTCAGCGCGAGGTTCGTCTTCAAAAGCTATCTGAAGCAGAAATTTTTGACAGTAATCTCGCCGTACCTGATCTTGTCGATTCCAGCGCTGATCATTTTCACCGTGTTAACGCAGCGGGTTGGAATGTGGTCATGGTTTTACCAGCTGCCGATTTGGGAGCAAGTGGCTCTCTTTCTTTTGACTGGCAAACATTTGGCCCCGCTCTGGTTCGTTCCAACAATCACTTTATTCTATTTGTCGGCACCTGTTCTGCTTTGGGTGGATAGAGCGGTTCCCCGCTTTTACTGGATGATCATTCCGCTGTTCGCACTGGCCACTTACCTGGGTCGAGATGGGCCACTGGGTCCGATCGACAAGGCCATCTACCTTCTTCCCGCTTACCTTCTGGGCATGGCGTTTTCGCACTACAAGGAAGCCGGGCATGAGTTGGTTCGACGCTGGTGGTGGATTCTCTTGCTGGTTTTCCTGGGTAGCGGAACCGCACTTGTGTTGAACTGGGCCGAGCCGCCGGCTTACCACATGCCCATGAAGATGGCCGCTTGTCTCTTGCTAGTTAACTTGCTCTTCAAGTACCACCACATCGTGGGCTCAAGACTTGACTACGTGGCGGAGGTGAGCTTCGGCATCTTCTTCATTCATGCCTATTTCATATCAGCAATCAAAACTGTGACGGTGTATTTGATTCAAGGGTCTGTCTACACCGGTGTGGGTGGCGAAGTTATCCCTGGCGGCGTCTTGATGTTGCTGCTTTACGCAACCGCCGTGCTGCTGCTTTCTACGCTTGCCATTTGGGTGGCCAAAAAGGTGTTTGGAAAATACAGCCGCAGGATCGTCGGCGCCTGACCATGCGAATTCTTCACGTCCTGGACCACTCCATCCCGCTGCACAGCGGCTACACCTTCCGCACGGCCGCCTTGCTCCGCGAGCAACGCGCCCGCGGCTGGCAGACCTTTCACCTCACCTCGCCCAAGCATGGGGCGGCGGATGTGTCCGAGGAAACCATCGACGGGCTGCACTTCTTCCGCACCCCCACCCAACCCTCAGCGAGCAAGCTGCCGGTGTTGGGTGAGCTGGCTTTGATGAGCGCACTGACCAACCGCCTGCAGACCGTGGTGGATCAGGTGCGACCGGACATCATCCACGCCCATTCCCCCGTGCTCAATGCATTGCCGGCGCTCAAGGTGGGGCGGCGCAACGGCATCCCGGTGGTGTATGAAATCCGCGCCTTCTGGGAAGACGCCGCGGTCGATCATGGCAGCACCCGCGAGGGCAGTCTGCGTTACCGCGCCACCCGCGCGCTGGAAACCCGCGCCATTCGCCAGGCGGGCCACGTGTTCACCATTTGCGAGGGCCTGCGCAGCGACATCGTCGACCGGGGCGTGCCCTCGACCAAGGTCACAGTGATCCCCAACGCGGTGGACGTGCAGGGATTCCAGCTCGCGCAGGCAGCCGAGCCGGCGCTGCAGGCCCGCTGGGGCCTGCAGGGTCGCACGGTGGTCGGTTTCATCGGCTCGTTTTACGCTTACGAAGGCCTGGACCTGCTGGTGGCAGCCCTCCCGCTGTTGCTGAAATCCCGACCGGACATCGTTTTGCTGCTCGTCGGCGGTGGCCCGCAAGACGCGGCGCTCAAGGTCACCGGCCGCGTGCCGCACGCCGAGGTCAACCGCTACTACGACCTGATCGATGTGCTCGCCTACCCGCGCCACTCCATGCGCCTGACCGAGCTCGTCACGCCGCTCAAACCGCTCGAGGCCATGGCCCAGGGGCATTTGTTCGTGGCGTCCGACGTGGGCGGTCACAAGGAGCTCATCCGCCACGGCGAAACGGGCTGGCTGTTCAAGGCCGACGATGTGAACGCCCTGTCAGAGGCCATCCTCGACATGCTGCAACACCGCGCCCGCTGGCCCGAACTGCGCGCCAACGGCCGCCAGTTCGTCGAAACCGTGCGTAACTGGCGCAACAGCGTTGTCAATTACGAAGCGCCTTACCAGGCCTTGGTCTCCAAGGGAAAACAATGAAAGTCATGGTTGTATTCGGCACCCGCCCCGAGGCCATAAAGATGGCACCGCTGGTCAAGGGTCTCCAGGCCAAAGCCGGCGAAATCGAGACGGTCGTCTGCGTCACTGCGCAGCACCGCGAGATGCTGGACCAGGTGCTCAAGCTGTTCGACATCGTGCCCGAGCACGACCTGAACATCATGAAGCCCGGTCAGGATCTGTTCGACATCACCAGCAACATCCTGCTGGGCCTCAAGGGCGTGCTGCAACAGGAAAAGCCCGACCTCGTGCTGGTGCATGGTGACACCACCACCACCCTGGCCACCAGCCTGGCCGCGTATTACGCCCGCGTGCCCGTGGGCCATGTGGAGGCAGGCCTGCGAACCGGCAACAAGCATTCGCCCTTTCCGGAGGAGATGAACCGCAAGCTCACCGGGTCGATTGCCGACATCCACTTCGCGCCCACCGCGGCCTCGCGCGACAACCTGCTGCGAGAAGGCATTGCGGCCGAGGCCATCCATGTAACCGGCAACACCGTCATCGACGCCTTGCTGGCGGTGGTCGAGAAACTGCGCAACGACACGGCGCTTCAAGCCGAGCTGGCAGCGCGCTTTGCCTTTTTGAACCCGCAGCGCCGGCTCATTCTGGTGACCGGACACCGGCGAGAAAACTTCGGCGAAGGCTTCCATAACATTTGCGAGGCCCTGGCCGACATTGCCGCCGAGCACGACGACGTGGAAATCCTCTACCCGGTGCACCTGAACCCCAACGTGCGCCAGCCGGTGAAAGACATCCTGGCCGCCCGGGGGCTGGCCAACGTCCACCTGATCGAACCGGTCGATTACCTGCCATTCCTCTACCTCATGGACCGGTCCCACATCATCGTCACCGACTCCGGCGGTATTCAGGAAGAAGCGCCTTCCCTGGGCAAGCCCGTGCTGGTGATGCGCGACACCACCGAGCGGCCCGAGGCCGTGGAGGCCGGCACCGTGAAGCTGGTGGGCACATCGCGCGAAACCATCGTGGCCGAGGCCCGCCGCTTGTTGCTGGATGCCGACGCCTATGCCACCATGTCGCGCGCCCACAATCCGTATGGCGACGGCAAGGCCGTGCAGCGCATCGTGCAGGCCGTTTGCACTTTTCCCGCCTTGAACGCCTGAGCAGGCTGCCGCCTCAAACCCATGCTGTTCACGTCTGCACTCTTCGCCTGGGCCTACCTGCCCATCGTGTTGGCGGGCTTCTTTCTGATCGGGCGGTGGTCCGAGCGTGGCGCGGCCTTGTGGCTGTTCGTGGCCTCGCTGGTGTTCTATGCGGTGTGGATGCCCGAGTTCACCCTGCTGCTGCTGGCCTCGATCACATTCAACTACCTGGTGGGGCAGCGCATCGGCGCGTTGCGGTCCAAGGCCTGGCTCACCTTCGGAGTGACTTGCAACCTCGTGCTGCTGGCTTACTTCAAATACGCGGGCTTCCTGCTGGTCAACTTCAACGCAGTGGCAGGCACCGACTGGAGCTTTGGCCAGATCGTCCTGCCCATCGGCATTTCCTTTTTCACCTTCACCCAGATTGCGTTTCTGGTCGACGCTTACGCCAAGGGTGTTCGCGAACCCAGCTTCGTGCACTACGGGCTGTTCGTGACGTACTTCCCGCACCTGGTGGCCGGCCCCGTGCTCCATCACGCGCAAATGATGCCGCAGTTCGCCCGCGCCGAGACCTACCGCTTCAACTTCACCAACCTTACCATCGGCATGGGTATCTTTGCCTTGGGCCTGTTCAAGAAGGTGGTGCTCGCCGATGGCGTGAGCCCCTACGCCGACGCCGTTTTTGACGGGGCAGAGCAGGGCAGTGTCCCCACCATTGAGGAAGCCTGGCTGGGTGCCCTGGCCTACACGCTGCAGCTGTACTTCGATTTTTCTGGCTACTCCGACATGGCCGTGGGCCTGTCCTGGATGCTCAACATCCGCCTGCCGTTCAACTTCAATTCGCCTTACCTGGCCACGAACATCAGCGAGTTCTGGCGGCGTTGGCACATTTCCCTGTCATCGTTCCTGCGCGACTACCTCTACATCGCGCTGGGCGGCAACCGCCGAGGGGACGTCCGGCGTTACGCCAACCTGTTGACCACGATGATTCTGGGCGGACTGTGGCACGGAGCGAGCTGGTCGTTCGTGCTTTGGGGCACGCTGCACGGCCTGTATCTGGTGGTGCAGCAGCTCTGGTCGAGGCTGCGTGGGGTCGCTGCGGACCCGAAGGTCTCTCCAACGCCTGCCGCGTCGTGGGCTGTGCGGGTCCTGTCCTGGGCAGTGACCATGTTGTGCGTGGTGTTCGCCTGGGTGTTGTTCCGCTCGCCGTCGCTTGAAGGCGCGCTCGCGATGTACACCGCCATGCTCGGCCTGGCGGACATCGAGACGGGCACGGCGCTCTGGAACGCAGGGCTGCAAGTGTCGACCGGCTGGCTGCTCTGCGCGGCCCTGACCGCCGTGGCGCTGTGGCCCAGGAACAGCAACGAGTTGGGCATCGGCCTGCGGGCGTTGGTGCAGGGCCGAGCGTCCCGGGTGGCGTTTGTGGCCGGTGCCAGTGCCACGCTGATCGCCATGCTGATCCTGCTGAACAACAGCCGGGGCGTGGCCGGTGCGTTCATCTACTTCAACTTCTGACGTGATCAAGCGAGCACTGGTACTCCTGTCGGGCGTGTTGGCCGTCGTTGTGGCAGCGGAGGTGTTGCTGCGCACGTTGCCCGTGTCGACCGCCACCAACACCGGGTACTACGTGGCGCCGAACATCCTCAACTACCCGCCCGGGCACGAATGGACCATGGCCACCGGCTGGGACCTGCGCAACGTGCAGCACATGCGCAGCAACAACATGGGCTTCGCCGCCGAGCACGATTTTGTGCCGGGCAGCGATGCCGTGGGCTTGATCGGTGACAGCTACGTGGAGGCCTCCATGCTGCCGCTGGCCGATCGTCCCGCGGCCCAGCTGGAGCGAGCGCTGGGCGGGCGGCGGGTCTACGCCATGGGCGGGCCCGGTTCCTCCCTGCTGGACTATGCCGAACGCATCAAGTGGGCCCACCAGACGCTGGGGCTCAAGACGTTCGTGGTCCTGATGGAGCACACGGACGCCAGCCAGACGTTGTGCGACTCCGGCAACGTGCACGCCCGTTGCCTGTCGGCCGGCACGCTGGAGCCCACCATCCGCCGGCGCCCGCCATCCGGCGCGCTCAAGAATCTGTTGCGCGAGTCGGCGTTGGCGCAATACCTCAACAGCCAGCTCAAACTCAGCCCGTCTCGCCTGATCTCACCCGACTTCTGGAGCTCAGGCGCACCGTCAGAACCAGTTGAACCCCGCGTGCGGATTGCAGCCCCACTGCCAATGCCTCTGGCTTTAGGACGACAACAACTCATTGATGCTGCGGTAGACGCCTTTTTCGTCGAGTTCGATGCCCTGAAGAACGTTCATGTGGTGTTTGTCATCGACATGAACCGCCGTAACCTTGAAACTGGCATGAACCAGCAGGACGAGGGCGACCATTTGTCCAAACGCTTACAGGAAAAGGGACAATTCGTCATTCGAGGCGAGCCCTTGTATCGAGAGCATCAGATCGAGTCGCCCTTGAGTCTCGACGTTGGGCCATACGACAGGCACTTAAACAAACTGGGCGTCGCACTGCTCATGAACGCAGCCGCCCAAGCCCTCCAATATCCAATCAACGCAAAAGAGAACTGAGATGGCAAGAGAACTGCAAAAGATCGTCGTCATGGGCCTGGGCTACATCGGTTTGCCCACCGCTTCCATGCTGGCCACCAAGGGGCACCAGGTGCTGGGGGTGGACGTGAACGCCAAAGCGGTGGACACCATCAACTCCGGGCGCATCCACATCGTTGAACCCGACCTCGACATCCTGGTGCGCTCGGCGGTGAACAGCGGCAACCTGCGCGCCTCGCTCACGCCGGAAGAGGGCGACACCTTTATCCTGGCCGTGCCCACGCCGTTCAAGGAAGAGGGCGGCAACCCCAAGGCGCCCGACCTGAGCTACGTGGAAGCCGCCACGCGCGCCATCGTTCCCTATTTGCGCGAAGACAACCTGGTGATCCTGGAGTCCACCTCGCCCGTGGGGACCACCGAGGTGATCGAAAACATCATCGCCACCGAGCGCCCCGAACTCGCCGGCAAGGTGCACACCGCGCACTGCCCCGAGCGTGTGCTGCCCGGTCACATCCTGCGCGAGCTGGTGGACAACGACCGCATCATCGGCGGCACCACCAAGGCGGCCATTGCCAAGGCGCGAACCCTTTACAAGACCTTCTGCAACGGCGCGATCCTGGAGACCGACAGCCGCACCGCAGAACTCTCCAAGCTGGTGGAAAACTCGTTCCGTGACGTGAACATCGCGTTTGCCAACGAGCTCTCCATCATTTGCGACCGCCTGGGCATCAACGTGTGGGAAACCATCGCCTTGGCCAACCGCCACCCGCGCGTGAACATCCTTCAGCCGGGCCCTGGCGTGGGCGGGCATTGCATCGCCGTGGACCCCTGGTTCATCGTGTCCAGCGCTCCCGAAGAAGCGCGCCTGATCCGCACGGCACGCGAAGTCAACGACGCCAAGCCGCACTGGGTCATCGAAAAAGTGCGGGCCAAGGCTCAGCGTTTCAAAGATCCGGTGATTGGCGCGCTCGGTCTGACCTTCAAGGCCAACATCGACGACATGCGCGAGTCGCCGTCCATGGACATCGTCGAGAACCTGCTCAAGTCCGGAATCGGCAAGGTGATGGCGTGCGATCCCAACGTGGCCAAGGATAAGGTCTCTTTTCCCTTGTACGACCTCAAGGACGTGCTCAAGGAAGCCGACATCCTGCTGTTGCTGGTGGACCATACCGAATTTACCGCTATTGATCCGCAGGTAATTAGAGACAAGGTTGTGATCGATACCAAGGGCGTGCTTCGTTGATAGTCGTCAAACAACTGCCTAACAAACTTCTGTTAACAATATACAAAAGATCACCGCAAAATGTCTGAATCTGCACTTCTTGCTTTGGATTTGGTATTGCTGACCTATTGTTGTTGGATTGCTTTTAAGTGCTCAAAAAAAACCGAAGTTAATTCAGATGATCTAGGAGTGTTTGCGTATAGGAAAACGCAAAAGGCATCGGAAAAATGAGAGATCTTTTAATGTTGGCAGCCATGACGGCACTTGTGCCAATGGCTATATTGAACGGTTTCGTCGCGTTCCTCCTTTGGGTGTTTGTTACGTGCATGTCGCCACATGCATACATGTACGGATTCATGGGATCTGTGCGATATGCATTTGTATTTGCAACTTTATCTTTGGGCCTCCTTCTCTTGGGACGAGTAAAGGAGCGTGGAACATTTATTTGGGATAAATCTACTATTCTAATAATCCTATTTGTGCTTCATGCTATCTTATCTTCGTTGTTTTCAATGCAGCCGAACCCGATTGTAGCCTTTAGATTGGAATTTTTTCTAAAAGGAATGGTGTTGGCTTTAGCTGCACCATTTTTCCTCACATCAAGATGGCGAATCCACATAACATTAATCATCTTGATCGCAAGTCTTGGGTTTCATGGAATTCTCGATGGACTTAAAATGGTTGCATCAGGTGGCTCTCATATGATCCACGGTATTCCCCGTTCAACGCTTTCGGACAACAATCTTTATGCTGTCGGTATAGTGATGGTGTTGCCTCTCACTTTGTATTTGGCAAAGTATAGTGAGCATCGAATCGCCAGATGGGTTGCACTTGCAGTTTTTGGACTTTGTGTCATGACTGTTCTAGGATCTAATTCTAGGGGGGGGTTTGTCGCATTGGCAGTGCTTGGAGTATGGTATTGGTTTACAAGTCAAAGAAAAATTGCTTCCTTGGCATTTATCGCTTTAGTTGCGATAGGAATCTTACAGATTGCACCCGAACGATGGTTTGATCGAATTGAGACTATTAAAGATGCAGCAGAGGATGTATCATTTTTGGGTCGAGTGGCCGCTTGGAAAGTAAGCGTAAACATCGCAAACGACAACCCGATTCTAGGTGGGGGGTTTCATGCAGTTGAAAATCAGTGGATTTGGAATACGTACAAAGATGCTTCTAACTTTATTCCAATAATTGTGCCCGATATTACGGCTAAAGCAGCGCACAGCAATTATTTTCAAGTGCTGGGCGATTTGGGATACCTAGGATTATTTTTGTTTTTAGCCATTCTTGGAACAGCATTCTTTACCAGAGGTCAAATTAAGAGGCTTTGTTCAACGGCTCACGTCGACTTAAAATGGGCCGCTGACCTAGCCACTGCCCTCAACCTGTCATTAGTAGCATTTATGGCTGGAGGTGCTGGAGTAAGTCTCGCCTATTTTGAACTCGTTTATCTGATGATAATTTTGTTGGCTATAATTTATCGAACAGTGAGCAATGAAAGTAAGGTGAAGGCCTACTGACTTGGGGAGTTCTAATAAATAGACAGAGAAAATGATTTATCTTTAAAATTTATTCCGAGTGTCGGCTTCAATTAAGTGGGCAAGAACTTCAAAGCCAGATATGGCAACAACTCGGAGTTCCCATAATTGAGATTCTCTATTTCATCATTCGTTATGTCTGAAGTACAAATTGGCTACTGTTCGCACTAAAATTGTGATTCAATTCGTGGTGAATAATCTCACGATTGTCTCAAATTTTGCCCTCGCAATAATCCTAGCGCGCCTGCTTACGCCGACAGATATTGGAATTTTTTCCATGAGTGCAATCCTTATTTCGATTGCACATGTTTTCAGGGATTTTGGAGTTGCATCCTATCTCAAACGGGAAAAGGAACTTACCGAGCAAAAAATACGTACAGCATTGGGTGTGCTGTTAATTACCTCCTGGCTCGCTTCCGTACTTTTATTCGCGAGTGCACCATTGTGGGCCGCGTTTTTGCGGGAACCAAGAGTTGCTGAAGTTATACGCGTTCTTGCACTCGGTTTTATCTTCATCCCATTTGGAGCGATTCCCTCAGCAATCTTGACGCGTAGAATGGAAGTTCGACGTACTTCAATGGTTGTTGGGGTTTCTAATATCGTCCATTTTGCCGTGTGCCTATTTCTTGCCTACAATGGCTTTAGTTATATGACGATGGCTTGGGCTAATTTGATTGACATATTGGTTTGTGGCCTTGGGTATCGATGGGCGCTTGGTGAGCGTCTTCCCCGCATGCCGAGCTTTAAAGGGTGGGGCCGAATCGCTCATTTTGGATTTGGCAATGTTGTCCCTTCGCTCCTTCAATCTGCCGATGCAGCTATTCCTGATATTGCATTAGGTCGGCTTAGTACGCCAGCTGCTGTTGGTCTTTATAGCCGAGCGAATTCGACAGTAAACATGATCGGTACAGCTCTAAATCCGACTATTCAATATTTCGCTCTACCCTATCTTGCGCAAGTTCACCATACAAATGGCAGAATTGATCAAGAATATCTAAGAGCGACCTCGATCATTAACTCTCTCACAATTCCAGTGTTGGTTTCGATCTCGATCTTATCTCCAGAACTAATTTTGTTTTTGTTTGGCCCTCAATGGGTTTTGAGTGCCAGCGCGATGCCTTGGCTTTGTCTTGCATATGGATTAAACTGTTTGTTCACGATTACCGCTCCTGCAGTTACAAGTATCGGGAAGCCGTATGCTGCAATTTGGCCTTTGTTTATTTTGCTTGTGTTGAAGGTTGCATTTGCATTTGTTTTCTTTGACGGTACTTTGTCTAATTTCGCAATGGGGATGGCATTAAGCCAATTCTTAAGCATTCCCCTATTTTTGGTAATTAATAAGATATATCTTAAAGTTTCAGTTAAAGCTTGGTTGGCGGATGTCATTCGCTTGGCGCTGTTGGCTGGCGCATGCGGAGTAATTGGTATGATGTTAAAAGTGGGACTTCCAGAGGGTACACCTGTAGTTGTTGTGCTGGTTGTATGCGGGTGCGGTACGATCCTAACCTCATTAATTTCTTTTCGAGTTATTAAGCTGCCGATTTTGCATGAATTCGAGCGAATCCCGATCGTAAAAAAACTAATGCAAATGGGGATGTTAAGATGATTAATGATCTTTCTCTCATCGGCTACGGGTGTGTCGCAACAGTTCCACCAAGTGCATCCGCACGGCAAGCAGTTAGAAGGGCTGCTTATTTGATGAGAGATCGAGTCGCCGCTAAGTTCAGCACTACCGCTAATCTTGACTTCAAAAATCACGAAGATCAAGCGACTTATAATCTTGGAGACCACGCAATATTTAGAGCGAGTTTGATTGCTATTTCACTCGCAAATCGTTCCGCCAAAGTCACACCTGTTAACTGGATGGAGTTAAATGACTCATATTCTAATTATGATGCGCTGATAATTTGTGGGAGTGGTTATTTTTTCCTTGATGGTAAGCGCCGTTTATCTTCCAGATTGGAAGCAGATCTCAATTTTTCTGAGTGTCATGGAATTCCAATCATTGTATTTGGTGCAGGAGTCAATCTGCATGACGCTCACCAGGATTTGAAGAGCCTTGAACTCCCAAATGAGGAGCTGGCCCTTCTTCAACGATTTTTATCAAGATGCTTGTGTATAAGTGTGCGAGATGAAATATCACGGAAGGTACTCCAATCCTGCACTAATGAACCAGTGCAGTTAATTGGAGATCCTGCTTTACTTTTGGATAATCCACATAATCATAAGATAAGTACAACAAAGGTACGCCCATTAATTGGATTGAACTTTGCATTTCACGGAAGAACGCTAAGTGATCGTGTTGCCGCAGAGCTTCCCTTCTATATCGAAACGTTCAAGAAACTTCAAGCGCTGACCAATTGTGAGTTTTCCTACATGATTCATTATGACTCCGAGTTGGTAATTGCTAAAATACTCCAAGACTCGGGTATTGGTTTGAAAATCATTCGTGGAGACTTAGATGCACTGATCCGTGGATACTCTTCTTTAAGCTTACATATAGGTGGAATGTTGCATTCGTGCATTTTGTCCGCTAGTACGGGAACACCTTGCATTGGTTTGGCCTATGATATCAAGCATTCCGGATTCTTTGACCTAATTAAATTGCCTCAATATTGTCTCTCCACTGTTCCTTGGCGGGGCGACCTTATTATTCTCAAGGCAATGGAAGCATTGCGTGAAGAAGAAGCGCTTAGGATGCATATTTTGAGAATCAGAGATGAGTTGCGTAGCAAGGCATTGTCATTTATGGATCATAGTCTGAAGTGCCTGTAAAATGGGTGCAATTAACTCTCCAGACCCAACGGTCTCTGTAATCATTCCGGTCAAAAATGGGTTTCCTTTTCTTGATGAAGCTGTTGGGAGCGTTCTTCAACAAAGTTTTTCTGACTTTGAGTTGATTCTTATTGATGACGGTTCAGATGATGATGATTACGACAGATTTGAGAGATTGGATCCAAGGGTTAGAGTGCTTCATTTACCCGGGTGCGGCGTTTCAATAGCTCGAAATACAGGAATGCAGCAAGCGAAGGGTAAATTCTTTGCATTTCTCGATGCAGATGATGTATGGTTTCCCGGTAAACTCGAGGCGCAGATACGCTATTTTAGAAATAATACTCACGTTTGGGTGGTGTTTGGCGGCTTTGCTAAATGGACGATCGATGCCAGTGGTTCATTCCCTGCGATCTCTCAAATGACAAGCGATTGCTCTGCAGTATGTGCCATTGCTCCCGAAAAATCTGGGTGGCTGTATACACGTTTATTAACAGGACTATTGGTTGGAATGAATACCGCTGTAATTCGAAGAGATGTATACACTGCAATCGGTGGTTTCGATGAGTCTATGCTACAAGGCGAGGATTATGATTTCTGGCTGAAAGCCTCCCGCCTTGCGGAAATGCATTCTCTTGCAGGTGAGGTGGCGCTGTATCGTATACATGAAAGTAGCGCGATGCATCGAGTTTTTAAGAGTAATCATTTGGCGGAGCTTCTTAAGGCAGCTCGACTTCGTTGGGGTCTTCGCAATCCGGATGGATCTTCACTTTCACTGACTGAATTTCAAAGCCGCTTGTGCCAAGTTGAGTTCGATCATGGCTATATGCATTTTTGGAGGGGAAATATTAATGTTGCAATACGATCTTTCTGGGTCTGCCTTAAGGGTGGATATCGGTTTAGTCGAAGTGCCGCCTACTTGATCCGATGCTATATTTCCAAGGTTGGTCAGTGATGTATATTTGTTGGTAGATTTTTTCAAGGGTTGAGTTCTCGAATTATTCTTGAGCTGGGAATTGCACTTCAGATGGTTAGATGCTAGTGCATGAGGCATCTACCGTCCATTTGCGACCTTCGAGGAGAAGGTATACGATATTGTGATTGAAGCGAGACGGGACAAGTGCCGTTTAAATGTCCCTCCATTTAAAATTGTTTGATACGATCATGTGGAAGTTGGAAGCGTTCAAGTGATCTAAACGGCGTTGCTTACTTTTGCTGCAGATTCCTGAAGTGGGGTTGATGACCGCAGTGTCACTTATGCGCGGTGGGGTGGAGCCAAAGCGTTGAGCTCTAGGCTTAAATGTTACGATGGTCTCTTTAAAAGGTCTCGGCAAGGCGGCACAAATGGTGGCGTTTTTGCACTTGGGATGAGTAAGCGGGGCACTCATATCTTCAAGTCACTGTGATCCAATGCGCCGGGGCGATCGTGTGCTTCAGAAAAAGCATTCGCTCTGAGTCTAATTCCTGGTGAGCAAAAGTCTATGTTACTTCGCTGTCTTTGCCTTGGTGAACATGATGATGCGATCCATCCGGGCAATGCTCGCTCACGGAAGGAATTACATGCAAGATCTCTATTAATCTACAGCGTTCCCCGCCTGGCGGGTGAATGAAAATGGAGTTAGGCAGTACGAAGATATATGATGGCCGTGTAGGCTAGACTGCGAGAGGCGGGACTCAAAACTTAAGCGCGCGGCCATTACATCGTGACCGCATGGCGCGGTCCGTTTTTGAGATTGCTTTGTCAGGCTGGCTGCCAGCGGCGTGGCAGCAGTTCGCCAATCTGGTTGGCGTGCTGCAAGGGCAGACTTGCCATCACATCGCGCAGATAGACGTAAGGGTCATGCCCGTTCATGCGCACTGACTCGTTCAGGCTCATGTCGCCGGCAGCCCGCTGGCCCGCGCGCAGGCTGCCAGCGAAGAGCCAGTTATTGCGGCCAATGGCGATGGGCCGAATCTGGTTCTCGATCCAGTTGTTGTCCACGGGCAGTTGCCCGTCGTCCGCAAACCGGGGCAGTGTCTCCCAGCGCCGCAGGCTGTAGTCCAGCGCCTTGGCGCTTGCCGATCCCTCAGGCACCTTCTGGCGTTGCAGCAGCATCCACCGGTGCAAAGTATCGAGCAGCGGCTTCGTTTGCTGTTGCCGGATGGTTTGGCGCTGATCGGCTCTGAGCTCCTTGACCTCACGCTCGATCTCGTAGACCCGACCGAACTGCTGCAGCGCGAACTCGGCGACCTGGCTTTGATTGGCCGCGTGCAGATCGAAGAACTTGCGCCGCGCGTGCGCCGGGCTGCCAACCTCGGTCACGCCGCTGGCGTTCACGGCCTTGTAGCCGCTGAAGTCGTCACAGGTGAGGCTGCTGCCTCACCAGTTACCCAGCAGGCGCCGGGCATGTTCGCCCGAGCGTGATTCGCAGAAGTCGTAGACGACCACCCGGGTAGTCTCGAAAGCACCCGTGGCGTAGGCCCAGAGATAGGCCCGGTGTGTCTTTCCGTTGCCGGGCTTGAGCGTGGACACCGGCGTCTCGTCGGCATGCAGCACGCGGTGCTGCAGCAGCTCATTCCTCATGGCATCGACCAGTAGCTGCAACTGCACGCAACAGGAGCCGACCCATTGCGCCAACGTAGAGCGCGGGATAGCCAGGTCGGCTCGGCCGAAGATCGCTTCCTGGCGGTACAGCGGCAGGTGGTCGCCACCAGCACCTGCGCCAGCAGCCCGGTGGTGAGGATGCCCTTGTCGATGATGTGAGGATCGACGGGGCCTTGGGTGAGCGTCTCGCACTTCGCGCAGGCCCACTTGCCCCGGATGTGGCGCTCCACATGAACACGCCGGGCGCATAGTACAGCTTCTCGGCCATGTCCTCGCCGACGCGCTTCATTTGGCAGTCGCACTGGCACAGGGTGGATTCGGGCTCGTGGCGGATCTCGCGCCGCGGCAGGTTTGCTGCCAGCGCCGCGCGCTTGGGAGCCTTCTTCTCTTCCAGCTTGGCTGGTGCATGCGCATCTTGCAGCGCATCGATCTCCGTGGCCACGGCCGCAAGGACGGCCTCGATCTCGTTTTCAAGCAGGCTCTTCTGTTCGGGGTTGAAGCGCTCGGACTGAGCGGCAAACTTCATGCGCTTCAAGAGCGCATTCTCGTGCGTGAGTTTGTCTAGCAACGCGCTCTGGTGGCGCAGCTGCGTCATGAGGCGCGTGGTCAGCTTACGCAGCTCTTCTGCGCTCAGGCTCTGCAGGGAATGAGGCTCGACCACCTTGGGCATTCACTGTGCCAGCACTAGCACACCCGCACCATTGGCGCATGCCCCAATTGGCATCCGCCGTCTGCCAGGCGCTGCCAGGGCAGGCCCAGCACCAGCGCATCGAACTGCGCGCGGGTGAGCGAGGCGGTGCTTGCCGCATCACGCGGCGTGACGAACTTGCCGCTGTTCAGACGCCGCGCCGCCAGCCACACACCAATACCTCGTGCACCAGCACCTTCATGCGGTTGGCTCTTCTGTTGGCGAACAGGTAGGCGTGGTGCGGACGCGCCGCACCGAAGACCGACACCACGCGCGCCGGCGCGGTCTCGGTGCCCGCTCGCATGTCCAGCGGCTCGGTGGCAAGCCACAGCGCTTCAACCCGAATCACTTGAGCAGCTCTCGCATCCACACGGCGCACTGATCGGCCGCATCCAAGGGCAAGGTCACCGAGGCGGCGGTGGCGCTACGGCGCAGCTCGATGCGGATGTCTTGTGCAAGTGCAGGCCCTGGTGAACATGCCGATGGCGGCAGCGGCACTGGAACGAATACGGTGGCCTGGCGTGCATGCAGCGCGCCACCCGCTTCGAGGCGCCACTTGTGAACGACGTTGGCCTTGATGCCGTACGACAGGGCAATGCTGGCCACCGATGCACCCGGCTCGGCTCGGGGCACTGAGCAATGATCTGCTGCTTGAACTCGTCGCTGTGCAGCTGGCGGGTCTTCTTCTTGGCTTCATTCATGGTGTCCACCTAAATCGTTGGTGGACACCATAGTTGCCGCTTAGACAGATCCCTTCAAGGGTGGGATGGCCGCGTGCTTACCTTAAAACTGGCCCGGAGCTCTGGAACTTCAACACGGAGATCAAGGTACCTCTCAGGGAATACCACGAAGTGCAGTGGGCAATGCCTGCGTCAACGGGCTAGTGATAAGAATACCGCACGGTAATGCGGTCCATGCACAGATCGCTTCTGACTTAGGAAGAGTCCATTTAAGAGTAACTCTTTGGTCTTTTCAGGCCAGCTAAGACTGTTATGCCAGTGGTGGATCTATGCCGTAAGACAGGCTTTCAGCTATACGACGTTGTACGGACGCTTGATGATCCGTATTTAATTGAAAGTTTGAATATCTATTGTTACCGTTATTCGTTATCTAGATCTCCGAAAAAAAGCAAAGCCAGCACTAGATGAAAAATGAAAAAATGCTCCGGCGCTTTCTATTTGATCTATCTCTTTTGGATTTTGATAAGCTATCCATACGTCGTCTTGGTTTGACATCATTGCAGTAGCCCATCTTCTAGTGACCTGTTCCATTGTCGTCGCGTCAAATGGATTGTAGAGAAATAAAACTAATTTTGTGTTGGGAGGGCTGTAGTTTGTTGCATCGTTGTGGATTAATTGAATTCGTTCAAGATTTGGCCATTTGCCCTGTGCATTACGAATATTATTTATTGCAATATTATGAAGATCGGCTGAAAACTCAACCCCAATGACTTCTTTAAATCCAGCCTTTGCGGCTAAAAATAATGCCCTACCTTTGCCAGATCCTAAGTCAACGAATGTGAATTCATTTGGATTAATTGGTAAGGTCAAAATCATTTGCGAAAAGAGTTTTTCCGAAATGGGTTCATAAGCATGGGCATGCTTGCTATCTCCGATGGTTTGTCCAATGGAGCTTAAATATACAGGGTGGTGTGTTTCAACACCTTGAAGTTCGTCCACCGAGCTCTTAACTGGACCAATGCGTCTTTCCAGAATTAGTATTTTTGCATAATGCTTCACATTCTGAAGGATTAATGGAAATATTTTTTTCACACCATGTCTCGAGTACATATTTTTGACTCGTTTAATGAGTTTGGTGATCGGCATTTGTATTTCCTTTGATCGAAAGACAAGCATCTTAAATGCGACTCAGTACTTCGATGGCTTGCATCTAATTCTGTGAGGCTGTTTCCTGAAGTTCAATTGGTTTGGACAGCAGATTAATACCCACTTGAAACAATGCTCGCATTGGGCTAGGTCCCCAAGGTGTGAATCTCGGAATTTGAAAGCGTGAAGTTGCTGAACTTGCCGCTCCCCAATGAGTTGTTACGGCGTATTTGTATCCAGCTTTGCGCACGGCATCAATGTGTTGTCTATTGAAGTCAGCATATGGTCGTCCGTTAGGGTATGCAAATCCTTTTATTGTGCCTTTGATAATTGATTCCAGCTCTTCTCGAACAGCTCCCACCTCGTGTTCGACTACATCGCGCGAACAGTAAGTGAGTATTGGATGGTTAATCGTGTGGGCTCCAATTGCAAATCCACTTGAGTGTAATTCACGCAGACTCTCGACACTCATCATTGGCGTTGCAGTTGGAAAAGTCGCGCATTGAATTTCCAGTTCGTGAACGAGTCGTTCGCGACTTTCAAGGGTTAAGTACTTAAGCTCCTGATCAAGTAATCGAACTGCTTCGATTCGTTGTGAGTGCGTTTCGGTTGGGATATTTCTGAGTGCAAGATGTGTTAGTTCGATTGCAGGTTTTTTCAGATTCCTAATCGCTGCCTGCACACGTTCGTGCCAAAGTGGTTTCCCTGAGAATTGCCCTGTTGTGATAAAAAAGGTGGCGTGCAGATTCCGCTTAAGTAAAGCTGGTACCGCTCCGAGGAGCCAGTCTGGATAGCCATCGTCGAATGTTATGCAGGCGGACCTCGGTGGAAGCTTATCCCTTAGAAGTAGGTCGACAGCATCGTCTAGAGGTAGCACGTGGAACTTATTGATTACCTCATCTAATACACGCTCAAAGCGCGCTAGCTCCATGTCATCAGGAACAAGCGGCACAGGAACTAGCGGGATTTTGTGAAAAAGAAACACAGATAGTCGCCCGCGGGCCAACGGGGACATGAGAATTCGTCCAGGACTTTTCACGGACTGACCTTTTCGATTATTGAGCACGAGCACGAGTCCGTCGGGAATCCTGGCCTACAAAGTAGTAGTTCCTACGGACAGAGGGCTTCTCTATATACGGAGGGATGATGTTTAACCTCAGTTTGGCAAATTTTTCAGGCGCTGCGGTTTTATCGGACTCGGAGCGTGCTGAAGCATAGCGGTATTGCCTTCCATGCGGTTGGGCTGACTCTGTCCGAGGATCTCGAACCGTTCGGTTACAGAGAGACACGGCATCATGAACGCCCAAAGTGGGCAGGGGCATGTCGTGAAGAAGAGCAAATTTACCGAGAAGCAAATCGCCTTTGCCCTAAAACGCGCTGAGCTTGTTCCCCGTGTCGTGGAGCTCCGTCGCAAGACAGGGTATCAGCGAGGCGACCGTCTACATCTTGAAGAAGCGTTACGGCGGTGTCGGTCCGTCTGAACTGCGCCGCTTGCGCCAGCTGGAGGAAGAAAACCATGGGCTTTCCCCAGTTTCACGGACGGTTTGCTTAGCCCATTAAGCCTTGCTTGACGTCTCCCCCATATCCGGTCACTTCTAAACTGGAGTTGGGCGGCTTTGCAGCTGTTGATCTGACCTCTTTCTGACGAACTCACTCGGGGTC